>QWCI01000550.1_pt1 | contig 20512 bp, 26 predicted proteins | sample 1972541 | NCBI WGS metagenome assembly QWCI01 (sample SAMN09866712, study PRJNA288562) | Human oral metagenome isolate term3_saliva, whole genome shotgun sequencing... | isolation source: mouth | host: Homo sapiens | place: USA: California | reverse complement strand
CAGGCCGTCGTTGAGGTTTAAGTCGTTGCTTTGGCCGACGAGGTTGTTGTGGATGCGGCGGACGACTTGCAGCATGTCTTGTTTGCGTTCGCGCAGGTAATCGTCTTCGATGTTGTCGAACTGGGCGGCGAGCTTGTCGCTTTGCTGTTTCAACGCCCATTCGGCGTTGATTTTTTGTTCTTTCAATATGTCGACGGGTTCGCGCGAGAGGGTAACGTCGGTCAGCAGCATGAGGTGCAGCGAGATGAATGCGCCCAATTCGGTCGGGGCGTTTTCGGGAATCGCGCTGCGCAGCTGCTCCAATTCTTTGCGCGTGGCTTTGATGGCGGCGTCGAAACGGGCGGCTTCGGCGTCGATGAGGTCGTCTGAAACGTCGTATTGCGGCACTTCCGCCGTGCCGCGCGTAATCAGGTGGGCGTGTCCGACGGCGATACCTTTGCCCGCCGCGACACCGTGCAGCACGATGCTCATTATTCGCCCTCGCCGAAGTAGTCGTTGATTAAATCAGTCAATGCCTGCATGGCCGCCGCTTCGTCGGCGCCGTCGGTTTCCAGCTCGATGACCGTGCCTTTTGCCGCCGCGAGCATCATTAGGCCCATGATGCTTTTGCCGTTGACGCGGCTGCCGTCTTTAGTAACCCAGACTTCGCATTTGAACTGAGACGCGGTTTGGGTGAATTTGCTGGAAGCGCGGGCGTGCAGTCCGAGTTTGTTGATGATTTCGACGGATTGTTTCAGCATTCTGTTCCTTTCAGACGGCCTGATGTGTGTGTTCGGGTGGTGTGGGCGGAAGTTACGATGATTTGGAAACGTCTTCGATGCGTTCGGACGATTTTTTGCAGACCAAGCCTTCCGGTTCGGCGGTAATGGCGAAAATCCCCCTCACGGCGGCTTCTTTCACCATGTCGGTAAAGGCATTCAGGTGTTCGGCGGCGGGGGAGTGCTGGATGGCTTTAATCAGCATCGGCGCGTTCAGGCCGGTCAGGATGGCGGATTTGTCCGCCCGCACCATCCTGCGCGCGGCGTTGCACGGCGTTGCGCCGAAGATGTCGGTCATAATCAGCACGCCGTGGTTTTCGGGAAATTCCTGAAGTTTCGCAATCGCGTCGTTGATAATGTCGTCTTGGTCTTCGTCGGGCTGTACGCCGAGGATGTGGATGTTTTCCGGCGTGCCGTGCGGGAAGAAATGCTGCGCCAGGCTGCGGTAGGCTTCGCCTATGGATTCGTGGGTAATGATGAGTAAACCTATCATGGCCGTTCCTAAGGTATTTGTTACTTTATATAAAGGGATATGGTTGCGGTTTGCAGGGAAACAAGGCCGTCTGAAAAGACTTTGGGACGGCTTGCGTCATGATGGTTCGGTTCAATCCTGATTCAGCGCGTAAATCTCGCCCAGATTGCGCCAGCAGCCTGCCGCGTCCATGCCGTAGCCGAAGACGTAGCGGTTGGGTACGTCCAGCCCGACATAATCGGCTTTGGTCGGTTTTTCTTTGCCAATCAGTTTGTTGGCGAACACGGCCGCGCGACAGCTTGCCGCCCCCATTTCGCGCAGCTTTTCCTGAATCACCGCCATCGTGTGGCCTTCGTCCAAAATGTCGTCCAACACGACCACATGGCGGTTTTTGATTTGTTCGGGGTCGGGCATACGCTTCCAGTTGAACGCGCCGCCCGCCAGTTTGTCGCCGTAACGCGAAACATGAATGTAATCGAAGTCCAGCGGGAAGCGCAGCAGCGGCAGCAGTTGGCCGGTGAATACGACCGCCCCGCCCATCACCGGCAGCAGCAGCGGATATTCGCCGCTCAAATCGCGCGTGATTTCGTCGGCTATCCGTTGCAGCGCGGCGCGGCATTGGTCTTGGTCGAACAGCAGTTCGGCGCGGTCGAGCATGGTTTGGGTGTGTCGGCGTTTGGTTGCTAAGTCGGTCATGGTGTGTGCGCAGTGTGTGAGGTTGTAAGGAAAAGTAATTATAAACCAATCGTAAGAGGCCGTCTGAAAACCTTGTCCGGTTTTCAGACGGCCTCTTCTTTCAATCTGTGTCCGTGTCGGGCAGGGAGGCGGTTTGCGAATTTTCCACCAGGTTTTTGTCCAACCGCTTGCCGGCCTTAACACCCAAGGTGCGCAGTTTTTCGGCGCGGCTGACGAGGTTGCCTTTCCCTTGCGAAAGCTGTTTGCAGGCGACCTGGAACTGGCTTTGCGCCTGGGCCATGTTTTTGCCGACGCCCTCCAGCGTTTGGACGAAACCGACGAATTTGTCGTAGAGCCTGCCGCCTTCTTCCGCAATGGCGAGGGCGTTTTGGTTTTGCTGCTCGTTGCGCCAGAGGTTGGCGACGGTGCGCAGGGTGGCCAGCAGCGTACTCGGGCCTGCCAGCATGATGCGTTTGTCGAAACATTCTTGAAAGAGGCCGGCATCGTGTTGCAGGGCGAGCAGGTAGGCGGGTTCGACGGGGACGAACATAAACACGAAGTCCAGCGTGTTGACGCCTTCCAAATCGGTATAGTCTTTCTGCGACAGGTTTCTGACATGGGCGCGGATGCTGGCGATGTGGGCGGCAAGTTCGCGCTCGGCGGTTTCGGCGTCGGCGGCTTGGGTGTGGCGGACGTAGGCGGTCAGGGAAACTTTGGAATCGATGACGATTTGTTTGCCTTCGGGCAGGTGGACGAGGACGTCGGGCTGGAGGCGGCGGGTGCGTCCGTCTTCTTCCTGCCGGACGGAGGCGGCTTGGACGGTGTATTCGCGCCCTTTTTGCAGGCCGGAATGTTCCAAAACGCTTTCTAAAATCATCTCGCCCCAGTTACCTTGGGTTTTGTTTTGCGTGCCGGTGAGCGCGTCAGTGAGGGCTTTGGCGTCGCCGTGCAGTTGGGTGTTGAGGGTTTGCAGGCGTTTGAGTTCGTTTTCGAGGGTCAGCCGCTGGCGGGATTCTTTTTCGTAGGTTTGCTGCACGAGTTCGCCGAAGCCGTGGATGCGTTCGTTGAGCGGGGTGAGGATTTGGTTCAACTGGTCGCGGTTTTGTTCGGTGAAGCGGCGGCTTTTTTCTTCCAGTATCGTGTTGGCAAGGTTTTGAAACTGCTCGCCCAGACTTTGGCGGGCTTCGGTGAGGAGCTTGAGTTTTTCGTCAGCGGCGAGGCGCTCCTGCTCGAGTCGGGTGTGGAGGCGTTCGTTGTTCACTTGCAGGGTTTGCGCGGCCTGCTGCAAATCGGCGTAATCTTGTTTCAGACGGCCTGCCTCGGCTTCACGCTCTTGCAGATAGGCGATTTGGCGTTCGGCGGCGGCGAAGCGGTTGCCCAGTTCCTGCAATTCGATTTGCAAATCCTGAATATGGCGGCGGCTGTCGGCCAAGGCTTCTTCGGCGGTTTCCTGCGCTTGGCGGGCGAAGCGGTATTGCTGGGTACGTTCGGCAAGCTGTTGTTCCAGCAGGTGCTGCCGCCGCTGGGAACGCATTTGCACGATAAGCCAGGCAATCAGGGCGCCGAGCAGGGCGGCACACGCAGCGACAATGGGCAGGGAGGGAAAGTTCATAACACAGGCCGTCTGAAAAACATTGGACGGCAGACTATATCATGTTTCAGACGGCCTTTTTACCGCCGCAAAGACCGCCGATTGTGGCGGCACGGGCGTTCAAACCGCCGAGCGGGCAGTGCCGCCGAGAGGATTGTGGAAAACGGGAAAAGTTGTTTGCTTATATCTTTTTGTATTTAAATGGTTATTTTGAATTACTGAAAGAATTGATGTGTAATTGCAACGGGACAACCGCAGTTGAAACGCGGTTGTTACCTCGTTTGTAATTTGTATGTAGTCAAGACATCGGTGTCATGAGTTTGGACATCGGTGTCATTTACAAATACAAAAATTGCTTATCAATTTTATTAAATTGTAGATATTTTAATAATTTAATTTTACATTAAATGTATTTAATTTAACTGTTAAGGCGGTAAGATGTGCCCCGTCGACAACAGCGCGACAGTCGGATTCGACCGATTTGTTATTTAACAACATTAATTTCAGTATCAAGGAACCCAAATGAAACATTGGATTGCTTTTGCTGCTGCTTCTTTGGCTGGTATGTCGGGCGTAGCCGTTTCAGCCGCCGTCGCAGCGCGCAATATTTCCGCCGCTTCAAAATAATTTGAAAAGAAACGAACCACACTAAGAGAGTAAAAACACAATATGAAAGAAATCATTAAATTTGCCGCAGCCGCCTTAATCGGTATGTCGGGCGTTAATGCCGGTACCCGCAGCGTGGCGGAAAACATAAAAAACGCTTCCCGATAATCCCCACTGCTGATCATTGTTGGAAATCCGTACCGCGCCGCATCAACCGGCCGGTACGGTGCGAATAGAAAAAGAAAGGTACACAATGAACGATTTGATCAAACTTGCCGCCGCTTCCCTGATCGGTATGTCCGGTCTGGCCGTAAGCGCGACGACAGTTGCCCAAAACATGGCCGATGCCGCCAAATAATCCGAATACAAACTGCTTTGATGATGTAAAGGCCGTCTGAATTTTTCAGGCGGCCTTTTTCCGTTTCGGGCGGACGGGCGGTGCGGCGGGGATTACCGCCCCAGCAGCCGCTTCAGCTTTTTCAGTTCCGCCCATGCCCGAGCTTTGAATTGCGGCTGGCGCAACAGGCGGGCGGGGTGCGGTATGACGAAGAAGGGCAGGCCGCCGCACAGTTGCGCCATGTCTTTTGCCAGTTCGGGCTTTTCAAAATCCTGTCCCAGAAACAAAACGGCCTTGGCCTGCGATTGCGCCAGCTCGGTGCGCACATGCGGCAGCTCCCCGCTGATTCGGGCGTTATCGGGACGGTCGCCGGAGATGGGGGCGGTTTTTATCCAACTGGTTTTGTAAGCCTGATGGGCTTGCAGTCCGACAGCGGCGAGCATCTTGTCGAGCAGCACGCCGGCGGCACCGCTGAAAAGATGTCCGGCCAGACAGTCTTCGGTGGACGGGCAGATGCTGATAACCATGATTTCAGACGGCCTGACCGAAGTTTCGATACGCGACAGGCCGTCTGAAAAAACGGCGGCGGGCGTCGGTGCGGTCGGCGGTACGGATTCCGCACGCATTTCGGCTACGGGTGCGGTTTCAGGCGGACCTTCGGCTTGGAAGGGCGCGGCGGCAGGCAGGGCTTCCGTTTGCGAACCGACGGCGGCCATCGCCGCCATCCGCGCCCGACGGCCCGATGCGGCGGCTTGTACCGCCTGCGCCACCGGTTTGGCGGCCGACGGCGGTACGGCATCTTTACTTTTGACCGGCGCAGTTTCAGACGGCCTGAAAACGGCATCTTTGTTCAGCCACATCGGGCCTAGGCCCAAGGCTTCGTGCAAATGGAGATAACGGCTGCTCAACATCATGGTTTCGGAATTTCTGTGGTTTCGGAATCAGACGGGTCGCGCGTCATCAGCACGGCGTCTTCGTACCCGCCTTCGGGCAGGGGATAATAATTTTTGCGCCGTCCGCATTCGGCGAAACCGAATTTGCGGTACAGGTTTTGCGCGGCGGAGTTGCCCGCACGTACTTCCAAGAACAGCCGTTCCGCGTGTTCCGAAAAGGCCGTCTGAAACCATTGCGCCAACAACTGCGCCGCCACGCCCTGCCTGCGGTAAGGCGGGTCGGTAGCGACGAGGTGGAGTTCGGATTCGCCGCACACGCTCTGCCAGACGATGAAGCCTGCCGTCTTCCCGCCGCATTCGGCAATCAGGACGGTAGTAAAACGTTCGTCCAGCGCAGAGCGGAACTGGTTTTCCGACCATGGCGACGGGTTGCTACGGCTGTCGGCGGCGGCAAGATCGGCGCAATCGGCGATGGTGGCGGCGCGGATAATCACGGCGCGGCCTTCCGTTCGGCCTGCTCTCTGGCGGTCAGGGCGATTTTGTCGCGCACATAAAGCAGCGCCGCCTGCGCCGCATCCGTGGCGGGATAACGGCCTGTCGCCGCCAAATCCAAATAGTCGGCGGCGGTCGGCATCTGCGGACTGCCCGCAAAAGGCGGCTTGTCGGCCAGCGCGAAAGCGTTGCCGATGCCGTCTGAACACTCGGTGCAGGCGGTTGGCAGGGCGATTTCCGCCGCCCTGCCGACATGGTAGCCGCTCAGGCGGCGGTGGGCGGCGGTGTCGAACCAGGCGTAGAACACTTCGCCCATCCGCGCGTCGGTCGCAGCCAAGACGCACGGCCGGCCGGGCAGCCGGTAAGCCGCAGCGTCCAGACAGGGCACGCCGATAAGCGGTGTGGCAAACGGTGCGGCCAGGCCTTGTGCCACGCCGATGCCGATGCGCAGGCCGGTAAACGCGCCCGGCCCTTGGGCATAAACGATGGCGCCCAAATCGGCCGCACCGATGCCCGCTTCGGCGAAAAGTTCGCCGGTTTGCGGCAAAATCAGTTCGGATTGCCGGTTGCCGACTTCATTGTGGCGGACAAGCGTCCTGCCGTTGGTGCGCAGGGCGAGCGACAGGAATGAGGTGCTGGTGTCGATGGCGAGGACGGGTAGGTTAAAATCGGCTTGCATGGCGGGTTTCGGTTGCTGGTTTCAGACGGCATTATAGCATTGTCGCATCGGATGCCTGATAATACCAAGCCGTAGGAGGCCGTCGTTTCTGCCGTATGGAGAGGCCGTCTGAAACGGCCGGACGGCGGTTCGGGCAGGAAATTTTAGAGAAGGTTCAAATAATGTATATAGGACGTTTCGCCCCCAGTCCGACGGGCTTGCTGCACATCGGTTCGTTGCTGACCGCGGTCGCTTCCTACGCCGATGCGCGCAGCCGCGGCGGAAAGTGGCTGGTGCGCATGGAGGATTTGGACCCTCCACGCGAAATGGCGGGTGCCGCAGAACATATCTTGCGCACGCTGGAGGCGTTCGGCTTCGAATGGGACGGCGCGGTGACATACCAAAGCAGGCGGTATGGAATCTATGAGGCGGCATTAGGCCGTCTGAAAGACGAAGGGCTGGTGTATCCGTGTTATTGCAGCCGGAAAGACTGGCAGGCGTCGGCTTCTGCCGGTGCGGACGGGTTTGTTTACAGCGGCCGTTGCCGCAATCCGGCGGACAGGCCGTCTGAAACGGGCAAACAGCCCGCATGGCGCATCCGCGTTCCCGACGAAATCGTCGGTTTCGATGATGAAGTCGTCGGACATTATGCGCAGAATCTGGCGCGCGACATCGGCGATTTCGTACTGTTGCGGGCGGACGGCTATTGGGCATACCAGCTTGCCGTGGTCGCCGACGACGCCGAACAGGGCGTAACGCATGTCGTCCGCGGACAAGACTTGCTGGTTTCGACCCCGCGTCAGATTTTCCTGCAACGCTGTCTGGGTTGCGAAACGCCGCATTACGCGCATTTGCCGCTGCTGGTCAACAGTGCGGGGCAGAAGTGGTCGAAACAGACACTGGCTCCCGCCTTGGATACGGCGCAGTGCGATACGCTGCTGCGGCAGGTAATGGGCTATCTCAACCTTCCTCCCGCCCCGGATACGGACCGCCCGCGCGATTTATTGGATTGGGCGGCGGAAAATTGGCATATGGCCGCCGTTCCCGCCGCCGCAGTCTGTACGGAATGATTTGCGGATATACGACAAAAAGACACAAATATCTCCGCATATGCCGTTTGGTTTCAGACGGCCTCCCGTGTTTGAACGGACAACCCGCCCCGTCGGGCGGAATACCGGTTATCGCTTTGCGCGCGTTATCCTGCCTGCCCAGACAGATGCCGTCTGAAATTCAGACGGCATGGCGATAGAATGTTTAGGTAATATAGAAACCCTCTTGTCGGGATAATTAGCGGAAAGCCCTATTGATATACAGTTTTATTGCAGATATTATAGGCGCACAAACAATTTCCCGCATAATCATCAATTAAAATAAAGAGTGCGCAAAATATGCCGAGTGCCATTATTGTAGAAGACGAAGTGCTTGCCGCCGAGCGCCTAAGGGTGTTATTGGAAGAATGCAACGTTGTTTTACTGAAAACCTTCCACCACGCGCAACCCGCGCTGGATTGGTTGAGCGTGCATGAAACCGACATCGTGTTCGCCGACATCGGCCTGCCCGAAATCACCGGCTTGGAGCTGGTGGAACGCATCAAACGGGTCGCCAAACGCCAGCCCGAAGTGATTTTTACCACCGCATACGAAGAACATGCGCTGCGGGCGTTTGAACTGGCAGCCGTGGATTACCTGCTCAAACCGATACGGATGACCCGCCTGCAGGTCGCACTTGACCGCGTCAGCGAAAAATACAAAGAAAAAGCGGACGATTTCACTCATTTCAGAGTATTCAGCCGCGACCGCATGATTGAAATCCCGTGGCAGCAGGCGCGTTACTTGATGGCGGAACACAAAACCGTATATCTGATTACCGGCGACGGCCAAAGTTATGAATTGCCGAAAACGTTGGTGTATTGGGAAGAATTGCTGGGCGAAAAAGTCATTCGCATCCACCGCAACGCACTGGTGTTCCGCCATACCCTCGACTGCCTGATCCGTCTGGACGATGAAGAAGACGAAAGCAACGCAAGTTGGGCGGCAAGAGTCTTAGACATCGAAAAACCGCTTCCCGTCAGCCGCCGCCAGCTGGCCGCAATCCGCAAAATTCTGCGAGGTGTCGTGTAATCCTTTCAAACCAAACCCTGCCCGTCGGCAGGGTTTCTGTTTTTGGAAAAAAGAAACAAAGGCCGTCTGAAACAAAATATTGGAGAAAAAAGAATGTCATTGGAAGTTTATTTGGTGCGCCACGGAAAAACAGTCTTCAATACCACCGGCAGGGTGCAAGGCTGGAGTGATTCCCCTTTGATGCCGGAGGGTGTGGATGTGGCGGAAAGGTTAGGGTGCGCACTGGCAGGGAAAATTGATTTTGACGCCGCATTCAGCAGTACCAGCCCTCGGGCCGTCGATACGGCCAAGCTGATTCTGGCTTCGAAGGGACAGAATGATTTGCCGTTGATACAAATCAACGAACTGAAGGAATACTGTTTCGGCAGTTTCGAAGGAGACTTGGCGGAAAATGTCCATCATATGATTGCACAAACGCGTGGATTTGCAGATATCAAATCGTGGCTGAAAGCCTACCGTCACGGAGAGCACAATATGCTTGCCGAAAGCATCAGCGAACTTGATCCGCTCGGTTTGGCGGAAACGGAGGCTCAGTTTGTAAAACGCTTGAAAAAAGGGTTGGAAATCTTAGTCGAACAGTCTCCCGAAAGCGGGAAAGTGTTGTTGGTTTCGCACGGAATGTCGATTACAGGAATATTAAAAAGTATAGATCCCGCTTCCAGTCTGTATAAAAGTGTCAAAAATGCGACAGTCTCAAGGCTGGTATTTAATGGAGAAGGTTGGAAAATTATGAGTATAGGCGAACAAATAAATGAATAAAAAGTGAAACCGGAAATAATGCCGACAGTTTTTTACATAGTCAAAAGCTAATCGTTTTGTAAATCCGATTACTTTGAAGTATACATAATGGATGATATAGAAAGTATTTGCAAATAAATGAAATGAAATTGTCTCTTTATTGTAAAGATAATAATTGTTAGTGTTTAAAATGCAATTAATATTATGAAACATAGAGTATCACCCGATAAAAAAATAAAACAAATATTGGGTGTCCATCTACTTATAATAAAGTTGAGTAAGGATATGTGCAGTCAGTATTAATTTTGAATTGATTAATTGCTAAACGGCACGATCGTTAAACAAATATATTTCTCTATATCTGCAAAAGATGACGTTTGATTATCTAGTGCTATTTTGCGTGGATGAAGGTCTTATGTCAATAGAATAGTGAAAATATATTTATTGATAGATTTCAAATGTGTTTCGCATCAGGGAGATTAACATGAATCACAAGAAACAGGCCGTTTTTAAATCCGGCAAAAATGTAGTCGCATCATTATTAACTGCCGGTGTTGTGTTGGCCGGTACTGCTTACGCGGCCGATCATTATATTTCAATTAATGATGGTGCCGTTGCGGCCGATAGCCGTGGTAATTACAAAAATGACGGTGCGACAGGCCGTAACAGTACCGCTATCGGCGTTGATGCTTCTGCAAAGAATCAAGGTGCAACCGCCATTGGTGCCGCAACTTCCGCTACCAATAATGCCGCCATCAGTATCGGTACTTATTCTAATGCCAGCGGTGTTTCTTCTACTGCTATCGGCCAAGGTACATTAGCAAGCGCCAATGCCGCAACGGCTATCGGCCGTCAGGCGAATGCCAGCGGTAACGGCAGCACAGCCATCGGCTCTGCTTCGAAAGCAAGCGGTTCCGCTGCTACTGCATTTGGTTCCGGAACTTCTGCGTCGGGAACCAATTCGACTGCATTAGGCCAAGGTGCCCAGTCGTCCGGTGTTTACTCTTCCGCGGTAGGTACTAAAGCGAATGCTTCAGGTCTCGGTTCGTCTGCTTTCGGTTCTGGTTCAGTAGCCTCTGGCAAATATGCAAGCGCTTACGGTGCTGGTTCAAATGCCAGCGGAGATGCTTCGGTTGCAGTTGGTTTGCAGTCTAAAGCAAGCGGCAAAGGTGCCGTGGCGATTGGCCGTAATGCAGTGGCAAGTGATGAATATTCAGTTGCATTGGGTGCGAACTCTACCACATCGGCGCCAGTCGGTACGACAAATGCGACAGTCGGCGGCGTAAATTATGGTGGTTTTGCGGGTACTGCTCCCGTTGCGACCGTCAGCGTAGGCAGCAGAGGTTCCGAACGTACGATTACCAATGTTGCGGCAGGCCGTATTACTTCCGACAGCACAGATGCCATCAACGGCAGCCAGTTATATTCGGTGGCAACCCAGGTCGGCAACAATACCAACGCAATCAACCAACTCAACAACCGTCATGCTAATTTGGACAAACGACTGGATGATGTAGAAGACGATTTGCGTGCCGGTATCGCAGGTGCGACCGCTATCGGCTTCCTGCAACGTCCTAACGAAGCCGGTAAGAGTATTGTGTCTGCCGCGGTGGGTGGTTTCCGTGACCAACAGGCTGTTGCAGTTGGTTATGCACATAATTCCGATAACAACAAATGGTCTATCAAAACCGGCGTATCTGTGAATACCAAGAAAGACGTCAACTGGGGCGGCAGCGTCGGTTACCAATGGTAAGACGTGCCTGTTTCAGACGGCCTAAGTTAAAGAATTATGCAATAAAGGAAAAATCATGAAATTATCTACTTTTGTATTGCCTGTAATCGCAGCATTCGCATTGGCGGCTTGCGGTAATTTGAGTAAAGTAACCAAAGAAGGTACGACCGACAATCCCGTATGGCCGAACCCTGAAAAAACCAGTTTTCGCCATAGCGGCACTCAAAACGGTTCTTGGCCGAATTGGGATAATGTTCGTCAGATTGAAGCCGGCATGAATAAAGATCAGATTTACCAATTAATCGGTCGCCCGCATTTCCGCGAAGGTTTGTACGGCGTGCGTGAATGGGATTATCTGTTCAACTACCGTGAAGACGGCGAACTCAAGACTTGCCAGTATAAAATCTTGTTCGATAAAAACCAAAACGCACAATCATTCTACTGGTTGCCTGAAGGTTGCGGTCCTAAAAAACCTGAGCCTGTACGTGAAGTGATTGTTCGTGAGGTTGCACCGGCTCCGGCAGCCCGTATCCGTCAGTAATATTTGACAAATGCTGTAAGTTGTAAAGTAAGAGGCCGTCTGAAAACCGTATCAGTAATATTTCAGACGGCCTCTATTGATACAGTGTTCTTGACAAAACAAGGTAGAATCCGTATAGTACGCGACTTGTCGGGTCGTTAGCTCAGTCGGTAGAGCAGCGGACTTTTAATCCGTTGGTCGAGCGTTCGAATCGCTCACGACCCACCAGTTTTCCTAAGCCTAAACAGTCGTTTAGGCTTTTTTCTTCACCACCGCCTATGTTGGGGTGTGCCTGTTTTGTGTCGCAACCGAGACCGACACTGTCCAATAAAGCCGCGTGTCCGTGCAAATGTTCGGGGGCTAGATGGGCATACTTCTGAACCATCCCGACATTCTCCCAACCGCCCATTTCCTGTAATGCGGCCAGCGGAACGCCTGCCTGTATCAGCCAGCTTGCCCATGTGTGCCTCAAGTCGTGCCAGCGGAAATCGGCAATGCCTGCTTTTGACAATGCGTTTTTCCAAATGCGGGAGCTGATGCTTTTCACGGGTTTGCCGTTCGGCTGGGTAAAAACAAAAGACGGGTTTCTGCCCATCTGTTTTACCAATATACCGAGTGCCGTCTGATTCAGCGCAACGCCGATAGGCCTTCCGGCTTTGGCTTCGTCAGCTTCAATCCATGCCGTTTTGCGTTCTAGATTGATTTGCGTCCATTTCAGCCCCAGTACATTGCTTTGCCGCAAACCTGTCGCCAAACTGAAGACCGCCATATCTGCCATATATTCCGGCAGGGCATCAATCAGCCTTTGGGCTTCTTCATGCGTCAGCCAGCGGATACGGCGTTTGGCTTCGCGGTACAACGTCAGCTTCGGCACTCCGTCCAACCAGCCCCATTCTTTCGCCACCTTGTTCAAAATCGCGCGGATTAAGGCAAGATAGCGGTTTTTGGTACTGTCCGAACACGTCATGCTGCCGACGGTCTGCATGATGAAATCACGGCTCATGTGATGCAGGAAGACGCCTCTGAAACCGGTCAAGCAGCGTAGGCGGCTGATGTCGTCCCGAATGCTTTTTTTGTCTTTCATCTCTTCAATCCACCGAACAGCCGCTTCATCCCACAGCCGTTTCGGTTTCTCGTCGAGACATTGCTGCTGCCACAGTTCATGCTTCAATTTGTCATGCAACATTTGGGCTTCTTGCTTGTCTTTGGTGCGAGCAGATTGTCTAATTCTCTGACCACCCTGCGTTGTGATGTCAATATAATAGACACCGTTTTCGCGTTTATAGATCGGCATTTTTGTTCACTCCTACTTTCGAGTGAAGCCAGCACCCGCGCATTTTCTTGTTCTGTCAGAAATGCGTCAAGTGCGGGCTGCGTGATACAGTATTTCCGACCGGGCATGGAGGCTGCCAAACGGCCGGAGCGGATGTATTCCCGTATGGTTTCGGGGTGGCATTTGCAGACAGCCGCCGCTTCATATACGTCATAGGTTTTCATGGGCTACCTCGCTGTTTCATACACTGCATAGGGGGCGTTCTCCATTAGTAGGGACAGTCTTCTGATTGCCTCATACCGCCTGATGCGCGGTTCAAGTATCAAAAAACGGCATGGCGCGATATAAAACAGCAGGCAGAGATAACCCTGCCTGTCTGTTTCGATTGGAACAAGGCGGTAGTGCGGATACTGTTCGTCCGTCGGCGCGAACAGCCTACCCACTTTCACGGTAACGACCGCCGGTTTCTTCTCCGTCAGCATGAAAGCTCCTAAATCAGTTTCAGCAAAAGGATTGCCACGAATAAGAACGCCATGCCGCAAAGCAACGCAAGCGTCATTTTTGCCATAACGGCATCAATATGTTCTTTTGTTTGAACGGCAATCTTGGGTTGGATGGCGGCATACAGCCGCCCCTCGCTTTCCGACAGTTCCTTGCCGTACCCTGAGAGCAGATCAGCCATGATCTGCTCCCGATACGTTTTCAAATCTTCAGCAATCTGAACCGCCGCTTTCAGCGGTTCTTCAATTTCGGCGGTTATCTCGTCAAAATCCTGACGGGTATGGACGCGCTGCTCGGCAAACAGGACTTTCAGACGGTCTTCCATGAGCAACAGGATGGGAATGATAGGATCGTCCGCCGTCAGCTTTACACCCGACAGGCGGAATGTTTCCGCAATGACGGCATCTACATCGGCTTGATTCATCGTCACTCGCTTCCGTCTGCTTGCTGCGTTGCCAAGAACGGGACTTTATCCAGTTGTTGCCACAAATCGCGCTGTACGGTTTTCAGACGCTGGCGTGGCATCAATCCGAATACGTCTGACGCAATCGCTTCTGTCAGAGACAGGTTGCGCATCGTCATTTGTTTAATATCCGCTCCGAAGGTATCGGGATTTCGGTTTGGGATATGAACGATACCGATAATGCGTTGGCGGTTTGCAGAATACACTTTAAAGTCGGTAAAGGACTTGCCGTCTTTTTCTACTTCGCCGTGAATGTCGTTCAGCCAAACGACAATTTCCGCGTTAATGCCATTCAGTATTTGAGTAAGACCGGTCAGACAGTCTTCCAGTGATTGTCCGCCTGTCAACGGCACATGAATAATCATCCGAACATCATTCTCGGCCAACAACTCCGGAATTGAGTTCTCCGCCATATAGGACATCAACGGCACAAACGTTGCCGCTCCGTTGTCAACAATGGCTATGCCTTCTTCGAACACTAATTTTTCCACCAAACCGTCAAAATTACGCGAATTGATGGTATTGTGTTCCGTCATGATTTTAACCAGCTCGGGTTTGAAAGCCTGATGACGCAGAAAGGTTTGGTTTACAGGGTCTGTATCGAAGCAGTGCAGAGGGATGGGCATGGCTGCGGCTGCGGCGTTTTTCAAGTAGTCGGCGGTAAATGCAGCAATCGTAGATTTACCGACACCGCCCTTACCCTGGGCAATAAAATGGACTTCCTTCATGGCATAACCTTTCGTTTGTAATGATTTTTCACAAAAAGAAACCTGCTCGCCCTTGAACAGGCTTTCGTTTGTAAAAAAGCAGCCCTCACCTATCGGAAGAGCTGCATAAACTGCTAAACATTATGCCGATGTAGAGCAGGAGTGAAATTTTTAGTGAACATCAACCCAACGGCCGCCGGCTCGCTCTTCGCCGACATAACGTACTTTATCTCCCGCCGTCGTCCAGCCATGATCGTAATAAGCCTTGCAGTATTGCGGTTTGTCAGGTCTGACGTAAAACTTTTTGACTGTTTGGCAGTTCGCATCCACCGTGTATTTACGACCAAGACGGTTTACTGTTTTCTGTTCGCACACCTGTTCCAGTTTTGAATAGCGCATCATACGGTTCAACTCTTTAGCGTCGCAACGACCTGCTCCCTCCGCAATCGCGTCTGTCAAACTCGCCATTTCAGCGTTTTCCGAACTTGCCGGACACATTTTGAGAAAATTTCGCCGCGCCTTGAGCGTATCGCCCAATTTCTTGTGTCGGATCGAAAAATAACGTCGGATAGACGGCGCGCACTCGCTTGGGCGATCACCGGAGGAAAGGCATAAAATTGCCTCGCAAGCCAAGCGGACATCTCCTGTCAGTACATCATCCGCATAAGCCGCAGGAGCAGCTCCAATGAGAGCTGCCGCCAGTAAACCCAAATAAGATTTATTCATACACACACCTTTTTAAATACCGTCAATCAGACTCATTGCCATACGACCGTCCGAACTTGGAACTTTCTTCCTTCTTGGACAATGTTCACACATAAATCACCATTGCCCTTCATCAGCAGGTCAACCTGCTGGGCAGCAGCTCTCATGCTTTGATAAGTACCGATGACGATCTGTTTGACGGGCTTGCCGATTTTTTTCATGTTGCTTCCTTTCGTTAGTTTCATAAGAGAAAAGGCCGTCTGAAAATGGCTCAGACAACCTAAAAATCCTTGGAAGGATAACGCGCTTCAGAGATATAGCATCTGTATTCCTCGTCTGTTAATAGCAGTACAAATGCGCGGACAGTCGCTTCGGCATAGCCTTGGAGATAACGGAAGTCCCCCCAAGAACCCGGATAGTATCTAATATCGTCATAGTTTCCGTCCACGACGTTCCGCACATCCTTCAGTACCCGTTCTATATACCGAACGGCTTCGTCTCTGGTCATTTCGGTTAAAGCCATTGCCATCTCCTTCTGCTCAAGACAAAAGGCCGTCTGAAATGCGTTCTCAGACGACCTTGATCGCGGTGGTATTCCACTGTATGGCGCAGTTTGGCATCTATGTTTGCCTTCAGTCGGGCTAAGGTGTCGTTCTCTTGCTTCATTTCGTGTCTCCGTCAAAACAGGCTGAAATGCAGGGCTTCCACCTGCCGGTAGTCAGCCTTATCAGGGCATCGCTCAAAACGGCAGGGTGTGATAAATACCATGCCTCCGATTTTTACCCTCCCGCTACTGCTCACTGATTCACGGGCAAAGTGCTTGTACAGGACATCACACACGGACGGTATCGGAACCGCTCAGTCTTCCCGAGCCGCTGAGTTGCCCGCCGCCTTGATTTGCAAGGCTTTAATTTCATCTTCTGTCATATTTGTCATAGCCGCACCTTTGAACTATAATAAACCATCTGATTATTTCGGATATGCCCAAACGGAAACCCACTTGTGCAAGAAGTGGGCTTAGATTTGGATACATGTTTAAAGACGGGTAGAGCCGTCTGAATATTGGGCATACGCCCTGTCGGAAACCTCCGACAACAACCCGCTCACGGCGGGGAAAAGAAAAACCAATATGTATTTTGCAGCTTGTCCGCAGATTATCGCTGCTGCATTAGAGATACGCTCCAATTAAAAATACGTCCAACTTGCCGCCTGTTACCGGACCCTCTTCAGGCTACCCGGATGCGCGGCATTTTTTTTTGGCAGGTTGAAAGCTGCCAGCAACCGTTTATCCGATTTACCCAAAGACTCTATCGCCTTTTCTACGTTTGTTGTTTCGCTCGGGAAGACCGAAATAACTACGAAGGCCGGTTGCTACGTTCCAAACTGTTAAAGAGCTTTGATGTGCGTATATTAGCCATAGGTAACAAATATTGCAAGAAAAATATTAGCCAAAGCTAAATTTTTACATTTTAAATCAGGTAAAATATTGATTATGTTGATTATATTTTATAGGTGGTAAGGGGCTTAGGTTTGAAAAAAGGTCGTCTGAATTTCAGACGACCTTTATTTAATTTTACGGAAAATTCCCAAATTCTTGCTGCAAACCAAAGGGTCGTCTGAAATTCAGACGACCTTTTATTCTAAAACCTTTGGAAAATCTGAGACTGTCCTATTAAGACTTTGCCAATGACTACCAGGCTTGTTCTGTCTTTGGGGGAGATTTCCCAGCTCTTATACTGTCGATTGTCAGAGATTACGAGCAGATTATTTCCAACCATTTGTAGCCTTTTCAGGTGGAGATGATTTCCAACCATAAACAGATACACGCCATCTCCGTCATATTTGTTTATAGATATATCTACAAACACCAAATCGCCCGGTTCCAGTGTTCCGGACATATTATCAACCCGAATATTTGTCAACCTCAGACTTTCGGGATTTTTAGCAGCGAAAATCCTGCGATACTGGTCTTCCGTATATTCAATATAAGAAATATTGGCTGAAATGTCTGAAGTGTTGATTAGATACTGATTGAGTATGTCGTTATCAAGCATTTTTACAGTAAATGGTGATACGGCTGTTTCAGCAGGTTTTGTATTGCTAGATTTATTTGCCCAAAATCCCTTTCCGCTGGCAAGCCAGTCAGGATCACATTCAAGAAATTCAGAAGCTCTTAGTAAATTTTGCCCAGCTAAAACTTTTGTCGTGCCATTCAGCCATTTGGATACTGAGGGTGGTTTGACTTTGCAATATTTAGCCAAATCAGCCTGTGATTTGGCTAAGTCATCAAGGCGTTTTTTGATTCTGTCTGCAAGTGTATTCATTCTGTAATTATCGCTTTACGGCTTTTTCTTTTGGGTAATAGCATTTTTTCGATTATTGATTTATTTGTTAGCTATGGGTAATATGGAAGCCTTGGTTTTGTCAATTACAAGGAAATGACAGTGAGCGAATACACATTGCAACAGTGGTTGCGCGAAAGAAGAGGTCGTCTGAAAGAGATGGCTGAAACATTAGACATCAACTACTCGTGGATTTCTCAAATTGCCAGTGGTCGGAAAAAAGCCCCTTTGGATACAGCAATTAAAATTTCAGCTTATACCAATAACGAAGTTACGGTTGAAGCCATCTCCAAAGCCTATAAACCTAAAAAGTAGCCATGCTCACCGCCGACATCCGCCATCACATCACAACGGACTTCGTGGTTTATCGCGAGTTCGGGCTTTTGTGCGGCTCCAATATTCAGGCGGCGACGTTATTGTCGGGGCTGTTTTGGTGGAGCGATGTGGCTGACAAAGAGCCGAAACGTCAGGGCTGGATATATAAGACGGCTACCCAGTTATTTGACGAGTTCGGACTGACGCGACGTGGGTACGAGAAAGCGAGAAAGTTTTTATTGGGCAAAGGCGTGATCCAATGCCGACGCGCAGGCGTACATGGAAGAATGCACTGGCAGCTCAACAAAGAGCGGTTATTGGAGCTTTGCTATCTAGTTAAAGGCGAGGCAGTGCCGCAATTCGACAGCCGTTATCATATCGATACCGACAATTTCCGCCTTGAGAAGTGGATCAACCTCACACTTTGGAATGACTTTTTGAAAATGCGTGCCGAAAAAGGCAAGCCCCTCAATATCAAGCAGAAAAAAATCCTGCTCAACCAGCTCAAAGACCTCAAAAACAAAAACTACGACCTTGATGCCGTGATGCAGAAATCGATTCTGAATGGCTGGGCGGGCTTCTATCCATCAGACCGTTCCCCCAACATCCCTTCGCCACCGACTTCCGAAGCAGCCACGCGCAAAGCTAAGGCTGAATACGAGGCGCAAATCAAACAATCCGCCGCCCCGCCGCCCGATACAGGCGGACAGCGGAATCCCGACAATCCTAATCGTCAAAATCTCATAAATTACTACAAGAAAAAACAGTAAACGTCAGGCTGTTGGCACAGTCGCGCCCAAACGCTGCTCCGGCAGCTTTTTTTGCACCCTTTGAAGCCGGAAAGGTCGTCTGAAAGGCGGTTTTGCCTGTTTTTCGGCGCAGATTGGGTTATGTTTACCTGTTTTTCCGTCCCGACTTCCTTTTTTTACCCAAATCGGATGATAAAAATCTGCTTTTTTTGCTGAAATAAGTAATTGAAAATAATGTGTTTGTACATATTGAACAAAGAACTTCGTCTTTTTCGGACAAGGTACTTTGTATGCGCAGGACACGCTTTATACAAAGACTTCATTCAAAGACGACATACAAAAAATATTACAGGCGGCCGCCTAATTGTTTTTTGTACAATTTTTGATGGATGTAGATAGATATTGGCGTTTGGGTGGATATGGGAGTTTTTGAGGAGGGGATATGTACAGGTTTTGTGGATAAATAGCTTGATTGAAATATGTACAGGTATTCTGTACAATACAGATTGTATTAATCGATGGAGATAACAAGATGGACTATGTAATCAGCTATACCGCAGCCCGTGAGGATTTGGCGCAGGTTATGACCAAAGTGTGCGAAGACCAAGTAGTAACACATATTACGCGCCGGAACGGCGGGAACTGTGTCTTGATGTCTGAGGAAGAGTACAGCTCTATTATGGAGACGCTTTACCTGTTCGGAAATCCTGCCAATGCTGCACGTTTGGAACACTCGCTGGCTCAGGCAGAACACGGGGAATTTGTAGAGGTTGATCTGTGATGAAGCACCGTTTTACCGCCGATGCCGCCGAAGATTTAGCTTATTGGAAAAAGCACGATGCCAGGAAGGTTGAACGGATCAAGTTGCTTTTGGAAGATATTAAAGCCAACCATCCGAAGGGTATTGGTAAACCTGAACCGCTACGTCATCAAAAATCGGGATTGTGGTCGCGCAGGATAGATCGGGAACACCGTTTGGTTTATTCGGTAGAAGAAGATACGGTAACGGTTTATGCCTGCCGATACCATTACGAACGCTGAACGCGGTATTTTACCTCGAAGGCCGTCTGAAAATTCAGACGGCTTTTTATATTACGTCATCCATATCGATCTTTTCCTGCCAGTTGAATTTCCCTTTACCGTTGGCAGTTTTTTTTGATGCGGATTGAACTGGAGACGGAGTTTCTTGGCTTTTAGATTCCGTTTCTTTTTGAATAGTTTGGATGAAACGGCGGCTGTTCAGGTTCAGGCGCGAGCGGATGAAGCGGTTCAATGCTTGCTGGCTGACTGTCAGGTTTTTCTTTTCCGACAAAAATTGCAGGATGATTTTTTCGGTAAATCCCAGCTCCTTCATCTTCAAAATTTCGTCTTTGTAAGGTTCTAAAACGGAACGTTTGGCAGTCGTCTGTTGACCAGCTTGCTGTTTGATGAAGTCTTCTAAGTCGTTCATATTGGTTATAACTGTCTGAAATCAATACAACGCATTATACAACCATATACAACACATAACAACAATAATACAACGCAGAATACAATACCTATACAATCATATACAACAAAAACAACTATTTAACAACATTAAACAATATAAATACAACATATATACAATATAAAAACAATATTAATACAACAAAAATACAACGAATATCCACCAATCCGCGCGTATCATTCCCTCAAAAAGGGATATTTCTTCAGTACAACGCCAAATTCAACTACAACGCAGGATAGGCAACGAGTGCCAAAAACAGGGTGGTTTTACCACCCTGATTCCGCCCAAAAGGGCGGAAACGCCGCAAAGCGGCTGAAGGTTTGAAACAACCATCGGGGGCAGCGGCCGCCGTGTTGTTGGTTGATGTCTAAATTTC
>QWCI01000513.1_pt1 | contig 20754 bp, 15 predicted proteins | sample 1972541 | NCBI WGS metagenome assembly QWCI01 (sample SAMN09866712, study PRJNA288562) | Human oral metagenome isolate term3_saliva, whole genome shotgun sequencing... | isolation source: mouth | host: Homo sapiens | place: USA: California | reverse complement strand
GCGCAGTTCGAGCCCGTATTCGCGGAGCTTGAGGGCGAGCACACCGGCCATTTCGCGGGTGTTGTTGGCATTGTAGCTTTCGGGCATCACCTCCGAGGGTACCACACCGTATTTGCTCACCACGTCCTGCACGCCGGTGAAGGTACCGCCGTCGGAAATGGGATTTTTGAAGAGCCACTCCACCGTCTTGTCGTCCATGGGGCGGGCGGCGTAGTCGATGATCGACTGCAAGAAGAGGTTGGCTTTCTCCAACTGATCGTAGAACGAGTTGTAGCTCTGCGAGAACTCGAACTTGGCGAGTTGGCGCTCCTTGATCACTTGGGCGCGCATCACGTTGAGCCCTGTGAACAGCCAGCAGCGACCCGACGATTGTTGGTCGGTGATGCCTTTCGAGGGGGCTTCGTTCGAGAAATAGGTGTCGGCCACTTCGGCGGCGTTGTTGCGCGTGGCCAGTGCGCCCACACCTTGGGTGACGAGGGCGTTTTGCAGCGCGCGAGCCGAGGCGCCTTGGGGCACTTCGCGACGGAAGTTTTCGAGCATTTCGCCGCTGATGGCGCCGCGTTGAGCCACGGCCGGAAGGGCCAAGGCAGCGGTGATGCAGAGGGTGGCTAAGGGATGGGGCATAAGTACGAGAGTTGGAGGTTGATGCGTTTTGAAAAACTATGGGAAAGGCGCGCGCCGATCGTCCACGATGGCGAGGGGCGGCGAACCGAGGGCGGAGGGCTTACTGCCGAAGGGACAGCATGCCGACAAGCCCGAGGGGGAGCATTGAGAAGGGCGACGGCCGGCGCTACGCCATCGGGCGAACCGAGAAGCGTTTGACCGGCAAATGCGAATGGGGCGACGGCTCAGAGCCAGCCTTCGCTTTTGTACCAAGCGACGGCTTCTTTCACACCGGCGGCGAGTGTCCACTGCGGGGCGAAACCCAGATCGCGGCGGGCGGGTTCGATGTCGCACAGCCAGTTGCGCTGACGCAGCAGGCGGAACTTGTCGAGGTTGAGCGTCGGGGGCATTGTGCCCTTGCGGCCGAAGAGGCGGTAGTAGGCGCTGCCCAAGGCACACACGCCGTGCAGGAACCACTCGGGAGCGGTGATGCGCAACACGCTGCGCACGCCCATTTCTGCTTGCAGCAGGCGGCCGAACTCGCGGCTGTCGTAGCTGCCGCCGTCACTCAGGAAGTAGGCACGGCCGCGCTCGCCGCGCGTGAGGGCGGCATAGCAGGCGTCGACAAGGTCGCGCACGTAGATGAACGTGAGGCGTTGTGGACGATAGCCCACGGCGAAGTCGATGTGCTTGCGGATGCTGTCGGCCATGAGGAAATAGTCGCGCTCACGAGGGCCGTAGACACCGGTGGGGCGCAGGATGACGTAGTCCAAACCCTCCACGCCGGCGAGGGCTTCTTCGGCTTCGAGTTTCGAACGGCCGTAGTCGGTGTTGGGCACCGGGCGGTCGTTGTCACTGATGGGGCGATAAGGTGCAGCTGCGGCTGCGGCCGAATCGGGATCGGCGGCGGGTCCCATGACCGAGAGCGAGGACACGAAGACGAAGCGACCGCGCAGCAGGTTCAACTCGAGGAGCGTGCGCGCCAAGCGCAGCGTGCCCGCCGTGTTGGTGCGGCGAAAGGCGTCGAGGTTGGCGGCCTTGGTGGCACCGGCGGCGTGAATCACGCAGTCGAAAGCACCGTGTTCGGCACCGTGCGCCGAGAGTTGGCGTTGCAGTTCGGCATCGTCGCCGAGATTCAACTCGATGAAGCGAATGCGGGGGTCGGTGAGATAGCGGCGCGAACTGGTGGCGCGGAGAGCCGCCCACACTTCGTGACCGTGTTCCAAACCGTGTTCGACCAGAAACGAACCGACGAAACCGGAGGCACCGGTGATGAGGATTTTCATAAGGCTGCGGGTTTGAGCGTTCGCCCTGTGTCGAGGGCAAACGAGTGTTTTGCAAAGTTAGGCATTTCGCGCCGTTCCGCCAAATCGAAACGCGGGCAAATCAAGGCGGCAAAAAGCCGAGAAAAAAACACGCGAGGTTTTGAAATATAGTGCCCTGATTGTGGCGAAAAACGGGGACGTTTTTGAGTGAAACACGCGACGTTTCAAGGTGTTTTTTTGCATCAGTCGCGCGGAGCGTTTGGCGTCGGGGGAACGGGATATTTGGCACGGTTTTCGTCCTCCGTCGGCAACGGGTCGAAAAGCCACGGCCTTCCCTTCTCCTTCTGCTCCGACACCCCTTAAATGCTGCTGCGCTGTCTCCCTTCCCCATGCGCCGCTGCCCCCTCTCCTGTCGCTGCCCGAACTCCTCTCCCGCACTCGCGTGCTTTTGGGCTTCGCCCCTCCCCTTCCCACTCAGGGGGAGGGGGCTTTGGGGTAGGGGTCTTTTTTTTATTTTTTGGGGTTTTGTTTTCCCTTCTCTCTGTTCTTACTGTTCTATTTGTTTGCGGCTCTCGCCACAAGGCCTGTGCATTTGTACACACTGCCGCATTTTGCCTGATGGGGGCAAATTTCAGTCGCCGGCGTGACGATTGCGCGGGAAGTGTTCGAGCACCTGCCGGCGCAGATAGGCACTGTCGAGATGGGTGTAGATTTCGGTGGTGCCGATGTCCTCATGCCCGAGCATGGCTTGGATGGCGGGCAACGAGGCACCGCCCTCGAGCAGATGGGTGGCAAAGGTGTGGCGGAAGGTGTGGGGCGACACGCTCTTGTCGATGCCGGCGGCGGCCACGTGCTGCTTGATGTTGTGAAACACCGTGACGCGCGAAAGCCGACGACCGCGGCGTGCCGAAACGAAGAGCACATCTTCGTCTTCGGGTTTCACGGCGATGTCGGCGCGGGCATCGAGCCAGTTGTGAACTTCGTGCATAGCACGCGGCGAAATGGGGACAACGCGCTGCTTATCGCCCTTGCCGATGACGCGCACAAAGCCTTCATCGAAAAAGAGATCGGAGAGGCGCAGTGCACACACCTCGCTCACGCGCAGACCGCAGCTGTAGAGCAGTTCGATCAGGCAGCGATCGCGCTGCCCCTCGGGCGTGGAGAGGTCGATCGCATCGAGAATGCGTTCCACTTCTTCGAGTGTGAGCACCTCGGGCAGGTGCTTGGGTTGTCGCGGCGTTTCGAGGAGTTCGGTGGGGTCTTGCCCCAGATAACCGTCAATTTGGAGATAGCGGTAGAAGGAGCGCACACTGCTGATCATGCGTGCCATGGAACTGGCGGCAATGCCGGCTTCGAAAAGGTGCTGCACGTAGTCTTCGAGCAGGGGCAGATCGACATCGAGTGCATCGACGTGGCGCGCGCCGGCATAGTCGAGAAAACGGCGTAAATCACGGCCGTAAGCCTCACGGGTGTTGGCAGAAAGACCTTGCTCAAGGAGGAGGTATTGTTCGTAGTGTTGGAGCAGTTCGGTGTTCATCGACAGGCTTCACAAGTTTTGGACAACGCGGTTTGCACACGTCATCGAGATTTCGTATTTTTGCGCGCAAATGTACGAAGAATAATCTGTCGATTCAAGCCGATCGGCGCGTTTTCTCCTCCGCGCGCTCGTCTGCCGAAGGCGAGCGTTTTCGTTTTGTGGAAAAAACCCTGACGAGCGGCGATGATTCGACGGGAAAACACCCTCCCACTGCTTATGTCTGCCTTGCCTCGCGTGTTGGTGCTCAACGGGCCCAACCTCAATTTTCTCGGCCGCCGCGAACCGCAAATCTACGGTCGCACGACGCTGACGGATGTCATCGACGAACTGCGCCGCCGCTACGACGGGGTGCTGGATATCGACCATTTGCAGAGCAACCACGAGGGGGTGCTCATCGATCGCCTGCAGGCCGCGGCCGACGAAGCGAACTTACTCGGCGTGGTGCTCAACGCGGGGGCCTTCACCCACACTTCGGTGGCGCTCCGCGACGCGGTGAGCAGCATTGCGCCCCTCCCGGTGGTGGAGGTGCACCTGTCGAATGTGCAGGCGCGCGAAACCTTCAGACACCAATCGCTCATCGCTCCGGTTTGCTGCGGCATCGTGGCCGGTTTCGGCACCGACAGCTACCGGCTTGCCGTGGAGGCGTTGAGAAAAAAGTGAACGAGTAGAAAATGAGTAAACGGGGGAATGAGTAAACAACGTAAACGAGAGATTTACGCTCCAAACAGTTCCTCACGTAAACGAGTAGACACGTTTACTCGTCTACGAAACGCCCAACCGCTTACTCGACACCCGTTTACCCGTCTACGAAACTCCAAAACAAAACTCGACATCACCACGCGTCTACTCGTAACGATCGGTATACCCGTCTACGAAACGCCCTACAGACGCCCGAACATAGACCCATTCCCCAATGAAGAAACTCCTCATAGAAACCTACGGCTGCCAGATGAACGTGGCCGACTCCGAAGTCGTGGCCAGCGTGATGAAGATGGCCGGCTACGAACCCTGCGAAACCCTCGACGAAGCCGACGCCGTGTTTCTCAACACCTGCTCCGTGCGCGACAATGCCGAGCAGAAGATCATTCATCGTCTCGAAGCCCTCCACGCCCTGCGCAAGAAAGGACGCGCACTCATCTTGGGTGTACTCGGTTGCATGGCCGAACGCGTCAAAGACGACCTCCTGGCCAAGCACCATGCCGACCTCGTGGCCGGCCCCGACGCCTATCTCTCCCTCCCCGACCTCATTGCGCAGGCCGAAGTGGGACAAAAGGCCATCAACATCGACCTCTCGCTCACCGAAACCTACGGCGACGTGATGCCCGAACGCTTCTGCGGATCGAAAATCTCCGCCCGAACGCTTCTGCGGATCGAAAATCTCCGGTTTTGTGAGCATCACCCGCGGTTGCAACAACTTCTGCCACTACTGCATCGTGCCCTACACCCGCGGTCGCGAACGCAGCCGCGATGTGCAGAGCATCATCAACGAGTGTCTCGATCTCGAAAAGCGCGGCTTCAAGGAGGTGACGCTCCTGGGACAGAACGTGAACTCCTACAAGGCGCGCCGCAATGCCACCGGCGAGACCGAGCGCCCCACCAGTGCCCTGGACGAAGAAGCCGCACGCGATGCCGCCATCGCCGCCCAACACATCTGCTCCACCGAGGACGAGGCGGACGCCAACCCCGATTTTGTTTTCTTCCCCGAACTGCTCCGCACCGTGGCACGCGCCGTGCCGAGCATGCGCATCCGTTTCTCCACGCCGCACCCCAAGGACATGAGCGACGCCACCCTGCGTGTCATCGCCGAGGAACCGAATGTGTGCCGACACATCCACCTGCCTGTGCAGAGCGGTAGCGACGCGGTGCTCAAACGCATGAACCGCAAGTACGACCGCGAGTGGTATTGGGGTCGCGTCGAGGCCATTCGCCGACTGGTGACCGACTGTGCCATCACCACCGACATCTTCGCCGGCTACTGCGGCGAGACGGAGGAGGACCACGCCCAGAGTCTGGACATGATGCGCCGCGTGGGCTACGATTCGGCCTTCATGTTCAAGTATTCCGAGCGCCCCGGCACCTACGCTTCGAAACGTATGCCCGACGATGTGCCCGAGGAGGTGAAACTGCGCCGACTCAACGAACTGATTGCGCTGCAAAACGAACTTTCGCTCACTGCCAACCGCGCATGGGTGGGTCGCGAAGCGGAGATTCTCATCGAGGGCGTGAGCAAACGCAGCCGCGAGGAACTCTTCGGTCGCACCGAGCAGAATAAGGTGGTGATCATCGCCCGCGGCGACCGCCGCATCGGACAGACGGTGCGCGTGCGCATCACCGATGCTTCCAGCGCCACGCTCAAAGGCGAAGTGGTGGAGGATTGAGGACGAGCGAAATGTAGTAGCTGTAACTGAGACATTATTGCTTGAACGACACCAAAGAATAAAGTCAGATGGAGTATATTGATTTTAGAAAATTAATTGATGCGCTGACCGCTAAGCCCAAAGAAACCGAGTGGTTAGAGTTCAAGCATAATTTTCATACAAAGGAAGAAATAGGCGAAAGAATCTCTGCCTTATCCAACAGTGCCTATTTAAGCAATAGGCCATTTGGCTATATTGTGTTTGGAATTGATGATGAAAGTCATGATGTGGTCGGTACAAATCTATACGGCAAACAGAAAATGGTGGGCAACGAGGATCTCGAATCTTGGTTGTCTACTCGCTTAAATCCTCGTATAGATTTCGAAATCATTGATGACTTTGACTACGAAGACAAGGGACACATCTGCATCTTCAAGATTCCTGCTACAACCAACCGTCCTGTAAGTTTTTTGCATGAAAAATATATTCGAGTCGGCACAACGACTCGGAAACTCAAGGACTATCCGGCCAAGGAGGCCAAGATTTGGAAAGGCCACGAGAAGCCTTTGGAAAAGATCGTCTTGAAAAAAGCTTTGTCCTCTCAAGAAGTTTTCTCCCACCTTAGTGCCCAAACTTACTTCGACATGATGCATTTGCCTTTTCCTCAAGACACAAAGGGAATTTTGGAAAGGTTCCTCTCTGAGAACCTAATTGTGGAAGATGAGATAGGCTATGGCATCACAGAACTCGGAGCCATTTTGTTCGCCAAACGCTTGTCAGACTTCGATGGTCTCAAACGGAAAATGGTTCGGGTCATTGTCTACAAAGGCAAAAGCAAAATCGAGACGATTCGTGAACAATACTTCGACAAAGGCTATACCATTGTTTTTGAAGAAATGCTTGCATGGATAAACAGTCAGCTGCCTGCCAATGAGGAAATTGGGATTGCGCTAAGGAAAGATGTGCGTATGTATCCCGAAATAGCCATCCGCGAATTGGCTGCCAATATGATTATTCATCAAGATTTTGCCGAACAGGGATTTCCTATGATCGAAATTTACACTGACCGCATCGAATTTTCCAATCCGGGACAACCACTGATTAGTGTAGAACGATTTATCGATGAATATCAGTCGAGAAACGATTCCCTTGCTGATATTATGCGGCGAATGGGCATCTGTGAGGAGAAGGGGAGTGGTATGGACAAAATTGTTACTTTTATTGAGTTATATCAATTACCTCCTGTTCGTTTCCAACTCGATGAGAAACGAACCTCTGCAACTGTATTCTCTTACCGCAAATTCGCAGACTTAGAAAAATCAGAAAGAGTAACAGCCTGTTATCAACATGCTTGTCTCAAATATGTTTCCAACGAAAAGATGAACAACCAATCGTTGCGTGCCCGCTTAGGCATCGAGGATAAGAATTATCCCATGGCATCGAGAATCATCAAGGATACTTTGGAAGCCAAATTGATTAAGGAGGAAAATACAGAAGGAGGTAATAGACATAGTTATATTCCATATTGGGCATAAGTCATGTAACTACCATGTAACTGAGCAGAACAAATAAGCAGTATAATAAGTCATAACTCCCTTATATATAGGATGGATTGCATCTATCAACTATGTAACTGGCATGTAACTGTGATTTGTACAATCCGTATCAAGACTTCAATAAACTCGATTTACACCAAGCCACATATTTCATCCCCATAACCGACCAACGCCCCGTTTCCCAAGTGTGGAAACGGGGCGTTGTTGCGCAGATCGGTACGCCGAGGTGCGGAAGGCATCAGACGTAGTTGCGCACTTCTCGCTCGCCGCGCAGCACGGCCAGCGCATTCTCAGCCAAGGCTTCGAGTTCGTTCTCGCCGGGATAGATGTGGATGGGAGCAATGAACGACACGCGCTCACGCAATCGCGAAGTGATGTAGTCGGCGTGCGCCAAACCGCCGGTGAGCAAGATGGCATCGACCTTTCCGCAGAGCACAACGGCCTGTGCGCCGATGCTCTTGGCCACGCTGTAAATCATGGCGTCGAGTACCAACCGCGCACGCTCGTCGCCGGCTTCGATGCGCGAGAGGACTTCGCGCACATCCGATGTGCCGAGCCAGGCCACCAGTCCGGCTTGACCGGCAATGCGCGAGAGAAGTTCGCTTTCGCTCCACTTGCCGCTGAAACACAACCGCACCAAGTCGGCGGCAGGGAGGGTACCGGCGCGTTCGGGCGAGAAGGGGCCGTCGCCGTCCAAACCGTTGTTCACATCGATGCACTTGCCGAGACGATGCGCTCCGACGGTGATGCCGCCCCCCATGTGGGCAATGACGAGGTTGAGATCTTCGTAGCGCACGCCCTGAATTTTGGCATGACGGCGGGCGGTGGCACGCTGATTGAGGGCGTGCCAGACGCTGACGCGCGGCATTTCGGGACTGCCGCAGACGTGCGCCTCGGGCAACATCTCGTCGACGATCTCAGGATCGGCCACCAAGGCCATACAGGCCGGCAGTTGCGCAGCGAGCGCCGCCGCAATGTGGCAACCGAGGTTACACACGTGCTGACGAACGGCCGAGCGCGTGTCGCGCAACATGGCTTCGTTCACCGCATAGACCCCGGCGGGAATGGGATGCGTGAGACCGCCGCGCGCAATGATGGCATCGAAATCGAAGGCGATGCCTTCGGCCGCCAAAGTACTGAGCAGGGTGTCGCGACGCATGGGGAGCTGCGCGAAACTGTCGGCAAATTGTGCCAGTTCGTCGGCGGTGTAACTGATGGTTTTGACGAGCAAGGGGCGCTCGTCGTGATAAACTGCCACTTTGGTGCTGGTGGAGCCGGGATTAATGACCAGAATCTTGCGAAGCGTGGAGGACATAGGAGGTAAGACGGGGGTGAGGGGATGAGCGGTGGGGGAGTTTTCAGCGAGCGCCGGCCAGTACGCGGAGGGCAGCGAGCGCCAAACTGTCGATTTTCACGTCGACGGAATCGCCGCGCGAGGTGAGTACGACGGGATGCGTGGTGCCGCAGAGCATAGAAGCGAAGCGCGCACCGGGAACGAGCAGGCCGAGGGTTTTGTAGAGCACATTGCCGGCTTCGATGTCGGGGACGATCAGCACGTCGGCGCGCCCTTCGAGCGGACTTTCCAGTCCTTTGTCGGCCAAGCCCTCGGGCGATAGCGCGCAGAGGAGATCGAGCGGCCCGTCGACGAGGACTTCGCCCCACTCGCCGGCGGCGGCGCGACGACAGAGTTCAACGTAGTCGAGCGTCACGGGAAAGGCCTCGCTCACCTTCTCGGTGCAATGCAGCAAGGCCACACGGGGACAAGCGGTGCCGAGGGTGCGCGAAAGGGCGACGGTATAATCGAGTTGCGCGGCGCGCTGTTCGAGCGTGGGGTAGGGGATGACGGCCACATCGCTCAGCACCACGAGGCGGTCGAAGCCGGGGAGCGACACGGCCGAGGCGTGGGTGATGACGGCGCCCGTGGGGCGCAGGCCGTAGGTCTTGTTGAGAATGTGGCGCAAGAGGTCGTCGCTGTTGACCAAGCCCTTCATGAGCACATCGCCTTCGCCGTCGTGCACCAACTGCACGGCGCGTTGCATGGCTTCGGCGGCATCGGCGGCCGGCACGCACTCCACTTCGGCGCGCACCTCGGGGGGCGCGGCGGCGAGGATGGCGGCATCATACTCGCCCACCAAGAGGGCATGGACAAAACCGAGCCGCACACTTTCGAGCACGGCTTGTAGGGTGTGGGCGTCGGCGGGACGACACACCACAACGCGCACACGGCGACCCGTAGCGGTGAGGCGGCTGCGCAATTCGGGGAACGAACGGACGGAGAGGGACATGGTGGCAATTTTATAGGCGGAAGAAAAACAAAAACGCGTTCACAACACACTGAAAAGCACGGGCGAAACGACTTTTTTGCGCTGCAAACTTAAACAGATTTGCGGCATATTCCAACATTCGAGAGCGTTTTCTGCACGAAAAACGTATTTATGGGCAATCTGAGCGCCTTTCCATCGTTGAAAACACCCGCCCGCACACGGCAAGCTGACAGCAATCGACCGAAACTTCGCGCCCGTACCGACACCGCACCGAAAGGCGGACGGAAAACGCGCATCAGTTTTTGGCAGTTTTGAGAGAAAAACGTAAATTCGCCTTGTCGACGCCGTTTTGCGTCGACTCCAACCTCAGCATCCCCGATGAAAATCATTCACACCGCCGATTGGCACCTCGGCAACGTCTTTCACCGCCACCATCGTGTGGCCGAACACCGCCACTTCTTCGGCTGGTTGCGCGACACCATCGTAGCCCAACAGCCCGACGCCCTCATTGTGAGCGGCGACATCTTCGACGGACCGAATCCCTCCGCCGAGGTACAACGACTTTTCTACGATTTCCTCACCCATCTTTCGGTAGAACATCCCGGCATGAGCATTGTACTCATTGCCGGCAACCACGATTCGGGCGCACGCCTCGAAGCGGGGGAGGAATTGCTGCGCATGCACAATATCTATGTGCGCGGCACGGTGTGGAAGGACGCTGAAGGCGAACCCTACTTCGAACGAATGATTTTGCCCCTCGCCCCTCGCGGATCGAACACGGCCGAGGTGGTGTGCTTCGCCCTGCCTTTCCTCCGACCCTCCGACTATCCCACCGGACTCTCGGTGCAAGAAGGCATCCGACACTACCTGACCAACCTGGACAAGCGCCTGAAAAAAACGGAATTCAAGCGCCTGCCCGTCATGGTGGCCGCGCATTTCTATGCCCACGGTGCGCTGATTCAAGAACAGGAACACAGCGAACGCCTCGTGGTGGGCGGACAAGACATGGTGGAGGTCGGGGCGATGGGAAAAAACTACGCCTACGTGGCACTCGGCCACATCCACCGCGCTCAAGCCGTGGGCGACTGCGCCAATGTGCGCTACGCCGGCAGTCCGCTCGCCCTCTCCTTTAGCGAACGCGACTACAAACGCTCGGTGCAGCTCGTCGAGTTCGACGAGAAAGGCCGTGTGCAAGCCACCGCCCTGCCTTATTCGCCCCTCTGCCGCTTGTTGAGCCTGCCCGAACGCGGTTCGCTCGATCCCGAAGAGTCACTTCAGCGACTCCGCGCGCTGCCCGAGGCCAAAGCCGACGACGATCGCAACGCTTACCCCTATCTCGAGATCAGCATCCGCCTCTCACAGCCCGAACCCGAGCTGCGGCGACGCATCGGCGAGATCATTGAGCAAAAAGCCGTGAAGTTTTGCCGCATCACCACCGCCACACAACGCGAACTGCGCGAGGGCAACGCCACACAACCCACGGTCGAAAACTCACTCCACAAGTTGGCGCCCATCGATATCGCCAAACAATACTATTCCGCGCGCTACGGCAACGATATGCCCGATGCGCTCGTCGAAAGATTCAACATAGCCGTTAACTCCATCGACAAATAAACGCCGGCATGACCATCGAACTCATCGCCCTGCACAACCTCACCTCGCTTGCAGGCACACATACCATCGACTTCACCGCCGAACCGCTCAGGTCGGCCGGACTTTTTGCCATCACCGGCGACACGGGAGCCGGCAAAAGCACACTCCTCGACGCAGTGTGTCTGGCACTCTACGGCAAAGCCCCACGACTCGAAAACGTGGAGCGACTTTCGCAAGACCAACGCGAAGACGCCGCAGAAAATCTGCCCGAACTTTCTCCGCAAGACGCCCGTTCTTTCCTCAGAAAAGGCACCGACGAGGGATGGGCACGCGTCAGATTTGTCAATTCGAGCGGCGAACGCTACGAAGCGGAGTGGAAAGTGCGCGTGAACCGCAACGGCCATCTCAACAAAGCCGAACGCTCGCTCAGCACCGTCTCCAACCGCGGACAACTCACGCTCATCGCCAGCGGCATCACCGAGACTCAACAGGCCATCGAACAGGCGGTGGGACTGGACTATGCGCAGTTTTCGCGCACCGTCATCTTGGCGCAAAACAGCTTTGCCAACTTCCTCAAAGCCCGCCACGCCGACAAGAGTGCGCTCCTCGAGAAACTCACCGGAACGGACATCTACTCCGAGATTTCCAAGCGCATCTTCACGCTCACCAAAGAGGCCGAAGCGGAAGTGAACCTCCTTTCGGCACAACGCGAGGCCACCGCACAAGGACAGCTCCCCGAAGCGGAACTGCGAGAGACGAATGAGCGCATTGCTCTCTTCGACACCGAAATTCTCCACCTCGAAAAACGCGCACTTCACCTCGAAGAAACCATTCGTTGGCACGAACAGCACAATGCTGCCGAGACCGAACTGCGCAACGCCTCACAGGCTTTCGACGAAGCCAACCGACAACTCCTCGTGCTGCGCGGCGACGAATTGAAACTCGAGCGCTATGACGCGGTACAGCCCTTCCGCACCCGATTCGAACAGCTCCGTGCTCTCAAAGAGGTGGGCGACGGCATCAAAGAAGCTGAGACCGAACTCGCCCGCCGCGCCGCTGAGCAAAGACAACTCCTCGAACGCGCCGAACAGCAGTTCAACACGGCGCGCGAACGCAAAAACGGTGCTGAAGAACAGCTCCGCCACAAACAACCCGACATCGCCGAGGGACACGCCATCGAGGGAGAAATCAAACGCCTCGCCGAAGCCGGAGACCATGCCGCCGCCCTGCTCGAAGTCGCCATGAAAAAGGTGGCCGAATGCGACAACGAGCTCCAAAAGCGCAACGAGGAACAACAGCAACTCAAACGCCAGCTCGAAGCCCTCAGACTCCGCCGACAAGAGCTCGAAAACCACCACAGCACCTTCGAGCGCTTCCAAATGGTCAACGAGCGACTGCAGATCTTTGCCGAGGTGGTGCGCGAAAACAAGTTCCTCCATCTCAAACATGACGAGGACTCGCGCCGACGCTCGGAGATGCAAGCCACCTTTGAGGAGGCCACCCGCAAACGCGGCGCACTCGAAGACCGCAAAGAGGCTCTGCGCGCCGCCGTGCTCGTACATCGCAAAGCCATCGGCGGACTCGAGGCCTCCTATCTCCACCGCACGCTCAACGAAGCCAAGCAAAAACACGCTTCGCTCAAAGAAGCCAAACGCAGTTGGCAACACATCGTGCAGGGCTACCAGCAGATCGACAACCTGCGCGCCGACATCGAGCGACACACCCGCAAACTCGAACAGTTCAAAACCGAACATCGCCGCGTGGAAATGGAGGAAATCACCCTCCGCGAACGCTTTTTGCAACTCGAACGCGCCTACACGCTCTCGCAAATCTCGGAAATCAAAAAATTGCGCCGAGAACTCAAAGAGGGCATGCCCTGTCCCGTCTGCGGAAGCGCCCACCATCCCTATCACACCGAGGTGGCGCAGTATTCCGGCGAGACACAAACACAACTCGAACGCGAGTACAACGACGCGAAGGCCAACTTCAACGCCAAAGCGGCGCAGCGCGAAAAACTGAGCCTCGAAATCTCATCGAGAGAAGCCGAACTCGTCAGCGAACAGACCACGATGAAACGGCTCACCTCGCAGCAAACCGATCTCGAAAGCGACTGGCAGCACTTTGCCGACCTCGATCCCTCGTTCAAGGACTGCTCCCCCGGCGTGAACCGCGATGCCCGATTCACCACCGTCGACATGCTCCTCGACTCCATGCAACAAAAAGTGGACGATATCGAACAACAGATCGTTCACTTCGAGAATCACAGCAACGCCATCGCAGGACTTTCGGCCGAAATCGAACAAATCGACGAACAACTCACCGAAAGCAAAAAGAACACCGAGAAACTCGAAGTCGATCTGCGCGTGCTCTATCAAAGTCTCGACAACACGCAGAATGCCCTCCGAGAGACCGACGCCAGACAGGCGCAACTCTACAAGGATCTCGACCAAATTCTCACCCTCACCGGCTGGGAGGAAGGCGAAGTCGACAGTTATTGCAAGCGACTCGCCGAACTCTACAACGATTGGAACGCGGTGAACCAAGGCATTGAGGACGGTGAGAACCGACAAGCCCTGCTAGACGGACAAATCGACTTCCTCAACACGCGCCTCGAAAGCGAACGCGCAGAAGTCAACACCCGACGCGAGGAAAGAGACCGCTATCGCGAGAGCATCGGCGAACGAAACGACCGCCTCCGCCGACTCTTCGGAGAATATACGCCCGCACAACTCACCCAAAGCCTGCAAGAGCGCATCAAGGAGCAAACCGCTCTCTTCGAAACGGCACAAACGGCTTACAGAGAGGCACAATCTAACCTCCATCTCCTCGAGGGACAGCAGGAAAACCAGCGCAACGAAGCTATTCGCAACGACGAAAACCGCCGTGCCGTGGCCCTCGAACTCGATGTCGCCATCACGCAGTTCAACAGCAACCACACGCCGCTGCAAATGGCCGAGTTGAGCGAAATCTTTGCCGACCCGCGCGACTGGAAAGCCCTCCGCGGACTCCTCGACGAGCGCCGCGAAGCGAAACTCATCGCCGAGCAAAACAGAGAGCGCGCCCAAAAGCGCTATCTCGAACTCGAAGCGCAGGCTGCCCGCATCAACCACGAAGCGGCCGACGGCGATCCCGTGGAAATGGACCTCAATGTCCTCATGGCACAGCGCACGCAACTCAACGACGAACTGAATCGCCAACGCGAAGCCGTGGGCGAACAGCGACGCCGCATACAGCGACACGAAGAGAGCCTGCGCGAAGCCGAAAACTACAATAAGAAAATCGACAAGGCGCGCAACAACGCCGAAGAGTGGGGCAGACTCCACGAGTTGTTCGGCTCGGCCGACGGCAAACGATTCCGTGATTTGGCACAAACCCTCACCTTCTCCTTCCTCGTTGAGCACGCCAATCATCACCTCCGCCGACTCACCTCACGCTATCAGCTCAATGTCCTCAAAGGCACCCTCACCCTCGAAGTCATCGACCACGATATGCTCGACGAGCACCGATTTGTCCACTCCCTCTCGGGCGGCGAGACCTTCATTGTCTCCCTCGCACTCGCACTGGGCTTGGCTTCGCTCTCGAGCAGCACCCTCAACATCGGCAGTCTCTTCATCGATGAAGGATTTGGCAATCTCGACGAAGAATCGCTCGATCTCGTGCTCACCACCCTCTCAGCCCTCGAAGCCGGGCAGGGACGCAAGGTGGGTGTGGTGAGCCACACCGAACAAATCCGCACGCAGATTGCGCCGCAAATCCGTGTCGAACGCCACGGCAGCGGAGGTAGCGCGCAGATCCGTATTCTCTGATCGAAAACTCCCCGTGCGCCGCATCACCCCGCGGACACGCTGATACAAACGACCGACGGCCGGATACCCATTCGTGGACATCCGGCCGTCGTCGTATCTCTATTTCAGCGGCAAGACACTGCGGCGTGAGCCGAAGCGACACCTTTGCACCGACAATGCACACAAAGCGCAAGCCCTGCGCTCAACGTCGATCATACGGGCTCACACAAAGCGCCCTTTACGCACGATTTCCCACATGGCCATGCCCGCCGCCACACTCACATTGAGCGAGTGCTTCGTGCCGAATTGGGGAATTTCGAGCACCACATCGGCGGCATCCACCACCGACTGCGCCACTCCGTGCACCTCGTGCCCGAGCACCAAGGCATATTCGCTGCCGGGCTCGAAAACAAAATCCTGCAGCGCCACCGAACGGCGGCATTGTTCCAACACACAGACCTTCACGCCGCGCTCACGCAGTTCGGCCAGTGCGTCGGCCGTCGCATCGAAGTGTCGCCAGTCCACTGAATCCTCCGCCCCGAGCGCCGTTTTGTGCATCTCGGGCGAGGGCGGAACGGCCGTAATGCCGCAGAGCATCACCTCCCGCAGACGAAACGCATCGGCCGTGCGAAACACGCTGCCCACGTTGTGAACACTCCGCACATTGTCGAGCACAATCGTGAGCGGGAACTTTGCGGCCGCACGAAAATCGGATACACCGAGACGACCCATTTCATCGACTTTCAATTTTTCGTTCATACTGCAAAGGTAAACTTTTCAGCCGAAATAGCCCCCTTCACCACCCTGTGGAAAAAAGCGTGGAAAAGCAGCCGATAACCCCGTGAACAACCCTTGTACAACTCCCTTCCGCAAAGGGAAGCGCAAAAGAAGGGACGAAACAACGTTTTCCGCCCCCTATACACCGAAAAAAGGGCCTTTCCCACAGACTTTTCCAAAAAGAAAAGTAGACCACTATTCTTCAAAACCTCAGGACTATAACACAAAACCTGCCAACTTTCTCCACAGATTCCACAACCTATATACATCACCATCGCATTCTTCTTCTGATAAGGAAGAAAAAGTCTTTTCTTCTTTTGAGAAATGGCTTATATATAATGAGTCGTCGGTGGAAAAAAACGATTTCGGGGAAAACAGTGGGAAGGGGAATCGGTGCAGGTGGCATCGAAGGAGCAGACGATGCCGTACCCCGATCGAGCGACAAGGGGGGCGACAAAGCACAAGAGCCCCCTCAGCGAAGAAACGCCTTTTCTGCGCGAAAAGAATTATTTAGGCCGAAAAAATCGCATTTCGTTTCGCACTTGGCAAAAGACTTTCTATTTTTGCACTTTGAAGTATCATGCACTCATTGCACCCCAGTGTGAGAGTGCTCACCCATCAGATCCTATATGTCACACAAGCTCCCTTCGCTTTCGCGCGCCGCCGTGCTGCTTCTCGCTGCCGGCACTTTGACCTCGTGCTTGAACGACGACACAAAAACCGGCAACGTATCGTCGGACTGTGTTGTCACGAGTTTCAATATCGGCAATCTTGACCGAAAGATCTATCTGCGCACGAAAGACAACCGGCGCGACAGTGTGGCCACCGTCGAGGTGAAAGGCAGTCTCTACCGCTTCACCATCGACCAGCAGCGCGGACTGATTTACAACATCGACTCCCTTCCGCCCCACACCGACCTGACGAAAGTCGAAGGCATCACAGTGGGCGCACGCGGCAGTGTCGGTTTGCGCGAAAGTGGCGCAACGACCTTCGTCGTGCAGCAGAGCAAAAAGAGCGGACTCACCGCCAACCTTACGGGACAACCCACCGTGGTGGTGCAGTCCACCGATCGCACGACGCAACGCACCTATAAGGTCGAACTGCGCGTGCACCGCGAGCCGAGCGACTCCGTCACTTGGACACGCAGCACCGCTTCTGCTTGGAACGCACAGCAATTCGTGCGCACCTCTTCCGGCCAATGGACGGCCGGCGGCCTGCGTTTCGACCTCACGGGCGCCACTCCGCGCGTGGAAGTCAACGGCGTATGGAAAGCCGACAGTGTGGCGGCCGCCGACGCGGCCGAATTCCCCACCGCCGAGCGCGCCGTGTGCGTACAGCGCACGAAAGCCGACAGCACGCTCACCGAAATCACACTCTACGGCTTGCTCAACAACAGCCCCCGCGTGTGGAAGCGCTATGTCGACGCCCGACAGTTCACCCCCTTCGGCTGGGAGCGCCTGCTCCCCGTGCGCGAAACTGCCTATGCCGCCCCTGCGCTCACACAGCCCGCGCTCCTGGCCTACGACGGCGGTTTGCTCCTCGCCGGACTCAACAGCGCCGGAAAACCCACCTTGCGTTTCAGTCCCGACCGTGGACTCACTTGGCGCGAGCACACGCTCCTGACGCTCCCCGCCGACTTCCCCACACGCGCCACGCAACTGGAAGCGGCTATCGACGCGCAACAGATCGTTTGGTTGCGCATCGACGGCAACCAAGTGTGGAAGGCACGACTCCACCGCCTTTCGTGGCAGGAAACGCCCACCTATTTCTATCGTTCAGCACATCAATGAGCCGACAGTTGCTTTTGAGTGAGCGCCGGGCGAGATGGCGAACCGCCCTTTTGGCGATGCTGCTCTGCTTCGGTGTGACAGCACTGCCCGCAGCCGCCCGCGAGGAAGAGGAATATACCAAAGAGTGGGGAGCCAGCCTCGGTTTGAACTCCCTGCTCGACGACACGAACTCCTCGATCGTGGGCAATCTCCACGGATCGATGGGCGCCTCGGTGCGCTTCCTCTTCAATCCGCGCATGGCGCTGCGCACCGAGATGGGTGTGCACTTCATCGGCGGCGACACCGGCGGGGTCAAAGATTTCTATCCCGACTATGTTGACCAAGTGGGCACCGCTCGGCGATTCTACCGCCATTCGGGCACCATTTTCGACCTCGCCGCGCTCTACGAACTGAACTTTTTCTCTTACGCCTACCGCCCCGGCTACCAAGGCCACCGGCGTTTCACCCCCTATCTGCAGATGGGACTCGGATTCGCCTTCTCCACCACCGGCCGCACGGTCACTCCGTGGGTGCCCCTCGGCTTTGGTGTGAAATACAAACTCCGACCTCGACTCAACGTCGGCCTCGATTGGACCATGCGCTTCTCGCTCTCCGACCGACTCGACGGATTCGACGCACCGCACGGATTGAAAAGCGATTTCTTCAGAAATCAAGATCACCTCGGACTCCTACGGGTGACCCTCACCTACGACTTTTCGCCGCGGTGCCCCACTTGTAACAAAGCTGATTAGCTTCCACCCCTATGATTACTCTCGATCCCGAAAGGATACCTCGGCACATCGCCATCATCATGGACGGCAACGGACGCTGGGCCAAAGCCCGCGGACTCGATCGCTCCCTCGGTCACCAAGAAGGGGCCGCCACGGTGCGCGACATCACCGAAGAGGCGTCAAACCTCGGGGTGAAGTTTCTCACCCTCTACACCTTTTCGACCGAAAACTGGAGTCGACCCGAGCGAGAAGTCGCCACACTCATGGCGCTCATCATCGACAGCCTCGAGGAAGAACTCTTCATGGCGAACAATGTCCGCCTGCGCGTCATCGGTGATCGCACGCTTTTGCCCGATTTCGTTTGCCGCGCACTCGACCGCTGTGAGCAGAACACCGCCGCCAACTCCGGCATGACGATGGTGCTCGCCCTTTCTTACTCCGCCCGCTGGGAGATGACCGCCGCCGTGCGCAAACTCGCCCGACAGGTGGCCGACGGACTACTCAGCCCCGAAGACATCGACGAACAAGCCGTGGAGCGATCGCTCGAAACCCACTTCATGCCCGACCCCGAACTCCTCATTCGCACCGGTGGCGAGCTCCGGTTGAGCAATTTCCTCTTGTGGCAGAGTGCCTACAGCGAACTCTATTTCACCGACGTCTTCTGGCCCGATTTCTCCGCCGAAGAGTTGCACCGCGCCATCGCCGACTATCAGCACCGCGAACGCCGATTCGGCAAAACCTCCGAACAGGTGACCCAAGCCTAAGACGGCAGCACACTGCCTTCTCCCACTTCCCCAACGCACACCCTCTCGTTTATGAAATATCTGCACTATCCGTTCTTGCTCCTCTGCGCTGCCGCACTCGCCGCACCGCTGGGCGCGCAAACGCAGACGAAGCCCGACATCGTCTACACCACACAACCCACACGCTATGTGCTCGGGGGCATTAAGGTCGACGGCATCAAGGGCTACGACGAAGATCTGCTCATCGGCATTTCCAACCTCGAAGTGGGAAAAGCATACGAGATTCCCGGCGACGAAATCAGCGCCGCCATTCAAAACTATTGGAAGCAGGGACTCTTCTCCAACGTGCAGATTCTCGCCGACAGCATCGTCGGAGACAAAATCTATCTTCACGTCAAACTCACCGCCCAACCTCGCATTTCGGCGGTGCGATTCACCGGACTCAAAAAGTCGCAACGAGAGGAAATCGAAGCCCGAATTCCCCTCAAAGCCGGCAACCAAATCACCCCCAACCTCGTCGATCGATCCAAACTGCGCATCGAAAAGTATTTCGAGGAGAAGGGTTACAAAAACGTCAAGGTCAACATTACCCAACACGAAGATGTGACGGCCGACAACCGCATGATTGTGGACATCGATGTCGACAAGAGCGACAAAATCACCGTCCACAAAATCTACATCACCGGTGTCGATCCCAAAATGATCACGCCGCTGAAAAACGCGATGAAGAAGACCAGCGACCGCTCCACCTTCAAAAAGTGGATCACCTTCTCGTCGCGCAAATTCCTCGCCGAAAAGTATGAGGAAGACAAGCGCCTACTCATCGAAAAGATGAACAGTTGGGGCTATCGCGACGCCATGGTGCTCAGCGACAGCGTCGTGGCTTACGACAACAAGCACGTCGATGTCTACATCAACCTCCACCAAGGCCCGCGCTACTACCTCCGCAATGTCACCTGGGTGGGCAACACCGTCTATCCCACGCAGGCACTCGAAGCCACTTTGCGCATGAAAAAGGGCGACGTCTACGACCAAACGCTCCTCAACAAGCGACTCGATGCCGACGAAGACGCCATCCGCAACCAATATTACAACAACGGTTACGTCTTCTTCCGTGCCGATCCCGTCGAAGTCAAAGTAGACAAAGACAGTGTCGACCTCGAAATTCGCATGAGCGAAGGACGTCAGGCCACTTACAACCGCATTCGCATCGCCGGCAACGACCGCGTCTACGATCACGTCATCCGTCGTGAGCTCCGCACGAAGCCCGGCGACCTCTTCTCCATGGACGCCCTCACGCGTTCTGTGCGTGAACTCGCCGCCATGAACCAGTTCGATTCGGAAGTGCTCCAAAGCGAACTCAACAAAAACATCCGTCCTGACGAAGCCACCGGAACCGTCGACATCACTTACCCCCTCGTCACCAAAGGCGGCGACCAAGTCGAAGTTTCGGCCGGTTGGGGACAGTCGGGCGTAGTGGGTAAGGCCAGCTTGAAGTTCACCAACTTCTCGATGCAGAACCTCTTCGGCAACAACGGCTACAAGCGTGCCGGCTTCATCCCCCAAGGCGATGCCCAAACCCTTCAGCTCACCGCGCAAACCAATGCGCGCTACTACCAGAGCTACTCGCTCCAGTTCATCGATCCGTGGTTCGGCGGAAAGCGACCCAACCAGTTCTCTGTCTCGCTCTTCTATTCCCGACAGAGCGACGTGTCCTCACGCTATTATACTGACAACAGTAACCTTTACAGCAGCCTGTACGGTTACGGCTCGT
>QWCI01000287.1_pt1 | contig 20794 bp, 16 predicted proteins | sample 1972541 | NCBI WGS metagenome assembly QWCI01 (sample SAMN09866712, study PRJNA288562) | Human oral metagenome isolate term3_saliva, whole genome shotgun sequencing... | isolation source: mouth | host: Homo sapiens | place: USA: California | reverse complement strand
CATTCTTAAAGCCTGCAGCTTCAAATGCTTTGTTCCAGTCATTGATGCCTTGAATAAGATAAGGCACCCACTCTTTTGGCGTGGCAGGGTCGATATAATAAACGATTTGCTGCTCGGGTTCTACGAGTTTGCCGCTCGCATAAGCCTTTTTATCCTTCGGAACCAAGCGATAACGCGAAACGATGGCATCGTGCTTGCTGGTCTCTCTGTCGCTGAATGTCACCAAACGCTTGTTGAAATAACCCACACGTTCATCAGCTAAACGCGGCTGCATGGGTGTTTCTGGCAATTCAACAATACTGGTGTTGAGGCTTAATGTAAGGAAACCTTTCTGTGAAGCCAACGTCCTTTCGGGATTACTTGAATAGGTTCGCAGGGTCGACACCTCTACATTGATGGGGAAAGTCTTGATGGTGTCGATAAAAGTACGGTCGTCTTGTAAGCCACCTACCTTGAGTTGAGTACGCGCTTGCTGCGAAAAAGCTGAAATAGTATTGTCACTTTTGAAGAGCTTTGTCACGTTAACGAGCATCGTTTTCGTTTGCTTGTCGGTGCCAATGATATCAAATTTAAACACAATGGGGTCGATAGTCGACTTCTTAATCAATGCCGATATATTGTCTTTTGCATCGGCTTTCTGAGTATGTGCCCACGAACGCACCAACAATGTCTTGTCATCATAGCGCTCAAAATAAAGCGTATTGCTGTTCACTTCCTCACCACTCAGCTGAGGAAAACCTTCAGGAACCGACACAAAACGCGTCACAGCAAGGAACAAACGCGATAATGCTGCCTCAGGAACCTCAAAATACCAGTCCTTTTCTATGTGTCGAACATTGAATAATCCTTGCTGAAAAGAGCCTCCTTTCTTAATGAGTTTTTCATATTCATCCTCTTTCTTATCGTTTTTTGAGGCACCCTTTTCATCGGACTTCAATTTCGTTGAATCGGCATTTTGTTTCACTTCAGTTGTGTCTTTCACCTGCTTCACTGGGAAAAGCGGTGTTGCGAATGTCATAGTTGCCGGCAAAACCAACAACGATAGTGTGGCAATGATTTGCTTCATAGGTTATAAATATATTTAAAAGTTAGAAAAACATTGAATACAACACGATACTAATTCTTCCCCTTTAATATTTTCTTAATATCATTGAGCTTATTCAAAGCCTCGACAGGAGTAAGATTATTCACATCAAGCTCTAATATTTCATCACGTATTTGCGTCAAGATTGGATCGTCTAATTGAAAGAAACTTAGCTCCATTCCTTCGCGATGTGCCGCTATCTTCGCCGTATTTGGCTTGGCAGCAGCACCCACTTCGGCATTATCTTGCTCCAATTCTTTCAACACAGTGTTGGCACGTTTCACTATAGAACGGGGCATTCCGGCAATCTCTGCCACATGAATTCCAAAGCTATGTTCGCTGCCTCCGCGTTGCAGTTTGCGCAAGAATATTACCTTTCCATCTACATTTTTCACGCTCACATTATAGTTTTTGATGCGCGAAAAATGCTTCTCCATCTCATTTAGTTCGTGATAATGCGTGGCAAAAAGCGTACGAGCACGAGCCTTTGGCTGCTCATGAAGATACTCAACAATAGCCCATGCGATGCTAATCCCATCGTAAGTGCTCGTTCCTCTGCCCAATTCATCGAATAGAACTAAACTCCTTGGCGACACATTATTCAATATATTAGCCGCCTCAGTCATCTCAACCATGAACGTAGATTCGCCTAATGACAGATTATCACTGGCGCCAACGCGCGTAAATATCTTGTCAACAAGACCTATTTCTGCATGCTCTGCCGGCACAAAACAGCCCACTTGTGCCATCAAAACAATGAGTGCTGTTTGCCTGAGCAACGCCGATTTACCGGCCATATTGGGCCCCGTTATCATCATGATTTGTTGTTTATCGCTGTCCAATGTCACATCGTTGGGCACATAAACCTCACCCAATGGCAACTGTGTTTCTATCACAGGATGGCGTCCTTGCACAATCTTTAATATGTTATCATCATGGATAATGGGGCGAATATAATGGTTTTCGCGCGCTATTTTGGCAAAGCCCAACAGCACATCTAATTGTGCTAAGAGGTTAGCGTCGGCCTGAATGTGCGGTATATCATCTTGAACGGCCAGGATAAGTTCATTAAAGAGTTTGGCCTCCAACGCCAAAATCTTCTCTTCTGCCCCCAGAATTTTCTCTTCATATTCTTTCAATTCGGGGGTGATATAGCGTTCAGCTTGCGCCAAAGTCTGCTTTCTAATCCACGTTTCAGGCACATTTTCTTTGAATGTATTACGCACTTCCAAATAGTAACCAAACACATTATTGAAACCAATCTTCAAGCTATTGATGCCCGTTTGCTCGGCTTCTTTCGCTTGTAATTTCAACAAATAGTCCTTACTATTGCGACTAATGGCACGCAAATCATCAAGCTCTGCATTAAAACCATCGGCTATAACATCGCCCTTATTCACCAACTGTGGTGGATCGTTCTGTATTTCTTTCTCAATTCTTTCGCGCACATGCTCACACAGATACAACTGTTTTCCCATGCGCTGAATCACTGCATTATCGGCCGAAAGACATGCTTCTTGGATGGGCTTCAACGCCGATAGCGCCCATTTCAATTGCACCATTTCACGCGGAGTGACCCTTCCTACAGCTATTTTTGATGCAATTCGCTCCAAGTCTCCCATGCGATGGAGTTGCTCATCAATGACAGATTGGAAGTTGAGGTCTTTGAAAAAATAATCCACCATATCCAATCTTTCGTTAATAGGCACTACTTCTTTCAACGGAAACACCAACCAACGACGCAACATGCGCCCTCCCATTGGCGTCACAGTGTGGTCGATAACCGAGAGCAACGAGCGCCCTTCTTCCTGCATAGGCGCCAATAACTCCAACGAACGAATGGTAAATCGATCCATACGCACATATTTATCGGCCTCTAAACGCGCCAGCGATGTGATGTGATTAATATGCGTATGCTCTGTTATTTCTAAGTATTGCAGAATAGCACCACTGGCAATAATACCCTCTTTTAAGTGCTCAACGCCAAAGCCTTTCAACGACTTTGTACCGAAATGTTTCAGGAGTTTCTGCCGTGAATTCTGCTCCGTGAACACCCAATCCTCCATCTCAAACACACAGAGTTTGGTTCCAAAATAGCGCTGGAAGTCAGCTCTTCGCTCATGATTATAGAGCACTTCCTTGGGTGAAAAATTAGCCAATAGCTTCTCAACATAGTCATACGACCCTTCGCCTGTGAGGAATTCGCCCGTCGAAATATCCAAGAAACTCACACCACAAGCTGCTTTTCCAAAATGAACCGCCGCCAAAAAGTTGTTTTCTTTATTGTTAAGAATATTATCACTAATGGCAATTCCCGGTGTCACCAATTCGGTAATGCCGCGCTTCACCATCTTGTCGGTTTGCGAAAGTCCTTTCTTTCCTTTAATCTCTTCGCGCTTTTTCTTGGGATCTTCCAACTGATCACAGATGGCAACTCGCTTACCTGCCCGAATCAATTTCGGCAGATAAGTGTCTAAAGCATGATGGGGAAAGCCCGCCATCTCTATAGAATTTTCGGCACTGTTGTTGCGTTTGGTGAGTGTAATGCCCAAAATACCTGCAGCAACCACAGCATCTTCGCCATAAGTTTCATAAAAATCGCCACAACGAAACAACATGAGGGCATCAGGATGTTTTGCCTTCATTGAAAAAAATTGCTTCATCATGGGTGTAAGCCCTTTATCTTGTATTGCCATATTGATGTGCTATTGTTTTAAAAAGTGTGCGATATTGCCCTGAAAAATGCACCATATTGTTGTGCAAAGTAGGCCATATTGTTGACTAAAATGACCCACTTTTCTATACGAATACTAACTCCTTGTGGGACAAGCTCTTTCAAGAAGCTACAAACATAATCAGCACCTGGGCGATGATGACCCGCAAAAACATGCCCAAAGGATAAACCGAAGCATAGCTAATGCTTGGTGAATCGCCCTGGATCGTATCGTTGGCATAACCCAAAGCCATAGGGTTGGCCATGCTTCCACAAAGAATACCACAGAGAGTTCCGAAGTCAAACTTGTGCAAACGCAAAGCTATCAAACCCACAACGAGCAGTGGAACAACCGTAACTAAAAAGCCTACACCCACCCATATTAAACCTTGTGGTTGCACAACCGTACTGAAAAAATGCTTACCGGCATCCAAACCCAAGCACGCTAAATACAGACTTAGTCCCAATTTGCGCAGCATGAGCGAAGCCGAAACCGTGGTATAGGAATTGAGTTTAAGCTTAGGTCCGAGCGCACCCACGATAATTCCAATAATAATAGGTCCTCCTGCAATGCCCAATCGCACAGAACCTTCCATACCAGGCAATTGAATAGGAATAGTTCCTATGGCCAAACCTACGATAATTCCGATAAAGATACTGCCAATGTTGGGTTCATTCAACACACGAATAGAATTGCCGAGATAGCTTTCTACATGGTTAATATCTTCATGTTGTCCCACCACTGTGATGCGATCACCATACTGAAGTCTGAGGTCACGTGTAGCTAAAAGTTTCAAATCTCCACGGATAACACGTGACACATTCACATTATAAGAGTTACGAAGATGCAAATCTCCAAGACGCTTTCCGCTGAGTTCACCGCGCGTAAGCACCAAAATTCGACTCTCTAATTGTGTGTCAATATGATTCCAATCAATGGCATCTTCGTTCCAATCTTTATTCACCCGCTTACCAAAAAGCATTTCCATAGCAGGATCATCCTCACGATTGGTCACTACTAAAAGACTATCATTGGGCTCTAAAACAGTGTCACCTGTGGGCAAAATCACCTGACTATTGCGCCAAATGCGAGAGATGATAAACTTTAAATGCGTCATATGTGAGATGTCAGCAATGCGTTTATACTCTACAGCAGGGTTTACTACTTCAAATTGTGCAATATAAGTGTGGTCGTGATTGTCGTTGCTTTTAGGTTCTAAATACTCAGCCTTCACACAGCATTTACGCAAAATAAGCATTGCAATAATCACCCCTAACACACCCAAAGGATAGGTGACCGCAGTGGCAAGTGCCACTGTTTCACTGGGCAATCCCATATGTGCTAAGGCCTGAGTTGCAGCACCTAAAGCAGGAGTATTGGTAGTAGCACCACACAAGATACCCACCATATTGGATAAGTTAATACCTGTTAGTGGAATAAGTAACAAAGAAAAGAGTGTCCCTGCAATAATAATGATGAGACTCCACACATTTTGTTGCATTCCTTCATGGCGTAAAGAACCGAAGAAATTTGGACCAACATGTAACCCTAAGCAATAGACAAACATCGACAATCCAAAGGTTTCTATATACCCAAGTGCCACAGAATCAATGCTAAAACCTAAATGCCCCGCCAGAATTCCTACAAAGAATACGAAGGAAATACCCAACGAAACACCCATGATTTTTATTTTTCCTAAAGCTAAACCACCTGCAATGATAATCGAAATGATAACGATGGTTTGAATGGAAGAGTGTATATTGAAAAGGTTGTTTAGCCAGTCCATAACGCTAAAGTATGCTTAAATATTGTTCAAGAGGAATACCTAGATTTTTGTCTTCATTGTTTTTATTGGATTCTATAAGCTGATAAACACCCGACATAGCCTTAGCTGTAGCCAACTTCAAAGGCATATCGTTGAGCAAATGACTGATGAGAATAGCTGAAAAAATATCACCTGTACCAGGAAAATGTACGGGAACTTCTTCATAACTCAACATAAAATGCTCGTCATGTGCAGCGTCATACCCTACAACAGCATGTGTTTCATTCACCTTTATACTCGTAATAATAACCGATTTCGACCCCATATCGCGTAACTTATCCACCAATTCATAGGCTGTTTTCAAATCAATTCCATCAGTAGTATATGGGTGATTGGTAAGATAACATGCTTCGGTGTAATTGGGATAACATAGATGTGCCACAGCAATGAGTTTACGCATGTGATCGATAGTAGCAGAGGTTATCCCATTATAAAGCTTTCCTTCATCACCCATAATGGGGTCAACATAAATTGTTGTGCCCTGCATTGCTTGCAATTGACAATAGTTTGAAATGAGTAAAGCTTGCTCTTCACTTACAATAAAACCAGTTGCAATGGCATCAAAATGAAAGCCTAAAGCCTTCCACACAGGGAAAACTCCTTTGATATAAGCTGTGGTATCCAAGATATTGAATTGACCATAGTCGAGCGTATTGGATACTAATGCTGTGGGAAGATTATAAGTTGGATGACCAAAATACGACAGAATGGGAAGCATTGCCGCAGTAGCTACCTTGCCATAGCCAGCCATGTCGTTAATCAAAAGTATTTGTTTCTTACTCATTATCTTGCTATTTGAGTAGGCAAAGATACTAAAAAGTTAAGATAACAAACGGGCAATACAAAATTATTATGTATCTTTAGAGGTTGAATCCAACAATATCATTTTATCATTTAAGAAAACAAAAAACATCATATTAGTTTTTTTATTATTCTTTTTTATATACCTTTGCAGCCATACCTATCGTGTTATGCAAACGTTCTTACACAACTCCATACTACATTTGCAAAGCAATTGATGAACAGAATATCAGACAATAACAATGAAAAAAATATGTTGTATTGGGCACATCACCCGAGATAGAATTATAACTCCACAGCAAACTATCGACATGGCAGGTGGAACTTCTTTCTATATGGCACATGGTATGCACCATCTTTCACAAGATTTTCCCTTTCAATTGGTTACTAAAATAGGGCAGGAATCGCAGGAAGAAGTCGACCATTTGCGTCAAATGAATATCGATGTGCTCAGCTATTCGAGCCCACATAGCGTATTTTTTGAAAATCATTATGGTCTTAATTCCAATCAACGTACGCAGCGTGTATTGGCCAAAGCAGCCCCTTTTACGATAGAAGAGATGGAACCTTTAGTGGCAGAAGTGTTTCATTTAGGTTCGCTTTTAGCAGATGATTTTTCACCAGAAATTGTGAAATTTCTTGCTCAAAAAGGTTGCATCTCAATTGATGTTCAAGGCTATTTACGTGAAGTACGTGGTGAAAAGGTGTATGCTGTGGACTGGAAAGACATGGATGCTGTGCTTCCTTATGTTGATATTGTTAAGCTTAATGAGCATGAAATGTATGATATCATGCATACAAATGATCCAAAAATAGTAGCAGAAAAGTTAGCTTCTTATGGTGTTCGTGAAGTCATCATTACGTTAGGTAGCTATGGTAGCCTTATTTATGCAAATAAAACGTGCTATGAAATTCCTGCTTACACTCCACAAAAGATTGTTGATGCTACTGGATGTGGTGATACTTATTCTACTGGTTACCTTTACATGCGTAGCCAAGGTGCAACCTTTCAAGAAGCAGGTAGGTTTGCTTCGGCCATGTGTACCTTGAAATTAGAACATAATGGACCCTTTGAAGGGAGTTTAAAAGATATTAAAACACTTATAAAAAACACGGACAGATTATCACAATCTGCCCGCATTCGGTTCTAAAAAATAATCTTTTAACAGAAAAAACTTACCAGAATTTATTTATTTTTGTACTAATTTCTCCGTAAATTGCTTAGGCAGAGTGGGCATAGCACCATTTTGTGTGCACACATAAGCACTTACTTCAACAGCCAATTGATGGGCTTCCTCTATCGATTTTCCTGAGAGAATAGCAGCAGTAAAGGATGCTGTAAAGCTATCTCCAGCACCAATTGTATCAATAGCATCAACAACTGGCGTTTTAACAAATGATTTCATAGCTGGTGCAAACACATAACTCCCATTCACACCACATGTTAAAATCAACATTTTTAGGTTATATTTACCCAATATAAGCCAACACTTATCCTCTATATCTAAGCCTGGATAACCAAAAAGACGACCGATAGTAATTAATTCTTCATCATTAATTTTCAGAATATCACAAGCTTGTAAGGACTCTTTAATCACTTCTTTGGTATAAAAAGTTTGTCGAAGATTGATATCAAAAATCTTTAAACACTCTTCAGATGTTGCTGTAAGGAATTGTTGAATGGTTGCTCTTGATTCAGGTTTACGTTGTGCTAAAGTACCAAAACATACTGCACAAGCCTGCTTTGCAGCCGATTCTATCTCGGGTGTAAAGGGAATATTGTCCCAAGCCACATTCTCTTTAATCTTATAAGTGGGCACACCCTCATCATCAAGTTCCACTTGTACAGTGCCCGTTGCATAGGGAACAATAGGCATTTCATACTTCAATCCAACAGTATCAAATTCTTTTCGAGTTTGATCACCTAACACATCATTACCCAATGCACTAATTGCCATAGCGTCAAAACCAAACTGATGGGTATGAAAAGCAAAGTTAGAAGGTGCGCCTCCTATCTTAGCTCCTTCAGGAAGTATATCCCAAAGCACTTCACCTATGCCTACAATCAATCTCTTTTCCATAGACTTTGTACTTTTTTAAAGTTTATATTTGTTTTTATTCTACTTCCTTTTTCTATTTAAAATACGTCTATTCATGCAGCAAACCCACTCAAAAAGAGGCAACAATCCCTACTTTATTACATGCGTTTCAATAGGTTTCAGAAGAACAGCAACTCACATTTTTCCACCCTATTTTTTTTCTCTGCGGAGTGAAAAATGCAGCATCGCCGCTTCATACATTTTGTTTTGCTTTTCAAGAATGTGCTGAATGACTTGCACAAAGATAATAGAAAAAATCTAAGAATGTACTCATTGGGACCCAACATTTTTAAGATTTCACAAAATTTTATGGATGGGAGATCCTAAATCTACCAGTCAATGTGCGTATGAAGCGTTTACTCGAATGTATAAAATACTATTATTTTCAAACACAAGCGAGGCGGAAAAATAGGATATAGATGGCGTATTTTCTTCCATAGAAAAGCATAAACAAAGAAAATATTGTAAAAAAATTTGATTAAAAAGTAAGTCCTTCAAAAACAATGAAATAGCCATTAAAATCTCAAACATAACCCTTTATACCCGCTTTTCATTTGCTTTCGGGATTGATTTCTATGAGATGGGGTGACAAAGTGGGCCACTTTACAAACAAAACACAGCGACTTTATGCCTTATTTTACAAGTAAAATAAACGATTATCGTACCCAAAATATCGCTTTTTTTACACTTTTTATGCGAAAAATATGCCTTCAGAAATGTAACGATTTGATAATGAAAGCATTAGTAAAACGCATCATACGTAGCGTATTTCCGCTCACTTGCCTTTTCTTTTCAAATACAAGAATCTGGCGAAGGCATTTGTAAAATAAAACGATGTGCTATAAAATGTTGTTTTCAACACCACTTCTTTTTATTTTTCTCTATATTTTAAAAAAGAAAAAAGATAAGAATAAAAAGAAATGATGTGGATATGTGGATAAAAAGATGGGTATTTTTTTTATTCATATGCAATCCACATCTTTGCTATTTTTATCCACCTTTCTCTTCATATCTTTTCATTGATTTAAAATGAGATAGTATGCTTTTCCACAAATCTTTGAAAGATGAAGAATATCAATGTGTGCATAAAGAAAAGATAAAAAATAGTGTGGATTTTGACGTTATAAAGGGTGTATAATATAGTGTATATCCACTTTTCATAGTAAGCGATGGGGGGATTGTGGGTAATGCCATACTTTTTGCAGACGTTATGATGATTTTTTCCACAGGTTTATCCACACATATTGTGTATAAATATTGGTGGGTTAAGAAAAAATAATTACTTTTGTAATGAACCAATCAACATAAAATCGTATGTCATTTACCAAACATTGCAATGAAATTTTTAATCGTGCTATTCATGATTATCATGTAAACGACGATATTGATGCACCGATTCAGAATCCATTTGAGGAAGGAAGTATCGAAAACCGATTGTATTTGAAATGCTGGATTGATACTGTGCAGTGGCATTTTGAAGATATTATTCGTGATCCTAACATCGATCCTGTTGCAGCATTGGCATTGAAACGCAGAATAGATAAGAGCAATCAGGATCGCACTGACTTGGTAGAACAGATTGATTCTTATTTTAGAACGTTATATAAAGAGGTGCATGTGCTGGACAATGCACGTTTGAACACTGAAAGTCCTGCATGGGCTATTGATAGATTAAGCATTTTAGCATTGAAAATTTATCACATGAAGGAAGAAACATTGCGTGAGGATGCTATGCCAGAACATGTTGCAAAATGCAAGGCTAAATTGCAAATTTTGCTTGAACAACAGCAAGATTTAAGCACTGCCATCGACCAATTATTGGAGGATATAGCAGCAGGGAAAATCTATATGAAGGTGTATCGACAAATGAAAATGTATAATGATGCTGATACCAACCCTGTCCTTTATAAGAAATAGCATTGTAACAATCCAATAGGTTATAAACCATCATATTTTAATTTTTTCTTTCCATGGAACATCTTTTAATTATACGCTTCTCGGCAATGGGTGATGTTGCGATGACAGTACCTATTATTTCGGCCTTAGCAAAGCAGTATCCTAAGTTGCATATCACGGTGTTGAGTAGGCCTTTTGCACGTGCTTTCTTTAAAGACTTAGCACCCAATGTGAGCTTTATGGGTGCCGATTTAAAGCATGAGTATAAGGGTTTGTTGGGATTACGTAAGCTTTCGAAACGTCTTCAAGCAAAACAATTCTCTGGAGTGGCAGACTTTCATGATGTACTTCGGTCTAAATTGTTGCGCTATCGCTTTCTATTAAGTGGTATTCCTGTTGCTTCTATCAATAAACATCGGCGTGAAAGACAGCAGCTTACAGCATGTGAGCATAAGGTTTTAAAGCCACTTCCTACGTCATTTGATAACTATATTGAGGTATTAAAGCAATTGGGTTATCCTGTTAAGAGTAATTTTATATCGCTGTTTCCGCCTGAAGGTGGAGACTTTTCTGTGCTGCTCTCGCGCATCGAAGCAAAAGAAGAGGGTGAAAAGTGGATAGGCATAGCACCTTTTGCAGCCCACAAAGGAAAGATGTATCCCTGGGAAAAGATGCAGCATGTAGTAGAAAAATTGATAGCAGATGATGCACATGTACGGATATTTTTGTTTGGTGGAGGTGAAGATGAGTTGCAAAAATTAGATGAATTTGCAGCACGTGTTCCTGAAGTTACGAATGCTTCGCGCCTGTTAAACGAGCTGAAAGAAGAACTTATCCTGATGAGTCATTTAGATGTAATGGTGAGTATGGATAGTGGAAATATGCACTTTGCTTCGTTAGTGAACACACCTGTAGTGAGTATTTGGGGTGCAACCCATCCTTATGCAGGCTTCATGGGATGGCATCAGCAGATGGAAAATGCAATTCAGATAGATTTATCGTGTCGCCCTTGCAGTATTTTTGGGAATAAACCATGCTTTCGTAGTGATTATGCTTGTATGGATTTGATAGATGAGGCAACGATTATTGCGCGCGTAAAAGCAATAGTAGCCGAAGGAAAGGAGTATGAAAAAAGCCGTTAAATAGCATTGAGTGCTATTTAACGGCTTTTAGATTGTTGTCCCAGGCGGACTCGAACCACCACTGACAGAACCAAAAACTGTAGTGCTACCATTACACCATAGGACAAGCAATGAAAAGTTTTGCAAAGGTAACGCTTTTTTATGCGCTTACCAAATATTTGTAATTTTTTCTATACTTGCAAGCTATTTTCTTAGCGGGGCGTATAGACAGCGCGGATAGTGATGCTGGCTCTCTTTTCTTTATCGCTGGTATTAAAGGTTCCTCCCCAGCTATAATCTTCACTACTATCAAGACCTACGATTTGGAAAACGCCCATAGATGATGATTGTAACGCACCAACTTTGGCATTACATCCCTCAGCTATGGTCTCAGCTCGCTTGTAAGCATCGAGACTTGCATTGTGGAGTAGTTCCATTTTGAGGTCGTTTAAGCGTGTATAGTAGTAGAGCGGGTCGTTGCTACTGAAATCTATTCCGCGGCTATAGAGTTCAGAAATCTTTTGATAAACGCGTTCTACGGTGTTTAAATCGTGCGAACTAACCGAAATATTCTGCGTAACACGATAACCATTATCAACTTCTATATAGCGTTCTGATTGCGAATCATAGAAGCTTCGGGTTAATTTTTCAATGCTAACACTATTGGTTGTAATCGCAGAATCAGGGATATTATTAGCACGGAGATATTGTTTAATGGCACGACTCGACTGATTAAACTCTTTATAAGCTTCGCCTCGACTACTCGCTTCGCCATTAGCTGTGATGTTCCAAACAATAAGATCGCTCGTAATTTGCTTTTCGGCCATTCCCGTAACTTGTATTTTATTTGTGCCTTTTTTGAAGTATTGGAGACCATTACTTAGTTGGTGGCAACACATAATAGCAGCTATACCCGCTACAACTACAATACAAACTTTGATAAGTTCTTTTTGATCGATTTTCATTTTTTCTTTTTTAATGATGCAGTTTCTAATTCAAGCACACGCTTTATATCAAAATATATTTCGGGTTTATCCCAATATTCACTCTTCTCTGATAAGTAAAGGACATCCATAGGCGCTTTATTCTTTTCACCATAAATTAGCGATTGTTGTTTCACCTCACATATATCAAGGTAATAACAAAGGAAATTATACTCATCACTCACGCTGGTTACGCTAAACGGATGGTCGCTTGTTCCATCACCTGTGGTGGCAATGGTGTTGAAAAGTCGCATAGCGATATGGATATAATATTGTGCAATGGAATCGAGTTTTGTGGAATCTTGTGGGTTTATTTTCTTCTTTTTGAGTAACAAATCAGCTTTCTCTATCAGCGCTTTTGTATTAAAAGGGTTGATATTTAGCACTCTATCGGCCCACGAAAGCGCAGCAGAAGGGTTGGTTTTACGTGTGTCCATCATCTTTCTAACATCGTCATATTCAAGACTCTTGCTAAAATAAGTTTGACCATAAAAGGCTAAAATGCGTTCTGGCATGGTGAGCGTGGTGTCGAGTTTAGGCAGTAAAAGGCGTTTGATGAGGCCTTTAACGCTGTCGGGATGCTGCAGAACATTTTGTTCTATTGCCTTCCAATCTACGGGAATGATAACCCTTTCTTGTTGTGAAAAGGTCAGTAGGGGCAACAGAAAGAACAGAAAAAATAATAACTTCTTTTTCATTATGTTTGGCTTTATGTGTAGATTCTGTGGACAAAAATAATGAAAATATGAATGAGTTGGACAAAAAGACGGAATATTTTTATGTTTTTCTTGTTTTTAGCATGTAAGATAGCTGATGTGCTTTCATGGCAGTTGTTTTAGCATAGCACCGTAGCCGTGCAACAATTAAGCCCATATTGCGTGATGATTTGGGCTATATTGTGTGATGATTTAATAGTAATCGTTGTGGCATGGCGTAGAAAGGGTCTTACGATGGGGTATGAAAAAAGCCGTTAGGCAGGTTAAAACCTTGCTCAACGGCTTTCATTTTGTTGTCCCAGGCGGACTCGAACCACCACTGACAGAACCAAAAACTGTAGTGCTACCATTACACCATAGGACAAAACTATAAGTGAATTCAAGTCGAATTCGGCTGCGAAGGTAATAGTTTTTTTAGCTACTACCAAATTTTTTTGCGATTACTTCACACTTAATAGGTAATAATTTTTCTTACCACGCTGCACCAATAAGTACTTATTATCAATGAGATCATCGGCAGAAATGATGCGGTCGAAGGTCTCAAGTTTTTCTTTATTTAAGCTGACGCCACCACCTTTAACGAGCTTTCTCATTTCACTTTTGCTGGGGAAGATATCCATTCCGTCTTGATTGAAGAGGTCTATGGCTGGCAATCCCAACTGGTTATGATCGATTTCATAATGGGGTACGTCCTTAAAGACATCGTTAAGGGTGGCTTCATCGAGCTGTTCGAGGCTCTCTTTTGTTGCTTTTCCAAAGAGAATGTTACTGGCAGCAATAGCCATTTCAAGGTCTTCTTTGGAATGAACCATAGTGGTTACTTCCTCAGCTAAACGCTTTTGCAGCACTCTTCTACCTGGATCTTGTGCATGTTCTGCTATTAAAGCTTCAATTGTTTCTTTGTCAAGATCGGTAAATATCTTGATATAACGTTCAGCATCACTATCACTAACGTTGAGCCAGAATTGATAAAAAGCATATGGAGTGGTGCGGTTTCTGTCCAACCAAATGTTGCCTTGCTCGGTCTTTCCAAACTTTTTACCATCAGCTTTGGTGATTAATGGGCAGGTAAGGCAATAAGCTTCGGCATCATTTCCTAAGGTTCTGCGGATAAGTTCGGTACCCGTTGTCATATTACCCCACTGGTCATTACCTCCCAATTGCAGCCTAACTCCGTAGTGTTGGTACTGATAAAGGAAGTCATATCCCTGTAAAAGTTGGTAGGTAAATTCAGTGAATGATAAGCCATCTCGTGCCTCTCCATTGAGTCGTTTCTGCACAGAATCTTTCGCCATCATATAGTTAACAGTGATGTGTTTGCCCACTTCTCGAGCGAAATCAAGGAAAGTAAAGTCCTTCATCCAGTCGTAATTATTGACCATTTCAGCCTTATTTGGCTCTTCACTATCAAAGGAAAGAAACTTCGATACCTGCTTTTTTATGGCTTCTTGATTATGATAAAGGGTTGTAGAATCGAGCAAATTACGTTCCTGATTTTTACCAGATGGGTCGCCAATCATGCCTGTAGCACCACCAATAAGCAAATAAGGTTTGTGGCCACAACGCTGCAAATGGCGTAGCATCATGATGCCACAAAGGTGTCCAATGTGTAGTGAATCGGCGGTAGGATCGGTGCCTAAATAAGCTGAAACCCTATTCTTTTGTAGGTATTCTTCTGTGCCTGGCATGATTTGTGCAAGCATTCCACGCCATTTTAACTCTTCAACAAAATTCTTAATCATAGTGTTTTATTTCTTTATAGTGTGGCAAATCGCCGATGGTTGATGCCACATGGGTTATGTTTCTATTATTTATTTACAGTAAATATGGATTAAGGAACGGGGTCATATCCGCTTCCTCCCCAAGGATTACATCTGAGAATTCGCCATATAGCCAATGCCAATCCTTTGAAAGGACCATGTTTAAGCAGTGCTTGTCGGGCGTATTCAGAACACGATGGTGTAAATCTACACGATGGAGGTGTGAGGGGTGAGATGCAATATTGGTAGAAAAGGATGGGTAGAAGCAATATTTTTACCAACATTTGTATGATAAAGTGAGTAACTATTCGAATGACTTTCATAGCTTTTCACTTATTCGTTGTAACAAATTTATTACTTTATCCTCTACTTCTTTCGTAGGATGTAATGTATTATCGAGCCAAATAAAGGCCATAAAGACACTTTTATTATCAGGTATTTTCGCTGTAAGTAGATGACGATTGCAGCGATAAGCTTCTCTCATTTGTCGTTTCACTCGGTTGCGTTTTACAGCTCTTTTGAAACATCTTTTGGGTACACTCATCAGCACTTGTACCTTTGGAAGTCCCTCATCCTCGTCCTCTTTCGTTTCAAAGCGATAGACCACACGAATTGGGTAGGCCGACATGGCGTGGCTTTCTCTACCATTAAAGAGCTTATCAATGATTTTTTTGCTACAGATTCGCTCTTGTTTTGGGAAACTGTTCGAGGGCTTTTCCACCATCGTCAATTCCTTTTTAGATGGTTTTAGGATTGATTATCAAGATAACTTTTCAATGCGGCAGTCATCGAGGGATGCTCTTTTGAGGGGGCAACCAAATCAATTCTCAAGCCTTGTGCTTCTACTTCTTTGGCTGTTGCGGGGCCAAACGCAGCAATTTTAACATCACCTTGTTTAAAATCGGGGAAGTTTTGTTTGAGTGCTTTTACGCCTGTTGGGCTAAAAAACACCACCATATCATAATCAAATTTCTTTTTTTCAGCCGCTGAAAAATCATTGCTTACGGTGCTATACATCACGCATTCATCGTGTTTCAGCTTCTTTGCATCGAGTAAATTCTTAATATCATTATTATGAACACTGCTTTGTGGTACCAAATAGCGTTCTTGTTTATGTTTTTGCATCAGAGGAATCAAGCCCTCAATCTTTCCACTTGTGCCAAAGAATACTTTACGTTTGCGATATTGAACATATTTTTGAATGTATAAAGCGATGGTCTCTATCAAACAAAAATATTTCATATCCTCAGGAATTGTGATACGCATTTCCTTTGCAAGTTTGAAATAATTGTCAATAGCATGGCGTGAAGTGAAGACAACAGCCGTATAGTTTAAGAGATTAATCTTTTGCTGTTTGAATTCTTTAGTAGTGATACCTTCAACCTTAAAGAATGGGCGAAACACCATTTCTATGTTATGTTCTTTTGCGATATCATAATAAGGTGACTTATCGCTGGCGGGCTTTGGTTGAGAAACCAGTATCTTTTTAATCATCGATGTCCTAAAAATTTATTTTCAAAAAACTACTTATCATCACCAAAAATCCCCATAATCCTATGAGAGGCATGGTTTCAAGGGCACAAAAGTACAAAATATTTTGCAGAAAATTACCATTCTGTTTGAAAAAGATGAGGTAGCCCTTGTAGAATGAGAGCAATTTAGCCAATGCGACAATGGATAGTGTATAGAATATGGCATATTCTAATTGGAAATCAAAGTAAGTTACCAATAGAATAGCAGGATAAATAAAGAGTCCTTCAACCGATGTGAGAACGAGATAGGATTTCAGCCATTGTTCATTTTTTTTCTTATCAAAAAAGGTTGCATTCACCATGCTATAAAGTGGTATTTTGATAATAAAATAAGCAAAAATAAGAGCTGTAAAACATCCGATGACTTGATATTGTTCGATGATAAAGGTGTCGCTTATGGTTGCCTTTGTATAGAGAAAGAAGATTAGAGCCAGCTGTAAACTCGTTTGGAGCATCAGGAAAAATTGTAAACGCAGTTCGCTTGCCGTCTCCGATATTTCAGTTGTTCCAGCGCGTTGAATATGAAAAAAGTTTTTAATTTGTCGTTTTATAAAGCCCTTTGAGCGTGTGAATGCAATGGTCCCAAGCATAAAACAACCGATTAAAATGCTTGTTACCACATTGTCACCTGCAAGCGTATAAGGTACAGGGTCACCCGCAAAGCCAATTCTTCCACCTGGTTGTTCAGGGTGGAAAAGTGGGGATTGTGAGAAAAATGACTCCTTATAGTATTTCGGAAGTGTCACATCTCGCCAACTCTTCCCAGGCGATTGGCCAGGAAGATGTAGGGTATCGGGGCGGCTACTCCATGTAATTTCCGAAGGTTTAATTTGTGCCTGAATAGCAGAATCTTGCTGTTCGGGAGTTGCATCCTTCGGCAATTTGCTCAAAACCTGTGCAGGTGTCAAAGGTTGTTGTGCCTTGATTACCTGTTGAAGTTCATTATTATTGACTTCGTTTCTTGCAATGGAGTCCTCTATTTGCCTCATTTTTATGATAGGAGGGGGTAGATACTTTAATTCATCTACCCCCACGCTCATGATGAATTACAATTTAAATTCTCTCTTGATTTGGTCTACCAGGTCGAGCTTTTCCCAAGTAAACAATTCCACATCCATCGTCTTTGTTTCGTGATAACGACTGGTGAAAGTTTTCTTTACCACTTTGTTTTCGCGCCCCATGTGGCCGTATGCTGCCGTCTCTACATACATAGGTTGGCGTAATTTCAGGTTGCGTTCGATGGCTTTTGGGGTGAGATTGAACATCGATTTAATCTTGTTGGCAATCTCACCATCCGTCATATTGACGTGACTTCTACCATAGGTGTTGACATAAATGCTCACGGGTTGTGCCTCGCCAATGGCATAAGCCAGTTGCAAAAGCATCTCATCGGCCACGCCAGCTGCAACCATATTCTTGGCAATGTGACGTGCAGCGTAGGCTGCAGAGCGGTCGACTTTCGATGGATCTTTGCCCGAAAAGGCGCCACCTCCATGTGCACCTTTGCCGCCATAGGTATCAACAATAATCTTTCTTCCTGTCAAGCCCGTGTCGCCATGAGGTCCACCAATGACAAATTTTCCTGTTGGATTTACGTGATAAACGATGTCATTGTTGAAGAGTCGCAGCACCTTTTCGCTGAGTTTGGCCTTTGTTCGTGGAATGAGAATATTGATGACATCAGCTTTTATCTGTGCCAACATTGCTTCATCATCCTTTGAAAATTCATCATGTTGGGTGCTAACTACAATGTCGGTGATGCGAACGGGTTCGTTGTTGTCATTGTATTCAATCGTCACCTGGCTCTTACTATCAGGGCGCAGATAGGTCATTTGCTGGCCTTCTTTGCGAATTTCGGCTAAAGTGCTCATCAAAACATGTGCCAATTCTAATGAAACAGGCATATAGTTGTCTGTCTCATTGGACGCATATCCGAACATCATTCCTTGGTCGCCGGCACCTTGTTGCTCGTCTTCTTCACGGCTAACGCCACGGTTGATGTCGTCGCTTTGTTCGTGAATGGCGGTGAGAATGCCACACGAATTGCCATCAAACTGATATTCGGCCTTTGTATATCCAATCTTTTTGATGGTTTCTCGAGCTATTGTTTGCAGGTCAATATACTCTTTTGAACGCACCTCTCCCATGATAATCACTTGCCCGGTGGTGCAGAAAGTCTCTACCGCACAATGGGCATTTGCATCATAAGCTAAGAACTGGTCTAAGATAGCGTCTGAGATTTGGTCAGAAACTTTGTCGGGATGTCCTTCGGAAACCGACTCGGATGAAAATAAATAACTCATTTTTCCATTACTTTTTAAACGTGGAAAAACGCTTGTTAACCGTAAAATCTAAAGGGGGATTTTGCAGTTTTAGCATTTTTTTATGTGGTTGCAAGCAGCCAAATTTTTCCACAATTGTTATACAATCTTATTATTACGGGTGCAAAGTTACGAACAAATTCCTACACGCCCAAATATTTAACTTTTGTTTCTTGGGCGATAGAACGATGAAACTTGGGGCGCAGTGGCCATTTTTTGTGGGTGGTTGAGCGGTTAGTTGCATTTTTATTTTGTAAAGATTGTATATCAAAAAGAGGGCTATCGAAAAAGATGGAAATAGAAAAGAGCATGCTAAAAAACAGTTGGTTTTTGGTATTTTGTGTGGGTTTGTTTTGCTATTTCTATTGCATGCTGGTGCAAAAGCTATCGTTTTACAGCCTAAACACTATTGTTTTTAGTGCTAAAAAGGATAGCTTTTGAGGCCTTTTTTGTATTAGGAATATAGAAAATAAACTTATTTTGATCTATTTTTGAGTGAGATACTTTTGATAAAAAGAGGAATAATTACTAACAAATTGATTATAAGCGGTTTATTAAAAGGTTCTGTTTTTGGCCTAAATGCAATGAAGGATTTTAAAGTTTTAAATGGAGAACTTATGAAGAGGCTTTTGTAAAAGAATATCATAACGATAAAAATGAGATGCGAAAAAAGGCAAAATAAAAAGCGGGAGAAAGCTTGTTGTTTTTAAAATAAATGGTATCTTTGTTGCAAATCAACCTAAGCAAAATGATGAATTACACGAGGTTAACAGCAGCTGAAGCTGCAGCATTGATTCAACACGACGACACTTTAGCTCTATCGGGTTTCACTCCGAATGGTGTTCCTAAAGCTGTTTTTCGTGAGTTGTCGAAACGTTGCCAAGCCGAACATTGTGCAGGGCGTCCGTTTCAGGTAGGAATCATCACCGGAGCCTCTACAGGTCAGAGCGTTGAGGGCGACATGGCGCGCTGCAATGGCATCAAGTTTCGGACGCCTTTTTCCACCAACAAGGACTTTAGGGAGCACACCAATGCCGGCGAAATCGATTTTGAGGACATGCACTTGGGCCATGTTGCCGAGCGTTTGCGGCGCGGCTTCTATGGCAAAATCGATTGGGCTATTATCGAAGTGAGTGGCTATATGCAGGCCGGAAGCACCTGTCGGGCCTATTTAACGAGTGCGGGTGGCGTGGTGCCCACGATTGTTCGTTTGGCCAAACATGTGATTTTAGAGCTTAATACCTTTCATAGTCCGCAGTCGGGGCTGTTGCATGATGTCTATGAACCGGCGCGTTGCCCCCATCGTTTGCCCATTATGATTAATCATGTGGGCGACAGAATTGGCAAAGAGTTTGTTGAAATCGACTGCAATAAGATTGTGGGTGTGGTGGAATGTTGCATTCCCGAGGAAGCCAGATGCTTTAAACCCGTTGACGAGGTGACGCAGCAAATGGGGCATCATGTGGCCGATTTCTTGGTTTCTGACCTTAAACGGGGGTTGCTTCCCAAGGAGTTTCTGCCCGTTCAGAGTGGTGTAGGCGTCATCAGCAATGCTGTTTTGGAGGCTTTAGGCCATCATCCGGCCATTCCAAACTTTTCGGTTTATACCGAAGTGGTGCAGGATGCGGTCATCAAACACATGAAAAGCGGCAAGATTATCGATGCCAGTTGTTCGTCGTTGACAGTGACTAATGAAACACTTCAGGATATTTATGCCAACATGGATTATTTCTATCGTCACGTAGTTATTCGTCCAAGTGAGATTAGTAATTCGCCCGAAGTAATTCGAAGGCTTGGCGTTATTGCCATGAACACGGCCATGGAGTGTGACATTTATGGGCATGAGAACTCCAGTCATGTGTGTGGTAGTCAGTTAATGAATGGCATTGGCGGGTCGTGTGACTATGAACGGAATGGCTATTTGAGCATTTTCACGATGCCA
>QWCI01000272.1_pt1:7500-20000 | contig 21227 bp, 15 predicted proteins | sample 1972541 | NCBI WGS metagenome assembly QWCI01 (sample SAMN09866712, study PRJNA288562) | Human oral metagenome isolate term3_saliva, whole genome shotgun sequencing... | isolation source: mouth | host: Homo sapiens | place: USA: California | reverse complement strand
ACTCCCACTCCAAGCTACGCCTGCTGAGCAAGATGCATTGCGATTTCCTCTTCTGTGGACGCACCGGAGTATGATCCGGGACGGGAAGAGAAAGAATTCTCCGGCGGGCTTTCTCTCGTAAAGCCAAAGACGCCCCAAGACAAGGGTGGTCGTAGATCACGGAAGGGGACATGATCAATAGAACCTGGCTGGATCCGGGCTGGGATAGTGGCGCCCATTCCTAACCAGTTCCGAAAAGGTTCGCTCATGCTGGAGGGAGCATCCCCACTTAGTGATCGGTCCGCTAGTTCACGCAAATCCGAAGAAGTTATCACGGACGAGCCACATGCAGGGAAACTTGCACGTGTGGTTCTGGCCGGGCTTTCCTGAGGTATCTAATAACCTTGCTTCTGCTCGCCGCTGGCGCACCTCTCCTAACTATTGCCCATTTATTCCGGAATAATCTTTTTAGGAGGGACAATTTTACATATTTCTGCCAAATTCTTCTATTATTAAGTACGGCTGGTACCATTTCGATGTGTTTCGATTCTTCCGAACAAGAGAGGTTTGATGCTTCTGAATCCATTGTATTAATTCCACTTCCTACTCGCAGTATGCTCTTTATGATCTCGGCTCATGATTCAATTGCCATGTATTTAGCTATTGAGCCTCAAAGTTTATGTTTTTATGTGATCGCAGCATCAAAAAGAAAGTCTGAATTTTCCACGGAAGCCGGCTCGAAATATTTGATCTTAGGTGCATTTCCCTCTGGAATATTTTTGTTTGGGTACGACCGGACAACTACCGATATCTATTAATATCTTTTCTTAGAATGTTGTTGTTAAATATATATCTATCTATCTATTTCGTAAACTATCGGATCGGGTTTAGATGTGAAACTTGCAGACCTCATTGGTTGTGATATTGATCTTACGGGGGGAACGAAATCAAAGAATATAGAGACTTGTAGAAACCCTCTATGTAGTTCTCTATCTAGGGCGATCGATCTACATCTTTCCCCATAGCCCTGGGGCTGTGTCTCGATCTCCTACGTGCGAAATCTGAGGGACTAGTTCCTATGGAGATTCCCCTTGGTCTAATTCCACGCCTTATGACGAAAGGGGAGTCGGCGTGGCGTAAAGTGAAGATTGAGGGGAGTAGAGCAAAATTCCCTTCTGGGGTCTTCCGAAGGTGTAACCTAGGCAACGAAAAAGGGGCCCGATACTTCAACTAGAGGAGCGACCAGTTGGTTCACCAAACCCCGACCCAGCGTCACACGTTCTCCAGGTCCGAAGGGATCCAGTGCCCAACTACCGACTCCTCCCGGAATTGCGTTATCGGAGCCGAGCCAGGAATGGCCGTTAGTGGACACCCACCACTTTTCACCGGTTAGAGAGGCCCTCTTTAATACATTAAGAAAAGATGTTCACAGGGGCCAGAAAGACTCGGTCATAGGAACTTAGACCACCTACGCGCTGGTAAACGAAAACCACCTCGACCCGATCAGAGTAAACAACAATGTCGAATCAGGTTTTTCTTCCTTGAAAGAATTCACACGCGGCCACCAGCTTTCCCAAAATAAGGGGAGATCCGCTGCTTACTGCTCACGAAAACATTCGACCTATACTTATAGTCAAGTCGTCCGCGTATCCTTCTGATCTCCTTTCCTTCTATTCATCAGATTTTTGGCTTTGACCAATTCAAAGTGAAAAATGGGGTTGATGATGTTGGCTAAAAAGGGGGGAGGGGATCCGTATATGTTGTTCAGGTCGATCAAAGGGCGCAGAAATAGCTAGAACTGAATGCGGAAAGTATGGTATGGAAAAACATCTCGTAATGTATTTAACCAGAAAATCGATTATGCTCCCGCGGAAGTATCTACTCGTTACGGAATCTTAGGTGTCAAAGTGTGGATTATCTAGTCAATAATCAATAGCTATGCAGAAGAATCCATCTCATTTTGTTATACTTCTATATATTTTCTGTGGAGATAAATGAATTTATAGACTCAAGTTGGGTCGATGGCTCTTTAATTTTCTTTGTACCGCCCTTCGCCAGTGCGACAAAACCGCCGATTGGTGGGAGCGGTTAGTTTATTTTAATAAAACGGTAGTTGCTATACTTCGGCTCTATAAGAGGCTAATGGACGACCATTCTAGCAAAGACCGAAAAGGATAGCCTATCCGGAAAGGTTAATTCGATTTTATTTATTTCTTTGTTCCAGGACATGTGATAAAAACTGATCGGATCCAATACCAAGACGACTTCTTTCCTTTCTCAGGAAGCGCAGAAAATCCATTCGGTTTAGGTGGGAAGGCTCACCTTTCTCTGGTTCAGCCTCCCTGGATCTCAGGAACAGCCGATTTATCAATAGTGCCCGACGATCAAATCCTCGAACAGCACCCATACATGCAGGCCCATACCATAGCTCCGCTTTCGGTGATTATGAATCTCTATCAGACTCTGATCGAATGAATAGGTTTGTGTGAAATACAAGCTCACGCTCCGGAAAGAATTTCTTATAGGCGTGAGGATAGGCATAAATAGATTGAGAACCAGTTCTTCAACTGAAACTGAGCAATATGGTTTTCACACATCAGAGAAGATAAAGGAAGACCGCTCCAACGGTAGAAGGGCTTAGCGATTAGAGAAGCGAAGCAGGCTTACTGATAGAAAGAAAGAAACCGAAAGAAGGATTACGTCCGAGACGGATTAGGGTTAAAGGCAAGGCAATTCGCCAACCAAGAACATAGGGGAATGGTTCTACACCAGGAAAAAGATACCCTCGCTTCTGGAAGAATGGAAAGCTTTACAGACTACATAGTAGACCGGACATCCGGCAGACATAGGAGACTGGACAGCCCCGAGAGCTAATGGGCAGCCTGGAAAGCTTGGGCCGATTGGAAGGCTTTGAACGAATCCGAAAGCAAATGATTACATTCAGATTTCGACTGAAGCAAGGAGGACAGATACAATAAGGGATTGCCCCTTTTTCGAATAAGATAAAGGCTACGGGAATGGCCTTCTTGCCGTTATTGTTTTGGCTAGAGAGGGTCTGAAGTAGCCCAGTGAAAGAGCAGGACTTCTTTCACGCAGTGAACGGAAGGACCCTTTCATGGTGAGTTGTAATTTATGATTGCTATCCATGATAGGGGGGGAGGGGAGTGGTGAGGAGGGCCTCTTCAACCATCATACTTTGCTTATTTTCATGAATGAAAAGAAAGTACAGGAACTGGTTTAAAAAAACGGGTCAAGAACTACATTGATCTGAGGCCATCTTCCTTGGTCTGGGAGGTAGGTTATGTAGGCAACAACTGTTCCTAGGTTGCTCGATCGCAAAAGGCCAAATTCATCGTTGTCAGAGCACTTATCCAATCTGGCTCTCTAATGTTGTACCGTTGCCCAAGAAAGATGGCCGGGTAAGGCCTTGAAGAGCCTATGGACTGATAGGATGAGAAGTAGTCGGGCATCTCCAGAAATTGGCATTGTTGCAGGTACTGTTTTGCTTATCTAGAAGGTTTTTAGTTATAGATGAGCGGAAAGCTTGCCATAGACAACCTATTACCAACCTCGATGCATCGTAGATAGAGTAGAGTCAACTGACTTGAACCATGAAAGATGGACAAGCCGATTAGATAGACCTGATGTCAGCTAGGTCAGCTTGGATAAGGTTCGAGTTTCGCTGACGCCCTTCACTTCTAAAGTACTGGTAGGATTGGTCTACCAGCTCCACTCATACAAGTCAATCGAGTTCCAGTCGAGATAGAAAGTACTGGCTCACCGGCGATCATACCATTGAATAGGTTTCCCATGACCCGTACATAAATCGGTGCAGGGATCATGGTTCCAAGTCAGTTCTCGTTGTGGAAGCGAGTGTCTTGCTTTATCTTTCCAGTAACGCTTTTCCCCTTACCTTTCTCCCCCTACTTTGTAAATTGCAGGCAATTTGAGATTTGTCTAGCTTACCTATGTTCACTTCTTTTTTCGAAATAGAGGAAGAGGAAAAGCCGACCCCGACTTTCGAAGCGATCGGTGAAAGCACAAGCAGTCTACTAGAATGTATAATTAGGCTTGAGCACAAGGAACTTCACTGCACAATTGAAAGAGAAAGATGAGATAAAGATCGATTTGAGAACAGACGATCTGCGGCATATACTATTTCCATGACATGAGAGAGAATCCGCTTTGTCCATGAGTGGGATTTTCTTTACTTTCCTTCGACGCAGGAAGCATCGAATTGCATGTGAAAAGCATGATTAGGCTTAGGGAAGGAAGAAGAAAGAGAAGATGCGGCTGCTTGAGAAGCTCTTGGGAGTTAGGAGGAATGCGCTCTTAAAGAAATGCCACTAGTAGTAATAAAGAGGCTTAGCAATCATTCGAAAGTTGGGATGGAGCGTGAACTAATAGACAGATGGGATTGTTTGCTTCAAAGTGTCTATATACCAAGGGCTCTTGAAACTATATCAAATAGAATAGGGGATGTAGACCCCAGAAACTCTTGTTTTAATGCCCAAAGATAGGCCTTATCGAGCCTTTGAGCGAACTACTCATTGCTGTCTTGCCCCAACCCAAGGAGGGGCATTTGGTTCGTGTCGTGCTATTACCTATGGGGCGGATTCGTTCACATCGGATTTACTGCCCGCGGGTGCTATCTTAGACTTTTAGAGAGAAGGGGATATAGGAGTTGGAACGCTTCTTTGCCACATGGCTCCGCTACGACTCATCAACCAAGGGACTGATGCTTGCCTGACGTTTTGATGGCCAGACTCCTTGCCATATCCTTCTTTTTTTAGAAAGTTACCGACGAAACCCGACCTTCGCTCGCTTAGTAATTGAGGAGACCTAGATTAGGGCAGCTTCCTTAGAACTCAAAGACCAATTCTTCGTTCTTCAGAACATCTTTGATCTTTGAGTTCTGAGGCCATTCCCATTCAGGGTCATAACAAGCTGTTGAAGACATCAAATCCAGTAAAGCATTCGCCATGTTCAAGCTAGGAAGAGGAGCGCATAAGGAAGGAATCATGGACAAAAGACCAGTCAGGCACTTAATTAAGCGATTGAAGTCTTTCAGTCTCTTTCTCTTCGCAAGGTGTTCCCCAGCCTGTTGAGGCGGTTAATCCAATTCCAATATTATAGAATAATCGAACATGGAATGCCCTGTTATCGGCGTAAAGAAGGAAGAAGTCTTGGCTAAGCCAGAAGTTCCTTTGCCAGCCTTAACGCCCTTGCCTTCCCCATTCTTTCGAAGTTGCTAGCACTATCTCTCCTTTGCTCCAAGGGAATCTGTCCATCAATCCCATTCGGGGATATTTCATATGAGCCTCTGAAAGTAATTTATTTACCTATTGATTACTGTCAAACATGGATTAATTTCCATTCCTGCTTTCAGTTACGGATTGACTAGTTCTATTTAGGCTCTAAGCCCTTATTCTTTATTCTTTCAAAATTGACATATTATATTGGGTTGATTAGGTCAATCAGGTTAGGTTAATCCCGAATCCCAACTGTCGAATCTCTTGCAGCTGCTATTCTTTCTGTGGCATTTGTCCTGCAAACAAGCCTTTTTAGCTAAGATTGTGGGCATATTTTCCTTCTACTCTATTGATTCAGGTGCGAAAACAGCTGCTTATTTGTCCACTTCCTCGGACATTAACCTTGCAAAGAGAAAAGCAGATTCTATTCTGGGCATTCGGCATTTGTCCTGTCTTCCTTTAAACAGGCAATTGTCCATCAATCCGAAGATAGAAGCACAGCACACCAAGCTAATCTCACTAGTCTTGACTTTAGCATTCTTTTCTTTCTTGCTTTCCTGGTTCGCACTTTCCAGACTCGGGTCAGGTCAGGCTTAAGCTTATTCCCGTCAGTTCCGTCACTCTCTTTTCTTTCAATGGCATCCGCTTTCAATTAATTAAGAAAGAGATTCCCCGGTGTGAACTCCTACCTTATAAGTAGGCGAGCCCCTTTGTCTAGATAGTGACTTCACTTCTCCTTTTGTTTTGGGCTTAAAGAATGGCTTCGCACCTAGGAGACTCGCTAAGGTGATTGGAATCCGATCTGAGAGGTTCTAATCAAAAAGAGTGAAGAGAAGAAGGGGTTGGCATTGGGAGTGCCTGCTTTGGTCACATCTGGTCGCGAAGTACAAGACTCACTTACTCCGCATCCTTGCTCTTGAAATTTATGGACTTGTCCTCTTCCTTTTCGACATCAAGATAATTGACGAAGGTGGTGCTTTGAACATTTTCGCTGAAGTAGAAAAGATAAACATCCACCCGGTATACTAGCAATCCTTCTATGCGGATACTTCTTTTTTACTCTCAACCATTGCCGAGAAGATACAATGCTCAAGGTTCTATACATTCTTTCTTTCTTCATTCCTATCCTTTCCTTTTTTTTCAGTCCCGGGTCCAAGCCAATCGATCGCCTTCTTAGTTAACTGCGGAACCCGCCCTTAAGCCATCTATCTTTCGATACGGAGGGCTTATGAGTAAGAATTGGAAGCCCAAAAAACAAGGGAAGAAAGGAAGGAAAGGTGGGGAGCAGCGGCCTCACACAAAAAGATTTGTCTAAGCAATCTCTTTTAGATTTTAAATAAGTCAATACCAAGATTTTATTTCTGCGTCTACGGATGATAATTCATAAGCTTTTTTGAAAAGAAGAAAGGCCCTGTTACTATGGGTTCACGTGCTAAGGCTCAACTCTAAAATGCTCTTTTTCAAGAGAGAGGTTTAAGGCGCATTAATCACGCTTTGAAGGAGGGAAGTAGTGGAGTAGGAGAGGTAAAGATGGATGGGAATAGATAAGTAAGAGAGAAGGCGACACCAGCTAGCAGAACGGACGGAATGAGAAGGAATCCCCAGGGTGGAAAGAAGCTTGAAAGAGAGAACCAGAAATGAAATAGCGAGACCAAAGGGAAAGGGCTTGAGCGTCCTTGATTCAAAGTCTCTATATCCCAAAGGGGAAGCAACTGAGCTTGATAGCTGCCATCAAGACAGAATGACTCTTTGCACGATTCCGCAGCTATTCTATTGAAGAAGCTGATTTTCCTACACGTTCAGCATCGGTTCATTCCGTACTGCTCACTATAAGTACCTTTTGCCCTTATCGAGGAGAGGGAGGCTTGTGCCAACCACTGCCCTTAGTCTCCCTGCCTCTGACCTCACTATATCGATATCCGAACTACCGATCTTAGGAACTATCTGTTAGTCGTTCAGCTCGCTCTGATTTACATGGAAGAGATCGCCTCAACCCACTGGGGAAAACACTAGTCTAGTAGGCTACGACATCACTCATCTGCGCTGACACATGCCTTTACCGAACGCAGGCAAGTTCTCATGCCTCAGTCCCATCAAAGTACAAGTAGGGAAGTGGTCAAGACCATAAGGGCTTTACTAATCCAGGTTGATTAAATTGACTTCCGACAAATAGATTTAGATTAAGAAAAATTCACTGAGACCCATTCTTGGGGATCCATCCTCAACGCATTCACCCACTGCCCTCCCTTGGGAATCTTTCCAAACTTACTAATGAGGCTGGCTTTTTTTCTCTACCAATCCCCGGTCTCTTCGCAACACCTGCTTCTCAACAAACAAAAGCGCCTGGCAATACAACTGCTTTTCAAGCCCTATCCCTATCTTACTGGACTCCTCGCTTCACTGCTTCCTTAGGTTCCTTAGGCGACCCATTGGACTCTAAAGGTATGCTCTTGTCTGGCAGCTACTGGAAGAAGAAGGGGATTTAGCCAACTATAGCTACTCGAGCAAGACTACTGTTCACACCGTTATAAAGCAAGCGCTAATGCTGACAGCGACTAATGTCAGCCTTGCTTTTCCCAACTAGACTTAAAAACGTGAGCGCTCTTTACGTGATAGGGGCTACTTTTGCTTTAGAAATCTCTTTTTGGCAGGATCTTTCGGGTTCCGCTTATCTCGTTCGTTATAGAATGAGGGTTAACTTTAAGGTCCTAACGTTGGGAAGTGCATCTACTATGTATTATCATCGCATCTCTATCTACATCTACTTTTAAGTAAATCAGATGCGATGATAATCTCGTTTATGGTATAAGCTCCTTTTTAAGCCCGAGAAGCAGGCAGCCCGAGATGGTATCCGTTGATTGTAATCCGAGATATTAAGCTATGATATTTATTCCCCCTCTTTTCTTACTGACCCACCGCCCGCCCTTGCTATTTGAGATCAACTTTAGACTGCCCTTACATTATACGAACGAAAGAAAGAACACTTGTAGGCATAACTCGTGAATGTAGGCATAGAAAGCATATGCGTCGCACCTTAAGCAGACCTGAGCAAGAAGGGGGCTGCGCTCCAACCCAGCCCTAGTGCACCGAGCAAGAAGGCCTCTAAAGCGTCTTTGCCAAGGTTTAATTTATCCTTACCCCAGGGGGAATGACTTCCTTTCAAGTGAGACTAGTAGAAAGGTGGGTCAAAAGTTTCAGTTTAAGTTGATTCGGAAGCTAGGTAAACATACACATATCTTCGAAGAGAAAGAGAGAAAACCAAACCCGAAGGAACGCAAAGGGCTTTTTCAGCAGGCTGATGAATGAATGTGAATAGCACCATGAGAAAAGGATTATGATCGTTAGAATGCCACAACAAGATCTTAATCTTTCTCCCTTGCCCGATAGCCTTTGCCTCTTCCTTCGGTTCGCTAACCAAGGAAAGGTGCATTGCAGTGTACTTATTTGTCTGTTGGCTTGTTCTCTTTCGCCGCAAGGCGAGCTGGCTAAATTTTTTCCTATATTTGAAGTCTTGTTCTGTATGTCTTATGAGATACTACGGGGGGACTTTCGATCGCCATTTTGCGGTCCCCTTTCCTGTGTCACTCACCCGATGCGGCTTACCACGCTGCATTCCTTCTTTTCATAGAAGAATTCTTAATAGAAGGGACGCGGGGGCAGCCCCCAGTACTTAACCACGTTCTTCATAAACAAGCGTGCGGCCTCATCCGCAGTGCAGTCGGCAGATGCCGCCATGAAGGTGGCATACTTTGAAAATATATCGACCACCACCATGATGCTTCCAAGCCCATCCACCCTGGGCAAGCAAGAGATGAAATCCATAGTAACACTTTGATGGTCTGGTGAGGATAGGCAAAGGATCTAGCTCTCCTCCTGGCTTCTTATGTTCTATTTTGTCTTGTTGACACACAAGACAGGGTTGGACATAGCTTTCCACGTCTTATTTCATCTGAGGCCAATAAAATCGAGCGCCAAGCAACGCCATTGTTCGGTGCTGACCGGGGTGTCCTGCCCAGCGAGTGTCGTGACACTCCTTCAACAAGTCCATACGTATGTTATCCCACCTTGGGACGAAAAGAGTATTCCCCTTGGTGTAGAGCAGACCATCCTTTTCCCAAAAGCGACGTTTTTCTTCCTTGACAGCTTCTAGTAGGCTCCTAGCTACTGCGTCATATTTTATAACCTCCTTTCTCCTATCAGAAAAGGTGCTCCTAAACTGGCTCACAGCAGTTATCTCCTGTAGCTTCAAGCTCACAAGCTCTGCTTTCCGACTTAAGGCATCAGCCACTAGATTCGTGCGTCCTGGCTTATACTCGATACACATATCGAACTCAGCCAAGAAGTCTTGCCACCTTGCTTGCTTAGGGCTGAGCTTCTTCTGTGTTTGGAAATAGAGCAGATAGTGTCTCCAAGTGCGTAGACAGTGCACTATGGCGGCCATCTCCTTTTCTTGTACTTTGTATTTCCGCTCGGTGTCATTGAGCTTACGGCTCTTATAGGCGATTGGGTGCCCTCTTGCTTGCATAAGAACTCCACCGATGGCATAGTCCGAAGCATCGGTATGTACCTCGAACGGCTTAGCATGATCCGGAAAGGCCAGCACCGGATCAGCCATGATGGTTCCCTTTAAGTCCTCAAAGGCCTCTTGACATTCTCTCGTCCAATGCCATAGATTGGTTTCGCGGCAGAGTTAACGGCCTTGATGCGGCTGGTGCCCCTTTCCGTCTTCAGCCCCAAAGCGCTTGGCTTTCCCCTCGGTGACCTTTTCTCTTTCGTTAAGGAGACTTATCAACGGTGGTGGTTCGCAAAGCGGATCGTTCCCCTTTATCTTGAACGACAAGTGTCACTACCCTCCTGGTTCACACTGGGTCTGGCGGAGCGATGTCACGACTGTCAGAAAATCACTAGTTTTGGTGAGGCACGACTCGGAGGAAGAGATAGATCCAGCTTTTAGGGAAGTAAGGGAAAGGAACGGATAGAAAGAGCTCGTTCAGGGAAGGTAGGTGGGGGGGAAGCGGAACAGCTGTGTTGGTTCAATCGGGAAATGGCCGATCATGCTTGTTAGGGTTGAATGCTTAGGGTTTAAGATTCAAGCAGCTCGTTGCTACACGATCAGTCAAGCTAAGCTAAGAGAGAAAAGCGGCAGTCCTTCCAATCAAGCAAGCGACCAACCAATTCCAACGATTGCAGTGACAGCCATCAAAGCAAGAAGTATAGGCTTGCAGGATCAAGTGGGAAGAGCGGAACTTGACAGGTCTCGCGGCTACTAAGCTAACGGGCAGCTTTCAAAAATGGCTACCGCATCTGCGCTTTGCTACGATTTGGTGCGGAACTGAAAGCGAAGAAAGCTTAACGCAAGCGACATAGGTAATCAAGCAGCAATCGAGAGCCGAAGGTCTGATTCCACCTAGTGGCGAATTCAAGACCAAAACGAGGCAAGTTATTATAAACACAACGAAGTTCAGAGCGTAGACGCGGCAACGAACACGTAGATTTATCTAGGGCAAAAGGAATAAAACAAACTACGTTAAATGTTCCGCACCCCCAAAAGAATAAAGAGGAAAGACTTGTTGGAAATCACCGGTTGGGTTGACAGGTTCACAGCTCCTACTCGTACGAGAGCTGTAGCAACGGTTATGCCTCCAACACCGGTTATTCCCACAGCTTCTTCTATTCCTTGGTGGCCTGCAGCTCCTATTTGAACAAAACCCATTCTCGATGCAGCTTCTTCTTTCACAAGGGACGTAGCCACGTTCTGACAGTGAACACAATCAGGAGAACTGGCAATATGTCTCTTGTACCGGTTTTCATTTGTCATCAACCTATTATGTACAGCAAGCCACATAAACGACCGAATTATCTGAGGGCCCCTCCAGCTCCAAATAAGCTTCCATTTATTGTTCGGCGTCGACCAATTGCCTTCTTCAAGCAGCTCATATGCTGATTTAGTTGTAAAACGGCCATTAGAGGTTCTGCCCCAAACAAGAGCATCCCTATGAGCCTGGGAGGCATCATAGCAGCTATCCTCAAATTTATACACTCTGGCAGCAAGTGTGCAAACTCATGCCACCTCCCCCCTTATTTAGCCCACATCATCAACAAATTCAGCCACAGTCTTGTTCAACATCGCCTCAGGTATCACACCCAATGCTTTGTGGACAAGCGGACCTTCATTATCAACCCAGTTATTCAACCAGAAGCGGACTATTTCGCCATTGCCTACAACCCATTTAATTCCCTTGAGTACCTTCTGCCATACGCCAAAAATCCCTTTCCACAGAGGTTTAAGAATTCCTTTTGCTTTTAAATCCGGAATTACAGCGTCCGACTTCACATACTTACTACGCAGAACAGCAACCCAAAGACTGTCAGGCTCTGACAAAATGCCCCACCCCAACTTCATGAGGAAGGCCTCATTGTTCACAGACATCTTCCGAAACCCCAGCCCACCATTAATTTTCGGTTAACATATTGGATCCCAGTTAATCAGATGGACCCCTCTCTGATCATTAGAATCACCCCAAATAAAACCCTTACAAAAGCTTTCAATGTTATCACATGTTCCAATTGGAATTTTGGCCGACTGCATGCTATAAGTTGGCAGGGCTGATAACACCGATTGACAGAGAGTAATCCGACCTGCGAGTGAAAGCTGATTGACCTTCCATCCTGCTAAACGCTGCCTCACCTTCTCCAAAATGTGATTATAAGTTTGCCTTGTAATCTAACTCGATTATGAAGAAGAGGCACCCCAAGATATTTACCCAAGTCATGAGTAAGTGAAAAACCACTCTCCAAGCTGATTGCATTGGACAGAGACCGGGGTACATTCTTTGAGAAAGAAATTCGGATCTTAGCTACACTAACTCTTTGACCCGACGAGACACAAAAAGTATTGAGGCAATCCATGACCGTTTTAATTTGCTCAATAGAAGCCCTGGGGACTCTTTCAAATATTTGATGGACTGCTGCTATATGCTGTTGGCTTGATAAGATGGATAAGTGTGATAACAATTTCATAACTTCTATCCTTATCTCCTCATGCTGAACCAGAACCTGGCCTGTTGGGCATTTCAAATTGATAAAAGTGTGGATTCTGCGTTTCTTAATAGATGCGTGGAAAAAAGAAAAACCTTTTAACCACAACTGTCGAGATTGTAGGCGCAGCGACTCCCCTACCCTTCTTGACTTAAAGCTGAGCTTCCAATCTTCTATACATACAATAGTTCTCTATGTGTTCTGCATGTGGTTCTCTCTCAATTGCTTGTT
>QWCI01000272.1_pt1:0-2500 | contig 21227 bp, 15 predicted proteins | sample 1972541 | NCBI WGS metagenome assembly QWCI01 (sample SAMN09866712, study PRJNA288562) | Human oral metagenome isolate term3_saliva, whole genome shotgun sequencing... | isolation source: mouth | host: Homo sapiens | place: USA: California | reverse complement strand
ATCAATGATCTATTTAGTCATTAGACTCAAATCGACATAGTGGATTTGATGACTGCCCCCTCTTTGACTGCATTCTCCATCTGTTGGATTAGGTCCAATTTTGATTCTTCGATTCTCGCTCCTACTGGGCGGAATACTCAAAAGAGCTTCCATTATATCCGGCGAACTCCCCCTATTTTGGGCTATCTCCCGGCCAATTAGTCAATTATGACAAGTCTTCTCTTTCTTTCTTTCTCAGCAAACTTACCGAACAGGCTAAAAAGAGCTCTAGGAAGGTCTCTAAAGGTTCCTCATATGGTCAGCTCAGAAAAGTCTCTAGGAGCTCCACTGATCAAAACCAGAGTTAACAAAGAGACCTTTGCTTCTATAGTGGAGTGAATGAAGGTCAAATTGCAAGGATGGAAAGGTAAACTTCTTTCCCAAGCAGGTAAAATGACTCTAATCAAGTCTGTTACAGCAGCCATTCAACAAGACCTAATGTCCTGCTTCAGACTTCCAAAACGCATTCTTTATGATGTAGACAAAGTGCAGAAGGATTTTCTATGATCTAATCCTGAAGATAGCAAGAAAATGAATTTGGTGGGATGGCATCCCTATTTATTTGCTATAATGCTGCGAAAAATGAAGGAGGACTAGGTCTAAGAGCGGCATAGGACATCAATGAAGGATTCATGATGAAGCTTGGATAGAAGATACTTCATTTTAAAGAGAATAGTTGGGTGAAAGTTGTTACCCAGAAGTCTTTTAATAAAAAAGAGTTCTTTGAGGTGGAAATATCCTCAAGAGCCCTGGAAGGATGAAAAGAAAGCACCCCCTTACTCGAGTCAAGAAAGCGTGATGGCACGACTAAGTGGGTCAGGATCAAGCATTAAGGTTTGGCTGGAAAAATGGGTCCTTGATCAACTTCTCATAAACGTTGTTCATGGGGGTAGATCAATGGGCATCGATTTGCAATAAAGGGTGGACAAGACCTTACAACTAAATTGGAGTCAGAAAGAAAGAAAGATAATTATTCTCTGAAGACATAGCTAGGAAAATTCAGGCTACACCTTTTCCCTATCTAACCGGGGGGATAGCACTTGGTGGGGACCGGCAGCCAATGGAAAATTCTCACTCAAAGCAGCTACAAGGATAGTGCACAGCTCCCGTCAGATACAACAAAACCAGAGTCCAGGTAATGAGAAAAAAGCGTGGAAACTCAAATTCCCAGAATCCATTCTGGTATTTATCTAAACCCTGCTACAAAACAAAATAGAACTCCGACTAAGGAATGTTTGCAAAAGAGAGGGCTTAAAAGCGCCTTATGCTCAATTTGTAACAGTTAGATTGAATCGCAAAACCAGCTATTTATCAGATGTCCATTAGCAAAGACACTTGGTCTTTGGTTACGGAAGCCAAGGAAAGGATTGGCTTAATGACAGATCCATTTCAGATCATGAGTTGATTGTTAACTGGATTGACAACCCGTCTTTTTCCATTATTTACCCCTTTCTTTTCTGGTTTATTTTGATGGCAAGAAAGAATCTTGTCTTCAATAGAACACCAAACTATCGGCAATTTTTGCCTCAGCTTGCAAACTCCTTTGATTGGGCAAGTCAAGTTGTTTGTTCAAGCTTCGGCTTACAAATCCTCTCTTTCTTGGACAGGTCAGTACAATTGGAGATCGACTAGACGAGGCAGAACATTGTTCATAGGTTGGTTATAAGCCCGGAGATCGAATCTGATTCTTCCCCTTTGAGAGGGATTCTCGTGCCAACCATAGGAAGAAGAACTCGGTTACTCATCTTGGATCGGATTGGATCAATAGCTTTGTGCTGATCTACGAACGACCCTTCTATTTTCTTTCTACTTCTTCAAGTCTCCATCATCCCGATCTCTCTTTCCGGGTTTGCCTGTCCAAAGAAAACAGAACCTCTTCTAGTTCAAGGTCGGAATCCTCAAACCAATCAAAATATTCTTTCTAGTTAACTTATCTTATGATAAGCAGTTATGTCTCATTCATGTGATGAGAAATATGAGAATGAAAATGAGCAAATTTAACATCTACGGCAGATTCTGTGCCCCAAATCACTTAGACTTATGAAACTAAGCGGGCGGGGAAGGTATGACCCCTCTCCCATTGAACAAAGGGGATCCGTAGGGCGGACTCACTCACATACTGGATAGGTGGCTCGGAATTCTAGTGCTAGTTCCGTTCCCTCGGGGAAGAGAAAGCACGAATCTATTACAATCTTAGTAGAGAACAGAGGAGGAATAAAAACGTTGGTTCTTCGTTCCGTCCTTGACCTATGATATGATCAATGGCTTAATCCATCCACTGGACCACCTGGAATTCTTAATTAAACCTTTACCCTTGAGATTGAAAAAGGAAATTGGATTTTCTTAAAAAATCTTCTTTTTTTAGCTTAGATTAAGATCATCAGACCGGTAAGTTCAATCAAATTAAGAAGGAATGAATTTCTTTTGTGATTCCTTCTTTCCGCTCTTCGCTTAGCTACAC
>QWCI01000923.1_pt1 | contig 21309 bp, 37 predicted proteins | sample 1972541 | NCBI WGS metagenome assembly QWCI01 (sample SAMN09866712, study PRJNA288562) | Human oral metagenome isolate term3_saliva, whole genome shotgun sequencing... | isolation source: mouth | host: Homo sapiens | place: USA: California | reverse complement strand
GCCCAAGAGCTTGATTAAAGCTTCCTTGTTCATACTTGTTTCCTGTTTGGGGTTGATAGAGTTTTGGCGGCTCAATGCAGCCAGAGCCATGCCGTCCAGTGCGGGCGAATTGGTCAACGCCACACTGTGCAGCCCGCGTACATTGCCCAGTGTGTCGTATTCGAGTACCGGCGACAGATAGCGGTATTCGCCGCTGTCTATCATGTCTTTGGCGCGTTGCGTCCATTTCACTTCGCCCATCAGGCCGCGCTCGTCATCCCATACATATTTGCTGATCCAGCCGGCGGCAGGGTTTTGCTGCCCCGTTTCGGCGGCTTTCAGCGTGGCGTGTTCGTAGTCGACCACAAGGTCGGTTTGTGCGGCGTCAAAGGCGGCAATGATTTGCTGCGCCAAGTCGGCGGACATCGTCCAGTGCGGCACACCCGTATCGGTGCGGCCGTCAACCGGTGCGAATTGGCCTTTGGGTACGATTTTGATTAAGCCGTCCGAACCGCCGACATGGGCGGCGGATAAGGCGGCAAGAAGGGTTTTGGTGTCCATAGCCCGCATTGTGCGGCAGCCGCGCCCTCGTCAAAGCTTGGCCTATGTCAGACAGATGAATTTCTAGGGAAGGGAAATGTACTTGCAGAGATACGCGCGGGATAGTGTTCAAAAGGTGTTCAAACGCGCGCAGGATTGATTTTCAGGCGATGGGTAGGGGTAAGTATGGGTTAGGGCGTTTTCGGGCTGTTTTTCGGCATTTTTCAGGCAGGCATGATTACCGCCCCTGAATGGCCTGTGCCAGATATTCCGCCACCGCATCGGATAGGGCCTTTTCGTCCTCCGGTTGCAGGGTCATAAACGGGCGTGCGGGAATATTGCTGCCGGGGTGGTTAACCTGCTTAGCAAAGCGGCCGCCGAATTTCAACGCTTTGCCTTTTTTCGGTCTAATCAAGTGTGGCGAGGTTTTCCCACCGAAGTTATGGATAGCCGCATATTCCACATTGGTGCCGACCACCGCCGTATCGTTGGTACTGCTCGGCGTAATCGAATTGCGCAGGCGGCCGCTGGCTTGCAACAGCCCCGAACCTTCACGCGCGGCCGGATATTTGCGCGGCGCCCAAGCGGGACGGCCTCCGGCAGCGAAATTCTCCAGTACGGCGTTGCGCATGATGCGGGCAAGCCGCGTCATCAAAGGCTTGGTGTGGGCGGTACGCCGCGCCGCAGCGTTTAAGCTGTTTTGCAGGGTGTCTGTGTTGATTTTTATCTCAATCATGGTATATTGGTTCCAACAGCCATAAAACTCGGGTTTCCTACTGGAAAGGTTACGGCCACGTTACCGTGTCGCGTATTATCCTGTTCGAATCAGGCAAAGAGTTTATGGCTTTTTCCATATTGTTTCATACCCGTACAGTAAGCTATTCACCTGTTTATCCGTTTCGGCAATCATGCCGGTGTTGACCATATTCAAGGTCAGATGTTCTTTCTTACCTGTCAACGGATGTCGGGTTTTCACATCATAGTCCAGCGTTACCACCAGCTTCCCCTTGCCTGCCGGCAGCGGATACACAAATGCCAAAAACTGTTTGGCATCGTCATTTCGTCCCGCCTTGCCTAATAAAATCTGCTCCGGTTCTTGCAGCAGTTCGGGTATCCTCTCCCAAAACGATACCGGCAGCGGCTTGACCTTCTTGTCGCGCAAAGCGTGCAATACCCGCTCGTCGCTTATGGCAATCACGGCGGATTGCGGGTAAATTTTCCTTGCCGCCAAAACTTCCAATAAGGGCAGGGCCAATGCGCCCACATACAGCGTTTTCCCGCGCGCTACTTTTTCCGCATCCACCCGCCGCACCATTTGCGCCGCCTGTTGCGACACCGCCCGCATCAAATCGGGCTGTTTTAAGGCCGTCTGAATCGATACGCTCGCCAGTTTCGGCGGCAGTTCCACTGCACGCTGCATCTGCAACTGCCCCAAGTTGGCCAAATGGCTTTTACCGACATTGTGCTGAAAGCCAGCATCGGTATAAAAGCGGCGGCCGTCCGGCAGCTTTACCGCTTTGGCGGGGCGGGTATCGCCCTTGCGGTTGACCACCACTTCCGTATCTTCAAGCTGCGCTTTTTGCGGCAGCAGATTGCGCCGTTTCAAATCACTGTCTGAAAGCGCCCGCACGGTACAGCGGCAATTGAAGCCGTTGGGCGGGTAGAAGTAATCCCAAAACGGGTCGTCGATGTGATACACCGCACCATGCGCCGCCGCATGGCTTTGGCGGGTGCGGCTGTCCAAAATAGCCGAGTATTGCAGCCACGGCGCATCATCCCGACCTTCTTCAAACGCCTGCCAATGACCGGCCATGTAAGCCGATTGCATCTGCGTGCGGAAAATCGTTTCCATGCGGTGTTTGGTAATGCCGCGTCCGAGGACTTCGCCGGTGTCTCCGTCCACAATATCGCCGTCTTTGAGCAGATGCCAATCATGTGCTTTCAGACGGCCTTGCACTTCATCGCGCCAAGCCTCAAACGATTTGCCCGATTTCGCCGCCCCATACATTGCCGCGTGAAACTCGCCGACGATATCTTGCCTGTGTATGCCTGCAATCGCCTGCGCCTTGGCCTGCGCCTCATTCCATTTCACATCCCAGTCGGGCGGGATATGGTAGCCCAAACCTTCAAAATATTTGACCGCTGCTTCCGGCTCCAAACCGAAGGCAAAACCCAAATCAGCCATTGAGCCGCCCCCACAGGTCGGAGATGAAAATCACCCGCACCAAGGCCGTCTGAAATTCGGTGCTGTCCAAATGCGGATAAGCCCGCAACAGCCGCTCCTGCACCTCTTCATAGCTGTCGCCCTCGGCCAAAGCCTGACCCAACCCGCGCAAAAACGGTTCGATATGCTCGGGCAGGGCGATTTTGCCCAAACCTGCGTTATCGATGGCCGCCTGCCCCATATCCAAGATTTCGCCCTGCCTGCTCAAGGCCACGCGGCGGTAACTTAACGGCGCAACTTTGACACCTTCGCTTTCAGCCGTCTGCAAAGCCAATACCGGCTCGTCGTCCGAAGCCAGCGGAATCGCCAGTTTTTCCTGCGCCCACGCCAGCGGAATCTTCATGCCCATCTCTACCAGCCTAGGCAAAGATTCGGCGTAAACCGCCATATCTTCGGGCAACTGCGTATCAAACTGGAAACGCGGCAGGCGGGTTTCATCCACATTGCCTTTATTCAGCCGCAGCAGGGGCAGAATCAGTTGCTGCGTTATCGTACCGGCAAGCTGCTTGGCATCCGACACCAGCAAATCATGGCGCACCTCGTTATGCACCTGACCCAGCGCGTTGGTACTGGTTTTACCGTCGGCCATACTGGTAAGCGTACCGCCCAGAATCGCTTTCGATGATGTTTTATCCGCCCAGTCGATCATCGCCATAAACGGCTCGCTGCTGCCGGAAGCGGCATTAAGCAATTCGATATTCATGGTTTCGGGGATAATGCCCGCGGCGTTGTGTCCGATTTCCTTTACCGCCCGCAGCAGCGTGGTTTTATCGGTTTCGTCCGCCCCCACCGCATATTTGCCCAAGCGCGTCGGCAGGCCGTAGATTTCCAGAAACTCGGCCAAATCGCGCACCGAATAATTCTTAAACAGATACGGCCAAACCAGTGTGCGCATCAGCCCGCCGCGTACCAGCAAACCCGAACGGCTGCGGTGTTTGTGTACCAGCCAGCCGAACGCCCACAGTTCTTCCCCGTCCGGATTATCCTGTTTGGCCAACCGCACATTATCGGCACCGTCCACCTTAAACCAGCCTTGCGGACGGTGGATAAAGTTTTTCGGCAGCCACAGGCCGCCTATTTGCTGCCATTCGATTTCCACACAGGCAAAGCCGTGGCCGACCGCATCCAAAAGGTCGAACATCATGTCTTCGAAATCGGGCAGACGCTCAATCCATCCCTTGACTTCTTCGGCCAGCCGCCGTTCGGCGTCGGTGCTGTCCGGCGGCGGCATCACGCGCCAATCCAGCCCGATGACCGCCCGTTTGCGCTTGCTCATCTCGGAAAAGATATGGCCGTCTTTCTCCTCGATGTCGGCAAAGAGTTCCGACTGCGCCTTCATATCGCCGCGCTCGGCAGCTTCCAAAATGCCGTGCAGCTTCTGCGGTGTCAAACCTTTGCTCGGGTGTTCGTGAGTCTGGGTGTTTTGGGTAATTTCCGCCGTTTGCGGGGTGGATTTCGGTGTATGGCGGCCCGGCAGGATTTTGCTCAATGCACTGCTGAAAATGTTTTTCATAAATAAAAAAAGGGCAAGTTAAAATTGCCCCAAGTTTCTACTGCCTGCGCCAATCATAAGCCCTGCCCGGTGTCAGTTTTACCATGCGCCGCTGCCGAATTTCTCACTATGTTTCGCTACGGACATAAATTCTACCTTGCCCGTATTACTTACAGCGGCCGCCCAAAGCATTTGCAAAGCGTCCGGACCGTCGTCATGGTCTGCGTCCGGAAATTCCCTTAGCTGCTCGATCAACACACGCTGTTCAGGTAGTAACTTAATAAATCCGTTTGCGAAATGTAACTGTATGCTTTCAATTCGCATGTTTTTCTCAGCAGTGGGTTTGACACCTCGGGCGGGTACATGGGCACCTTGTTTGCCCGATTCTTTAACCAATTCGTCTTTAAAGAATTCCTGAAACTGCACCGTTTCAATGACCCACTGTTTGCACTTATACCGTTTTTGCAGCTCAATCACTTCCTGAATAATCAGGCTGGGTACACGCTTTTTAATGCGTGCCTCAGCGACATAAAGCGTGCCCGTACCGCGTTGGTATCCGCCGATTAAAATAGCCGACGGGTCGGTACCTTTACCCAGTTTACCCATAGACGGGTCAACCGCTCCGTAAAATACCACGTCATGCGGCATTTCCCGATAATATGATTTATCAATAAAGTCAGCAAAAATCGCATTTTCGGGATTGCCCGGCTGGTTTTGATATTCACAGTTAAAAACATGGATGCCGTCGCGGGCGCGGATTTTCATCAGGGCGAGCAACGGTCGTTTGCTCCAGCTCACTTCACTGCCTTCCAGCATTGCTGATTCGTTTGCTTCATAAAACGCCTGAGCTGCCTTTTCATTGGCGCGGTTTTCTTTTGGCGTGTTGCGGTAGATGTTTTCCCATTCAGCCCACAAGTCCATATTGACAGGCCACTTCATGATGGCGGAAAAGCACACACTGCGCCAAAACGGATTTTTCAACACACGCGCCAATACGCTGTCCAAACATAAAATCGTACCGACATACAAAATGTCGCACTTCGCACCCGCGCCGCCCAAAGGATTGATGACGCTGCCTATCCACTTGGTCAGTTTGTCCCGCAGGCGGATGTTTTCAGAGTGTTTTTCATTTTCCAAGTCGTCGAGATAGACCGCATCGGGGCGCACCTCTCCTTTTTTCGCGCCGCGGATGCCCTGTCCCGCGCCATAGGCTTTGAACTGGTTGTTTTGGCGGGTTCTAATTTCGCCGATACGCCATTACCTGCCCCTGCCCACAGACTTCAGGGAAGTCCAACTGCAACGCAGGATTGTCTGTCAGTTCGGTTTTGATAGCTTCGACGATGGCGTCGGCTTGGTCTTCGGTGTCGGACACAATGACGGTGTTGTGTTTTGCATTACGCACTTCGCGCCACAAGGCAAACGCCTGTACGGTCAACGATGTTTTTGCTTCGCCGCGCGATGCCGCACAAGACTGCAAGACAGATTCCGGCTCTTTTTCGATTTCGGGCAGTTCCGTGTATGCCCATGTATGGAAAACAGATTCACTGTCGTCGGGGAAATAGTGCGGCAGATAAGTCTTGCAGAAAAAACGGAACGCCTCGGGCGTACACTGCATCACTTTGGCGCGACGCTCGGCAATATCCGCAGGTGCGGCAGACAATCCGATATCCGCCGCATTGATGCGCCGGTTGATGTCTGCCCGTATGGCGGACATTCGGGCGCGCAGTTCATTACGGCTTAACTTTCCCTGCATGATTAAAATTCTTTCTCAATAACACCTTGGAAACCTTGCAGCACCACATCGAAATTCGCCAACATATTGGGATATTCCGCGTCTATATAGTCCACCAGACGATTGATGACTTTAATTGCCACCGCCGCTTCCTGCACTTCCGGCAACACCCGCTTGTTCGCCGCCACCGTTTTCGTAAACGCATCGGCCAGACTCGCCAGCAGCTGCACCCGTTTGCTCGGCGGCAAATCTTCCACTTCCGCATCCTGCAACATCGTCATCGTCGCCTGATACTGCACCAGAAACGATGTCATCATCGCCCGCGCGATTTCGTCTATGCTGCCGCCGGCCAGCGTGTGGGCCGCGCGCAGCTTGTTCCAGTCGTCGCCCTGCGCCTTGGCCTCATCGCGCCAGCGGCGGGCGGTGCCGAGCGATACGCCGCATAAAGCCGCCGCCGTCTCAAGGCTCTGCTCGCCGTTGCAGTAGAGTGCCCGCAGCTTGTCGCGGGTCGCCTTCGGATGTGCCATCGTTACAGCCCCAACTTGGCTCGGGCAAATGCGATGCCCGTAGCCACAATGCCGCCCGAAATCGCGCCCGCGGCCGCGCCGGTGGTTGCCGACGTGCGGCGGCAATCGGCATGGATTTTCTTGATTTCCGCATCCATGCGTTCCTGATTTTGTAACAATTTGTCCTGCTTGCCGTTGATTTCGGCCAACGCTCTTAAAATAGGGTCTTGGTTTTGCATTATTTGTCTGCCTTCCGTTCGATTTTCTGGCCGACTTCTTTCAAATCAGCCTTGATTTCACGCAACAAGTTCAAGATTTCGTTCCTGTTGTCTTTTGCTTCCGCTTTCGTCTGATAAGATGTTTCTACGCTGTGCAACCTGTCGAGCAGTTCATCACGATCTTTGCGGGCTTCTTTCAGGCCGTCTGAAATGCTTTTTACCCAATACCACAATAAAGCAATCAGAAACGACACCAACGTGCCGAACACATATTCCACGGTAATCGGTGTATCTCCGCTCATAACACGTCTCCGAACACCACCCGGCAGGCCGCAATACCATAAGGCAGGCGGTCAGATTCCACAGTCAGCGCATCCCCATCGGCTTCCACCTCGAATTTTTCCTTCAGCGCCTGTTTGACCGCAGTGAATTGATGCTCGAAGGCTACATAGCCCAAATCTACGATAAACGTAACTTCAAACCGCGCATCCATCCGCATCACATAGCCCCACATCGTGCGGCTTAAAGTTTCGGCCACCGCCGCGATGAACGGCTCTTGCTCGTTGGCCTTTTGCAGCCCGATTTGCAAACCCGCTTGGCGCACCGCCAACTGACGTTCAATTAATTCACGGTATACGGTCATTCTTTGATACCCATTAAATATTTTATCCGCTTGTACAATTTATTAACCCATGAAATATTTACAAATGTACAAACCTTTGCTATAACTTCACCGTCATACTGCGCATTTTCCCGAGCAGCCCGAAATTTTGCCCGGGCTTCTTCGGGGCTGTCAGCCCAAATGCTCAATGACCAGGACTTGCCGTTAAAGCGGTAAGAAAACGTGTACTCATTCATAGGAGAAACCTTATGTATTTTGAAATCTATAAAGACGCAAAAGGCGAATACCGTTGGCGTTTGAAAGCAGCCAACCATGAAATCATCGCTCAGGGCGAAGGCTACACCAGCAAGCAAAACTGCCAGCACGCTGTCGATTTGCTGAAAAGCACCACCGCCGCCACCCTTGTAAAAGAGGTATAAAATCCGCTTTCACCCTCAGCCCGCGTCCTACGCGGGCTTTTTTTGTCAGTCGCCGACTTTGCGGGAGTGGCTGCCCGCCCAATCGCGCCATGCCGCGTTTTGATTTTCAAGTTCGGCAACATAGCCGCCAAACTCCACAGCGTGTTCAAGCAAAGCGCGGGTACTGCCGCTTTCCGGAGGAGCAGGGCGTACTGGCGGTACCATCAAGGCCGCAGGTGGCGCGGGCATAACCGGCACCTCGACCGTTTTAATCGGCACCGTATCCGAGGGCTTGGCGGTATTGGCGCAGCCCGTGAGCGCCCAGACCGTCAATACAAGCATTGCCGGCAATGCTTTTATCCTGTTCGATTGCATGGTGAATCCCTTTCCTGTATTGCTGTTTCAGACGGCCTATTTCAGCATTGGCCGCCGCCAGCTTAATGCCTGCCTGTTGCGTTTTTTCCGCCTGCTCCTGCTGCCGGGCATTGGCCCGTTCCAATTCCGCGGCAAATGCCCGGCTGGATGCCAAGAGCGCGGCGGACTTGTCTTTTTCCGCCTGTTCGATAATGACCTGCTGTTTGTGATAGGCCGTCTGAAAGCCCGCACGGTAGGCCAACCCCAACGCCGCCGCCAGCAGCAACGCCGCGACCAAATGGGGCAGGTATTTAATCAGTTTCACGGGCATGGTCGCTCTCCAATTCCTGCCGCTTCACGCTGACAAACGAGCGCGCCACGGCATAGCCGCCGACGATGCCCAAATACACCGCCCAAATCTCCGCCGACGGATCGGGCAACATCACAAATTTAACCGTCCCAGCCGCGCAGGCGACGTTTGCCCACAACTTCGAGTGCGACACATTGCCCGTCGCGGGGTTTTTAAAAATATCCAAAATACGCATCATTTATCCCGTATATCCGGCATTTATGCCCGACAAACATCAGTGCTTTTTCACAATGATTGGGCGGTCGTAATAACCATTGCCGATACAACGTGTTTCAATTCGAACTTCCCAATCATTCGATACCAAATTCAGAATCCAACAAATCAGACGTGCCTTTAGCATTTTTTCGCCTTGCGTCTACGTGCCGCCCGTTTGGCGGCAGCCACGCCTGACTTACCGTAACTAGGACGCGGGTAGCTGTTCAAAGGACGTACCCTAGGCATAGAGACAAGTGCACGATTTACTTGCTCATAGCTTGGATTCGAGCCAATCAATGTTGCCAAAAAATGATAAGCGGCTTCTTTCAGACTACCGATAATGTTCATACCCGTGCCGCTCCCACTTCCATCGCAATGGCTGTCGCAATAGCGCGGCAAATAGCCCACTTGCGTTCCTTAAAGAGCTTGAGGTCGGCATCATTGCTGATAAAAAACGGCTCGAACACAATGCCGCCCGCCTGCGCATAAGCCAAACGGCTGTGCTGGCCCGCATTGTCCGGCTTAAACCCGCCTTCGCCGCGCAGCTTCCAGCCGGTTGCATCGGCCACGGCACGGCTCAACACCTGACACCAACGCTTGTTTTTCGGCGTACTTAATGCCTCGACGCCCGTCGCCGCTTTGCTGGCGGCAGCATTGGTGTGAAACTCAACCGCCACATCCGAGCCGCGAATCAGCTTCACCGCTTCGCGCAACGGCATATTGCCTTTGCCTGTGCCGTCGGTTTTGACCGTCAAGCCGTAGTCATCGCGCAAAATCGATGCCACGATGTTGCGCATATCCTGCGCCAAGTCCGCCTCACGGTCGGAGCCGTTGACCGCGCCCGGGTCGGTATTGCTGTGGCCTGCGGTCAGCACAATAATCTTGCTCATAGATTCGTCCTGCTTAGTCTGTTATCGAGCCTTGATTATCCCGTCCGCTTATTTTGCACCGCGCCTGCCCCATGTCAGACAGGCAGCAAAAAGCCCGAGGGCTTTTGCTCTCGGGCTGGGTTTCAGACGGCCTATTTTACTTCCATCGGGCAGGTGTAGGTATCAAATTCTTCGTCTCCGGCCAATACCGGCAAACAATTATTCAACGGCAGCCTGATACCTTTACGCGCATACACTGTCGCTTGGGCGGTTGGCGGGGTGCGGATTTGCCCTTGGCAGGCAGCTATGTTGTCCGTGTATTGTTGACGATAATTTTCGGTCAGCGCATCCTTTCTCTGCCGGGCGAAAAAATAATCGTAAGCCGCATTGGCCGCAGCGGTACATTGATAAAGCCCCGCCTTATCCGCAAGAAAAGGGCCGCCGAAAGATTCCTCGGCAGATTTTGCCACTGCCGCGAAAGCCGCATTGAATTCTTTGATTTTGGCTGCATCGCCGGGCAAAACCCATACACGGCTTTCCTTGTCGGCCTGCGCCAATAAAGACAGCAGCTTTTGAGCGCGCTCTTTCAAATTAGCGTGCAGACGGATTTGTTCCAAATTGTTTTCACCGATGAAATATTCTTCATCGGCCAAACGTGCGGCAATCTGTTTTTGCTGATTCTGATATTGCTGCGCCCGATTATCGGTTTGACTTTCGCCGGCAGCAGGCTTGTTTTCTTGTCCGCCGCAAGCCGCAAGCATTGCGGCCAACATCAGAACATAAAACGTCTTCATCTTGATTTCCCATAAAAAATGCCGTGTTATCCCCACGGCATTATAATTTAAAACAACCCGCCTTGCTCACACTCATTATCCGGCTTCTTCAGAATCCGCCAGATATGGCGGTCGGTCAGCGCGTGCGCCAAAGCCAAATCGTTCACTGCCTCATAAGCCGGTACGCCTTTACCCGTCTGCGCGTCGAAGCGGCGGCGGATATGGCGGTCGCGCAATTCCAGCAAAGCCTGTTCGCATTTCGGGATAAACAGATCGCAGGGGGCCAGTGCTTCCACCATTTTTTCCATTGCCGCGCCGCCGACGATTTCCTCCAAATAAGCCAGCCGCGATTCGCTGCCTTTGGTGCGTCCCTGCCGCAACGGGTAGGTCGTGCCGCCTAAGTTTTTCACCAGCTCCACCGTTTCTGTCAGCCCGATGATCGTAATCAGTGCCAGCACACTTTCGGGCAGCAGGTGGCGAACCGCCTCAAAATCTTCTTCATCTACCCTGATCATTGCTCTGCCGCCTTTTTTGCCTGTTCCTTATTAGTATGGATTTGCAGTGCCTGCACCAGTTTGTATAGCTGCTCGGGTGTCAAAAATCGTACCAAATCCTTGCCGAACATCCTTTTGGCCATCCCGTCGGCGTATTGCCAGCTTTTATCGCCCACCGTCAACAGCGCCTCCAGCTTATTCAGCAGGGCTTCGCGGTCGGGTGTCAAATGCGGGCGGATGCCTTTGCCCTTCGGTGCGGTCTGCTTAAAGCCCATCCGCTTCATTTCCGCCGCCACCGCCTGCAATTCGGCCAGATTCATCTGCGTGCAGGATGTTTTGCCGCACACGCGCGCCAGCATCGCACGGTAAACATCATCTTCCATCCCAAGCTGGCTTTGCGCGATTTTGATTTTCGCAATCAGCCCCTTGCGTTTGTACTGTTCGTTTGTGTTCATCATGGTTTTCCTCGTCGCTAAAACTTCAAACTGAAGCGGACTTTTCAAAAATCCGCTTGGATTTGGGGTTTCAGACGTTTAACCGTTTACCGCATCTTTCAACGCCTTGCCCGGTCGGAACTTGGGCGTTTTGCGCGCCGCGATGGTCAGCGGTTCGCCCGTTTTCGGATTGCGTCCCTGACGCTCGGCGGATTGGGCGGTGTGGAACGTGCCGAAGCCGACCAGCGTAACGTCTTTTCCGTCTTTCAGTTCTTGCGTTACCACGCTGACAAACGCATCGACAAACTCCGCCGCAGCGCGTTTGCTCAATTCCGCCTCATCGGCGATGGCTTGGATTAATTCAGATTTATTCACTTTTTGACTCCTATTTAGATTTAAATGCGGCAGACCGTGCCGCGCGGGTGTTAATAAGGGATTCTCCATTTTGATGTGCCGTTATCATCACGCCGTCGAGCGTATCTTCCAAAGTGATAGTGTTTTTTGCCATTTTCACACCTTCGCCACATCCAAATTCATCAGCTGATACTCCCCATCCTCGCCGCGCTGATACACCCGCACAAACGGCTTGCTGATATGCACCTGCAAACTGTCGGAGAGCGCATCCATCGCCCGTTGCCATTTTTCATCCGTGATTTGCAGGCGGCGCAGACCGAGGACGCGGGCGGTGCTGATATTGCCTTCTTTATCCACTTGGAAGGCTGCGTTAATCAGTGTTTTCAATTCCGTGCGGCTGCCTTCTGTCCATTCGTTGATGCACTCGTCAATCAGAGCCTTGGCCGCCAGCAGTCCCTCGTCGAATACCAGCGTGTCCTGCATGGCGAGGTTGACGCGGTACGCGCCGTCAAAGCTGTGCAGGCTGATATTGCCTTTCTTACCGCCGACATTCACGTCGTATCGGTCGGCACTCAACTGTACAAACGCTGCAATATCGTCCATAGCCTCGCGTTTGAAAGCGATTAAGTTATCCTGTACCGCGCGGGCTTTGGCAGCGATTTCCTGCACCAGCTCGTCGCGCAGCAGGTCAATTTCGCGGATATTGGCCAGCGGCACGAGATTGCCTTTGGCATCCTTTTTGTATTGGCTTACATCTAAATTACTCATTTTGTTTTACCTTTCTGCCTTTCGGCATAAATCCTTTTACACTCATCCACCGTACGGTGGCGTTGTCCGTGTATCCAATCCCTGTTCATGCAGGGGGCGTTTTTCAATCTGCCGACAATCTTTTTCAGTTCGGCGGCCTGCGCTTTGCCGTATTCCGTCGGGTGGTGCTTCTTTTCCAGCCTCGGCACCATTCTGACTTCGCCCGGCGGCAGGTGTTTGATAAGATCGGCAGGGTTTGGCCACTCTGACGAGGATGCCGCGATAGCCCTAAAGGCTGTCTGTATCCTGATTCCATCCTGTTCCGGTTGCCACGACCGGCCGCTCAGTATGCCCAACCAAAGTTCGGCGACTGCCGTCAAATCCGCCGAGGCAGGACGGCCTTTGAGGTTTAAGGCGGCGAGCATCATAAAACCCTGCGCGATTGCTTTTTTCAGCCAGCTATTGTTGTCCTCCATTCGACCACTCCATCAAACCACCCAACCCGCTCCTCAATTTGGTACTTACCCCCTCTCCCGCGGGAGAGGGTTGGGGAGAGGGCAAAACCGCAATTCCCGCCGTCTTTTCGGGCGACCAAAACGTGATGTTTTCCAACAAATAACCGTGGCTGGTCAGCGGCGGTGTCAGCTTCCCTGCGTCCCGTGCCTCAAGGCATCGTGTTGCCGCCCAAATCCAAGCCTCGCGCGGGGCCGGGTAAGTTTTACGGTTACGGACAATCTTGCCGTCCCGTATCATCGGCGCAATCTCGCCGACGAGCTTTGAAACTCGGTTAAAACTTAAATCCTTTTCGGCGGGGCGAAAAAGCGTCAGATACCGCAATATCGCCTTAAAAAGGTCGTCTGAAATGCCGGTCAGGGCAATCAGGGCTTCGCGGGCGTCGTCATGGGCAACCAGTACGTCCAAGCTCATCACCGCGCCACAGGACGGGCAGCGTACTTTCATGTTCTCGCCTCCATCAGACTTTTAAGGCCGCAGTAAACCGAGTCAGAAAAATCAATAGCTGCATCACATGCCTGCTCCCCGTCTTCTACGTCCACCGGCGGACAATAAAACAACCCGTTTTTCCAAGATGTATTTGCGGCGACAACCGCATAAGCCTCCTCAAGCGTACAGCCCTCGTTCAGCTCTTTACTCAGATAATCCGTATCGCCTTCTCGGTCGCCCAAAGCATTATCTTGGGTAATTTTGATAATGCCGTCGCGGGCGATATTCAGATAAATCGTCATTTCAACACCCCCATCACCCTTGCCGCCGACACCGCCACCGCAAAAGCCGAACACATCACACCCAACAGCCCCGTTATCAGGCCGTATGGTGATTCCGAGTGATAAGTCTCTTTAGCAGCACGGACAAAACAGACCAGCCCAACCAACCCCAAAAACAACGTGAACACCATATTCATCACATTTCCTCCCATACTTTCATCGCATCATCCAACGCTTCGCGGTAGTTGTTTCCATACCCGATGACATCATGCTCAGGTAAGAAACAGCATTTTCTTCCGTCATATGTGCATGAAAATTCAACAGATTCAACATCGAACAAAAAGTCTAACCTTTCTGCGTCCTTCATAGCCTGTTTAAATTTCGGTGAGAAATCCAAAACATCAGATTCTTGGTCAATAATGTTGTTATTTTCGGAAAGCAGGGTGTCCAATACAGACATAATCCAAGGCAAATTGGCATCATCAGTCAAAGATTCCAAAGCTTCAAACACCGTATCAGCAGGCGCGGCGGACAGGTATTCGAAATCGTCTTCGTCCTCCGGATCGGCAGGCTGATAAGTCGGATTCAAGCCCTGCGCCATTTTGTTTAAAAACGCGACCAGTTCCCATACTGCTTCAAGGTCTTCTTTTCTTGGTTTGGCAATATTCATCACATTTCCTCCTGTATCATTCCTGCCACCCGTCATCCGGTCGGCACGCCTTATCCAGCATCTTCTCCAGCCGTTCCTTAACCCGTTGCTCGACCAATATCTCGACCAACACAATCATTACCGCCGCCAGCAATATAGCAATAACCAACAAAGCCGCTACCACATTCATTTCATTCATCATTTTCTTATTCCTTGTTTAATCAGTCTGTTTGTTGTCTGTTGAGGCAAGCCGTATCGCTTTCTCGCCCCACCGTGCCCGAATCTTCTCGACCGCCTGTTTCAGGGCGAACGCTTTAACCCGTTTTAATTCGCGTTTCGGCATCTTCCGTCGTGCCAACCGTTTACTCATGGTTAAAGTCCTTTTAATGGTCTTCTATAATCCGTTTTTGTAACGGTCCAGTATTTGTTTTTCATAAATTCAGGTTCTTCAGGAAATTCCATATGCGTTTTCCCTCCATTTATGCTGATGCCTTTAGAGATAATCTTTCTTTCCGCCATACTGTCTCGGACTGCCTTCAGTTCCTTTGCTCTGGCGTTTAAGCACTCATAACATACGGGCCTATACCCGCCTACATAGGCATCGTCTTTTTTGAAACGGAACAACGGCCTCTCTTCTCCGCATTTTTTGCAGATTTTCGTCTCAGTTTTCATAAACCACCCCCTTCATCCGCTCTTTATCGCTCATCCGTTCATAGGCTTTTTCTGCCTGCAATACCGCAAAGTCAGCCGCATTCTGTTTTTCCCGCATCAGCCGCTGCTGACTAGTCTCGTTCTGATACAGGCTCCACGCCGGCACCGGCTCGGTGCAGCGGTTCGCACACGCCGTTACCGCAATCACAATCGCCGGTATGGCGAGCAGATGCCGCATTTTCAAATTTTCCATTTTTGGTTTTCCTTTAATTTCAATAACTTAACAAAGTAACAAGGTAAAAAAATTATTGCCTTATCTGTCAAAGGTTTAGTGGATTAAATAGGTTTCCGCGTGTTCGATTACATCATCATCCAAATCAACATCAGGGTTAACCTGCAACAAATAGTCCACAATCAGCAGCAGCTTCGACAGTTTCCGCGCATTGCCTTTGGCCGTTTTCACCACCTTCTGCAATACCGCCTCATCGTTCGTCTTCAACACTGCCGCCGCAATCTGTTTTAAATCCGCTTCCGGCAGCATCTCGCCCAATTCCATCTTGACCGATACCCTTGAAAACAACTGCTTGAATTCACTGTTCGGCCCCTTCAGATTCAGCAGCAGCTTGGGCATCCCCACCAACGCCACCGCCACGCCCGATTTATCATGTATCCGCCGCAGGCTCTCCAGTGCGCGAGTCGGTAACTGTTCTGCCTCATCAATCAGCAAAATACGGTGTGCATCACGCGGGCTGCGGCTCTTCTTATCACGCTTCAGGCAGTTGATAATCCGCTCCGTCAGCTCATGGATATTGCCTCTCTCGCTTAAATCCAGTGCATGGCAGATTTCCTGCAACAACACCTTTGCCGTATAGCCTGTATCCGGCTCAATCAACAAAGCCAGCGGGTTAGTGGCCGCATATTGTTTCAATACCGTGGTTTTACCCAAGCCCGCGCCGCCATACACAATACCGAGCTGCCCCAGCCATGCCGCCAAACCCAGCCAACCTTTCATCTTCTTGGCCGTGCCCGTTTCAACATAGGGAATATCCAGCTTTTTCAATTCCGCCCGGTCGCCTTCCTGTTCAAGAAACAGCGCGGCTTTCTTATCCATCCCCGCAATATCGCCGTCGTATTTGCCGTTCAAATAGCCCGACAATGCACTTCTCGATACGCCCATGCGGTCGGCCACCTTGTTTTGGCTCATGCCGCTGGTTTCTAGAAATTGTCTTAATTTTTCAATCATTTTTCGTTTTCCTTAAAAAGTGTCAAAGATGTGCCGTCATACTAACCGGCGTCTTCCCATAAAAAATCGCGTAACTTCTTCTTACCTTTGCCGCTTTCAGACGGCCTGTTTTCCACCTCTACCAACCCGCCGCTTTCCGTTTCCAGCTTCAAAAATTCGCCGAAATCAGGCTGCTGCTCGATAATCGGCGTGGCCGATTGGCGTTGCGCCTCGATTAAATCCATCTTGTCTTGCAGACGTTTGGCTTGGCCTTTGCGGCGGCGTTCGGCCAGTTGTTCCATCCGCGTTTCCGCAAATGCCGCCCGTTTGTTGCCGTTGAATACCGCTTTGCAAATCACCTTGCCCTGCATATCCTTCACAATCACATGGTCGGCATCGTGGATGTCGTAAGCCACCCGTACCTTCTGACCGCTGTAATCCAGCAATCCTTGGTGGAAGTAAGTATTGTTGTGCAGAGACACCGCTCCGCGGTCGGGGATGCGTTCTTCCTCCGGACGGTACATAAAATCCAACTCCAGCGGGCTTAATACATCCGTTTTCACCCTCATGCCGTCTGTTTCCATCCGGTATTCGTAATATTTCATCGGCGTAAAATGCCGTCCCGTTTCCGGATTTTTCGGCAGGCTGCGGTGCTCGTGTTCAAAGTTGTATCGGCGTACCGCTTCTTCCAAATCCGCAATAAACTGCGCCCAAGTCGGTGCCGCCGCCAGCGCCGCTTCCTGCGCCTTGCTCAGTTCCTTGCCCTTTTTCTGCACTTTCTGCGCACTCGCCAGCGCATTCGATACCTTTCTCAATGTTTCGGCATCCGCATCCTTGCCCTGATAAGTCGCATACTGCTTGGCCAAAGGAATCGTGATGGTCTGCCATAATCGTTCAATCTTGCCGCGCCCCTGCGGATTGCCCGGAATGCCCGTAAAATGCTCGATACCGATACGCGGCAAAATACCCGTCGTTTCCTTATCCAGCATATCGCCCGTTTCGCCCGAGCCGTTATCCGAGTAATAACCCAAAGGCGGCGGGAAATGCGTCATCCCGTGGCGCAAAGCATCCGCCACCGCTACCGCCGTTTCCGACAGCGCCACACTCCAACCCACGACCGCACCGCTGCAACCGTCCACAATCATTGTCACTTCCGGCGTAAACAGATAGCCCATCGGATGCCGGATTTTTGCTTTAAAGCTGTGGCCGTCGCCCACCCAGACATCGTTCGGTTTCAACGCCGTCCAATCTCTATCAATGTAAGGCAGCAAAGCCTTATAAGCCGACCCCGTGCGCCTGCCGCGCTCCTTCATATGTTCCGGCAACCGTTTCATCACTGTTTGAATCTGGTCATAGCTCGGCATCTGCTCGATTTTTCCCTGTTCCAGATACCATTGCGCCAGTTTCTTCGCCGCCGCCATCATCGTCGGCTTGTTCGGCCGCTGATAAAACATCAAGAAGTAAGGCAGCCAGTCAATCGCCAGCAGCGGCGTCTTTTCCCGTGTTTTCACCGGCGCAAGTGCCAAGAGGCGGCTCATACTGTCCGATGCCGCACGGTAAGCCCGCACCCATCGGTATAAAGTCGGTTCGCTTAAACTGCGTTCGCCGTTGTTCCGCGCATTCGCCAACGGAATCAGCTTGGCCACATCCTCCGGCAACCTGCCTGCTGCCGCTTCAGCTGCCACAAACGCCACTGCCTTCTTAATCGGCATACCCGCCAATTCATGCAGCGGCAATACATAGGCGACAATCGCACAACGCGCGTGGGCCGTTTCCGTCTGCCTGTCGTCCAACCGCGCCAAACCTTCCTCGCACGGTATCAAACCCAACTGCCGCATCTTTTTATTTTGCCGAAGCGGTTTTTTTACTTCTGCCGGCAACATCGGCACCTTGGCCAACAATGTTGCCGCCTGTTTTTCCTGTATGGCCGCCTGAATCTCCGAAGGGAGGGCGGAAACCAAATATTTCTTAAGCTTGCCGCCTCGAGCCTGTCCTACAACCTCTTCAAACGGCCAATTATTCTTTTTGGCGTGGTACTCGATGCCTTGTCTACTGTTCGGCAGCTTTGGAAGTTGCAAGCCCGCCAACTCAACCGCTGAAATCAACATTTTGCTATTTCTTTCTTTTTGTGTTTTACTTAAATGCGTATAACCTTTAGCATTTAAGGAACTAAATCGAAAACCACTTATCCATTAACTACTCTTTTGGGGAAAACAGGTTTTAAATTCCGATCTGCATACCGTTCGGGCCAAATCTCTTCCGGTTCCACTCCGATTGCAGCGGCAATAATCCTTTCTCCCTTAAGATAAGGGGCGGCCAGTGCGCTTCTAAGCGTATTCGGCGACAACCCCGCTTCTATTGAAAGTGCTCGAAGCGACCAGCCTTTCTTTTTCAAAGCAGCAACAATATCCGCGCGGTGCCAGTTTTTCGGCGTTGCGTTTTTTTGCATAATTGACTTACTCCATTCAGTAATGTGATTTACTTCGTTAATTGATTAAGTGAGTGAATAATACTAAGCAAAAAAGGTTATTGCAACTCTTTTGCTTAGAAATATAACGCAAAAAAGCAAAATATTAGTCATCTATTTGATTATTTGACGAATTAATTTTAAGCAAAAGAAGTGAATTTTTTGCTTAAATGCGAAATTCTAAGCAAAAGGACAATCATGGACTTTTTAGAGCGTTTGAAATCTTTGTGGCCGGACAATGCCAAACCCGCCGACTTCTACAATAAGATTGATATGTCTGCCTCCGGTTTTAGCCGCGTCTGGAAAGACGGTGCCATCCCGACAGCAGACTATCTGATTAAAATTCAAGAAGTAACCGGTTGCGATTTAAACTGGCTTCTTACCGGCCAAGGCTCGCCATACATGAATAAAGGCCAAGCGGTCGAAGTCCGTACCCATACCGACGGTACGGCTACCGATACCCTCGGCAACCCCATCAACTTAGACGAGTTCGTCTTTATCCCGCGTTACGACGTCTACGCCGCCGCAGGGCACGGCTATCCCGCAGAAGACGACAAGCCCTTATTCTGCATGGCATTCAGGCGTTACTGGATAGAAAACTACGTTACCCGCCAGCTCGACAAACTGTCCGTCATCGCCGTAAAGGGCGATTCGATGGAGGGCGTACTCAACCACGGCGACAACATCCTAGTGAATCACGCCGAAACCACCCCGCGCGACGGACTGTACGTTATCCGCATCGATAATCACCTGTTTGTCAAACAAATCCAAAAACTACCCGGCAAGCTGCTCGTCAAATCAGCCAATCCGGTTTATGAGCCTTTCGAAATAGATTTAACCGACGACAACCAAAATGTAGCCATCATCGGACGCGTAGAATGGTATGGCCGTACCGTCAACTAAAAAAACGGCGTTTGGATATTCCAAACGCCGTTCAATTCAAATAAAACCAAAATCAACCCAAAACCTCATCAAAACCGTGCAAAAAAGGTATCAAAGTTATATCAATTTCTACCTACTTTGCACCTAAAGGTGTCAAAGCTGCTTTTTCCTAAATTTCCGTTCAAATTTTTGTTTCCTTTAAAATTTTCGCCTTCTTTTGCTTTCTTTCTAAAGGTGTCAAAATAATACCTACCCCATAAAGGATATAAAGATAACGGCGTACCTCCGTTTCAAAATGTCTATTGGGTATTGAAACATACCCACAAAACGGTATCCGACGCCCGCCCGTATGTAAATCGGCAAAAGAATTAAACTCCTTTAACCGCCCTCTTCCGACATTTCAACGGAAACAAGCCTATACCGAGCCTCCGTTCAAACGGCACGATTCAAGCCGGCTAATTCCAGCACGTTTTCCGATTTGCAGGTTTCGCCAAATGTATTTTGGTATTCGAGACGCAATTTGACCACGCCGCTCAGGCCGTTTGGCGGTAACTGCGCGGTCAGCTCTTCCACATCGGCGAATGCGCCGCTGTATGTTTCGCCTGCGGCCAGCATGTCGAGGCCGTCTGAAAAAACCGGCAACCGGCTGGCAGCCGCGGTAACAGCGTTGCTGGCTGCATGGTTGGGCAGGGCTTCGATATGGAAACGCACTTTGCCGGCTGCGCCTTTGCCGTGGTTTTTCACCGACAACACCAATGTGGCGGGGCTGCCTTCCATGCGTCGGATGGCGGCATGGAGCACGGGGTGAATCTGTTCCCGCTGAATCCGCTGTTCGCGTTGCATCCATTCCGTCTGGCTGCGTACTTTATACATGACCAGCAGGCACACCAGCCATGCGGCGGTCAGTGCCGCAACTGCCGTTACTGTCGGGGCGAGGTCGGAAAGATAATCTTGCGGGTTGAACCAGAGGCAGGCCGTGAGAAATCCGGCAAAGTAAATCAAAACATAGAGCAGCGGAGCGGAACGGGTCTGTATGTTTGAGGGCATCGGTCTGTATTTCCTGCTTTTGTAGTCAAAGGCCGTCTGAAACGACGGAATCGGCGACCGAAGGGATTTGCCGGCAGGCAGCCATCTTGGAACTTACATTCCGTATCATTCTTCGGCGCTTTACCCGCATATTTTCAAATATATTTGCACGATTCGGGAAACGGGGCGATAAAAGGCAGCTTTCTTTGACTTTCCGTAAGGTGGATGAAACGCAAAAGGCCGTCTGAAAACGGAACCGGTCAGGGGCGGTTATTCCGTTTTCAGACGGCCTTTCCATTCGGGAAACAGCGTCAAATGCCCTAACCGTTAGGCCTCGGCCACCGAATCGCGGCTGTATGTTTTCTCGCAGTAATGGCATTTCAGACGGGTTTGGCCATTTTGCGTTTTGACGTAGAAGCGGCTTTTCACCGGTTCGCCGTGGCTGGCGCAGTTGGCATTGGGGCAGCGGAACACTTCGGCAATTTCGTCGGGCAGGGTCAGGTGGCGTTTGGCCACCACTTTGAAATCGGCGATGGTATTGACGGTAGCTTCGGGCGCGAAGAGGGCGAGGCGGTTGGCGGCGGCATCGTCGAACGCCACGCCGGAAATCTTGATGATGTCTTTGCTGCCTTGGGTTTTGCTGGGCAGGTTGAAGCCGACGGTTACGGCGCTGCCGTAATGCAGCAGTTTGAACTGGCGCAGGATGGTCAAGCCCAGCCCGGCGGGAATGTGGTCGATGACGGTGCCGTTTTCGATGGCTTCGACGCTGAGTTTTTTATTTTCCATGTTTTTTCCTTACACTTCTTCGTTCAACACCAGCGACAAAATCGCCATGCGGGCGTAAACGCCGTTGGTCGCCTGCTCGAAATAGTAGGCGTGCGGCGTGGC
>QWCI01000955.1_pt1:17500-21317 | contig 21317 bp, 9 predicted proteins | sample 1972541 | NCBI WGS metagenome assembly QWCI01 (sample SAMN09866712, study PRJNA288562) | Human oral metagenome isolate term3_saliva, whole genome shotgun sequencing... | isolation source: mouth | host: Homo sapiens | place: USA: California | reverse complement strand
ACTCCTTTAATGGGTGTCGCAATGGCTCTATTTGCGGTATTCCTATCTATTATTTTGGAGATTTAGAATTCTTCCGTTTTATTGGACGGAATTTCAATGAATTAGATCCAAAAGAACCACGAGGTCCTCGCCTTTTCAATACAAAGTGAATCATTTAGGGCTCGGATTTCTAGCCCATTCTATTTTGGTAGTTCGACCGCGGAATTTCTTTGTTTCTGTATTTCCGGAATATGAGTGTGTGACTTGTTATAATTGATCCTATTGATAGTAAAGAGAATGGGTCTGTCATCTTGATAGAGATGGTTCTACCTCGTCGGATATTCATTCTAGTTTCTGGAACACGGAATATATGAAATAGATCACGAAATATTTGAACTATGATTTATACTTAATATTCAAAGAGTTAGAAGTTATAAATCGAAAGATTTTTATTCTTTCAAACTCCTGTTTATGCTTATTTTGACCAAAGGACAAATGTTTCTTTGGATTTTGAGTCATTATATTTATTCATTGAATAAGTGATGATCCAACGGTTCTTACTCAGGGAATCTTTGGGCTTAGCTTGAAGGTTTTATGGAATCATCGTGGTTTGAGTATGAATCTGAGGTTTCAATCGATTCATAGGGTCTCTTCAAGAGAATTCCTACCAATAATAAAGAAAACAATACAATAGTCAAACCGCATTACACACAAATCAAAATAACAAATAAAAAAAAAGAAATAGAAATAGGAAAAGAGAAGATTCAAGAGGCCTGTAACGATCAACATAAAGACGAATGCGCCGACTTGTTGGCATTATCACCACAAAGAAGAGCTTTCGGATTTTTATTCTTTCGTATCTTCATAGAAGATTGAATCAGAGGATTAAGAAGTTTCAAACTTTCTATTACATATCCGTTGCAACCAGTATTTGGGTCTTTCTGCTTGAGCTGTACGAGATGAAATTCTCATATAAGGTTCTCAGAGGGGGAGCCCCCTTGGTTTACCTATCTCAATAAAGTCTATGATTGGTTCGAAGAACGTCTCGAGATTCAGGCGATTGCAGATTCTATAACTAGCTGATCTACGACCAACCTCCTTCCTGCCTCTTCCGCTTTCAGGCAAGGGTCGCTCTGAAGGGAGAGTTGAGCGGAATCAGGCATAGATATAAAGTAATACAAACAAAGAAGCCCGCCGACGACCGGCTAGCCCTTTCGAGCTCAGCTGACCCCTTCTTGATTCAGTTTTTTCCCTATTTGAGATAGATGAATGAATGGAACTTTGATCCCCGGTTCCTGCTTGGTCAATTCCTGGAAGGCCCCTATTAATGTAATGATTGAACAATCAAAGTGCGTTTGCCGCGACTACGAGCTGCCAGTGCGCCTTTCTTTGGGTCGCTACGCTCGGGGTCGAGAACTGGTTCAAAAGTAGAAGGTGGTCCAAAAAGCTAACGCGAGTTTTCGAACGACTTTCCCCTTTTTTAACCTCACTGAGATAGGCTTTTACCCGAACCATTTACCCTTGTTCGGGAGGGAGAAGTTGATTCATTCAATGGAGCTTTATTTGTTTGATCTAGTAAGGGGGGTGTTAGAAATAAGCCACCGCCCGACGAAACAGCGGTTTACAACAGAGCGATCCGGGACATCGAGCGAAGAGCTCCAATGCGCGTATTCGGAGCTACGCGGATGCCGTAGTCGCAGAAGCCGGATCAACATCATGACAACGGCATTCTGGAAACTGTTGGGCCAGCCACAATTGGTCTAATGTCTGGGTGCGTATGGCGGTACACTGAGAGCACCTTTCAAGTCGGCTGACAAAGAAAGAAAAAAGGGTTTCGTCGTCTTTTTCCCGCTTTCACCTTCGATTGCGAAGGGATTTGAGGCCGGTTTTCAATTCGCTTCTCTCTCTCCGGCGAGGTTTGAACTTCGCGTGGTGGGAAGGCCTTCGCGATTCGCTCCCGTCCAGCAAAGAAAGTGAAGGGGAGCGGACAGCAAGTTGGAGGACGCTGCAGAAGCAGAACCGCGTGATTGATCCATCTGTGCTATTCCCTAATTGAAGCAAGTTGGAAATCCCTGATCTTCGACCACCCTCAGCCCCTACCCAAACTATTTAATAAAATGAAAGCTGACTAGCAATCGCTCCTTTTTCTTATTAGCATGGGATTGGATGTTAATAATGAAAGACATAACATCTATTAGAAGGCAATCCCCGGGGATTTCCTATCGATTTCCGATGGATAACAATCCATCTTTCTCGCTTTCGCTCTTTCTCCCAATCAATCGCGAGGGTTCCGGGCATGAGAACGCAAGTGCCGGAATCGAACAAAACGTCCGAACGTCCGAGGACGAAAGATAAAATGCTCCGCGGGGAACTCGTTTCATGTCGGCGTATTCGTGCCGGTTAGACGTCGGCCATGAAATCCATCACTATACCGAGCAGATCACGGGCATTCACATCTCGGTCAAACGGAACTGTGCGCGATTCTCTCGTGAATCGCCTTCAGCAAGGTATGGCATGATGGGTCTGAACCGGGGGAGAAATCTTTCTTCATAGATACAAGACATTCGTTGCTGATCTAAAAAAGATCTTATCCCGTGGGCGTTAGCGGACGTTTTTCATTCTTCACCCGGTCCTTAGTAGCGTTAAAAAAGGTAACCGGTTAGGTTTACTTTGGAAACGCGCTAAAACAGGCCTATAGGTTCGCCTTTATAATAGAAGAAGAGTCTCTAATTAGATAGAAGTATATATAATTAGTCAGATCGTCTGAAGCATGAACAGAATCACCTTTGTTCCGAAGGCCTAGCGAGTTAAGCGAGTTCCTTTTTTTTTTCAAAGGCGGTCCTTTTCTTTCCCCGGACCGATGACTCGCTTGTTCAGTACTGCTAACTATTATAGGAGGATGCCGCCCCCTCGGGACTACCAGTCGCTTTGGTTGTTGAATCTCGTGCAAGTTAGGTTGTGGTTGTATTGGCTGCAAGCGGAACGTAGGCGCTTTAGGTGTGTGTTGACCATGCACTCTCGCGTCATGTAATGTCGTATGTATGATAGAGGTGGTGTGGTGATTGACCTCCATGCTAATGGTTATCCCCAAGGTTCAACGAATGAATGAAGCTATGATCGTACCCGGATAGAGATGATGGTCTTCCTCTGATGTCTCCAAGCCGGCCATAATAGAATAGATAGGCGAAGCAGCCAATAGCAGTCTGTTCTCGCCTATCGATAGATAGCAGGTTGCTTCCAAGCTCAAACCATTTGAAACTGAATTGCTACTTTATTCTTGTTATTGATAGAGTGGTATTCTCCGCCCCTGTCAAATAAAGTAGAGGGAGAGAACTGGAAGAGAGAAGGAAAAAGAGCAAAGGGTGGTCGTAGATCACGGGAGAAGAATGGCTGACACGTTGACTGCCTTCGAGACTATAAAATATAACCCAAGCGGTCTAACCCCCGGGGCGGACCCCAACCGAAAGGCGCTAGACGGACTAACGGCAAGCGAGATAAAGAAAGCAGCTGGCCCTATGTGTAAAACCTTGCCGCGGGAGAGTCTTTCTCCAATGAGAATCTAAAAAGTCTTTGGGCAAGACAAGAAAGGAACTCGCCCTTTGACACCAAGGGATAAGAGCTGATTGCTGGCGATGACTTGGTGAAGGGAATCTATGAGAGAAGGTTCTCGAACCGGGTTCCGACCGACGCGGAGCCAACGAGTTCAGTCGAACAGCGTAACGAGTCTAAGGGCGGCTTGAAAGGAATGGACGGGCGTAGGCTTAATAGTGAACGCAGACCCCCCTGCTTTTAGATATGAGATCAATGACTTAAAAGACAGATGCCGAGAGAAACTGTT
>QWCI01000955.1_pt1:0-12500 | contig 21317 bp, 9 predicted proteins | sample 1972541 | NCBI WGS metagenome assembly QWCI01 (sample SAMN09866712, study PRJNA288562) | Human oral metagenome isolate term3_saliva, whole genome shotgun sequencing... | isolation source: mouth | host: Homo sapiens | place: USA: California | reverse complement strand
AAAATAGGAAGAAAAACCCGTTTGAAGTGGCGAAGGCCTATGCTACAGTAAGAAAGAAAGTACGTTAAGGTTACGAAGTCACTTAGTCGAACTATAAAGAAAGGGAGGCTAAGGTTACGAAGTAAGGTCAGCTGGTTAAGGAAAGCTCAGGTTATGAAAGAACTTAGCCGTTAATTAATTAATTAATTAAGTAGTAGTGAGGCGTCGGTACGGAGTTGCGTCAGCTGTGGATATAGACTAGGCTAAGGGACGGACTTCATCTCTTCTATTCTCTTCACTTACACCTTACACTTCCGCTGAGTCTAACGAGGCTCAGGTGCGGTGCGGAGCCTCCCACTGTGGACCGAGACTACGCAAAGGTAGAACACCATAGAAACTTCGCTTACTTTCTCATAAACCTTGATTTCGCTACGCTCAAGAAGAACCCGGAATAGCGGAAATCGGTTCGTGTTCCGCTTCCAAAGTCAGTCGTCTTTGCCCAAGTGTGAACTGCGGACGACTCTCCAGTGGTTCCATTCCTTCTTACTTTACTTCTGGGTCAACCCAACCCGAATGGGAAGAAGAGGGTCAGCCAAACTGCGGTCCACTTTGTACATTTTCTGAGGCGGACCAATCAGGCATTTTTGAAAAGGGAAGGGAACTTCTCACCGAAGGAGGCAGTAGGAATGAAGGAGGCGGGAAGCTACCGCTTCTATAATGCATTCCTGATCTTCGACCACCCTTTACTTTTTTTTTAGAGCGTACCGCTATTGAAATAATAAAAAAGGGTTTATGGATGAAGTAATCTCCGTGACAAATGGTTACGGTTGTGGAAACCGGGGGGGGGGGGGAGCAAAGCTTCGTAGACAGCTTCGCTTCCTCGTCGCTTCTTTCTGGCGACTAGCTTATCAAGTGGGTGGCTTAGTAAGCCCTAAACGGCCTTCAGCATCGGTAAAATCCCTATCAATAATAGGCCGGAATGGTGGGGAAGGAGGCCCCCCTACTTCAATGGAAAGGGGGGAATCGCCGTTTCACAGCCGCTCCTCTACAACTACCTTTCGCCCAACATGATCACGAACGAAGACAGAGAATTGCGTAGATAGGAGGACGAAACGAACCAACCCACTTGTCCTGATCGGAACGATTGAAGAAAGAAAGAGAATGGTGGCCCCTTTCGCCCAGGGGACATCGTCGGAGAACAATGTCGGGGACAGGGTGAGAACCTTCCGTTGGTTACGCCCTTTAAGTGTTGGTTCTTCCTTAGATATGGAGATAGATCCAGATAGAGATCTATATCTTTCTATCGATATCTAGATAGATCTATTGAGAAATGGATATTGATCTGGTTTCAAGATCTATGAACAAGAGAGATCCCTAAATATCCATTTGAAAAAAGAGATGAATAGATAGGGCGGAGCCAGCTGAAGGAAGGTCGCGTTAGCGCCCCTGCAATCTTTCTAAAGCAAGAAGCGAGAAACTTGACTTTGAGAAAGAAAAAGAAGGGCCTTCTATTTCCAATTTGATTTTATATTAGTAAAGGCGCGTTAGCCTATCTATAGTAAGGGCCTTTTCTTGCTCGTTAGCGCCCCCCTACCCCTATTATCTTTTTTTAGTCATAAAGGAACTAAAGGAAATTGGACAACCTTACTAAGGGAAAGATGCGCTCAAGCATGCGAAGAAAGCTCTTCGAGCTTCCCTTCTATTATAGAAAGGGTGGTCTACGATCAAACTTCAAATATCCCATAAATCAAGTAGGGGCCTCAAAGCTAAAGCTTGTAGTTTAGGGGTGCGCAGGTGCTTAACGCCCTATACAAGGGGCTAGCGCACAATGGCTTTCTCTGAGAGGGGCTCGCTTCTTCAAGCGGAGCTTGCTGCTTTTCATTTTGATAGGAGTAGGTGCTTGTTGCTCGTCAAAGCCGTAGCTTGCTGCTCGCTCGCTGTCTACTAAACGAGCCTTCACTGCCCGCCCGGCCCCTATCTTTAATCTTAAGTAAAGTGAAATCAAATCAATGAAGTGAACAGCCCAACCTCTTTGTTTGAAGCTTTGCCAGGAAGCTTCTATTTGTTGAAGCTTTGCTTCCCCTAATTCCAAAACACAACAATAGACTTGCAACTATAGTATAGGAAAAAGCTTCTCTTTGATAGCGGTCATAGGGGGGTTCAGAAAGGATCTGATCGTAGATAGAGACTTAAACCTGTGCGGGGGTAGGGGCGGATGTAGCCAAGTGGATCAAGGCAGTGGATTGTGAATCCACCACGCGCGGGTTCAATCCCCGTCGTTCGCCCATCAATAAATGGACCATTTGTTACGGATACACAAGACAAACCTAGAAAGAATTCTTTCTGCAAGTCATCTCGAGGCTTTCAAACGCATCCAAGCAATTGGTATCCGATTGAAACATAGAAACCATAGATTCGCGTCGCCTACTTGCTGAAAGCACAAATGGAATGGCTGATCATTCATTGTATGAAGTTTTCAATTTAAGACCTCACTAATCAGCCTTACACTTTTTAGTTCATAATGAATGAAATGAACCCCCGGATGAAGAATAAATCTCCCCTCCCTTTTACTAAACCATGGGGAGCCCCGAGTAGTTTACCGGACAAATTGAGTTGTCGTGACGATACCTTTCTTAGTGGAAGATCGGAAATTATCTTCATCACGAGACTGATCGGATCTGCCGTAGACACCCGAGAGACCTCCACAAGGCAGGCTAAAAGAGTAAGAGGACAACAAGCAAAGAGTTATGCTTTCATTTCTTTGTTGAGATTGAAATCAAGTTCTTTAAAAAGGGGGTAGGTATAATGCACGCAGGCCAAGTCAAGAAAAGGACTTCCTTACTTTTCTTTCATAGTCGTCTTAATGACTAGTAGTTTGATTTGAAGCCTTAAGAAACCGGTTTTTTTCGGCACTCGGTTCCTTCGTCTTAAGTCAAGTTCAGTTTACTTTTTCGATTCGGAACTCTTAGTCGAGCTGATGGCGAGATCGATTTTTTGTTCGAGGTTGGTCGTAGATCAGAGCCTAGCACCTGACCGGATGAACTCAAACTTTTGAGCCTAAATATCTTCCGCAGAAAGGGGGTTCGGCGTACTAAAGAAAACACTCTTTTCAACAACAAAAAACACCGCAAGAAACAACAAAACAAAGAAATAATTAATATTTCAAATATAAATAGAGTATAAAAGGAAAAACGTTAGGAGAACTTAAAAGAAAGAAAGAATAACTAGCAAAATTACAAACAAGAAAAAAGAAAGCGTTCGTGCCCCTTATTCGCAAGAGGCACTCACTCGACGATGATAAACCGAGAATATCCTAACTCGGAACAAAAAAACAAGGAAATATAGGTGTCCCAGGAATCATAAAAAAAGCTACTGCAATAATCCAGATAACCATAAATATCCACAGAATGGCAGCAGAATTCACTCTTTTTTTCCGGTATAGCTTTCCCGCGACAAGGAAAGGAAAATATAAAAGTCAAAAACGAATATGTTTTCTTTAGTGAATAAGTTGACATCCATGGCATTAGCGGGACGGGGGACTAGTATGACCGGACGAGCTGACAAGAAAGAGTAGAATCTGCAGAGTTGGAATGAGATGCAGAGAGTCTTCCAGGTAAGGAGGCCTTATTGGGATCACGTGAAAGTCAAGAAAAAGAACCGTCAATCGGAAAACCCATTTTTTAAAAACAGAGAGAGAGAGGGGGAGTGATCTATAGTGGAGGGATACCAGTAGCTTTCACCATGAACAATATCAAAATGACTTGGGGCGAAACGGGAGAGATAATGGCAAAAGGGAAAGCGAAATTGATGAGGTCCCCCGGAAGAGTAGAAGGGCTGGTCGGAACGAGAAGGGTGGTCGTAGATCAGGCTGATTGAAGATCAGAAGTGGTCGTAGAGAGGGGTAGTACTCTAGGGTAGTTTTCCATAAGGTTTCTTAGTTGAAACAAAAAAGTAGAGTTAGAACAATCTTTTTCAATCAGATTGAAATCCGCGTCCGACAACACGATTCTATCTTTCTCCAAAGAGGCTATCGTCCCAATATCGCCACGTTTAACTGTCCTGTCGTATTAAACTTTTGATAAGCATCATTTTAATTTGTCGTTTTTTTCCAACTCAGAGAGGGGCCAAAAGCAGGGCTCTTTCTTTGAAAAGGGACCGAGCTTTTCTTTTTTCTTCATTTGGAAGATGGTGAGAAAAAAAGCAGAATGCGAGAGCTCCCTTTGTGCTAATTGCGGAAAAGGCGCGTCTCCGGTTCAACTGCCCTTTGCCTGTTATACCCAAAAAGCGCAGAGGTTCATGCCGTGTGTGGATCGAGCTCCGGTCTAGTTGACCTTTCCTGTGATCGAGACTGTGGTCTACGTGTGTGGTACGTTGGCTATCGTGGTTCGGTTAGGGTGGCCAGTGCTCTTTCTTTTTGAACATAACATAAAAAGTCAATTGCCGTCATGCGGTCGGTGCGGCCTAAAGAGCATCAATCCACCTTGCGCGTGACTTGCTTGCCTTTCACCAGTAACTCCGCGGAAGCGTTTGGTCCTCTGCGCCATCACTGATTGCGTCCGCACTTTTAAAGAGAAGGTTTCGCCTTAAAAGTCAAAGCGCTTGGCATTGGCTTGCGTATAGCTCCATCCTACTAACCGGAAATAAGGATTGACTTATCTTTCTAAATATACCCATTCCTGGGAGGGTGGTCGTAGATCCGAGAGAGGAATAGGCGAGCGCCATTATGATTTTGAGTTGTCAGTGCCGTTCTAGTAGTGTTGGTACCTGTGGTCGGTCACTCTTTCTCCGTTGCTTTGCCGGGAAGTCAGTATAGTGAGAGAAGAGGTATTCGCGCTTTCTCCTCGCTAACCGCTGGAAAGATACGTTATCGAGCCGCTTCGGGACAAGCTTCTTCCTCGCTAGCGAAGCGATAAACAGATTGCAAACTGGATCTTTATGTGTCTTTGGTCGAGTTGGTCTTTGTTCAGTGAACCTTCCTTACCTTCCAGATGACTGTTTTATTTGAAAGTGCAAGTGGAATGGATCTTGCGTTGCGGTTCAAGTTCAAGATGAAGGTGCAAGTTGAAAGTGAAAGTCGTTCTAGGGTCGGGTTCGTCGGTCTTGCTTTCTCGTATGACGAAGTGAAGTGACTTGCCTGAATGAGTCTCCGCTTCCGTCTTTGATCATCTCCTCTGGTTTTTATTTTATGCGTTTGCAACTGTGTGATCAAGTCAAAATGTGTGCATTAGGATTTGGTCAGTGTTAAGCGCAGTTCATGTATCGAGATTCTACTTGCAGATGCGGTTGCGCTTCTTTGGTGCGGCACCAAACAAGAATTTTCAAAGCTGCGCCTAGTTGTTTCGACTATCACGTTGAGGAAGAGTCCCACTTTGGTCTTTATTTGGCACGGACAGTATCTTCAGCTCTAGGGTGATATGTCCCGGATTTTTCGCTATACGGAAGGGAGCCACTGGTGCTGTGATTCTGAGACAGGGGATTCTCGGTCCTTGGCAGGAAAAAGTAAGTAAAAAGAGGCGCTTTCTTTGATATCCCCTCCTTTTACGTGATTACTTGGGCAAGCCCTTGTCTTGTAGGCATCGGATGCAAACCTGCACTTTGCGAATCGTCATTATACATAACCCGAACACTACCTCTGTCCCTCTTTGAATCCTGTGCACGAGAAAGAGGGCTTTAGCGTTCCTATTCAGTTTCGGCTTTCACACTTTAACTTAATAAAAGACATGATTCTTCCTAAACCTGAACAGCAGTTCTTGACGGCAAGGTCAAAGATCAATTCAATCTTATTAATTTCGATTTAAATTGTGTTCAGTCATAAGCCCAGCCCTTGAATTCAGTTCCGTAGGGAAGTCCGGAGTGGGGAAGATCCTTTGTTCAGGTCATATCCATTCCTAGTCATCCTAGGGCAAAGAGGAAGCCGAATGCGAAGGAAGCTCAATCTCAGTCTCAGGCAGTGAATGAACAAGATCTCTTATACGGCCAAGTTGCTTACAAAGAAACTTTCTCACTTGTTGTATAGGCTTTCTTCGCGTCATGATCAGCCGCCATTAATTGACCAAAGCCCCCTCAAGGGGAGCCGGCTAAAACTAAATAAAAAAGAATGTTGCGCCGATACCTGATGATCTATTCCTCTTTTCTAGACCACCGCGGTGCAAGTTGCAAAAATAAGAGCTTGAATACCACCACTTTTAAATAATCCAAGGAACATGACAGATATAGGAACAACTGAAGGTACTAAAGAAACAAGAACAACCAGGAGCGTCGACGGAAAAAACATCCCAACTACGAACCCCCCACTGATGAAAGGTCAACTCCCGCGGCTACGGAAGTCAAAGAAAGAGCTAAAACGACCATACTAAGCCTACCACTTGTCCCATATGCTGCTGCGTTATGAGGAGATTTGTAGGACGGCAGGCCAGAGGGCAAGGCCTCACTTACAGCGGAGGGACCCACAACAGGGCCAAGGGCATGCCCACTAGTAGCGGTGTTGAGAGCCCCATCAATCAACTCACTACCAGAAGGAACTTCCCTGGCTCGGGCAAGGGCCCCTATCGCTTGATTAAGAAGATCCGCGGAAGGTCATTAAGGTCGGGAAGGGACAACCAAAAGAGCCCACAGCCTAGGCATAACGGCATTATCAGCGCAAAAAGACTCTCCAAAGACTAAGACTGAACTTTCAAATAAGAGTCGACACGCGAAAACGGCATCTCACGAAACTTAACACCGGGACGGGAACCACTCTCGCGAACAAGATGCCCTAGCCCCCGTTCGGGGGACCTTTCAAACCGGAGCTTCTTCTTGTCTACCCCTGATCCAAGAAAACTACTAATACCAGTAAGTCCCTTCACTATCTTTACCGCCTCGAGCCCTTTACCCCGAGTCAAAGGATTCCTCATCAACAGCCCCCTCAAGTTCTACTTGGCGGTCCCAAACACTCTTTCTCGACGGACTAGACGAAACCCCCGGAAAATTCATGCAAGGCTTACGGGGCAAGGGAGCATATGAAGGAATTGGGGGACATACGCGAGGAGCAGTATAACGAGAAGTTTCGCGTTGCGGATCAAAGACGCGCGATGCCGAATTCAAAAGATATTTGGTGGTAAACCCAAACATAATAAGTCATTCATTCAATCCAATTTCTTAGCACACCGACGCCTAAACGGGTTTGGTTTGCCTAGATAGGAAGTGCGCTTGCAGTGCTTCTAGTAACGATTTTGAAGTGCAATATCTTTCTGTTTCAGGGGTATGATTGCTTCTTTCTTCGGCTTAAAAGCTAGAGCTTGTGGTTCGTTATCAGTACCAGTTTTAGAGCGATATAACCTCGTTGTCCGCCTCTCAATGTCCAGGTCTTTCCCCTGCCCTCTCTCTCGATGTGGTGCCTTTCACTCTGCTTTGTCAACACTTTATCGCAATGCCGGAAGGTAGGATTTCAGGTCTTTTCCCAAGCTATGAATCTTCATCAATGCTTTATACTATGCCATTGATGAAGATAAAGTTAAGAGATAAAGAAATTTTTTCTTTGATGAAAGAAAAACCGCAAACACGACGAAAAAGGTAGCCGAACCACCTCCCTCAAGTGCTAGCGTACAAGAAGTAGCTTTCGGCAGTGAATCACATGTCGAAATACCGAAATGTTTAATCATCTATATTAGTGCTTGGTCTTTCGCCTACCGTGTATGGTGTAACGGCATCTCGTGCCAAGAAAAAAGAAGGGTTGAACCTGGCTCACAAACCAGGAGATCTGGGGGCTTTTGCCCGCTCATCATCAATCCCATTCTACTACCCTAAGAAAATAGTCTAAATTCTGACTCTTGTCAGTCTCCTCGCAAGGAACTAGAACATTTCTTTGATAGGGCAGAGAATAAGCAGGCACACCAACCAAGTTTAAGGAGTCGGAAGTTGTAGACTTAAGGAGGTTAGCCCGTGACTGGCTTCTTGCTCTTTTTTTGTAGAGCATAGCAACAAGCTGCCATAGAAGCGGCAATTTTGTGTTTGCGACTCCTCATGACTACCCAATCGATTAGCATAAACTTCAGGAACAATCTTTCTCCCCACCTGGCCTCTTTGAGGCCCGGGCATAAGCACTCTACCTGGCATCCTTCCCCTTCTTTGCCAAGAGTGACGAATTCAGTCTAGGCTGAGCTCAGTCTTCCCTGCCTGCAAGAAAAGTAGTGGTTGTGCAAGAGAGTGCCTCGATGCGCCGCCAGCTGATCGTAGACCTCCATAGAACTGATCCGAAGTCAACCCCGCAAAACAAGAGTTTTAGGCTTGGTTATCTCAATCAGATGGGAATCCTTGAGTTAAGAGCTCCTTTTAAACGGTTGAAGAAGAAATTCACTGTAGAACACATAATCTCGAAAATGAATACGAAAAAGAGGAAGAACCTATCCTCCTTCGTACTTACACTAATTGTATTTATCCAAATTCGGATAGCCTTTGCGTTCTGCTGTTCTCATCTGTACAGAGAGCAAGATCTTATTAGCTATTTTACAAACCTTATACGAATTCGAGTCAAAGAATTTATCCGAGCTCGTGGGCAAATTTTTATCCGGAAAGGTTAATTACTTTATATATAAAGCGACTTCCTCATTTAGTGAGTAAATACAAAAATGGAATTCAACAAAAGGGACTCTTATTTATGGAAGAAGAGGAAAGAAAAGCTAAACGAGTATGTAACCACCCTAAACCCTAAATTTGAATAGCCTGAGAGACTCATATTATATAGGCTATTAAAGATTTAGTTGGATTGAGTTTTTGCCTACACAGGCAGTCCTGCCCTCAGATAGATACGAAGTTCTCGGTAACTAAAAGGGTTGGATCATCGCCTCTGGTGGAGTCATTTCCGTCATCAGGAAAAGAGGGATCGGGAGACAAAGATGATGGTTAGCTGGCTGACTTGAACAAAACTCATTCTACGGGCATTCTCCTTACGGATAAGCCCACGTATCGAATCTCCTTCGGACCCTTCATTTCTATTGATTGTGGGACGGGAGATACACTATTGAAAGTGAAATAGTTATTTCCCCTGAAGGTAAGCTTGTCTTTCTTCTAATAGATAGTAGTAGTTAGTTTAAATAGATAGGAAAGCAAAGCTAACCACGAAAGTGATAATATCAGTCTAAGTTGTGAGCCAGGGTAAGTTTAGAGGAAGCGAAGTAGGGCAAGTAAAGAGCAAGGAAAGTAGATTAATCAAGATCAGAAGGCTTGATAGGAAGACTTTTAGGAGTCTGTGCTCAAGTAGGGAATTCCGGAATGAGAGATTTTGGGCTCGACTAGAAAGGAGCAGGGTTGAGCAAGCGGGGCTAGTTAACTATTTAAGAAAGGAATAGGCGCTTTCTAGTAGATGGGATCATTATATATGAATGGGCTAGGAATTCTTATCTTTGCTTGCCCTGGATTCGTTTCCGTTTAGTGGGCAGAAGAAGAATCTTATAAGTCAAGGCTGGGCTAGTGAGCCAGTTTAGTCAAGCTCAATCGTGAAGATCATACGAAAGGGAAGTACGAACCACGAAACTGATTTTAGAACTCTTCGTTGTAAGCAACAAAACATCTTTGATACCTTGTTATAGGTAGAGATACTAGAGCAGAGCTTCCTGATTTCCCGCTTGGGATAAACTTCTTTTCTAACTCTTGATAGCCCAAATCTCAAGTAAATAGTTCTCTGTTCCCTTAATACCCCCTAAAGCAAATCTTTAGTTCGAAGTTCCCGGCTGAAAGACCTCACTCTTATCTTTGCTGGGTGGGTGGTCCTTTTCTTTGACATCAATCGTTTGGCTTACTTTAGAGAAGAATGCGAAGGGGCGGAGCGTAGATATAGTAGGAAGTGTGAAAGTGCCTTCGGTAAGACCTCTGTGCTGTCCTCCCCTCTGAGTCAAGGAATAGGCTTGCTAGTTGTTTCATCCTCCCAGTCGTGAGCTGAATCTAAGACTTCTTCTTAGCCTCCACCGAATCAGAAGAAAGGCAGGGCGCAGTGAAGAGAAATTCCTATCAACGAGCAAGGAAGAGAGTTCGGGCTAGATTCAAGCTAGAACTCTTTATAGGCTCAGCTAGTATATCATAATCTTAAAAAAGGCCGGTCTTCTTAAGGCTCTCGCGAGGTAGAAATCAGAAATGGAAGTGGTACAAATACAAAGACTTCTATTTATAAGCAATCGGGCTTTTCTCACTCAAGCAAGTCGAGCTACTCAATCTAGGATGACCTAACGTCACAACCTTAGAAAAAAAAAGTCCTCTCCAGGAAGAAAGAGAGATGGCATTGATGGCAAGGATGCAATGGATACGGGAGGAGATGGATTCGTTTGCGCAGTGGAGTGTTTCCGCTCTCTGTCCATTGAGAAAGATAGTTTTAGTCAAGCGAGATAGATCAAGTCGAAAGAATAGAAAGTACGCTTTAGGAAAGTGAAATATAGGAGGCTAGAAAGAGTAAAGCGAGGTAGCTCGAGTATCAAGATAGGTTTAGGAAAGCGAAATCTCGAACTTTTTAAGAGGAAACGTCCTCTTCGAAAAGGTTGCCCGAGTCTAGATTCTATTTTTTCAAAGCGAGCACAGATTAGTTCTTCCGCTGAAGGAACTGTTCTAGTGTTTCAAGCTGAAGTGCAGTGGGAAATGAAATGCGATGTAAAGGAGCGAAGGAGAAGTGCAAATAGAACCATAAGCCGTTTGTTAGCAACTTCAGTCTCAGGGGAATGAAATGGATAATCAAACTGCTAAGGGAAGCTGACGCTTTCAAAGGAAGAGGAATTCGAAGTTCAAATAGCAACGGTCCTCAACAGGAAATATTGACTATAAGTCCACGTTGTGAGCTTAAGGTTCAATGAAATTGACTCTTTCTAGTCGTAGTTGAATAGAAGGTAGTGAAACTATTTCAAACAGGCTCAGTCTCAGGCTCAGGTAAGTGGACTTCTCGACCTTTAGAAGAGGAATCGAAACGAAAGCTGACTCGACCAAAGTAAGAAGAAGCGAAAGCGAAGTAGGCTAGAAGAACAAGCAAGGAAGCTCAGTAGGGTTAAGAAATAGAGTGGGGAAGACGAAGTAGGGTTGAGTCTCAGGAAGTGAAGTAGGTACAATAGCCGGTGAAGTAGGCATATTTCAATATGTAGGAGGTAGTGTGATAGTGGTGAAAGCTGAGAAGGATAAACTCCATTTCGAATATCTAGGCAGTTTACTTACTTAAACTGTCCTGTTGTCTTCTGAAGAAAGGTTCTATGTAATAAGAATCTCTTGTAGTATGTGGCTTAATGAACTGGTATTAGAGGGAAATTCCATGTGAACAAGCGGGAAATGAAAATCAATGTGAATACGGAATGAGATCAGAAGGGAAGTCCGGAGTGAAAGTAATTCAATAACAGACACGGTCCTCACTTCAAGTAGAAGAAGAGAAAACATGAATTAGGCTTCAGCTGGGCAAAGAGCAAGATAGGTTTGAAAGAGATTAGGAAAGCGAAATAGTGAGATAGATCAGGCAGGGATGCTTCTGAGAAATTCCTTTGTAAAGGAGCTCGAGTCAAGGAATAGGCTCAATAGTTGAGGTTAACTATTTAGGAAAGAAAGCTCTGAGACTCTCAACTCATACTTAGGGGAAGGGCTTTAGCCTAGGACATTAACCGAGGTTGAAAGAGCACAGGTTTTTTCTCCGCCAGTTGGTGTAGAGAGATGGGTCACTCTTTCGCATCTCGCGCTGTGGTGATTGGTAGAGGAGCCGAGCGTACGCTAGAATCAAGTGCCTAAGGGCTTCCACTAGGCAATCGGACCACTACATCGAATGAAATCAACTGGTTTCACGCTGCGCTTTGCTAGTTAGAGTTCGGAAAGCAAACTGAGCTGCTTGAGTTGAGTGCACTAGGGACCGCAAGCCAATGCTTTCTGCGGCTTTCTATATTATCCAATCCAACGAAATCAACAAAGACGCTGTGTGCGCTTAGCGCCCCTTTGGTTGGAGCGCTTTAGTTACGTGTTCTTCCTTCGCTGATTGAGTGCGCCGCCTAGAGCTGTTCTGGTTGAACTGCTTTCGCCGCTAGGGCTAGTCCACTACTGAATGATTATGAGACGCCATCTCGATAGATTGTTCTATACCTTGACTGGCATTACACACCAGCAGAGATCAGGGAAGACGTTCCACAGCTGCTTGTGAGCTAGACTTGCCTGTCTGATCATCTTATGAGAGAATCAATGAGAGTAGCGGATAGGTAGGCGGCTCAGAAAAGGCATTTCCCAAGCTTTATGGGTGCTCCAACTGATGGTTCTCCCCACCTCTTTCTTTGAAGCAGAAAGGCAAAGAGCTGTTCGCGGTTCCTTTTGTTAAAAAAAAAAGGGAAATATATTCGCAGAAGCTTCAGAGGCCATACAGCGAAAGATTCCTTCAAATAGCTCTTCACGAGAAGTAGTCCTTTGGTTCTAGATTAGAAGGTCTTCCTTCCCAGATTCCCTTTCCCGGGCCAGCTCAACTTAGAAGAGCAGTACCCGTGTACTCAACCAGAAAGATTAGTGCATTTAGCATATCATTTTTCTGTCTAATGTCGAGGAGG
>QWCI01001157.1_pt1 | contig 21355 bp, 17 predicted proteins | sample 1972541 | NCBI WGS metagenome assembly QWCI01 (sample SAMN09866712, study PRJNA288562) | Human oral metagenome isolate term3_saliva, whole genome shotgun sequencing... | isolation source: mouth | host: Homo sapiens | place: USA: California | reverse complement strand
TGCGACCTTTGCTCCGAGATTAATTGATGATACATTTGCAATACAAAGTTAGTTAATCTTTGGGAGACTTCGGTCTCCTTTTTTTATTTGTATTGCTGGCTGTTTCTTTTTCCTCTCCGAGAGAGGCAGACAACCTCTCGCTACGCGTCGAGAACGTCTGCATCTCTCGGAGAGGGACACTCTTTTATTGCACTTCGTTTTGGAACTTGCAAGCCAATTCCAAACTCTTTTATACATAAATATGGCGAAAATACATCTATTTTGCTTTACTATGAAAATATGTTTTTACTAATATCAAAGAACAACAAACCTTTTCTTTGCTTCCCACTAAATCTCATCGGTCTTATTTTACCCTAAAAAAAACTCGGTAGAGCATAGGCTCTACCAAGTTAGTATATAGCGATTAGTAAGTTAGAATATTAAAAATTCATTATTCTTTAACAGGAATTACATTGGCACCAAAGTGCAAATCTAATGGATAAGTGTCTGGAAGCAACGCTACATGGTTGCCATTGGTGTAGGCAGCCATACCACGATGCGCACTCTCAGTATAATAAACCCATTTTAGTTTTTCGCATGTCCAAATGTAACCATTAGTTACATTCAAGAAAACATCATAGCCAGTTACGTTTGATTTTGGGTCTGATGCTACGCCCGGCTTATAGTATCCTGATGTTGGTAAGAATGGTTTGCCAGCATATTTACCATCTTGGATAATGCTAAACGCTGCCCTTCGTGGTACATGGAAGCCTGCAGGAGAGGGGTCGTAAACCGTTTTAATGAACGGATCAGTGTATGAATTGCCTATAGTATTCTTAGCATCCCATAGGTTGTAATACGAGTTATCATTCTTATGGTCGGTGTTCCAATCGTACATTCCTTGTGTTGTTGTACTTGCACCAATGCCTTTGTTACACTGGCCAGCCCATGTTATTGGGTTTTGAGCAGCCTCTTTCAAAGAGTATCCATTAGCTTTTGTTACAAATTTAGTTTTATCTCCTAATAGCGGATCTTTACGTCCAAATTGGTAGAACATAGCAGTACCAGTCTCTTTTGAACCTGGTTTTTGGATAACCTTAATGATTGTAAACGCTCCCTTGCCATCAGCTCTTGTCTGTCTCAACTTAATATATATGGTACGATCAACGTCATAAGCAGTCTTAAACCATGTTTCATGTTTGAGACCGAGTGGCTCAAGCATAAACTTACCCGATGAAACATTGGCTACTTCCTTACCTGTTATCCAGATATGCCAGCTCCAATAGATGGTACTCCCTTTCTTTAAAGCAATGATTGCATTGCCTTCTTCAATGTTATTTTCATCAACTTTGAATTTAATATAGCGGTTTTGACCACTATTAGCAGTTACTCCCTCGGCTGTAACAAGTCCCGGTTTGCTCTCCCATATCACCTCAACCTTATCGCCTTGCGTGATATAAGGCTGGTCAATATTGCCCCAACCGCTTTGGAAAATCTTTAAGGCATTGTCTCCTGTAACGCCACTTGGCTTATAAGCTTGCTGGTTTTGGGCACCATTATCCCATGCATTACCATATATTATAGGGATTTGATACTCGCCAGGGGCTGACACAATGTAGCAGTTAGCTGCTCTTTTTACACCATTAACATCTGATAGGTCGCGTCTTCCTGATGGTTTTTGTGCTTCTTTAAGTTCTTTGTTACGCTCTGCCAATAGGTCTATAATGTCTGGATCGACAGTTACTGTGAGCTTAACACCAGCACTTCCACCATCGAAATTAGGTGCAGTGGCAGTTTTTACTTTGCCATTTGCAGAGGGAGCTACCCAAGTATTACCGCCATCGAGATTGTATCCTACGACTTCCCAAGGCTCTGCTTTATCGCGGCTTGTATTTGCTTCAGGATAGCCTTTTGGCTTTCTATAGCTGCGAATAAGGAACTCTGCCTTAGTCTGTGTATAGTTGAGAGTATTCGATTCTGGTGTTGCAGTGAGCATAAAATTACGGTCTTCTGTATCGTTAGTGTTCGAAATCTTATATGTTTTGGTAGTTCCTTGCACCCATTCCTTGCCTGCTATCGAAGCAGTCCAAGTCTTACCGCCATTGAAAGTAATCTTTATTTTGGCTGTACTTGGCAATGTTTGAGGGAGCATTAGGAAGGTTCCGTCGTTCGGATTCAGCACTGTTCCCTCTACATTAGCGGTAGAAGTGCCAGTTGTTCCATAGTCGAGTGTGAAGGTAGTAGGGGTTGAATAGCCGTCAGCTTCCCACTTTTGTTCGGTGAGATTGAACTTACCTTTGCCGTAAACACCTATCAATTCGATCTTCTCAACCTTACGATTGTACGACAAATCCTTACCGATTTGGAAGATAATAGCAGTTGTTGCGTGGGTGAAAGGCAGTGTGATTTTGTTATCAGCCTCGTACTTATTGAATGTCAAATTCTCGTTGGCTGCCACCAAAAGATCGACTTGATTCTTTGCATTAACCGCTGGGCTGTAAGTGATAACAGGCTTTGTTGGTGTTGTAGCAGTATTTGGAGTGATGCTCAAACCAGTAGCAGTTGCAGGGCAAATGGCATAGAACGACAATGCGCTTGCTTCTCTTACCTTCCATTCTTTAGGTGTTGCCATCACGCCGTTGCTCCCTACTTGTGCATTATAAAGGTAGGCTGGCTGTTCTCCTGGCTTAGCTGCGAAGACGCTAAAGTTGGCATCTACGGCTGTTTTAATGCTACCACGAGTAGCTGGTGTAATCTGCATTGGGTTTACACCTTCGATGGTTGATTCGTCTATATAGAAGCCTTCAGAGCCTTCTCCTTGCAAATCGATGGTACGAGTTGCATACACTGAAGCTGCATGAGTTTTAGGAAGAGACGCTTCAGAAGTCTCTTGCACATCGTTAACGTCGAATCTGATGCCCTCAGTAATATTCTCTTCAGGGTTTGGAAGAGCCTCAATATTACTACAAGCTGTTACAAATGAAGCTGCAATCGCAACTATGCCTAACATTGCATAGGTTGCTTTCTTTGTTTTATTCATTTTCTTTTTCCCTTGTTTTAATTTTTAAATGTTGTCTTGAATCTTTTGAATTACAGTTGAAAAGTTATTCAGCATTCTCGTCTTCCAACTCTTCTGTACCGCCGTCAGCAAATGGTTTAAGCGTTGATTCAAATCCATCCATACGCTTTTGGCGCTGCGAATCGGTTAACATATATCCTTCCACTTGAAGAGGATATACTTGTGTCGTAGGTGTTTTATACGCTTCTTTTCTCATTATTAAATTAAAATTTTATATTGTTATTAAATATCAAACACGTTAAAACTGGTAATTTTTTACAACACCGACTTAGTTTTTGTGGGCCTATAGTGATAAATATGAGGCAAAGATAAGACTATTTTTTTAAATATGCAAGGAAAAATTAAAAACCATTATAAATGTATAAGAAAGTCGTTTCGGCTCAATGAAACTTCATTTCACATCTTTTTAGTTTATAAAAGCCAATTGCGCAGGTGTCGATAGCGTGGTTTTTACTATTCCAAAAAACCAAAACAATTTGGCAAAATAATAGGTTTATTACATAAGTTTTACGCCAACAATGTCTATTTTACCCCTTTCAGTAGGTCGAAAGAATTTGTGTGGAGGGTGCAAAGAAGGTGTTTATTTTGTAAAGAAAGTACATGCTAAATCCGAAAGTAAACTGTTTGGCGTTGCAATAGTGCCTGTTTTGCGTTGCAATATAGGCACTTTTGGCGTGCAAAACAGGCGCTTTTGCATTGCAAAACAATGGGTATTGCAAAGCGTTGAAATATAGAAAGTTACACGATTTAGTCTGTTTGAAAAAATGTTTACATCGTTGCGGTGTTGAAAATACTTGGATTTTGTTTTTCGTGGTATGGGTAAGTGCATTGCGAAACTGCGTTTCTTGTTCTGCTATGGTTGGGCAAATGACGAACGACAATCTGCCGAGTAGCGGCAAACATCTGCGTCTTAAAGCAGACCACCGATTATCTCGCAACTTTTATAAAGATGTCAAAGGAGATGCTATCAATGTATTATTAGCTGCAGCAGCATATAACTTCAAAAGAGCTATGAGAGTTCTTTTGTACCTTATAAAAAGAATCAGTATAGAGCTTGTCAGTACAAACTTTATGCTGAAATATAGTTTTTAAGGGACGACTATTTATCACTATTGTGGCTTGCGTTTGCGTGCCGCATTTGTTTTTAATAACTTCATATATTATATTTCACTTCACTTCTTTTTATAAAGCACGAGACTGTCAGATTTTACATAGAATATTGGTGCGTTGATATTACTAATTCTTATGGAATCCTCTGAATACGGCGTTAAGTTAAGCATACAGATATTCGCTTCAGATTCACTACTCAATATAATTTGACAGTCTTTCTGGATAAATATATATTTCTGTATGTCTATAATACTAACGGCATTACTAACCTCTACCACTATTCCACCAGTCAAAGGAGTTCGTTTATTCTCAATCCAAAACATATCAATATTTATAACACTGTCATTGTATTGGAGTGTAGTTGAGAAAACTTCGTTAGTATAGTTGTTTTTATTTGCACAACCAACAAAAACGATTGTAGAGAACAGTAAAAACATGATATTTTTCATAAACCAACAGTTGTTTTATTACCACTACTATCTACCACATAATTCCAATCGACATTATTTCTTTTTTGAACGGTTATATTAATAGTTTTGTCTCTATTTTGTCTTTGACGTGTATCTCAGAAATTAGGAAAACTCAGCCAAGCGGCAGTATCTTTTATTTCAGATATCTGTCGCACTCGTTTCAGATATCTGTCAGTTGCGTTTCAGATATCTGTTTTTTCCAAATTAGACGTAACAACAAGTTTCAGCCTTTATAACGAAAGTAATCTAAAGATTTTACCAGATCCAGAAGGTCACAGTTGGAGCATGCCATTTTTTTATTATTTCATAAGAAAACCATACTCATATACTTTAGGAACAATACGCTTTGCAAGGTTGCGCTGTGCATCTCTAAGTGCACCAATAAGTAGCATATACTCTTTATCTGTGCTGCTATTGTTCATCTTTCCCTTCTTATCTCTCCCTTGAAAGTGCAGTTTTATATCGTAAAGCGATGCATTGGGGTTACTCTGAGGTTGATCATGATAGTACCTCCAAAGGTTTCTTCCAGCCTCCATAACTATTGTTGCTTCTTCACTTAAATACTCTATTGGTATGTAACCTTTATCATCTGGATTTCTGTCATCATCTTTAAAGTTTAAAGATAGTACGGTTTCCTGCTCTACTTTCATTACGTTGTGCAAAGAATTATACATAAAATGACTATCAAAACAATCTTTTGCTTCAACTTCATCTTCTTTAAAAGGTATCCAATGATTAGTACCTTTGAGCGATGATATTCTATTTTGACGATGAAAAATTGTATTCACCAAGCAGTCTGAAAGGAAAGTATAATCTCTTTGCCAACCGTCTATAGGTGCGAAGAATTGGTCTCTATCGTTAAGCCAATCAGCAGGAATACAAAGACGAACAGCTAAAAAAACCGATGATTGTACTAAAGTTTCAGCGTTTATATAAAGAATAGCAGCGTGGCTTTTCTCTGCTGTTATCTTATTTTCTATACGTATAAGATTTGCATTTTGAAAGTCCGTTCTTCCACTGTTCATCATACCTATAACATTATCTCTATCCTTTACTTTTGGAATCCAGCTTGTTATGTTTTTCTTTCCGTCAGGGCTGTCAATTGATTTTATAAACAACAGTTCACCATTGCTGTTGTAGACATCAGCATCAATATGTTTAAATATCTCCTTTTCGGCTGTATGCCAAATCTTAAAACCAATAGGGAATTGCCCCTTAACATTATCGAATGTATCTGCTGGAACAAGGAACGCTTTCGTCAGCTTCGCTTGGAAATGTCCACGGAATTGCTTATAGTTAGATCCTTGCTGAATTTTCAACTTTGAAAATTCAGCAAGGATAACCCCCTGCAATTCTTGATAGATGCGAATAAAGAACTGTGCGAAGAGCTCGTTCAGTGCACTCTTGCCTACAATCTGACCATAGCGAGAATAAACATCGTTGCCTGTGGCAACTCCGGATTTATTTTTTCCCGTGCCAGACTTTTGTTTTGCATCGCCCGCCTCTTTATAAGGAGGATTTATATAGATAACTAATTTATTCCGTTTCTTACTGTCTGAGATTATATCTTTCAGTCCTTGAGGTAGATTTTCAAAGGAATCATTTAGGAAATCAAACTCAAATATATGATTTTGGAGCAGAGGTAGATCTTTCTTATTCTGCACACGAGTACGCATTACTTCCACGTCTGATTTATCAATTGTTGATGCCCATATATTGTATTTATTACTTAAGCCCTCTAATAAATTACCTGTACCAGCAGCACAATCCCAAATATAGTATTCATCTTGCCAATTCTCGCCTAGTTCTTCGGCAAGATACTGCTGCGAAAGTTCAACCCAACGTTGTGGAGTAAAAAACGATCCCTTTGTTTCTCTTACGTCACGAGGAACCAAAAGGTCTTTACGTGTAATTATATAATCCCAATATTCACGTTTCGGAGGGCGTATATAACGATTCCAAAAGGTTGTATGAGCTTTTTGATTATCATTAAATTCTGCTACACGATAGTTCTCAAGCCCCAATTCATCTATCTTACGATCAAGCTTATATTTATTATTTTGCAATACAACATTTAGTTTTTCCAACAAAGGTACATTGTCTTTTATAAGTATATCAGCTAAAAAGAAATCAGAGTCGTATATCTTTGCTTTCTTAAGGACAACCCAATCAACATTAACAGAATGCCGTACCTCTTTGCACCACTTATGGTAAATACTGACAAAGTTATTTTTATTTATACGTAATTTTGATACTCCGACCTTACCAACAACGAAATTTTGCTTTATGAAACGACGGAGTTCTTTTTCGTCTTGCTTGTAATTATAAATAGAAATATTACGTTCCAGTATTCCCTTAACACGTTCTTGTACCTTATGGAATTCTGAAGTGGAATGATCTGAAGGTCTTATATTCCAATTAAAATCACTTTCATAGAAAATGTCCATTATCTGATTATAAGGAATAAACGCTATTTTTTCAGCGTCAAAAGCCCCAAGAAAGTTTGGAGGTAAGTATGTATCGAAAGTACGTGCTTTACCTATTGTAATTATAAGTTGCACAAATGACTCGTAAATATCGGCTTGATTACCTTTCTTTGCTTCTGCCCAAAGCATATAATTAGTTTCAAATAAATAGTTCTCTGCTTGAGGAACAGAAACAGCAAAATCTATTTTGCCTAATATAGCATTAGAGTCATATCCTTGAAAGAAATCGTTACGTAAACGATTCTTAATCTCTTCTTCTAACAAATCATTTCTATAAGACATAGGGTTTCGATACTTTAATTAAATGCAAATGTAATGTATTTTAATTAAAATAGCAAAAAAGAAATGAGAAACAGTATTCTATTCTTATCATATTAATATTTACAATAAGACGTTGATTTATCGTTCGTTTTGCAAAAGTTCCTATATTGCAACGCAAAACAGGCTGGTTTTGCAAAAAAGAGGGAGGAGGGTGAGAAACAGAAAAGGTGTCTACATATCGCATGCAGACACCTTTTAATATGTATGAAAAAATTAAAAGTTCGTTTTGAATGTTTTGTTTTTAACCGAAGTCGTCGAAGCGAATAGCGTCTTTCTCTACACCAAGGCTGTCGAGATAGTCGGTAACAGTCTTAATAAGCATAGGAGGTCCGCATAGATAATACTCACAATCTTCTGGTGCTTCGTGGTTTTTCAGATAAGTGTCTCGTATGCAGTTCACTGCAAATCCCTGATAATACTTCACACCTTCAGCATCGGCTACAGGGTCTGGCTGGTCGAGCGAGAGGTGCATGTGGAAGTTTGGATATTCTTTTTCGAGTTTCCAGAAGTCGTCAAGGAAGAATGCTTCGCTTAGCGAACGTGCTCCGTAGAAGAAGTGCATTTCTCTATCGCGAGTGTGCAATGTGCACAACATGTGCATAATTTGGCTACGCAACGGAGCCATACCTGCTCCACCACCAATCCATATCATTTCTTTTCCTGATGTGAAATTAGGTGCAAACTCTCCGTAGGGACCACTCATCATTACTTTATCGCCAGGTTTTAGGCTGAAGATGTATGATGAACCAATACCAGAAGGTACATTTTGGAATCCTACTTGTGGACGTGGCAAGAATGGCGGAGTAGCAATACGTACGGTAAGCGTAATTATATCGCCTTCTGCAGGGTAGTTCGCCATAGAGTAAGCACGCACTGTGTCGTCGGGGTTGCTAGCTTTTAGCGAGAACAAATTGAACTTTTCCCATGTTGGAAGATATTCTTTTCCAATGAGTTCTTTATCGAAGTCTTTGTTGTAGTCTATGCAATTGTACTTAGGAATGCGTATTTGTGCGTACGAACCTGGCACAAAGTCCATGTGTTCGCCTGGAGGTAATGCCACTTTAAACTCTTTAATGAACGACGATACATTTGAGTTTGAGATAACAGTACATTCCCATTCTTTAACGCCCAATACGGCTTCGGGTACTTTTATAGAGAGATTTCCTTTCACTTTAGCCTGACAGCCCAGACGCCAATGGTCTTTTATCTCTTTACGAGAGAAGTGTGGGCGTTCCGAATCGAGTATTTCTCCGCCTCCTTCCAGTACTTGGCACTTACACTGACCGCAGCTTCCTTTACCTCCACATGCTGAAGGCAGGTGCACTCCGTTTTCGTTTAGTGTAGCCAGAATGGTGCCACCTTGTTCTACTTCTAATTCTTTTTCACCATTAATGGTTATCTTAACCTTTCCACTGGGGCTTAAATACTTCTTCGCAACAAGCAGAAGTACAACCAAAAAAAGTATTGTAACCAAGAAAACAGCAATGCTGTATAATATAAACTCTGCCATTTTTGTATTCTAAATTTTAAGTCCTGAGAAGCACATCATAGCCAAAGCCATAAGTCCCACGGTGATAAATGTAATGCCAAGTCCTTGCAAAGGTTTTGGAACATCAGAGTATTCCATTTTTTCGCGTATAGCTCCCATCAGCACAATTGCCAAACACCAGCCAATACCAGAGCCGAGTCCGTAGATGAGGGCGTCCCAAACAGAGCCTATATATTGCGAGCTTGCAGGGTCGAGACCTATGCGTTGCTGCATAAAGAGGCTTGCTCCCATAATAGCACAATTCACTGCGATGAGTGGAAGGAATATTCCTAATGCGCCGTATAGTGATGGCGAGTATCGCTCTACAGCCATCTCTACTATCTGCACAATACCAGCAATAACGGCAATGAAGAGAATAAAGCTAAGATAAGAGAGGTCTACACCTTCTATTAAACAATCGGGTCCGAGCACTTTAGTCTGTAACAAATAGTTAACAGGCACTGTAACAACCAACACAAAGGTTACGGCTGCGCCCAATCCGAACGATGTTTTAACGTTTTTAGATACGGCTAAGAATGAACACATTCCCAAGAAGAATGCGAAAATCATATTGTCCACGAAGATGGACCTGAAGAATAAGCTAACTAAATGTTCCATAATTATTTTCCTTCTCCCTTATAGAAAAATGCTCGATGAGCCCATATTACACAACCAAGTAGTATCAACGCCATTGCAGGCATAGCCATCATACCGTTGTCTACATATCCCATATCGTAGAAACTTTGTGGAATTATCTTAAAACCAAGTAAGCTTCCACGTCCAAAAAATTCGCGGAAGGCTCCTACTAATATCAAAATGAGCGCATAGCCTAACCCATTTCCTATTCCATCGAGGAAGCTTGGCCAAGGCTTATTGGTCATAGCGAAAGCCTCTAAACGTCCCATCAAAATACAGTTTGTAATGATAAGACCCACATAAACCGACAATTGCACGCTAACATCGTAGGCAAACGCCTTCAATATTTGGCTTACAACGGTTACCAAAGCTGCCACAACAACCAGCTGAACGATAATACGAATGCGGTTAGGAATGGTTTTTCTGATAATTGAAATAATCACATTCGAGAAGCCCGTAATAATGGTTACGGCTAATCCCATTACTATAGATGGCTTTAATTGAGAGGTTACAGCCAAAGCCGAACATATACCTAACACTTGAACAAGTATAGGGTTGTCGAGGTTTAATGGGTTTATAAAAACCTCTCTATTTTGTTTTGAGAACAAACTCATAATCTTTTTGTTTTATATTAATTTATTTCTCAATATTACTTTTCTGTAAGAAACTTAATGTATGGGGCTAGTCCACCTTTCTCGTTGTGGAACATTTCAGAAACGCCATTACTTGTTAAAGTAGCTCCAGTAACGGCATCTACCTGATTGTTTGGCTGTTCTACCTTCTTTGTTACACTAAAAATTATATGTTGTTTTTGTGCATCTAAGATGTTTTTACCCTTGAATTTATCTTGCCAAGCTTTGTTATCTTTTATTTCTGCACCCAGTCCGGCAGTTTCACTTTCGTGGTTAAAGTACACACCGAATATGGTTGTTTTATCTCCATTCAGGGCTATAAATCCGTTAATAGGTCCCCATAGTCCATTACCATATACTGGTATAACATACTTATCTTGTCCATCTACCTTACAACGGAATAGCGCCAGTTTACCTTCTTTAGCATCTTTGCTATTCAGTTTAAAGCCTGCATCTACACCGCCTTGTGTTCCTTGTTTCACTACTTTTCCATTTGCGTCTATAATATCGTCGGCAATAATAATTTGATGCCAAAGCTTTTGTGCTGTTTCATCAGACATATTACGGTCTTGATTTAGTGCAAACAGAATTTGTTTCTGGTGGTCTAAGCGCACATTAGCGTCTTGCTGTGGGCGTAATGCCTGAAAAACAAAAGCAAGCAAGAATGCTACAATAAGCACAAGAACAACAGAATAGATGATTGTATACGAATTACTATTAGTCTTCATTTGGTATTCTCTCCTTACATTTTAGCACGTTTAGCACGCTTGTTTATATTAGATTGAACCACACAATAGTCTATTAGAGGAGCGCACATATTGCCAAAGAGTATGGCAAGCATCATTCCTTCTGGATAACCACGGTTCAATACACGAATAATAACTGCCATAGCACCTATTAAGAAGCCATAAATCCATTTGCCTTGCTCTGTTCTTGCAGAGGTAACAGGGTCGGTAGCCATAAAGACTGCACCAAAACAGAAGCCTCCTAATACTATATGTTCGTACCATTGCAGTGGACTTGCTCCTGTTGAATGGAATATTAGTGCCATTACAATGCCACCAACAAACACGCTAAACATGGTTTTCCAACTTGCAATGTTCGTCCAAATCAATATAATAGCACCGATAGCGATGGCGATGACAGATGTTTCGCCCACCGAACCAGGTATTAATCCAAGCACCATATCGCATACTGAAGCATTTACAGAGGCACCTTGAGCAACCTCGCCCAATGGTGTTGCCATTGTAAATCCGTCAGGAAGCGTGTAGCCAAGCCCACAAATCTGATTAGTAGCTGCCCAAATCTTATCGCCAGTCATACTCCCTGGATAAGAGAAGAAGAGGAATGCACGTGCGGCAAGTGCTACATTAAAGGTGTTCATACCTGTTCCACCAAATATTTCCTTTGTGAATATCACAGCAAAAGCCACTGCTAAAGCCAACATCCAAAGGGGTAATGTTATGGGAACTATAAGTGGAATAAGAATACCACTTACCAAATAGCCTTCCTGAATCTCTTCGCCTTTCCACTGTGCCCAGGCAAATTCAATTCCCAGACCCACAATATAGGATACTAAAATTTTTGGTAACAGCATTAAAGCGCCATACAGAAACATTCCCATACAGGTTGCTTCGCCCAGTTTGCCGGCAGCTAATGCATTTTGATAACCTATATTGTACATTCCAAACAGCATTGCAGGTATTAACGAAATAACCACAATACTCATTATTCTCTTAGAATCGATGGTATCATGAATAGATGTTCCGCTCTTTGATGTTTCGTTTGGAACATACAGAAAGGTGTCCATACCATCGTAGATACTCTTGAAAGCGTGCCATTTTCCGCCTTCTTCGAATTGCGGACGCAGCTTATCAAGCCAATTTCTTAAGCTCATATTGTATCTCTTAAAGTTGTTAATTCTCTATTATAATATAAGGTGTATTTACGCATTCTCCTTTCGTAGTGTGTTCAAACCATTGCGCACAATTTGTTGTAATGGTTGTTTTGAACTATCAACGAACTCTGCCAAAGCAAAATCTTCAGGGTTTACTTCGTATATTCCCAGTTCTTCTTGCTTGTCTATGTTGCCTGTTATAATGGCTTTAACAAGATATTCGCCATATATATCCATTGGTAACACAGCGTCATACTCACCACTCATAATTATATTACGCTTTCCTCCCTTGATGCGCGCATCGAGGTCGTACTCTTTATTCTTGCCAAAGAGCCAGCTAAAATAGCTTCGAGATGTTGAGAACTGGTTGAAACGAGGCATTATCCAACCTGCAAATTCATTCACATTGTCGCCTTCTGGCATTGCCACAACCTCTGATGTGTGTGCTCCAAGAAAACTTTTATCGTCTGCAATAGTACCTGTTAGTGGGTTTCCGTTTAGAATACGCACATGTTCTGTGCCTGTTAGTCGTCCTGCAACAATATCTTTAATGGGTGTTCCCACTAATGCTTTCACGTAAGCTGGGTCTTTCACCTTGCTACCTGCTACGGCAACAACACGTGTTAGGTCTACTTTTCCTGTAAGAAATAGCTTTCCAAAGAATATAACAGCCGTTGGGTCTACCGTCCAAACCACCTCTCCTTTGTTTACTGGAGATAGGTGATTTACCTGCACACCCACATTTCCTGCTGGGCATGGTCCATCAAATACAGTCAGTTCTACATTCTTTGCCTTTGTTAAAGCATCGCTGTTCTGCTGTATTCCAATAGATAAATAAACCTTTGCTATCTTAGAAAGTGCCGTTAATCCTACCTGAAAACTTTCTTCTTGTCCTTTTAATTCGTATTCAAAGTCGCCCGCTAACGGCTTATCTCTTAGCGCTGATACGAATATTGCCTTGGGTTTTGTGTCGGGAGTGGTAGACACTGCGTAGGGCAATTGGTTGATATAACCAAACAAACCTGCCTCTAAAAGTGCATTTTTCACTGCTTCTCCATCGAGTGTTTGCACATCTTTTACGCCAAAATCAATAAATTCTTGCTCTCTATCGGGTTCTATACTTACATATAAAACCTTTCTGCGATCGCCTCTTTCCACCGATTTTACGGTACCACTTACAGGAGAAGCAAAGCCTACTTCCTCCGAATTCTTATTCACAAAAAGCGTCTCCCCCGCTTTTACATGGTCGCCTGGCTTTACTTTTAGCCTCGGAATGATTCCTACAAAGTCGTCTGGTACAAGTCCATACACCGACGATAATTCTTGTGGCATAGTCGTTTCCTTAGCACGTCCTTTGAGTTTTATGTCTAACCCCTTATGCAACCTTATTTGTTTTGTCATAAATTTAAATAATGAAAACGTCACTAAATGAGTGTGCAAATATAGCTATTTTTAATCAGTTTAGAAAACTTTTCGCTTCATTAATTTCACTATGCAACAGAAAAATAGTAGTTTTGCACTCGCTTTGAAGATATTAAAGACTCTTATTCGTTGGGGTGTATGGACAGCCATAGGGCTATATTTGCTTATAATTATACTGTTACACCTTTCGTCTGTGCAACATTTCGTAGGTGCGCAGGTTGCTGGTGCACTTGAAAAAAAGTTAGGAACAAAGGTTAAAATAGAGCGTGTAGACTTGGGGTTCCTTAACCATTTCATTGTAGACGGACTTGTTATTAACGACCAAAGTGGTAAGCAAATGGCGAAAGCATCGCGTATTGCTGCCAAAATAGACATTCTTTCGCTTATCAATGGGGGGAAGGTGCGCATCTCGTCGGCACAGATTTTTGGACTGAATGCCCTACTCTACCAAACTTCTCCTACCGAAAAACCTAACTTCCAATTCCTTATTGACTCGCTAAAATCGCGCAATACCACTCGCCATACTCCATTAGACCTTAATCTTCAAAGTCTTATTATACGGCACAGCAACGTGCGCTACGACCTTCTTTCGGCACCTAACACGCCCAATAAACTAAACCTTAACCACCTGAATATAACCGAAATATCGGGGCATATTGATATTGACACGCTTACAGATAGCCGTATTTGCACCCAAATACATAGTCTTTCGTTCAACGAAAAACAGGGTTTAAATGTACAAAATCTACGTTTTAAGCTGAGGGCTAATAAACAATTAGCTACCATAACTCAGCTCTTTGTTCAGCTGCCACAGTCTAAAATTAATGTACCTTTCTATTCTGTGCGCTTTAATAATAGGTATAAAAAACTTAATTTTGCTACTGCTTATCACCAATTACGCACAGAAAAATCGTATATAACACCTGCTGATATTGCCTGTTTGCTACCTCCATTGCTTACTTTCGACCAGAAATTGTATTTCAATACAAATGTTTCGGGAACAGCTAACCAGCTGAAACTTAAAACGTTTGCACTGCATTATGGAAACAACGAGGCTGCTATTAGCTGCAAAGGTATGCTCTCGCAGCTCGCCAAACAACCAGCATGGAAGTTGAATTCGCTGTCGGTGGTTCTTAAAAGTAAACTTATTCAGCACATTAACAGTGCCTTCCAACTAAAGTTGCCTGCCGAAGTTATGCGCTTAGGCGATGTGCGTTTTAAAGGAAAAACACAAGGAACACGAAACTACCGACACGCAAAAGGCACTCTTCTGCTTGCACATGGCAATGCCAACATAAACTTTCTACAGCGTGGAAAAACCATTAATGCCGAACTGTATACACCGCATTTCACACTCGGAAACATTCTTACATCATCGCAACTTGGCTCTATTGCTGCCGATATAAAGGTAGAAGCTACGTCCGATTTGCACCATATCAAGGCAAAAGGAGTTATTCCTCGTTTCGACTATAATGGTTACACTTACCGAAATATTGCCGTAAATGGCGATTATACTAACGATACTTTCAACGGAAAAGCATCTATCAACGACCTCAATGGCAAACTTAGCATTGATGGTATGGTGGGAAACATTCGCAAGTTTATAGAGAAAAAGGGATTAATAAGGGTGAATGCACGCATTAATGCCGAACGTTTAAACCTGCACAATATGCACATTACAAACGCATTGGGCAATCGTACACTCTCGTTTCGCACTACTTTAGCTGGAAGTGGAACCACGCTTAACAACCTGATTGGTAAACTTACGCTCGACAATTTTGTAATGCAAGAGGCGAACAACCGTAGCTTTAAGCTAAACCATCTGGAACTTAATGCCGATAATAAACTTGCTGGTAGGTCCATAAAGCTACTGTCCGACTTTGGAACACTCGCCATTTCAGGACGTTTCAACTATACTTCTATGGTGCAAAGTGTGCAAAATGTGGTGGGCACATATCTTCCTGCACTCGTTGAAACACCTCACCGATGGAACAAAACCACTGCTAACAATGTGTTCCACATAGAGGCTAACATAACAAACACACAGCTTTTACACGAACTAACAGGACTTAAAATTGGTCTTTCGCCATCGCTTCAGCTTAAAGGCGACGTAAACGAGGCTCACAACACTGTGGCGCTTAACATTGCCGCACCACGTGCCAACTATGCAAAATACCGTTTCGAGAATATCTCTCTTGCACTTTCCACTCTCCACAATGCACTAAACATTGGCATAAAAGGCGAATGGATAGATGGCGCAGGACGGCGTATTGCACTGCAAACCATAGCTACTGCACAACACAACGAACTAAATACGCTATCGTCATTCAATGCTTTTGCACAGAAAACTTTCTGTGGACAGATAGATTGTTCTGCACAATTTGAACGACAAAGGGGTAACAAACTGGCTACTCATTTACACTTTGCGCCATCTAAGATACGCATTGATACAATTGATTTACAGGTACAACCATCAGAAATTTCGTATGTTCAGAACCATTTAAATATACAACATTTCGAACTTTCTAATAAGGAACAACACATTATTGTTAATGGTTTAACATCGGGAAACCCTGCCGATTCGCTCACCGTACAGCTTAAAGACATTGATGTTCCATACATTCTCGACATTGCAAACTTCCATAGCGTGGGCTTTAATGGGCTTGCTTCGGGCAATGTTGTGCTGAAATCGGTTTTCCATAACCTACAAGCCAATGCCAATCTCACGGTTAAACAGTTTCAATTTGAGCATGGCGATATGGGAATACTATATGCAAAAGCTAACTATTCTAATGCTGAAGGACGCATAAACATAGATGCAGAAACCATAGACGAGGGGGCTTCAACTAACATTGAGGGGTATATAGACTTGCGACATAGCTATATAAATTTGCCAATATATGCAAACGACACACGACTAACCTTCTTAAACAAGTTCTGTGGAACCTTTATGGACAACATAAACCTACGTGGAAATGGCTGGGTAAAGGTGGTTGGACCACTTAATAACGTTAATCTCGAAGGCGATATGCTGGCTTCTGGATCGGTACGCATAACTCCTTTGGGCACCACATATATTGTACAAGATGGCAGGGTTACGCTTGTTCCTAACGAAATAAGCCTCAACAACATTACCATTGCCGACCCTGAAGGACACAAAGCGGTGCTTACGGGCGGATTGCACCACCAATCTTTGCGACATTTAACGTTCGATATTGATGTGCAAACCAACAATTTGCTTACTTATAACTTTGCTCGCAAGGCATCATCGGGTACTTTTTGGGGACGTATATATGCCTCTGGGGAATGCCAAATAATAGGTCGCAACCACGAAATTACTATGAATGTGGATATAACGCCTAACCGTAACTCGTTCATAACATACAATGCGGCAAAAAATACCATAGACGAAAACTCGTTTATTAGATGGCGCGATATGACACCAGACTCGTTACAAGCCTCTCTAAAGCAAGACACTACATGGCTGAAACGACCTGCAGAAGACGGATATAACAAGAATTTAGCAAGCGATTTGCACATTAACTTCCTCATAAACACTACTCCCGACTTTACATTGGGCGTTCTAATGGACGAGGCTACTGGCGATAATATATCGCTAAATGGTACAGGGGTTATTCGTGCTACCTACTATAACAAAGGGGCTTTCCAAATTTTTGGAAACTATAATGTGAGACGTGGAGCATACAATCTCACCATTCAGAACATTATAAAAAGGCAGTTCGCATTCGACGAAGGCTCGCTTATAGCATTCGGAGGCGACCCTTATGCTGCCACTCTCGCACTTAAAGGACGATATACGCTTAACTCTGTGCCTCTATCCGACCTGCAAATGGGTAGCTCGTTCCGCACCAGCAACACGAAGGTAGACTGCTTATTAGACATAAATGGTACACCAGAAGCTCCCGCTGTTACCTTTAATCTGAACTTACCAGAGCTTTCTGCCGATGCTAAACAAATGGTACTATCGGTGCTAAACTCCGAACAAGACCTTAACCAACAGGTGTTATACCTACTGGCTGTGGGGCGTTTCTATCCGCAAACTGCCAACAATGCCAATCCAAACACACCCAATCAGCCCAAACAAGCATCGCTCGTAATGCAAAGCATACTGTCTGGAACTATCTCGCAACAAATAAACACCGTGCTTTCTAACGTTATTAAGGACAATCATTGGAACTTTGGAGCAAACATTGCCACTGGTAACGATGGCTTTAGCAATGCCGAATACGAAGGCATACTATCGGGAAGTCTGCTTAACAACCGCCTACTTATAAACGGCGAATTTGGATATCGCGACAACGTTGCTACCAATACATCTGCCTTCATTGGCGATTTCGATATTAAATATCTACTATTGCCCAACGGCAATATAGCACTAAACTTCTACAACAGAGCCAACGATCGCTACTTTACACGTAACTCTCTCAACACACAAGGCATAGGTGTGATTATGAAAAAAGACTTTACCAACTTTAAAGAGTTGTTCTTTAAAGAGTTGTTCCATTGGAGAAAGAAAAAGAAGAAGTAAACAATGGTTAAGCATTAATACTGAGGCAAATAAGTTGTTCTGTTCTGCAACAAAATGGCTTATTCATTGTGTAAAATGTATAGTAGCGTGCATTCAGCAAGGGTTATTTATTACGCAATGTATACACAGCGTGTATTCCGCAAAGGTTTATTCATTACGTAATATATACGCAGCAAACATTCCGAAAGGCGTAGGGGACCGATTCATCGCGCCCGCATCATCAACAAAAACAACCCATTTTGGTATGCAAAATATTACGAATTGCAATGCCTACAATGGGAAAACGCAACACCATTTAGGAGATTTTCGTGGACACGGGCACGATAAATCGGTCCCCTACGCCTACGGGGTGAACGTGGAAAAACACATTCTCCATTCAAAAAACATTACCAAATAGAGAACGAAATATATATCAACGAATAACCCAAAATGATTTATTCATCGTGTAATATATATCAACGAACATTCCGAAAGGGGTTATTTATTACGCAATATATACGCAGCGTGTATTCCGAAAGGCGTAGGGGACCGATTCATCGCACCCGCATCATCAACAAAAACAATTGGTTGTAATCTGCAAAATATTACGGATTGCAATACAAACAATGGGAAAACGCTACACCATTTAGGCGAATTTCGTGGATACGGGCACGATAAATCGGCCCCTACGCCTACGGGGTGAACGTGGAAAAATATATCAACGAACACCACCGTGAGGCGTATTTATCATACAAAATGTATGGCAACAAACATTCCGCAATATTCATTTTTTGCGCAAATATATGGCAGCGAACACACCGCAAGGCGTAGGGGCCGATTCATCGTGCCCGTTTTTCAATCCAAACCAAATGGTTTTAATGTATCGAAATGATGCGAATTGCAACGCCATTTTGTGGAATTACGTGGGTGTGGTACAATGAATTGCAATACCAACGGTGGAAAAACGCAACACCATTTAGGCGATTTTCGTGGACACGGGCACGATAAATCGGCCCCTACGCCTACGGAGTGAATGTGGAAAAACGTGGGTTACGGTGAATATACATAATGAAAATTACAATGCCTACGGTGGAAACAAAATATGAGAAAAACAATATTGCGTAACTATTTGTATGACAATGCTTTGCAAAAAACCACCTTTTTGTGCTGCAAAAGTATGGTTTTTGGCGTGCAAAAACCATACTTTTACATTGCAAAAACCCCCTTTTTGCATTGCAAGAAGGGGGAACTACATTACTCTTTGTGGTTGTTCTGTTGTTGTTTTCGCCACTCATCATCACGTATCCGCATTAGTTTTCTTGCTGTAAGCATATAGTTTACCACTATAATAGCAAGTGTAACTATTGTGAAAACTGTGGACGATTCTTGGAATTTCATATCCCACAACGCCATAAGAGCCATAACCAAACCTAACGATGTTAGTTCTATGGCAAACACACGATAGAACTTTGATACCACTATAGCCTCTCGAACGTTTGCAGGGTGGAAGTTGTTGTTATCCCAACGCATACCTGGCCGATACGAAATGTAGTGTGCTATTGCCGCAACAATAGTAAAAACAAGTAGCACAGTAATAATTACTCCATTCTTTCTGTGTGCATTTGTTGCCATAACGCCTGCTATCCATGCAAGCAGAAGCATAATAGCCGACCCCACTTCGTATAGTGTCGATTCGGTAGTACGAGGTAAACGTAAATCTTCAATTGGTGTTTTCATTGTCTTTATTTGTTGTTTTTGTTTCGGCTTTGTCTCTTAGTTGCTGCTTTGGAAGGCGGTGTGCTTTGCGCAGAGCTTCGGTTATTATCCACTGTAACTGTCCGTTTGTGGAGCGAAACTCATCGGCAGCCCACTTCTCTATTGCCCCCATTGTGGTAGCATCTACCCTAAGAATAAAGCTTTTTGTGTTATTTTCTTTCTTTGCCATATAGTTTTAGCTTATGCCAACAACACGTTTTTACAGTGCATAGGCACGGCACTCGGCACGCCCTTATATATATAAGGTGTGGGCAGAGTGCCTCTATAATGTTTGGTTTACATATTCAGTGTGCCCGAATTTACCACTGGTTGGGTGGCGTTTTCGCTACATAGCACCACCATAAGGTTGCTCACCATAGCCGCTTTCTTATCGTCGTCTAAAGCCACAACGTTCTCTTTGTCTAGTTTTTTCAGTGCCATGTCTACCATAGAAACCGCTCCTTCCACTATTTTTTCGCGGGCAGAGATTATGGCAGAGGCCTGTTGGCGACGCAACATTACGGCTGCTATCTCTGGAGCGTATGCCAAATAGTTAATGCGAGCCTCTATAATTTCTATTCCAGCCATATCTAATCGTTCGTCAAGCGTCTGTTCCAACAGTTTGTTTATCTCTTCGCTGTTGTCTCTAAGTGTCTGTGCAGTCTTGTCATCGTCGGTGTTATCGTATGCATATTGACCAGCTACGTGTCGCAAAGCCGCATCGCCTTGTATGCGAACAAAGCGTTCGAATGCCATCATAATATTGCTTACAGGATTAACTTTGCCGTTTTCGTCTACCGATGTTGCCATTGCTTCAGAGTCAATCTCGAATATTGCCTTGTAAGTATCCCTTAATCGCCACACCAACATCATACCAATTAAAACCGGATTACCTGTTTTGTCGTTCACCTTAATGGGGGCAGCGTCTATGTTTCGTGCCCTAAACGATAGTCGTTTAGTACTAATAAAGGGGTTCACCCAGTGGAAACCTACAGTGGTAAACGTACCCTTGTATTGTCCGAAGAACACCATTACACGAGCTTCGTTAGGTTCTATTTTCACAAAACCACACATTACGCATATCATACACACTATTAATGCAACACCCAAACCAACAAATAAGCCTCCGTTGGCATTGTTGTCTTCTTGCGCAAAACCATATATGGCACTGGCAATGCCACACAACAGCAATGCAAGCGTTAGGCTTAGCATAGCAAAACCATTCACTACTGTGCCTTTAAAGGCAAATTCTTTCTTTTCCATAGTCGTATTATTTTAATCCGTTTTCGTATGTTTTATAATATCATTTTGATATCGCAAAGATACATTATATATCTTAATGGTGTGTCAAAAACACAATACTATTATAGAATATTAACGAAACAAAATTATAAAATCATCTTTAATTATCATTAAAACAAATTCCAATGTTCTGAAAAAGAGAATATAATATCTAACTTTGCACCGAATTCTGAGACTATAGAAGCAAACTTTTGTTGAGAAAGAGCCACG
>QWCI01000322.1_pt1 | contig 21460 bp, 20 predicted proteins | sample 1972541 | NCBI WGS metagenome assembly QWCI01 (sample SAMN09866712, study PRJNA288562) | Human oral metagenome isolate term3_saliva, whole genome shotgun sequencing... | isolation source: mouth | host: Homo sapiens | place: USA: California | reverse complement strand
AACTAGCATTTCAAAGGAAATTTGATGTCAAATAGAGTTTTTATCATAGCTGAGGCTGGAGTTAATCACAATGGCGATATAAATTTAGCAAAAATAGAGTTGTTATAAAAAGGCAGGTAAAGTCCTTATGCTTTTTGCAGGTTTTAAAAATATTCTAGTAGATGAAAAAAAAGAACTTTTGAAATTCAAAGAAGAAATTTTTCTACTTTTTGAAAATTGCTTCGGTAAAGAAATAGAGGAAGATTTGTGGGACTGGGCATATATAAATAATCCTAATGGAAACCCTATTGTTTCCCTTTGTTTCGATGAGGAAAGGCTTATAGGGCATTATGCTTTCATTCCAGTTTCATTGATCTATAGGAAAGAAAAGATAAAGGCAGCTTTGTCTATGACTACAATGGTAGATTTTAATTATAGAAGATACAATATATTTCAGCTTCAAGCTGAGGACGTAAATAGAAGGGCATTAGAATTAAAATATCATCTTGTGTATGGCTTTCCAAATAGAAAAGCAGCACCAGGTTTAAAAAAACGCATAAATTGGGTGCTTGATGAAAATTCATATGTGGTCAATCTTTCTTGTGATGAACTTCAAGAAATGGATACAAAAGATTGTTCAAATACAATATCTTTTGATATACAAAATGAAAATAATTTAAATTGGCGATTAAACAAACCTGGGCAGCATTATTTTAAAAAAGGCAATAATATATTAAAGGAATTCGGAAGGGATATTGATATAGTCTTTAACGGAGGTAATTTTTCAGCATTTGAACAGGAAAAGAGATATAATTTATTATTAAGTTATGAAGAGGCTAAATTATTTAAAAATAATAAATTTAGTTATATTTTCGGATACAAATTATTTGATTCTTCTTTAAATGGCCTTGATTTTAAAAAAGATTTAATTATGTCGGATATATTTTAAATGAAAAATGTAGTATTAGTTATAGCAGTACATCCAGATGATGAAACATTAGGTTGTGGTGGAACGTTGCTTAAACATAAGGCAAGTGGCGATGAAGTGCATTGGCTTATTTGTACAACTGTTGATAAAACAAATAGCTATTATAAAACAAGAGAAGATGAACTAAAAAGAGTTGCAGATGCTTACGAATTCAGTAGCGTTAATAATTTAAGATTAAAAACTATGCAAGTCGATGAATATGGAATGAGTAGCCTCATAGACAAAATTTCTAATGTCATTAATACAATTAAACCAAACATCATATACCTTCCATTTAAAAGTGACGTACATAGTGACCATAGGAAAATTTTTGAAGCGAGCTATAGCTGTACAAAATCTTTTAGATATCCGTTTATTAAAAAAATATACATGATGGAAATTTTAAGTGAAACAGAATTTGCGCCAAGCACTAAAGAAGATAGCTTTATACCAAATACATTTGTGGACATAAGTGCATATTTTGAAAAAAAAATAGAAATAATGAAAATTTTTAAAAGCGAAATTTTTATGCATCCTTTTCCAAGAAGTGAGAGAAATTTAAAGTCATTGGCAACCTTAAGAGGAGCAACTGCCGGATGTGAATATGCTGAAAGCTTTGTGCTACTAAAAGAGATACAATGAATAAAATTTTATACAGTGCAGTTATTTATCAATCTGATAATTTTGATATGTTTATAAAAGATTATTTGGTGTCTGTTTTTAACCAAACGGATCAAAATTTTGATCTTCTGCTGGTATTGGATAATTTGATAGTTGAAGTAATAAAAGAATATATTGTAAGATATAATAAAAATAAAAAAAAAATACTCATACGAAATTTTAAAGATCATACACCAATAGAGCTAAGAAAAAAACAAATTGATTTAGCTTATAATTTTGGATATGACGTTTTAATACTTTCTGATTTTGATGAAAACGTAGCTTATAACAGGGTTGAAGAAGTTTCTAAATATATCAATGAATATGCATTTGCGTTTAATGACTTTTATATCGTGGATCAAAATTTAAATAGACTGGCCGAAAAAAGTTTTTTTACTACAAGGAAAATACCTAAAGTAGTTAGCTATAAAGATATCTTAAAATTTAATTTTATAGGACTTGGAAGTCTTGCGCTTAATTTAAAATTTTTTGACTATAAAAAAATAAAATTTCCTAAATATATTGTAGCGCTTGACTGGTATCTAGTTACAAGGGTTTTAATAAGTGGATATAGTGGAATTGCACTATATAATACATATGCGAATTATAGGCAACATAATAATTCGTTAGTAGGATTTGATTTTAAATTAGATAAAAAAAAATTAAATCAAGGTATTGCTGCTAAATTGGCGCATTATAGTATATTAATGAAGTATAATAATATATTTAGTGATTTATATGATGACGTAATTGAATTAAAAGAGTATATTCAAAATTGTGGAGCGGACGCATATATCAATTTTATTAATACAAATTTTGATACAAATAAATTTTGCTGGTGGGAAAATATAAAAACAAAAAGGGATTTAAAATATGATATTAAAAAAGTTAAATAAGCCATATGTAATAGCCGAAATTGGGTGTAATCATAATGGTGACACAAATATTGGTTTAAAAATGATAAAGGCTGCAAAAGAATGTGGAGCAGATGCTGTCAAATTTCAATATTTTACAAAAGATAATTTATTTACAAGTGACTATTTAGATGAGCTAGATTCTGGCAAAGTGAAATTAGAAAATGTTGATAAATGGGAAGATAAAGTGCTAGGATTAACTAATATAAGAGAGCAAATTAGTGCATTTACAAATAGTGAAAAACAATTATTGATTTTTAGAAATTATTGCAATGAAATAAAGATAGACTTTGGATGTACGCCTGTAGATGTAGATGGAGTTAAATTTCTATCAAGTATAAAAAGTGATTTTATAAAAATTTCTTCAATGGATGCAAATAATTTGGAAATAATAGATGCCTGCATAGATACAAATTTGCCCATAATTATTTCAACGGGAATGGCAACTTTGCAAGATATAGATAAGATTTATAATCTTTTTTTGCAAAGAGAATACTCAAATTTTTCAATATTGCATTGTGTTTCAATATATCCCCCAAGAGATGAGATTGTAAATTTAAATTTCATAGATACTTTAAAAAGTGTGTACGATTGTGAAATAGGCTATTCTGATCATTCTTTAGGCTTTTCTTTACCAATTGCAGCTATATCAAAAGGTTGTAAAATTATAGAAAAACATTTTACACTAGATAAAAATATGCCAGGCTGGGATCATAAGGTTTCAGCGGATGAAAATGATTTAAGGATTATTTGCAGAGAAGGAAGCAAGGTGTTTAGATCATTGGGAAGTAAATATAAAGTCTTATCAGAAGATGAAAAAGAAAAAAGAAAAAAATTTAGAAGAAGTATGGTTGCTAGGTGTGACTTAGAGCGTGGGCATATATTAACAAAAGACGATTTTGTTTATAAAAGGCCAGGAACTGGGATATCTCCAGATAAGGCAATGTTTTTTATAGGAAAAAAACTTGTTAAAGATATAGAAAAAGATAAAACTATATTTGAAAGTGATTTTTTATGATAAAATAAAAAATGATAAGTATAAGAAAGAGTAGTATTGGCCTATGCCCATTTTTTCAATTTTTGGAGTTCCAAGTTTAAAGAATAGGTCCATGCTATTAGTGACCAGTATTAGTGAACTTTATGGGAGTAATAAGATAATAAAAGTTATAAAAAACTCTAAATAATAATATTATAACTTTTTTAAACTTAAATGATATACAAATAAATATTAATACAACTTGTCCAAACATCCAATGGTTTTTCTAATTATGCTTTAGGAGAAACTATAATACATTTGTGATATGTGTATTAGATATTTGTTTAATAGAAAAATATTTTATATCGGGCAAGAATATGAAAGCTTGAGTTTATAAGGTTTTAATAAATAAAAATTATAGTAGAGGGTTTCAAGATAATAAATGAGGTTATGCGTCTTTTTAAAGTGATTGCAATAGAATTAAATGAAAGAAAACAGGATTTTAGAAGAAACATAGTTTAACAAGATACATGAAAAAATGATGGGATTATTTAATTAAGTTTAGAAATGTGCAAATTTATAATAAGAGAAATTCTAAATAAAGATCTAAAATATGATCACATACTAACCTAAGAGGACATTGTTTAATGAACTTTAAAAAATATTGTTACAAAATATCATACTTAAAAAAAGTTGAAGATTTATTGATTGCTTTAGAGCAGACAGGTATTGGTTCAGTAGTTGTAGTAGATGATGATTTTAAACTTATAGGGCTTGTTGCTGATGGAGATATTAGAAGAGCTGTTTTAAAAAAAGAAACAAAGATAGAAAATATTATTAATCTAAAACCAGAAATTTGGTTAAATACTAGAACTATAAAAGCTGGAATAAACTATATGAAAAAAATTCATAGAAATATTCTGCCTGTTGTCAATGATGATGACACTGTAGTTGACGTTCTATGTTTAAATGAAATTAATTTTGATAGTATCAGCACTCCAGTTGTTATAATGGCTGGTGGCTTAGGGACTAGACTTTATCCGCTAACAAAAGAAACTCCAAAACCAATGCTTTTGGTAAACGGTAAGCCGATTTTGGAGAGAATTATTGACAGATTAATGGCTCAAGGATTCAGAAATTTTTATATATCTATTAATTATTTAGGCGAACAAATAAAAAATTATTTTGAAGATGGATCTAGCTGGGGCGCTTCAATACAGTATATAGAAGAGTCAAAGAGGCTGGGCACAGCAGGCGCATTGTTTAAATTAAAAAATAATATTAGTGAGCCTTTTGTGATTATGAATGGAGATATTGTAACGGATTTAGATTTTAGAAATTTCTTGGAGTTCCATAAAAATACTGACAGTGTGTCTACCATGTGTCTATATAAGCAGTCATATCAAATTCCTTTCGGCGTAGTAGAGTTTGATGATGGTCTTAATATGATCAGGATAAACGAAAAGCCAAACAATGAGTATTATGTAAGTATGGGTATATATGCGGTTTCTCCTGAAGCACTTGAGTATATTCCTGAAAATGAGTACTACGATATGCCAACCTTGTTTCAAAATTTAATTGATAATAATAAGAAAATAAAAGTATTCGTATTTGATGGTTTATGGAATGATATTGGTAGGATTGAGGATTATAGGTCTGTTAATCTATGAAATAAAGCTTTAGAGGTATTAAATGAAAACAGCAATTATTTTACAGGCAAGAATGGGCTCCTCAAGAAGACCATATAAAATATCGGCCTTGTTTGACAGCAAACCTTTGTTGTATTGGCAGATTAAGAGGTTGCAACTTAATAAAAGTGTTGGTGATATTATAGTCGCAACGACTGACGAAAGCTTAGATGACTCCACAGAGTTTATGGCCAAACAAGCTGATGCAAAAGTATTCAGGGGCGATTGTTGTGATGTAATGAAGAGATATATTGATGCTGCCGAATATTATGATATATCAAATATCATTAGAGTGTGCGGAGACGATCCTTTGGTGGATCCCGAGTGCATAGAGGCACTTTCGAATGAAATAAAATTTGATAATAATAAAATCATAACGGCAAGTCACAATAATGGATGGCTGCTTGGAACTTCTGCTGAAGCATTTTCTTTAGAAAATTTAAAAAAATCTTATACAGCGGCTTCTAATGAAGAAAGAGAGCATGTGGTTCTAAATTTTTATAGGAATACGGATAGATTTAGCTTGATTAAAATTAAGCCTTTATATTTTTATCAAAATTTATCTTTTACGGTTGATTACCAAGAAGATATAGATAATGTCATAGATGTTCTTAGGCATTTTAGTGGGATAAGTTTTTCACAAAAACAATTTATTGATGATTTAAAAAATAATAAAATAAAATTATCTCATTTTAGACAAGATAAGTATAGCATATGAAAGGAGCGGGGTGGAAAATGGATTACAAAAGGTCTTTTGAAATAAATGAAAAACTACACAAGTTGATTCCAGGCGGGAGTCATACATATAGTAAGGGGGAGGATCAGTTTCCTTATAATTCTCCAAGGGTTATGTCTCACGCTAAGGGCGCATATACTTGGGATGTGGATGGGAATAAATTTATAGATTGGGCAATGGGCAATAGGGTTTTTATATTAGGGCATGCTTTTGATGATGTAGATGATGCGGTAATAAAAGCCATAAAAAATGGCACTAATTATACAAGACCAGGCATATTGGAGTATGAAACGGCCGATTATCTAATAAATGAGCATTTTCAAAATAAATTTGATATGATCAAATTTGGGAAAAATGGATCAGATGTTACAACTGCTGCAATTAAGTTGGCTCGTGCTTATACTGGAAGAAAGTATATATTAGTTTGCGGTACGCACCCGTTTTTTTCGATACATGATTGGTTTATAGGCTCTACCAATATGAATAGCGGAACGCTGGATAGCGAAAGGACATATACGATTAAATTTATTTACAACGACCGAGATAGCGTAGAAAAAGCTTTTGAACAATATAGGAATCAAATTGCTGCGGTTATTTTGGAACCTGTTAAAAATGATTCGTTATATATGAATGCAACAGATGAAGATTTTCATTTGGAGACAATTAATGGCAAGGATAATTCTGCCTCAAATAACTTTCTGCAGTATTTGAGAGAAAAGACAACAAAAGAAGGATCCGTATTAATATTTGACGAGATGATTTCGGGTATGAGGTTTGACCTAAGGGGTGCACATAGTTTATATGGTATTTATCCTGATTTATCTACTTTTGGAAAGTCTATATCTAATGGATATTCGTGTTCTTTTTTGGTCGGAAAAAAAGAACTTATGGAACTTGGTGGATTACATCATAAAAGAGAGAGAGTATTTTTATTGTCTCAAACACATGGGTCAGAAACAACCGGATTTGCAGCTACTTTAGCTACAATTAAAGCTTGTGAAAAATACAATGTAACAAATTATGTTTGGAGTTTGGGAAAACAGATGAAAGATAATTTTACTAAAATTGCTTTACAAGAAAGTGTGAGTGATTATTTTAAAATTATTGGTTTTGATGCAAATCCACAAATTATATGTGTAAAAAAAAGTGGTGAATTTTGGCCAGAGTTACATACTTTTTTTCATGATATTTTAATCAATGAAGGCATTCTTATTCCCTGGATAACTATAACATATAGTCATAGCGAAAAGGAGTTAAAAAAAACTATGTCGGCCATAAAAAAAGCATTTGAGATATTAAAACCTATTATAATGAATAATGAGGTTGAAAAGCTATTGGTGGGCAATGCTATAAAGCCTGTTTTTAGAAAGTATAATTAGAATAAAATATTGTATTTAAAGATAGCATAATGTGTGTGGTTTTGTTTGTCAAAAATAAGCATGCCATGTTGGTATCATTACAGTTTCGATTCTGGTATAAAATATTAATGTTATATATTTGCCACTTGGGTGTAGATGGAAATAATTTTACAAGGAAAATGTTATGAGTTTAAAAAATAAGGTTATTGTCGTTACTGGTGGAGCTGGACTTATTGGTAAAGAATTTATAAAAGCTATTGTTGAAAATAACGGTATAGCTATTATCGCTGATATAAATGAAAAAATAGGGCAAGAGGCAAAAGAGGCACTATCTAAAGAGCTAAATTCAAAAAATATAGACTTTGTGAAGCTCGACATCACGTCTAAAGACTCTTTGGTGACTTGTATAAAATATTTGCATGATAAGTATAAAAGGATAGATGCACTAGTAAATAATGCATACCCTCGAAATAAGCACTATGGAAGGCACTTTTTTGATGTTGAGTATAGTGACTTTATAGAAAATTTGGGACTAAATTTGGGCGGTTATTTCGCCGCATCTCAGCAGTTTGCAAGATATTTTAAAGAGCAAGGATATGGAAATATCATAAATATATGCTCGATCTATGGCGTGGTTGCTCCAAAATTTGAAATATATAACAACACAACAATGACTATGCCGGTTGAATATGCTGCCATAAAATCAGGGCTTATACACCTTACTAAATATATGGCAAAGTATTTTAAAGGGATGAATATAAAGGTAAATGCGCTAAGTCCTGGCGGTATATTTGATAACCAGCCAGAGCCGTTTTTGGAAAAATATAAAGATCAGTGCCTAAATAAGGGCATGTTAAATAATAGTGACTTAAAAGGCACCTTGGTTTATTTGCTGAGCGATATGAGTAGATATGTAAATGGGCAAAATATTGTAGTTGATGATGGGTTTAGTTTATGAAGATACTTAAATGTGTTAAACATATATTAAGCCTATCTAAAAGAGGAACTTTTTTAGATTATATTATTTATTATTTGAAGTCCATTCCAAAAGTTAAACAGCTTAAAAAAATTGATTTCTCAAATATAACTATATATTTTAAGGAAAACTCTAACTCTGTAAAATCAGATAGAAATGTCTTACTAGAATTTTTTTGTGATTATCCAGTAATGGTTCATAATATCTGCAATAGAAATTTACTTTTAGAAAATATAAAAAATACAAATAGCATTGCTTTACTCCAGCACAATTCTGATATTAAAATGAAATACTTAGCAAGAGTATATGGCATAAATAAATTTACATCTGTATATACATATAAAAATATTTTATATAGATATATGTCATTGATATTCCTAATTAAAAATTTTAAATTCTTTAAATATAAAAAAACATATGGCTGGAGCATAGTTTGTGAAGGGATTGAAATAGGTGACCTGATTTATGATCAGTTTTTAAGATTTTCAAATTTACCTACTTATAGAAAAATTGATTTAAGGTTTTTATTATATATATTTAATTCTATAATATTATTTTATAGATACAAAGATATATTGGTAGAAAATAAAATTACTGATATTATTTTATCTCATGATGTGTATGCTGATTATGGGATATTTTTTAGAGTAGCTTGCTTAGTTGATCCAGATATAAAATTTTATAATGGTGACACAATAAACCTTGGTTATTTGACTGTACAAAATGCCACAAAAGGTCATATTAAAAAGCCAAGAGTTCTTTATAAAAATGATACGGTAGCAATATTTTCTAAATTTCCCAAAGAAGAATTATTAAAAGAATATGAGAATATTATGCTACTTAGAACTAGCGGGAAAAATCATAAGGATATTGATAATGCAAATGTATACTTGAATACAGACATAAATAGCATTGAGGAATTAAAATCCAAATATGCAGTTCATCAAGAAGGTAAAAACTTTTTTGTATATTCGCATGCTTTTGTTGATGCCGTTAGATATTTTGAAACTCTTTATTCGGATTATTACACTTGGTTATATGAGACTTTGATTTTATTGTCAAAAAAAACTTTAAAACATAATTTTTACGTAAAAGCCCATCCTTCTGAACATTTTTATAAATGTGATGTTACTGTGAAAAGTGTTGTTGATGAAATAAATTCTAAATATGGAGCCAAGTTTATTTACCTAGATAAAAAAATAAATAATAATGTTGTATTTAAGCATGCAGACGCTTGTTTCACTTGCGCTGGATCGATCGCTTTTGAAGCACCTTGCTTTGGTGTGCCAGTATTTACCACATCAAATTTTATGAAAGAAGTAAAAACCACTATAAATTCTATGAGCATAGACGAATACAAGAGAAATTTGGAAACTGTAGATAATATACAAAGGCTTAGTGATGATGTAATAGAAAGAGCAAGATTATATTTTATTTTGTTTGATAAATATTTTCTGACAGATCTGGAAAATCCAATTAATGATGTTTTTGGTGATTCATATAAGCAGTATGAGTTTATAAATAGTAGTATTCCAAATAGTCCTAAAGTAGCAGAACAAGTATTATTTAGAGCATTTAAACATACTGTGGCAAATAATTTTTTATATACCTATAGAAACGAAGTTTAAAAAAAAGGAGAATATGGTGGCTAGAAAGATAATAGGGAAATTTATTCCTACACGAATTAAAAAGCAATTGAATAATTTCAAAATATTGGCTTGTGATTATTCTCAATACCAAACCATACAAAACTGGGATTGTGTTGATAAATTCAGAAATAAAATACCTTGGTATACGTATCCCGCTATAGAATTCTTAAACACTTTTGATTTTTCTGAAAAATCTGTTTTTGAATTTGGAAGCGGTAACTCATCAATATATTGGGCTAAAAAGGCTAAGGATGTTATTTCTGTTGAACATAATAAAGAATGGTTTGAAAAAGTAAATTCTAGTCTCAGTAGTAATCAAACTTTATTATATAGAGAAGATAGTGAAGAGTACGAAAAATCTATATTAGATTTTAATAAAAAATTTGATGTAGTTATAATAGATGGTATTAGAAGACCTCAATGCTCAAATTTAATTGAAAGATGTTTAAATTATCAATCGGAAGGGGGGGGGGTATTGTGATATTAGATAATTCTGATTGGTTTAGAGAAACATCAAAATATTTAAGAGAAAAACTAGACCTTATAGAGATAGATTTTCATGGCTTTGGCCCAATAAATGATTATACTTGGACGACTTCTGTATTTATAACAAGAAATTTTAGATTTAAGCCAATTGATAATATACAGCCTATTTTTTCCACATCGGCTATCAAACAGAGCGGAGAATAAATATTGCTACAACAAATACTTAAAAAAATTTTACCAAAAGCAGTAAAAGAAAAAATTATTGAGTTTAGAAATAATAATTTAGACGGATATGCCACAAAGTCATATTCTCAAGAGGGTGAAGATATGATTTTGAAAAGGTTGTTCGGAGGACAGAAATTTGGTTTTTATGTAGATGTAGGTGCTCATCATCCTAAGCGTTTTTCAAATACGTATTATTTTTATAAAAAAGGATGGAGGGGTATTAATATAGATGCCATGCCAGGGAGTATGATTGCTTTTGATAAATTGCGTCCAAGAGATATAAATATAGAAAGGCCAATATCTGATAAAAAACAAATTTTAACCTACTACGCCTTTAATGAACCTGCTTTAAATACTTTTTCAAGGAAACTAGTAGTGGAGTATGAAAAGGAAAATTATTTTGTAAAATTTACAAGAGATATTGAAACTACAACACTTGAGGATATTCTTGATAGAAATTTACCAAGAAACCAGGATATAGATTTTTTATCAGTAGACGTTGAAGGGCTGGATCTTATGGTTTTAAGATCAAATAACTTTGAAAAATACAAACCAAAAATAGTTTTGATAGAAATTCTAGGAAATAGTTTTAGTGAAATTGAAAACAACAAAATAGCTGATTATTTAAGGCAATACGGCTACTCTATCTTTGCAAAGACTGTTAATACTGTATTTTTTGTAAACAATAGTTTTAAAAAAGATAAGCTTTTATAGACTTATAGTTTAATATTTGTATTGGTTTATAAGATAATTATATAAAGGATCTGTAAAAGTATATGTGCGGAATATTAGGAACGATACCATCTTTAAATGAAACTAAATTTAAAAGCGCGTTAAATAGATTAGAGCATAGGGGTCCTGATGGTTTTGGGATAGAAACAATTGACAATAGTATTACATTGGGACATAGAAGACTGGCTATTGTGGATTTGTCAGATGGCGCTCACCAGCCAATGTATGATAAAACAAAAAGATATTGTGTAATTTTTAATGGTGAGATATATAATTTTTTGGAAATTAAAAAAGAGCTAGAAGCAAAAGGGTATACATTTTGTTCATCATCAGACACAGAAGTTTTGCTTTATTCTTATATAGAGTGGGGTGAAGAGTGTGTCTTAAGATTTAACGGAATGTGGGCTTTTGCTATATGGGATAGTCAAAAAAGAGAGCTTTTTTTATCTAGAGATAGATTTGGCAAAAAACCACTTTTTTATGCCGTAATTGATGGTAAATTTATATTTGCCTCAGAAATGAAGGCCATCTATCCATTTTTAAAAGAGATAAGACCATCACAAGATTTTCATTGGATGAAAGATAATATTTTTTCATATGAAGCAACCGAAAAATGTTTGATAGATGGAATTAAGAGATTCCCTTTCGGACATAATGGAATTTATAAAAATGGGAATTTAAAAATAAAAAGATACTGGAATACTCTTGATAATATTACGGAGCCACCAAAAACGTATGACGCTCAAGTAGAGCGATTTAGGGAACTATTTTTAGATGCTTGCAAGATCAGGATGAGAGCAGATGTGCCTATAGGAACAGCCCTTAGTGGAGGACTTGATAGTAGTGCAACTATTTCAGCTATGGCTCATCTATCAAAATCTCATATTGATTATGGCAAGAATGACTGGCAACATGCTTTTGTTGCATCTTTTCCAGGTACTCCACTTGATGAATCGCATTTTGCAAAAATAGTTGTTGATCATATAGGAATTGAAGCTACTTATATAAACATTGAGCCTCTTAAGTATTGGGATAATCTAGAAAAATATTTTTATATGTTTGAGGACTTGTATATAACTAGTCCGATTCCAATGATGGCTACATATGGAGCTGTAAAAAAATATGGAACAACAGTGACGTTAGATGGGCATGGAGCAGATGAGCTTTTTAGTGGCTATGGGCATTTAGTTGAAGCTTTATGGAATAGCAAATTTTCGATAAAAAATAGTATCGATATACTTAATACCTATCAAGAGACATTGGGAAATGGATCACAGTTTGATAAAAAAAGTAATTTTAATATATATGCTAAATTTATGATAAAGAAAATAGCAAAAATAATTTTTGGAAAAGAAGTTAAGTCTAAAGATGCCAACCATAAAAATTTTAATAAACTTGATAGCTTTTCTCAGCAACTATATATAATTTTTCATGAAACGATATTGCCAACCTTGCTTAGGAATTATGATAGGTATTCTATGACAAATAGCGTAGAGATAAGGATGCCTTTTATGGATCATAGGATCGTCTCTTTTGTAACCTCTTTACCATATTCTAGTAAATTTGGAAATGGCTATACAAAAAAGCTCATAAGAGATGCCATGGATCCTTATATGCCAAAAGAGATAACATGGAGAAAGTCTAAGATTGGATTTAACTCTCCAATAGTTGATTGGATGCAGGGCGATTTAAAGGGATGGTTTTTAGATACGGTTCATGAAAAAGGCTTTATGGAATCTAACTTGATAGACAATCCATCTGAGCTTCAAAGCCAAATTTTGAATATCGCAAATAAAAATACAAATAGCTATGTGTTGGCTGAAAATTCTTGGAAGAATTTAACACCATATATTTGGGAAAAAGCAATTAAAAAATTTGGAGCCAGCAATAATGCAACAAATTGATATAAAATCGTATAATTTAGCACCAATAGTGCTATTTGTCTATAATAGATTAGATCATACAAAACAGACTATAGAAGCTTTACAAAAAAATGAAATTTCAAACAAAAGTGATCTTTTTATATATTCTGATGCGGCTAAAAACGAGGAGTCAAAACAAAAAGTAGCAGATGTAAGAGAATATATAAAAAGTATAAATGGATTTAAAAATATTACAATCATTGAAAGAGAAAAAAACTATGGTCTTGCAAATAGTATCATAGACGGCGTTACAAAAATCGTAAATGAATATGGCAAAATAATTGTTCTTGAGGATGACTTAATAACAAGTCCGAATTTTTTAAAGTTTATGAACGAGGCGTTGGAAATTTATAAAAATGAGGACAAAGTATACAGTGTTACTGGATATTCTTTTACTGATAATATATTAGATATCGAAAGTAGCTATTTTTTGAAACTTACTAGCTCTTGGAGCTGGGGTACTTGGGCGGATAGATGGCAACAATTTAAACGAGACAAAAAAGATCTGAAGCAAATCATCAGTAGCTCAAAACAAGAAAAAAATCTTTTTAACTTCGATGATTCTTATGATTATGTCAGTATGGCTAAGATGCAGATCGATGGTAAAATAGATTCATGGGCGATTTATTGGTATCTGTGTGTATTTAAACAAAATGGACTCACACTATATCCTGCTAAGAAGTTAGTGAAAAATATTGGGTTTGATGGAAGTGGAACTCACTGCTCTTTCTCGGAATACGAGGACGAACTAGTAAATTTTTATCCTAGTTTTACAAAAGATATTGTTGAAAAAACAATAAATAGAAATGTAGTGTCTAGTATATTAAGAGAAAAAAATAAAATAAGCATAAAAAGAAAAATAATAAATAAACTAAAAAAACATTTATCTCAAAAACAAAAACAGATTTTATTAATACTATTTTCGAAGGCACAATTACTCTTTCATAAAAAAGATATAGGCAAAAATACATATATCGATAAGACAGTGCATGTAACAGGCTGGAAAAATATCTTAATAGGGAATAATACTGGTATCAGCGAATACACTTGGATAAATGTAAATAAAAGGTTGGGAGACAATAAGCATATTATAATTGGCAGCAACTGTTATATTGGCAGAAGGAATTTTTTTAGCTCAGGATTATTAATAAAAGTATCAGATTATTTTATGAGTGGCATTGATTGTAAATTTATGGGAAGCGACCATATTTTTAAAAATCCTTTTATACCATATATTGCTACTGGAACAACTATAGAAAAAAAAATTATTATTGAAACCAATGTATGGCTAGGCGCTGGAGTGAGTGTTATTGGAAATTTAACAATAGGTAGAGGCTCTATAGTAGGTGCTGGAAGTTTGGTTAACAAAGACATACCACCTTTTAGTATTGCTGTTGGGAGCCCTTGTAAAGTTATAAAAAGATATGACTTTGGTGCCGGAAAATGGGTAGGAATAGACGAATATGATTTCAACAATGATTCATTGATTCCAACAGAAGAGGAGTATGCAAATAAATTAAAACAAAATTTTCCAAATGTTATCATTCCATTTGTTGCATGTGGAAAAAATAAAGGTGATTTGTTTTGAAAAAAATATTAATTACTGGAGCCAAGGGTTTTTTGGGTTCAAACGTAGCACATCATTTTAAAACTCTAGGATATCAGACATATGGTATAGGACATGGTGGACTGTCTATAGAAGAGTCAAAAGAGATCGGACTTGACTACTGGAAAAAGGATGATGTGTCGATAAAGGCAATTTTAGAATTTGAACAAGTTTTTGATGTTATAGTGCATTGTGGCGGTAGTGGCTCTGTTGGTTTTTCTGTTAAATGCCCATACGAAGATTTTAAAAAAACAGTAAATGGTACACTTGAAGTCTTAGAATATATAAGGGTGTATAACAATAATTCCCATCTTATCTACCCATCAAGTCCAGCAGTACAGGGCGAATGTGAGGATAAGCCGATCGTAGAAGAGTATTTCGGAAGACCAGTTTCTCCTTATGGGTATCATAAAAAAATAGCCGAGGATCTATGTCAGAGCTATAGTGAAAAATTTGGTTTAAATATTTCTATAATAAGACTCTTTTCAGTATACGGAAATGGTCTTAAGAAGCAGTTGCTTTGGGATGCTTGCCAAAAAATATTAGATAGTAGTGATGAGGCCGTCTTTTGGGGAACTGGGAAAGAAACAAGGGATTTTATACACATAAGTGATGTTTTACGTTTAGTTGATATGTTGTTAAAAAAAGATGAAAAATTTTATATCATAAACGGTGGAACTGGTGTAAAGCATACCATAAAAGATGTAGTAGAAATGATAAGAAATCTAGTAAATCCAAATATTAATATAAAATTTAATAATCAAGTGAATGTAGGAAATCCAATGTACTACTGGGCAGATACACACAAGCTAGAAAAAAATGGTTTTAACGCGGATAAAAATTTAAAACAAGAGATAATAAACTATGTAGAGTGGATAAAGGGACTGGATGATTAAAGTTGGATTTATAGGTAGTGTGTCAAAAGAATGGATGGGCGGATTAAACTATTTTAAAAACTTACTTTTCGCTATAAATTCTATAGAAAAAAAAGAGCTTGAAGTATTTGTTTTTGTTGGTAAAAAAATAGATATAGAAACAAAAAGAATGTTTCAAGAATATACAACTGTAATAGAAGATAGCATATTTGACAGAAAAAGTATAAAATGGTTTCTTAGTAAAATAGAACAAAAAATATTTAAAACAAATATTTTGCTCGAAAATATCCTTAAAAAACATAATATACAAATACTTTCTCACGCAGCTATAACAAATTTAAAAAATGTAAAAACTATAAATTGGATACCTGATTTTCAACATATTCATTTACCTCAAATGTTTTCTGAAAAAGAGATACAAAATAGGAATAATAATTTTTTAAAGTTAATAAGAGATAGTGATCTAATTGTTCTTAGTAGTTTTGATGCGTTAAAAGATATGAAGAAATTTGTACCTAATTATGAAGACAAGGCAAGAGTTTTGCAATTTGTTTCACAACCAAATAACAGATATTTTGAACTAGATGAACATGATAAAAGTTTATTATTGCAAAAGTATAAAATAAAAGATGATTTTTTTTATATACCAAATCAATTTTGGAAGCATAAAAATCACATGATGATATTTGAGGCCATTAACGAATTAAAAAAAGATGGTGTTGAGATCAATATTGTTTGTACTGGATATCTAGGCGATTATAGAAATAAAACATATATTGATGATATAAGGAAGGTTGTAAAATTAAATAATTTGGAAGATAATATAAAACTTCTGGGACTCGTGGATTATGAAGATGTTTTTGCATTGATTAAATTCTCAAAAGCAGTGATAAATCCATCTTTATTTGAGGGTTGGAGCTCTACAGTTGAAGAGTGTAAAAGTGTAGGAAAAAATATGATCTTGTCTGATCTGGATGTGCATAAAGAACAATATCCAAGTGCGGTTTTTTTTGAAAGAGATAGTGCTGAATCTTTAAAAGAAGTACTAAAATTTTATAAGACAGAAAATGAGAGTAATCTGGAACCATTGGATGTAAGAACGAAAAAATTTGCAAACATTTATGTATCAGTATGCAAAGAAGTTTTGAAAATGAATTAGAAAAAATAATAATAGAAAAGACGATTATAACATGAATTATTTAAATAAAGCATCTAATAATAAGCCTATGGTTTCTATCATAACAGTTGTTTTTAACGGCGAGAAATATCTAGAGCAAACTATTAAAAGCATTGTAAATCAGACGTATAAAAATTTTGAATACATCATAATAGACGGTGGAAGCACTGATGACACCATAGGTATCATAAAGAAATATGAAGATAAAATTTCGTATTGGATTAGTGAGAAAGATAATGGAATTTATGATGCTATGAATAAAGGAATTGAGAAAGCAAATGGTGATTGGATAAACTTTATGAATGCGGGCGATAGTTTTTATATGGATAATATTTTGGAAAATATATTTTTGCAAAATGATTTTAAAAATATAGATGTGATTTATGGAAATCATAATGTTATTTATCCCAATAAAACTAAAATTAAAAAAGCTGGAGATATTAATAATATATGGAAGGGTTCTCAATTCTGCCATCAAAGTTCATTTGTATCCAGTCGTATTCATAAACAATGCAAATTTAATACATCAAATCGTATAGGTGCTGATTTTGAGTTTTTTTACACTATTTATAAAAAAGGAAATGTAAAATTTAAATATGTCGATATTGTTATGGTAAATTATTTCGCAGGTGGTCTATCTGATATAGAGAGAGTTGATAGTATTGTTGGGTGGTGGAATGTGGTAAAAAAAGACACTAAAGTAAATTTATATTATATTTATATTATTTTAAAGGAAATTATTAAAAAATATATAAAGAATATTTTTCATTACATAAAGTCTGGCAATTCAAGATGACTATATTGAAAAATGATAATATCTACTTAAAAATAATTCATTTGTCTATACTTTTTGGTATTTTAGTATCTCCTGTTATGAATGCAGGAGAGTTGGTTTATTTAATCTTAAATTGGCCGATAATAGATCAATCTGAGATTATAACGCCAATATATATAAAAATTATAAAAGATATAACTTTTGTTGTTATTTTGTTCACAGCCATAATGCATATGTTTATTACTAAGAATAAAATACACAGTGCATACATGGTAGGTATTGTGTATATAATGTTTATTTGCGCTTATCCAATTTTTTATACTGAAAACATTGTTATTTATATGTCCGGTATAAGGTGGATAATGCCTATGTTGCTTATTATTTTTTTAATACCATATATTTCTAGAGAGTTTTTGCAATCACTTACGAATTTACTATTTTATGTATTTATGGTTCATTTCTGCTTACAAATAATTGAGTTGTTTTCTGTCGCACATTTTAATACTTATTCAAATGGTCTATCAAGAAGAAATCCTGGAATGTTTTTAATACCAAATAGCGGAGCACTTTTTACACTATTTGTATTATTTTTTCATCTTTTTTACTCAAGCATAAAAAAAAGATATACGATAATTTTATTGTCTTTTATTAGCATTTTTCTTACTCAATCTGGCATGGGCATTATCACATATTTTGTGATAATGCTTATTTTTTTATTAAGTTGTACATTTTTTAAATTGCTACCATTTTTGGCAATTATTTTATTTTTATTGTACCCTGCAATTTTTGGCCTTTTTGTAAATAGATATGGAACTAATGATTATGTAGGGCAGAGTTTTGGCACAAGGATAGATATTTTTATAGATAAGTTTTTAAATGCCAATCTTTTAGATAACGACCTAGGACTCGGAACAAATACGGCAGTATTGATTTTAAAAGATAGTTTATATAAGGTTTCTATAATGGACTCAATGTATGCTTCGCTTGTTACAAACTTAGGTATATTGAATTTTATAGTCATATTATTCACGTTGCTCACGCTTACTTTTACTGCATTTGTAAATAAAAAGAAAGAAAGGCTTATATTCTATATTTTGATATTATTAAGTAGTTCCACAACAATAATTTTTGAAGTATATCCCGTTAATTTGCTCATTTCAATTATGTTTGCCTACTATATAAATCAATATATTTTTAAAAAAACCAATGAAGCTATTAATAATCCACAATAAATACCAATCAAACAATATTGGCGGTGAGGATATTGTTTATAAAAATGAGCTAAACGCCCTGTGCGAAAAGCTGGGAAGTGAAAATGTTTTTTGCTATGAAGTATCAAATGACAATATAAACAAATTTAAGCTTCTTTTTGAGATATGGTTTTCGAAAAAACACTACAAGGCCATTTGTAAAATAATAAAAGAAAATGACATTGATATTGTCCATGTTCATAACTTTTTTCCACTTCTGACGCCTGCTGTTTTTAAGGCCGCCAAAGATAGCAAATCAAAAGTAGTTCATACTCTGCATAATTATAGGTTGTGGTGCATATCTGGGATTTTATATAGAGATGGTTTTGGAATTTGTGAAATTTGTGCACAGAAAAAATTCTCTTTGTCTGGCATTGTAAATAAATGCTACAGAAAGTCACTTTTGCAAAGCTTTGTGACGCAGCTAGCTTTTTGTTTTTATAAATTAACCGGAGCTTTTAATAATATCGACTACTTTTTCGTTTTGACAATTTTTAATTTGATGAAAAATATATCTTGACTATTGTTGGTGGTGGAGATATTGAGGCGGAGCTTAGACGAAAATACAAAAAGCCAAACATAATATTTAAAGGAAAGTGCTCAAGAGAAGAGACTATGGCTATCGTCTCACATTCAAAGTATTTGCTGCAGCCATCACTATGGTATGAAACTTTTGGCTTAACGATTATTGAAGCTATGAGTGCTGGAGTGCCTGTCATAGGATATGATATAGGAACAAGAGGTGATTTTATAAAAGATGGAGTAAATGGATTTTTAAGTGGCCCTGATGAGTTAAAAAGTGTGATAGAAAAGTCATTTGACTATATAGACTATGATAGCCTCTCAAAGGCTGCAAAAGAGAGCGCTAAACAATATAAAAATGAGTATGTCATTGAAAAGCAGATCGAAATTTATAAAAATATCTTGGAGAATAAAATTTGAAAATATCAATCATAACGGTAGTGTGGAATAATGCAAAAACGATAAATGACGCCATAAATTCTGTTTTAAATCAGAGCTATAAAGATGTAGAGTATATAGTGATAGATGGAGCCAGCACAGATGGTACTATAGAGATATTGCAAAGCTATGGTGATAGGATTAAATTTATTAGTGAAAAGGATAATGGATTATATGATGCTATGAATAAGGGCATTAGAATGGCTACTGGGGACGTTATTGGCATATTAAATAGTGATGATTTTTACGCAAGTGATAAAATTTTGCAGATAGTGGCTGATGAGTTTTTAAAGGGCAATATCGATAGTGTATATGCAAATCTTGAATACATAGATGCAAATGATCCAAAAAGAGTTATAAGATACTGGAGGTCAAAAAAGTACCAAGAAGGCCTTTTTAGATCTGGCTGGCACCCAGCACACCCTACCTTTTTTGTCAAAAAAGAAATTTACGAAAAGTATGGAGTGTTTGATCTTAGTTTTAAAATCGCTGCTGATTATGAGCTTATGTTAAGATTTTTTGAAAAATACAAGATCACAAGTAGCTATGTCGATGAAGTTTTTGTAAAAATGAGAATAGGTGGAGAGAGCAACAAAAGCATTAAAAATATCATAAAAGCAAATATGGAGTCGTATATGGCATGGAAAGCTAATGGTCTTTACATAAACCCATTAAGGTTTCTACTAAAGCCTTTTTCAAAGATAATTCAATTTATAAAAAAATAAATTTATATGTAAACCCCCCCCCTCGCTCCACCTTATATCCAGTGCCTCGCACGATTTTTAGGCAGATAGTTGGTATCTTAGCTCTTATCTCTCGCACGAGTGATCTTATACACTCTTGCGATAAGGTTTCGTTTTTTATATATGTGGTGATCTATCTCGTCGTAGGTGACGACGTGGGGCGAGTTTTTGCATAAAATTTCAAGTAGCTCGCTCTCTTTTTTTGTCAAATCAGATTTTCTTATACACTGGGAGTTTTTGTCAAAGATTTAGCTCAAATTTAGAGCCTAAAAGCACCTTGCAAAGCTAAAGGCGTGAAATAAAAACTCTTCAGGGCAAATGGCTTAATGATAAAATCATTAAGCCTAGCGTAGTAAATCCTCTTAAAAACGCTAGGGACGCTAACGCCATGCAAAAGCATAATGGGAGTGATGTTTTGACTATCTCTTATAAATTTAACCAGATCAAGGTTTAAATTTCTAGCCTTTACGTCAAAAACGTACAGATCATATCTGTTGCCACACTCAAAGTCTTTAATGACTTCGCTAGCGCTTTTTAGCTGCATCATCCTAAACCCAAAGCGGTAAAGCGATGCATTTAGGATGACATTTTGCTCAAAGTCGCTTAAGAGCAGCAAAGCTTCTTTGTTAGCCAGCTAGACCGCCACCAGCTGGCTTTTTAGCGTCTTTTTCAGCCTTTTGTTTTAAAAATTCCTCTTCGTCTTTTGTAGGTTTGTACTCATCTTTGAAGAATTTTTGCTTAGTTTCGATCCTCTTTTCGATCATCTTTTTATCGTAAATTTTATACGATGGCTTCCAGTACTCAAG
>QWCI01000265.1_pt1 | contig 21488 bp, 23 predicted proteins | sample 1972541 | NCBI WGS metagenome assembly QWCI01 (sample SAMN09866712, study PRJNA288562) | Human oral metagenome isolate term3_saliva, whole genome shotgun sequencing... | isolation source: mouth | host: Homo sapiens | place: USA: California | reverse complement strand
AGATTGTCATAATCAAAAGCAAGTTGAATCAAATAGTTCAGGTCACCATTACACGCTTTCAAGGGTAATATATGGTGTATTTCTTCTGTTTCTTTTGTTCCTTTTGTTCCTTTTGTTCCTTTTGTTCTGCCTTCTGCTAAACAACGCTCGCACAAAGGGTGCTCCATGAAGTAGGCCTTTCTAACGCGTTGCCATCTCGTTGTTGAGTAAACGTGTTTTTGGATAAGCTCATGAACGCCGTGCTTTTTCCGAGAATAATTCTTCTTGGGTTTATTGATAGTGGGCATTGTCATCTCCTCCTTTATTATATTATACTGCGTTCTTGTGGAAAATCCAAATCAAAACGCCTCAAAAAAATTGGGATTATATTTGTTCTGTGTCTTTCCCTTCAATAGAAACTCATACTTTGAACGCACACTTGAATCAAGATATATCATTCTCGCGGTTTTCAATGGTATGTTCAATATAAGCTCATTGATATATTTACTCTCAACGTTGTATTGAGTCTTCTTGCAAATCATATAAGTGAAATGGGGCTTTTCCTGATTGTGTGTATTTGACTGCTCAATAAAAGGAAGGCCGCTGTTATTATCAATGCTGAAACGTTCAATATCAAAATCATTTGGGTGTTTCCACTCAAAATTATTCTGAGGTTGCTTCCAATTCTTGATTGAGATATTACCTTTCAACCAATCGAGATTAAACAAGAAAATCGCTTCCACTTTGGATTTATCCTCGTTTGTGTATATCTGAACATATCTAAGATTTGCGCCTTTGTTGTTCTCTTCAAGATAACGTTTAATTCTCACTATCTTATCAACAGATAATTCAGAATAGGGAAAACGCGCTAAAATATCCGCTTTCTTATGTCGAGATTTTATCTCATACTCCACAACGTGCTCTTTCCCTCTATAATATAGAATTGCACCCGCGTCCGTGTTGGTGTATTGTTGGTGCTTATCAAAACGCTTTATTTCAACGTTGTTTGTTGGCAACCACGCACCAAGTATTTTTTTGGTTGCATTGAAGTCAAATTCTTCTTGTGCTTCAATGCGTCTTTCTACTGCTGCACTTGTCATCTCTTCTCATCATTATCCTCATTATCATAAATAAGAATTGCCACGGCAAAACCGAGGATTAAACCGATGATTGTTTCAAGGCAATGTGAAGCAAATAACACCACAAACCAAGAGACATTGAAGAATGTAAGTAAGCAGAACAACGCGCATAAAAGCAACGCAATTGTAATCAATAATTCTAATTTCTTGTTCATATATTTTTTTCTTTGTTTATATATAAATAGTGCGATAACGAGAAAAATGCGCGCATTGAGGAAGAAAAACGAGAAAAAAGTGCACAAAAAAACCTCTACACCTCCCAATTGGGAAATATAGAGGAGAAAATAAAAAGAAAAAAATATATATGCGCGCCTTACATGAAGGCTGATTTTAGTTTATCATCGCGGTTGCTTGTTGTTGTAGCTGAAAACCGCGTAACGCCTCAGCCCGTCGATTTTCACGCTTTGAATTATCGTCCAAATAGTGTTTGTATGTGGTCTTAAAATCGCGGTGTCCTGAAACGGCTATTATTTGGGCTTCTGAAAGGCCACGTTTGAACGCATTGCAACACCAAGTTGCGCGTCCACTGTGGCTTGAAATGATTGACCACTTGCTAACCTTTATATAAATAGTGCGTCCCTCTTGTTTTTTACCCACAACCACCTCTTCATCTTCAATTTTTTCTTCCTGAACGAGTTGAGAAAAGAAATTTTGAAGGCACTGATTCATCGGTTTGTTGTTCTTTTTAATCTGCCTAAGAGCCGTGATGAATTGTTCAACGTTCTTGTTTTGAATGTATGTTTTGAGAACTTGTTGGGCTGATGTATCGTCCTCATCAATGCAAGATATAACATCGTCCAAGGGGCATTGTTTATCGCGATATAAATCGATTAAATGAGCATATAGGTCTTCTTTCAATTGCCGATTCATAAAGGGTGCAAGATTGCGATCTAATGAGAGTTTATCTACAATATCAACCACCTTGTGAGTAAGTGGAATCACAACTTTTTCATCGCATTTGCGTGTGGTCATGTCAAATAAATAGCACCCGTTTTCTTGAATCTGTTGCACAATTTCAGCACGATTCTTCTGAATGAACGATACAAGTTTGCTAAGGTCAGAATATCGCACGCAGCACAAGCATTGAAGAAGAAAAAAACCAATATATAGGTGCTTGGTCTTGATCATTTCAATATTGTTTTTCAAGTCTTCTTTTGCTTTGGAACGATTGATTTTGCCGCGGGTGGGCGGAATCTTTACCCACTCATTAAAAACGATCTCAATCTCTTCTTCTGAGAGAATGCAGCGAGGTTTTACATCACCTTGTTTAATCTTTGCCGTGCTTAAATTCAGGTTGATATTAAGCAGTTCTTGAAATGCGCTGCGAGTTGCTTTCACGATTCCATTATAGGTTGTGGGCGCATAGCTATCGGAGATATAATCAAACACCTTCTGTGCTTTTGTGCTGCTCATCTTCTTCAAGAAAGCATTGGTGATTCCAATCGTCGCTGAAAGGTAGTCGCATATTTCCTGAACGTTGTGTTTGCTGAAAAGGCCTTTTTTCAACGGCTGCTTGAAATACACAACACTAAGGGCATTGAGAAATCGTGCAATTTTTGCACTCTTAATCGCTTTCACAACAAGACGCTCGAGAATCGTGATTTCTTCTTGTGTCGTCCCCTGAATGATTGCTTTTATCTTCTCATCAATCGTGTCAAGGTCAATTTCTGTTTTGGTTGTATTGAGCTCAAATACTACATCATCAATTTTCTTTCTGATGGTGTCGAGATGAATCGCCAATTCACGCAGTTCCTGAAAAGGTTTTGTTCCTTCTTCAAAGTCGCTCGTGATTGGCCTTCCCTTTGCTGAGAAGAGTGATGGGAGAATTTTCTTGCCCGTGCTCAAATAGATAGGGTCTCTCCATGAGCATTGAATGCTTGCGTAAATGCTGCACGGCTTTTCTTCTTTCTTGGAATTGGAACTTGATTTGCGCAAAACAAAATTGGTTTCTGCTTCAAAGTACGGCATTTCAATATAAAATTAGTATGTGAATAGATGTTTTTCAACACGCTCAAAAGCGACTCAAAATCCCATGAAAACACCCCAAAAAGGGGTATCTGTCGGGAAATCTGTCCCATTGTCGTGTTAATTCACTACAATTATACTGAACTACAGTTGCGGGAACCAAGGCCAAATGCCTGATATAACAACATTTAGTATTTGCGCAAAAACCATGATTCACCCGATTCTTGTCGGAAAATCTGTGTTTGAATGTCTGTTTTTTGTCCATTTTGTGGGCATTTTGTGCTTCAAACGGCCATGAACAAAAACCACCTTTTTATTATAGAGTCCCCTTTATTTATCGGGGGAGTCTGAATCTTTTTTATGTTGTAAAACGTGAACCACTCCTTTCTCCGATGAAAAAGAGGTGTCAAGTCTTATATCTACCTTTGAATTAGGTAGTTAGGCGATTCTATTCAACGCTCATTTTTAGCGGCGTTCTGAAATCTGTTTCTGCAAAGGTAATCGGTTATTTTCAGGTGGCAAAATCTGTACACAGAAATTCAATGTACCACTGTTAATAAATCCTATACACACTATGGTTTTGTAATCTACAATCTTGCAAAATAGCACCATTTTCCATTGGAAATTAGTTTCAAAAATTTGAGTCGCATGAAAAATGAGGGGGGCGTGTGATTATCTGCCAAAACCTCAAAATTGACCCCTCCCCCCCCCTGATTTCAACCTCTCATCACCTTCATTCTCCCTCTTTATTTGCCCTCTGTTGCATTATCCCTTTCATTGCAATACAAGCGTCCGCTAATAAGAAGAAACGCGCTTACACGTCAAATAAATGCTGTATCCTTGCAAGGGAACATTGGGAACAAAAAAAAGAACAGACAAGATAATTATAATCTCATCTGCTCTTCATGACAAGTAAGAAGTAAATCATTCTGCTTCTTCTTTCTTCTTCTGCATGTCTGCAATGCTCTGCTGCAATAGGTGTCGATAATGTATGTCTAAACCAAGTAATGCGGCGCAAAATGAAAAGAGCATTCCCGCGCTTGTTTGAATGGTTATATCTATGATAGCGATCGGGTTGTAGAAGAACGCTGTCACGAGCAAGAAAATCCCTACTGCTGCAAAGATGTAGGCCAATATAATTTGCCCGTCTTTTGTATCACGTTTGCCGTCGTTGTTAAGGTCAAGGAAGTTCATGTGGTTTGGTATTGTGTTATTATTTTAGGCCATCAGATTCCGAGTTTCTTTTCTATCTTGGATAATCGAGTGCCAAACTCATTGAGCTTGGTTCTAACAAACGCGGTTGAATTGATTGAATCGAGAACCAATCCGTGTTGTTCTGCGATGTCCTTCTGATTTTGGTCAATCTTGTTGGTTAAGTCTTCAAGCCGTTTTCCAATTACTTCAAGAGCCAAGGCAAATGTTTTTAGATTGTCTTCTACCAACTGATTGCTATTATCGCATACCAACTTCCACTTGGTGTTATCTTCACTTGGTTCTGTGTTGTTGTTATTGGTCATTGATACCCACGTTCCATTATTGTGCGCAACAATGTCAAGCTCTTCATAACTTGATCCCTTTTTATATCGTCCGCAATAATTGGGAATGACTTTGCCGATGTTATATTCTGCCATTGTTCTATTGTTATTTGATTCTTATAATTAGGTCGTAATAATCGATTTCAGACTTAACGCTATCTTGGATGACATCAGGCACATAAAGTTTGAGCATGCCCGTGTCCTTATCAACGTGGAATTTCATTAGTCTATATGGGTTGATAATCATATTGTCATGATGATGTTTCCTTTATTATCTAAGGTGAAGTTGGTTGGTTTGAGATTCAATATATCAGCATTGAAGTTGGTAATAACGTGCTTTGGTTTGTTGTTGTCTTCATGATAAATCAAATCCCCATTGCGTTTCTGCTTCCTTTCCTTATCCTTCTTCACGATTGGCTGAAAGGTGCTTATATCCTTCAATTCAACAAAGGTATAAGTATAATTCATCTGCTGTGGCTCAAAGGTGTATCCTGAAACGATGAACTTCTTATCGTGAAACCAAGAGGTTGTTATTGTGCTGTTGAAACTCATTTCACGATTTAGAGTGATTTCCATCTTCAATTGTGGCTTTTGGAATTGATTGATTGCTCTTGTTATTAGAGATTCCTCGGGTGATCCAAGATACAATCCATAATCAAATGATCTGAGCATTTCCACTCCCTTTTCTTGTGAATAGAAGTAGGGTGATGAATATGATGTTGCCTTTCCATCATAGGTGCAAACCTTCAATTCAATATTGCTTGCCTCCTCAATGAATTTGTTATCGCTCAAAACGTTTTCATATACCGTTTCTGAATCGTCGGTGCTGTGGCTTAGTCCATAGATTGTTGCTTCATAATCCGTTATCAGGTTGCAGCCTTCTGTTGTTCTTGTATAGATTGGAATCTTAGAATCAAATAAAGCACCCTTCACAAACTTGTAATCGGTTTTCATCGCAGTAAACGGACGCATGAATTCAAAAACGACGTTTCCCGTTTGGTTTGTTGGGAGTCGTAAATTTATTCCCTTATGTTCTCCATATATCAACGACTGCTTCCAATCAGTGTTTGAGTTTGGAACAATTAGATTCCCTCCATCATCATATTGCACTGTACAATTAAAAGGCTTAGTTTGCCACGTGTTTTCTTTATCATTGTAGTACTTATCACCAAATCGCAGTCGATACAATAGTTCTTTATAATCATTCTTTTGTCGCTTCTTACAAGGCATATAAGAACCCCAATAACACGAGAAGGAGAATGAGATATTGACGATATTTCCGTTGGGATTGTTGTTTGTGGTAACGTGTGCAATCGTGTGAGAAAATAATACTTGGTCGATTGTTTGGTTTATTGCCGTCCAATCTTTTGTTTCTGATGTGTCGAGAACTAATTCTTTGTTTCCTTGATTCCCAAATGCTGTTTGGAATATGAATGCCTTTTTGAGTGATACCTTTTTTACTACATTGTTCCACTCCTCCTTTTTTATCTCTTGTGTCTCATATTCACAAGGGGCTGAAACGTTATGGGAAAATAGGAAATCCTTATTGAGGACGGTTTCATTTGCAATAGGCAGTTTGGTGGTGTAATCTTTATTCTCGTCTTTTGGGTGGGAATAGAATGCAAAATCTTCATAGGGATTGAAGTGGTTATATCTCATGAAGACGTTGAACGCACCTATTTGTTGATTGTAAACTTGGAAGTACTGCACGTGTTCTGAGTCTGCACCGTTTGAATCACAAATCATAGACGGCCCGTATTGCCCTCTTTCTCCATACCCTGAACAGTGTTCCAATTCCATATCCTCATACTTTTGTATCTTCTTCTCAACGGGATAATGTTTTGCTGTCAAGGATACCTTGTTATATGAGGGCAAAAGGCTAATGTTGCAATCATTACTTGAAACGTCTTGTTTATTTAGGGTGATTTCCTCTCTGATGAATGTAATTGGCTGTATTTCCCCGCTTTCCAATGAAAACGCAAAATATTCATCACAATGTGTGTCTAATAATAGAACGTCTTCTCCTTCTGTTGTGAGGGTGAAACCAAGGTACTTGCAAATCTCAGAAAGAATGTCGAGCCAAGACATCGGTTCATTGTTCTCATTAAGCCAATTCCCTTGTGGAATGCACATATCCAAAATGTTATTTGGTGTTGTGGGGTATATGCACCTTTTGAAAAGTCCGTTCAATTGAAGGAACGCAAGTTGAATATAATCCTTTATGGTCAAGTGATTTTTGGTGTTCTGTTTCTCAAAATAGCAATACTTCAATGTACTCAATGCGTCCTGACATTCCAATTCAAATTCATCGCCCACGACATTTATAAACGGCTGATTGTAGGCGTTTGGAGTGCTGAAACCTTGCCATATTGTTTTATATTTGCCGCCTTCTTCCTTCTGTAATGTCACAAAGACGTTATTTCCGAGCGCATTATTGAGTGATTCATCAAACCGCTCTTGCAAGAATCGGACTGTCATTGTAGAACAACGATAAGGCGCAAATACATCGTCTGCACCTTCATATTCAATAGATATGGCCTTGGACAAGAGTGTAATTTCCTCCCCTTGCCCTTGTCCCACTTTGTATTCTTGATAATCAGTGATAATAACCACCTTGTAAAGGGTATCATTTATATCACGGAAAAAACCATACTTGTACATTATAGACGTGATTTGCTTGAATTATAATTGTTGAGAACGCCAACCAATTGTTTTCCTTCAATTCTAAACGTTACATTCCCATTCATCGGGGCGTTGGTGCTTGTGTGTCCTTGTTGAATTGTGTTCCAAAGGCGGCCTTGTTGTGAAGAATTGAGTATCATTTCTCCGCCGTTCACCCTTGCGAGGTTGTAATCTCCAAAACTTTTTCCTTGTACAATACCACCATCGGCAAACTTTGGCAAACTCGAGAACACAGAAACGATACTTGCAATGATAGTTCCAATCGCAATTAAATTGGCGGGGAATGGTACTGCTGCTGCATTTGCTGTACCTGCGGCAATAGATTGGGCTTGAAATGCAGGTATCAACTTCCCAATTTGTGGTAGTATATTTGCCACCGCTCCTGAAATAGTCCCGACCATGGACAAGAAACTATCATTTGTCACATCAGCAAGGGCATTGAAAACAGAACCCACCGATTGGGCTGCTTGTCCAAGATTTTCATACTTAGTTTTTATGTCATCTGCATTTTGAGTGATTGCAGCTTGTCGTTTCTCGTCAATACTCAATTGTATCTTGTACTCCTTCTGTGTGAGTGCCTCAAGTTCATTGGTCAATTGCTGAATTTGGCTCTTATCGCTTGTAATTGATAATAAACTCTTTCTTGAATTTATTTGCTGCTGAACCTTTGCAAGTGAACCAAGTAATGAATTCATTGAGTTCTCATCAAATTTAGGGTGAAGTTGGATTTCAAGCAGTTCTTTATCCGCCTTCAATTTCTCTATCTCGTCTCTGAGAAGATTGAATTCATCACTACCAACACGCACATTCTTAATCTCGGATTCCTTCTTGGAAATTTGGTCACTAATGTCCTGTATTGAACCACTCTGAACTATTGGTTTTGGTGTGGTGCTATGTTTTGGCTTCTCATCAAATAACTTGTTGCGGCGCTTTAATTTATCGATTTGCTCTTGGATAACGTGTGCTTCTTGCTTCAATTCATATAATCGACCACTTGAAACGTTGGTTTTTGAAAGTTCCTCATTTATCGCACGGAGCTTGTCCTCATAGAATTTCAGTGAACCAATTTCAGGGGCTTCAATTCCCGTTTTCTTTGAACCGCCGCCCTTCTTTGAACCACCTTTCTTTGAACCGCTCTTCTTGCCCCCAATAGCGGGAAGACCTGAACCACCACCTTTGAACGTTTGTGTTACTGTGCGATCTTCCTTAACATTAAGTTTTACATCGGTTGAATTGTCCTTTTTCAGTCCTAAACTCTTTTTGAGGTCATTCCACCACTTAACGATTTTTCCCCATAAGTCTTGCAACCACTTCCATGCTTCTGTAACTGCATTTTTTACAGCACGGCCAAGGGGGAAATCACTGAACCTCTTCCAAATGTCAGTAGCAAAATCTCTGCACGTATTCCATAAATCAATGATTGGCCTTATTGCAAGCGCGCCCAAAACAACAAATGTTTCCCCAAGAGATTTGATGATTGCGATTGTCACTTGCATTTGTGCCTTCAAATAATCCCATATTGTGAAGGAGGATTCAAAACCACCAATGAGAGTATTCCATTGGTCGCACAAGCCTTCAAACCAAGAGAGAAGGTCACTAATACCATCAATCACATCTTGGATATAAGAATATAATTCTTGCATGGGTGCACTTTGGCTAAGAGTTAGCCAAAAGTTTTCAGTAACAACACCGAGTTTTTCCCACGATTTCCCAAGGCTATTATTTTGAACCTCTGCCATCTCAATTGCGGCGTTTGTTCCGTCGATTTGGGCGGCCAATTCTCCAAATTTCTGTCTGTTCTCCACTAAATTTTTGAGGAGTGAAGCATTAGCGATTCCGACAAGTTGAACGTAATCCGCATAAGTTAGGTGATTCTTGGCGCACGATTCCAATACTTCATTGAGAGAATGCAAGCTCAAATTATATTCACTATACTCTTCACGCACGGACATCAAGCGGCTTAATGTGGAATTTAATGCAGTGCCCAATTCCTCAGATTTTCCAAGATAACGGTCGCCGATTCCCTCAATTACACCCAATGCCATATTAAGATCAACGCCCGCCGACGCAAATGCACTGCCTGATTTTTGGAGTACCTGTGCCACGTTGTTTATCTCTTGTGATCCCAAACGGCTTGATTGGGCTATCTTGTTACTTACTGAAACGGCTTGTTCTCCTGAAAGATTAAAGGCCGCCAAAACGCTTGAAAGGTATTGCCCCGCGTCTTCTGATGATATGCGACCCGCCGCCGATAAGGCTAAAACTGCACGGCTCATTGTATTAAGGGCGGTGGTATTTTTGGCCAAATCGGGATTGATACCAATAAGGCCTTGTTGCATTTTGATTATCTCAATTGTTGCGATTCCGCTTTGGTTACTCAATTCCTTTGCACTCTGAGCAAATTTCATCATCTCTTCATTGGAACTCTCACTTATATTTTGAAAGGCATTGAGTTCTTGTTTGAGATTGTCCCATGAAGCAAGCGATTTGGAAACAACGCCAACGACGGCCGCTCCTAATGCAGCAAAAGCACCACCAAGCATGCCAAGGCTGCCTAACATTTCAGTAACCGATGAAGATATTCCACCACCAAGAGAACTAAACATTCCGCTAAGTCCTTCCATTGAGCCACCAACCTTTGAAAATAAGCCCTCAAATTGCCCTGAAAGGCCTTCTAATTGCTTTCCGAGCGATTCAGTCTTAGAACCAAAAGCCGTTGTTTTAGAACCTGCTTTCTCAAAACTCGTCTGTAATTTTTCAAGCTTGTTTTTACTGTTATTCAAGGCTGATATAAGCTTTGAATCATCGGCGCTTAGTTGTATTGAAAAGTCGTTTTTCATTGGTCTTCTAATGTCTGTGATATTATTTTTGCTTGCTCTTTAAGCCGTTGTATATCTTCTTTGCTCAAAGGCTCGGAATTGCCGTTTATTTGGTCTGTGCTGCTTTCTTCATTTTCCCATGGAAAGGCAATAAGGTCTTGGAGTGAAATGCGTTTTGAACTATTCTTTTGAAGATTGCAATAAGTTTGGAATCTTGTCCGCTCCCAATCGGGACGTTCATATACTTCAAGGTTTTCAATAATGCTTTGTATCTCATATTCCTCCATCTCGTCAAAGAAATAGGGGATTGTGCAGCACTTAAATTCAAAACATAGTATTCTGAACAGCTCGTGGACTATTTTTTTTTGTTGCCCTTGTCCTTCTCTTGGGATTGTGCAGCACCTGCAAGGAAGTTATTCTTCTGCATGGTCTTTGATAGCCATTCCGCAAACTCATTCATGACCTGTGGATTGGGGTCAATTACTTCATCAATGAAATCATCAAATGTTAGGCCAATGTCTTTATTTGAAGAGACCAAAACGCAATAGAAGAATGTACAGAAGTCTTGCAAGGTCTTTGGATTGAATGATTGCCCCGTGATATTCTCATACATAAAGAGTGAACGCATTGAATATCTCAAATTTACTTCTTGTTCTTTGATTCTTACTTTCATTTTTACTTGTCATTTATTTTGTTATTATCAAATCAAATAATGAGAGATACAAGGTTTCCCTCATACCTCTCTATATAAATAGTGTCTTGTCTTGGATTTTTTCAAGTGCCAAGCAATTTATTTACTCCTCATCGGTTTGTTCTTCACACGTCCAATAAACTCCTCCTCAATTGCAGTATTCAACCAATCAGCAAATTCTGATAGCTTAAACGGTTGCAAGTCGAGGGCTTCAAGAAATACCTCATAAGGAAGTTTTTCTTCAGGTCTTGTCCCTACAATAAAACAATAGTACAATTTGCAAAGCTCATCCAATGATTTGGGAGTGCAAAAGTCCTTCAAGCCTTTGAGGCTGAACGATTGTTGGTTTGTGAGCTTTTCAAACATGAGCAACGCGTGCACGTTGAAACCAATGTAGTACTCTGCTTCTCTGATTTTCAGAGTCATGTAATTTTTCTTCATATAAACTATTTTTGAGTTAATAAAAAGGTGACCCAAGGGACTTTCCCTCGGTCACTCATATAATACTCCGATCGTTGTTCAATTCCAAATCAAATTGCCATTTTTTTCAGGCGGGTAAAGTCTTTGCCTTTGAAATCTTGCCAACACCTTCAAACTCAACGCTAAACGTTGCGTTATCCCCTGATTGACTTTGTAAGTCGAGTTTGGTGATAATTACTTGTCCTGTTCTCAAAGTGCTTTGTGTTGGATTGTTTGCCGTCCACGCTGTAAGTGTTGGGTCATCTGCAACAGTCTTATCCCCTTCACTCTTCTTCTTGCCAAAATAAACCGTGATTGGCTCAAGAGCAACCATCTTATCAAATAGCGTATCATAAGCCCCTTCACTGTACATGTGTTCAGCTGAAATGCTCCATGTTACTTTTGTGGCCTTTTTTGAGCCATAAATGCCGTGATCTTTGGTACTTACTTCTTGCGTTTCAACGCCCATCGAGAGGGTGTGCGATTTACCAAATGCAAGTGATTTTCCTTTGTCATCAAAAAGCATGATGTCGTCTCCTCTTTCCATTTGTGCCATAATTGTATATAAATTATAATTTATTATTTTATTCTTCTGTTGTTGTTGCCTGTTTCTTTTCCGTGTAATATATTTCAGCGCTAAACACGAGCGTTTGAATGTAGACGTCCTGCTCAAAATTTTCTGAGGCGTCAATGAGTTCACAATGCTTTAAGAAGACGTGCGCCTTCTCAATTTCATTGTCATCTCGCAAAGTATCACCCTTGCAAAACTGATTTCTAATATAAGAGGCATAAACACAAGTTTCCGAGTAACTACCCGCACAAACGTTCAATTCAAATTCAACCTTATCGCATACAAGGCCATCTTTTGTATAGCTTGGGGTGGTGCTCAATCGCTTGAAAGTGATCCAACGCTGATTCCGTGAATTATCGTTACTTGGGAAGGCAACACAAGGATATATATTAAACTGTGGTTCATCTTTAGTAGTTCCCTCCTCAGTTTGTGCATTGTCTTCATTTCCCCATATCGCTTTTATAAGATTGTGAGTTATCAGACCTGCTAAATAGAATGTGTTTATCATCGTTCTTCTACTTCTTTAATTTGGCCAAGGCCTTATTCATTTCCTCATCATATTTGGTTTTGAAATCAAAGCTTGAAAGCGCGTTCTCATAGAAATGTGTCGCTTTCATTGAACCTGTTGAACGGCCACTATCTTTTTGGATACGCGACTTTGTTCCTTTGTCCAACCAAGATAAACGATACCAACCTGAACGGGGATTTCTTTTGTTCTTTGTTATTCTCACATAACGGGCAAATCCTTTGTCGTCTTGGCGGAATGTTTTACCCGCTCGCACACCCATCAGCAGCTTATCATTGTAGAGCTTGCCGTTTTTGTTTTTGCGAGCGTCGGTTATATGAATGCCTGATGATTTGAGATTCTTTCTTGCCTGATTGCGCAACAACAAACCACATTTATTTATTGCTTGGCGGCTTGCCTTCATCGATTCTTTCTTCAATGAAGTAACAAAATCCTTTGCCGTGTTCCTTATTACTGTGATTGCTAACTTCATAACTTAGAAATATTCTATACCGTTCTGCGTTCTATCAACAAAGAGCCAAAATTCTTTCAATTCAGGTTTGTGCTGAATCTCAACCACTCGATAGGTGTTGCTATATTCTTCCGTTTTTTGATTGAGAACCTTTGAACTCAACAGCTGAACGATTTTGCCCTCTGAAATGTAATTGTAATCATGATAATCTCTCACTGCAAATAATCTACTTGTGATTGGGCGCATAGCTTCTCCATATTCACCGTATTTGGTATTTGAGTCTTTCACTTCCCGACAAAATATTACCTTCATATCTTCCTCCTTTTTCTTTGGCCTAATCGTCCGTTGGCAATAGCTCGCACCTTTCCAATCATGAGGTGGTTTCTTTACATTAGGGCTATGTGCTGTAATGTCTTGCTCATCTTGGTAATCGGCCGTTCCGACTCTTAATGTCATGTTGTATTTCCCTGCAAACATATCTATCAACCTGAATAATTCTTATATAATGAAAGTATGTACTCGTATGAATGGTTTCCAATCTGAAGATTGCTGAGCGATTCTCTGTTCATGTACCATGTCGACAAAAGGAGGAGAATTGCATGAATGAGGGGCTTTTTTTGCTCCTCACTCATACCATCAATATCATCACAGATATGTTTTTGAACAACGACTTTTGCCGTGTCAAAAAGGGATTGGAGGTACTTATCTTCTCCATGCCAATCCTTTTCAAGGTTCAAATGTGATTTGATTTCATCTAATGTAATTTCCATATCTGCATAACGTTATGAATAATCTTATTTACCAATCTTACCGCAAACGATTGATTCAGGACGGACGTTTACAAAATTCACGTACACATTGGCTACAAGGCGCGTTTTACCTTCATGACTAAGGGTTACATTATCCACGAGCACATCAAGTCCCGGCCCCCAAAAACATACATAAGTGTCTTTGAATGAACCAATTACAAAGTTCTTATCATCTAAATAAGTAGAAGTAACTGCAGTGCGGCCATCTACTTCATTATTTTGAAGAACTAATTCAGTCGTCTTGCTCGATTTTGGCATTGCACGCATTGCGGATTTGGCCTTGGGGCTGATCACATATTGGTAGTCCTTCACGTGGTTCTCTTCCAAATTAGCTTCAAGGGCGCAAAGGTCTTCAAATTTCTCGCAACCCGTTACAGTAGCGGACGGAGCAAATAAGCCCGCGGGGGAAGTTGCGGTTTTTGCAGCATTTCCAAAGTAAGTTGCTTCAATCTTCTCAGAAATCGCATTCACGATCTCATTGCGCAAATGATTTTCTAACCCGATATTGTCCGATTGCATGAGCAGCTGTTTACTAATTGGAAGTACCACGGACAATCTAAAAGGTTCAACCTTTACAGAATCAAGATTCACAGTTGAATCAGCCGTTGGGCTAACTTCATTTTCCCAATGGGCATTATTTAACGCACCGAGTTTTTGAAATTGGATATTACCGACAAGTCCGCTCATAAAAGTAACACCGAGCTTGGACAATGTCGATTCTTCTCTAAGACGTTCTACAAGATTGAACATGTCTACAGCCACCACATCACCGCCTTCATCGGCCACTGTGAGTGCTCTTGTTTCTAATGGGAGCTGAATTTGACCGCTTGGATTCAAAGCTGAACGAGTTGCAGCCTGTGCACCTTCATGCAAGATTTTATCAGTTAATGTGTCGTGCGCGCGATTCTCAACGACGTTTTTAATTGTGTTCAAAAGGCTAAAGCTTCTCTTTTCCATTTGTTTTTCTGTATTATTATAATTATAATTTTGTTCTCTGCTTCTCAACTCTTCATTGAGTTGTTCAATTTCAAGATTTAAGGCGTTGATTCTTTCTCTTGCCGCGTCCATCTTCATTTTATCATCATGAGAGAATGAACGGATTTGAAGTTTGCGTTCCTCACAAAGAGCGGTAATCGATTTCTTCTCATCGGCAATTTGAAGTTTGCGTTCCTCAATCTCAAATTTTATGTGATGTGTACTTCTCATATATAATATAAATAGTATCTTATTGCGTTTTTTACAACGTTTGGATTTACAAATTCTGAAATTCTTCAATCGTTGCGTCCATGATTTGGTTGATTTCATCAGATTTCATGCGCACATCACTTGCACGCTTCTTCTGCAATTCCAAAGTGCCACCATCAGGGTATGCAGGATTATAGACACAACTAATTTCATACAAACGCATTTTATATATTTCATGGCACAATTGCGGGTGCTCAAACGATTGACCACCACAATTAAATTGATAGTTCCATTCATCACTATTCTTGTCCTCGTGAACTGAAAATCCAAACGACATGCCACCTAAATCCCCACGTTCAACGCCTGATTTTACACTGCGGCCTAATTCTGTATTATCATCTAACTCGAGCATAAAGCGCAAGCCCTCATTCTCGACAACTTCAAGCATAAGACTTCCTTGCTTCTTGTCATCTTTGGGACGATGAACGCCAAGCACTTTGTTTGCATCATGGTTATAATACATGTAGATGAAACTCTTATCAATGTCTTCTTGCGTTATCGCATTTGGCATTATTCTCTCATAAAAATCCCCTCCAATGAGTTGCGACCAAACATTGAACCTGATAGCCCAACCGCTGATAACATTTCCTGAAAGTTCAATTTTGCCTTCTTGCTCAAATGAACGCTTCTCAATTTCCTTTTCCTTCTGTTCCTTCATTTTCTTCTTCTTGTGTGTCTGAATTATTTATCGTATTCTGTTCTATATCCGTGTAAGCGATAATGTGTTTATCACCGTCCTTAATTGCTTCATAGGCCAATTCACTTCTAACTTCATTGATAGAGAGACATCCATTTTGCAAGAGTGTTGAATAATAAGCCGCTTGTGCGCTTTTGCTCATTCTAAGCATTGAGTTCTCATCAATATCGATTTTATATTTCCCTTGACTTTGTGGGCTGAACATCTTGCGAGAAAACTCGTGTTCAATCATTGAAATGTAGTTCTGAATCGTGGTTGTAAGGAATAAGTTCATTAAGTCCTCCACGTTGCTTGATTTATTACCCAAGCCTAAGAGTTCAGGGGGAACACCAAAGAATGAACAAATCTCTATCGCATTAAATTTGCGAGAATCTAAGAGCTGCATTTCTTCTGCATTACTACTCAACGCCTGATATTTCATATCTCCACTCAACACCAAGACACCATTTGTCGATTGCGTCCAATTGTTAGCGATATCCTCTTTCTGTTTCTTGCTGATTGCGCTGAGCGTCGAGAGCACACCACGGGCGGGCTGCCCACCACTTTGGAATATCTGTTTTGCTGAATTTTCCGCCCCGTGTGCAATTTGTAATTGACGAGCGGCAAAACTAAGTACAGATTGGCCGTGTATTCCATCACTTGAATTGTTCTGCAAGTGGATTATATCAAAAGGCTCAATCTTCTTCACCTTATTCAAGAAAGGCACTTGGTAATACAATTCTTGCTTTTGCTTGTTCCAATACACCGACACATCAGACGGCTCTAAATATGTAATGTCCACAACATCACCTTGCTCATTCCGATTCAAGTAACAAAAGGCATTCCCCCTTAATAGGACATCTGAAATCAACTTCTTCATGAAATTGTATCTTGTCATCACCATGTTGTCAAATACTTTCTGTAACCGATGATTTTTTTGTTCTCGAGTGTTTCCCTTCTTGTCGATATATAAGACATTCAGGGGCAAATTTGCCACCGTTGAACTGATTAAATCGACACACCTATAGACCGATGAAAGGTTTTGTGCACGGTCGTTGTTATTGAAAAGGTCTTGGAATGTATTAAGCCCTTGCCCGATTCTTTCTTCATAAGAAATCGACGGCTGCTCAAAATTCCGTTTTTCCCTTGTTATATTCAAACCAAATATCTTCATTGGTATTATTGATTTTTTCTATATTATATTGAGGTGTCAAATTGGGGTTCTAATAAGTAGCCCCCGCACGCTGAAAGCATTGAAACACATCCATCGATCTTTGCAGCTCCACCCTTTGCACCACCTTTTTTCACGGGCTTGCAATTCTCGTTGTGGTCAAATTTCAGTTCTACATTGTCAAAACAAAAGCGGGTAAGAATGTTGTTATCAATTCTGCAAGCCCCCATCTTCACCAATCGCTCAAATTCTTTTGTTGGCCTATTAAATGACCAAAGCGCCTGAGAAAAGGGAGTGAGGGGCAATCCCTTTGCTGTTGCGTCAATCGCCCACTGTGTCGCATTATATTGGTCATAGAACACCCCTCCGATTGTGTAGCGCTCCGCAATTTGAAGAATGACCTTTGTAACTTCATCATAATCACATACATTTCCGTTGGTAACTATGAGCTGATTTTGATTTATTGCTTTCCGATATATTTCTTGGTTCATGTTCTGATGAAGCGCTGATTCAGGTAAGAAAAACCACGTTTTGAAGTAATATATTCCATCTTCCACGACCATCATGCTCAGGGCTGTGAGATCACAAGTTGACGCTAAATCTGCCCCGAGCCAAACAATTGTATTATCAGGGTCAAATTGGTCAAGGCTTATATCGCATGTGACATTTAATATCTCATCATGAGTTAGCCACGTCTTTTCATAATCGGTTAATCCCCAAAAACCAAAATTCTTGCACTTCACAAAAGGCTCAACCGTTGGGCTGTTGCTTGCCTTGTTCACTTCAATCTGTAATTTATCAGGGTAAAGGGTCTGATTTAAGCTCGGATTTGCCTTCTCCCATGTATTTGGGTCTTTATAGTCGTCCCCCTCATCAAGACAATAGATAAAAACGAGTTGTGAATCATCTTGCACTTTTCCGCTCAGAATCTCAATCATCTCTTTTCTCTTGGTATAGGCAACGCCGTTCATGTCAAAGCCCGCGGACGTGATTATAATTCCCATTGGATTGCGACGACCTTGCATGCCTGAACACATGTTTGCATAAATCTTTTCAGTTGAACACTCGTGGTATTCATCCTGCAGAAACGCGTGGGGATTACTTCCGTCAAGCCTCTTATAATCTGCCGCAAGACAACTAATTTGAGAATTGGTCATCGGGAACTTAATAGAGTCCCTGAAACGATGAAATAGCTTGTTCTTGGGGTCTAAACCACCGAGGAATTTATGCGCATAGTCATAGGCAAGTAATGCTTGTTTGTGGGAATTTGCGAGGAAGAAAACATCACTTGATTGTTCACCGTCCGCAATCATCATATATAGAAGAATCGCAGCAGCAAGAGCCGTTTTTCCGTTTTTTCTTCCCACCTCAAACCAAACATATTGAACAACACGCCGATTCTTTGGTTTGCCTTCTTCATCTTTCCAATAGAAACCAAACATATTAGATATTATGAATCTTTGGAAGTCTAATAATTTGAATGGTTTCCCTGCGTGTTCCCCTTTGAAGTGTTTGAGCTTTGAAATGAAATTCACCACCCTATCAACTGCACGAGGCCTGAACTCCATATCAGGACGAGAAAACCAATCAAGGAAACGTTTGGTTGCTTGTTTTATGTATCGATTTGCGGTTATCTTGCCACTTTGGACGTCCAACGCATATTGCTTATATTTGAGAAGAGAATCAGTGCCTTTTGAATCACTCTTCTCCTTCATAAGAACCACCACTTGTTAATGCGCTAATAAAGTCCTCAGCGCTTATATCTTCATTGCTTTGTTCCTTGGGCTTGCAACGCTCTCTATAATAAGGATTTGCCCCAATGAGATTAAGAATGCGTGTATTGGAAGCAACCAATTCTTTTAAGGTTGTGAGGAGGGGGTGTCGCTTGCCGTTCTCATAATTGCAAATCCCCTTTTCTTGGATTTCCTTCTCACATTGCTTTTGAAGTTTGTATTGCATTTTGAACGTGTCGATGAGATAATACCATTCAGGAAGAATTTGAACATCTCCATTCTCATCTACTTCACCATACCTTTCTATAAGACCCGCAAGCAAAGCGTCTGAATAAGCACTTGGGCTATTTGGTTTTGCTGATTTCTTCATTGTCGTTTTTATTTGTCCTTTATAATAATAAATAGTCCATAATCGGAAAAACTCAACGTTTCCGTGATATTTAATGCGTTTTTGTGCGTTTTTTTCCTCTTGGTCATTTCTCCCATATAAGCGTTATATTTGCCCTCCTGAACGTTTCCACGCTTGGAATGATATAATGCAGTAGAACGGATATAAACGTTGATAATCGGGTATCGTTGGATATAATGATATATTGCAATCTGCGATTGTTGTATTGGTTATATCCTTTATATGGTTTTATAGGGACTTACTTTCTAAGATACATTCATGAACTCATTTCATTCATTCATTTCATGATGAACTCGTGTTACTCGTTCATGTGTACTTGTACCTTGATAATCGGTTATTGTTGGATATGTATTGCTATGATTGATATAATCCCGTATTGGTGTTATCCCTATGTTATGGGGATTATTCCACTTTGTCATAATCCATAGGTAGTTTTTTCTTGGTGGATTTATGGTTATGTGTTGGGTGGCCAACATTTCATTTTTATTATATAGAACTAACACATCCAAGAATATATCTCAGAAATGAAAACTTGGCCACTTGCAAAAGCTACTCTTTTCATTGGCATATTACAACCAACAACCGACCAATGAAACACAACCATTCTAAGACGTTATACATAGGGATTAGAACAATGTATCATTGGAGATTAGAAGAGCGCTTACAAGTCAAATAAACGCACATAAAAGAAAAACCACCACACGTTATAAACGCATAGTGGTACAAACACATATATAAAAACTAAGTGGTCATCTTTATCTCCTTCAAACGATTTTGAAGAGTGGCACGAGATATTTTCACTCCTCTCTCTTGTAGCTTCTTCAAAAGTGGACGTTGGGCAATATCAGGATTCTCCTTTAGAACTTCTCTAATCGCATTCTGTTGCCTTACCTTATCGATGATCTTCTTCTCCTGAGTGAATTTCATCTCAGTGTAGAAGTTCTGCACCCAAGTCGAGGTTATATTCAAACGTGGGAACTTCTCGCTTACAATCTGAAATGCTTCTTTCACTGATACAGAAGAACAATCGACAACAGAACACAGAATTTCAGTCTTGATTTGTTTAAGTAGGGTGGAATATCCAAGATTAGAATTCACTTTGCTCTTTTTGATTATGATTCCACTTTTGGGGCGGCTTGTCTCTCTGAGATAATCCAAGCGCTTTTTATACCGTTCTTCAATGTCTTCTTCTGTATATGAATCAACTTCTTCCATCACCTCAATAAGATCACGAGGAGTAAGCGAGTGGTTAGAATCGAGGTTGTGCAACTCTATCTTCTGCAACGTGCGATATAAGATTCTATTCAGGTCGCAACGAGGATTCAGGAGCTTATATAATGACATGGTTTGTAATAACCAATGCTTCAATGTCTCACTGCCATTATCGGCAAAGTGCCCCCGATGAATGAAATAGGGCATTTGGAAGAACTTCTTCTCATTCTTCTCATTCCCATCAACATACTGATAAGCAATGTCTGAATCGGGAGAAAAAAGCCACCCTTCATGCTCCAATCTGTAGTTCATCCATCCTCTTTCATATCCATCAACGCCCCATTTTTCCGCAAATTGATTCCAAGGGATATTCTTATAATCGTTACACATGGTATAATTGATATATGCATTGCAACCTTCATTCTTTGCCGTGTTATTTGCCTTGTGAGCGTGTTTCTCTTCTTCACGGCTGCATTCTTCTTCTTCACGTTCCAACGCCCATTGCTGAAATTCTTTTTGCTGAAAGAAATCTTCTCCGCCGTTGAAAATCTTCTCGTTGTTATTGAAGATAGATAAAGGCTTGTGAGTTCCAAGGCACATTTGAGAGCACTTCAAGCTACATGCGTCGATACTATCTTCAAATGAAGAAACCTTCTTGTATTGTTCATATAAGAACTCTGATATTAGTTTGTGCTGCTCCTTATTCAAAGCGTCCTGAAACAGAAAAAAGATATGATATTTCCGCTTCTCTTGGCTATCACTATATGAACTAAATGCGCAACTTGCTTGAATATCCCCATCAACCTTTGAAATTAGTTCTTGTGGGGTCTGTTGTTCATTATCAAAGTCGAGAAATATCGTGTGAGACTGAATGAAGTTTTCATCACGCTTTTCCGCGATTCTCATTATCACATCATGGTTCTTCTTCTTGAAAATTGGAGCAACAGCACGACCGCTGCAACATTCAAATAGGAACGCGGCAACGCTTGTAATTTCCTTCTCTACAAATGAAATCTTGCTGAATTCTTCTCCTTTGGGTTTGACCTGATAGGCCACTGTACTTAAGTTTATTCTCATATCTTTATCATTATTATCATTTATAATTAGTGTGCTTTATCTTAAAATACTACTTTTCACACAAAAATACAAATAAAAAATGCTCAAATCGCCACACTTGGCAACTTGAGCACCTGAATAATAATGATATGAATAGAATAATCTTCTATATAATAACGCCCTCACGGCGTGATTTTTCTTTTGTGTTGTGCACGCATGGCAGCGTGGATGTCCTCATGGCATTGACAACATAAAGCCATTAGATTGTCATAATCAAAAGCAAGTTGAATCAAATAGTTCAGGTCACCATTACACGCTTTCAAGGGTAATATATGGTGTATTTCTTCTGTTTCTTTTGTT
>QWCI01000313.1_pt1 | contig 21564 bp, 22 predicted proteins | sample 1972541 | NCBI WGS metagenome assembly QWCI01 (sample SAMN09866712, study PRJNA288562) | Human oral metagenome isolate term3_saliva, whole genome shotgun sequencing... | isolation source: mouth | host: Homo sapiens | place: USA: California | reverse complement strand
TTCGATGAGCTGGTCCTGGCGGGCGCGCTTGTGGCAGTTGAGGCACTCGATGAGCGGGTCGGTGAAGGCCTTGACGTGGCCGGAGGCGACCCACACTTCACGCGGGAGGATGACGGAGGAGTCCAGGCCCACGACGTCGGCGCGGCGGCGGACCATAGCATTCCACCAGGCGCGCTTAATGTTTTCCTTCAGTTCCACGCCGAGCGGGCCGTAGTCCCACGCGGAGCGGGTACCACCGTAGATGTCACCGCAGGGGAAGACGAAGCCGCGGCGCTTGGCCAGGCTGATCACATTGTCGAGGCGGGAGGGTCCCTTAGCCACTTGTCACTCCTTGAGTATCTGGGGCACGACTGGCTGTCGTGTCGCCATTGATACTAGTCGATAACCGCTGTTTGGGGCGGTTTCTCCCCGCTTGTGCGCTCATGGATCCCACCACAGGTGCGCGCCCGACCGCCGACAGGGCCCCGGCCTCGTCCGAATGGAGCGGGGGACGAGGCCGGGGCAGGGTCGAGGGGTCATGTTCCCCGGGCGAGCGACAGGTTCAGTTGAAGCGGCGCAGACGACCCGTGGAGGTGAAGTGCCACCCAGCGGCGGCAACTGCGAGAGTGAGGAGGCCGAGCAGCCAGAAGGCGGGGTGCATCGGGGGAAGGTAGCCGGACTTGTGAACAAGCGTGAGGACCAGCCAGGTGACCGGACCGGCGATGCCGGCTAAGCCCAGCACAGTCGCCACGATAATGCTGAGAGCGACCGTCCACGGGCCTCGACCATGGCGCGAGGCCGCACCGATCAGGCGTCCGGCCCCGTCGCAGGCGATCCAAGCGACCACCACAATGAGCCACGAGTCCACTCCGAGGGGATACTCAAGGCTCCCCAGGAAGAAGATGTGCGTCTGAGTCAGGGCGAGCACCCACCAGATCACGCTGGCGATCGCGATAACGACGGCACTGTGCACGTAGGTCGACAGTGTCAGGGTGCGGCGCGACGCTCCGCTGAGAGACGCTGCCCGCAGGTCCGTCGTCGTAGTGATGATCTGCGCGACGAGAATGTAGATGCCCGTCATGAAGGCAGCGTTGACGGCAGCCTGATCGACGTGCCCCGAGAAGTCATCGGAGGTCGCGTACATGATGGCGCTCACCGTGGAGTTAATGAGAAATTGACCGACGACAAGCGCGGCGTAGACTCCGAAGGCGAATCGCCAGTCGACCATTCCGAGTCGCCAGATCGAAGGCTGAGAAGAAACAGTGGGTGCGGTGCTCATTGGTCATTCTCCTGGATGAGGTAGGCGAAGGCGTCTTGGAAAGAACAGGGCGAGAAGGTCAGAGAGTACGATGCGATCTCGGTGTCGCCGATGGAACCGCCGCGCAGGTCCACGACGATCTCTCGCGTGGGGCCGAGCTCACGGCTCGCGATGACGGCGAGGTCCGGATGAACGGCGAGGAAGCGCTCGACGTCGGAGGCGTGGCCGGTCAGTGCACAGACTCGGCAGGTGAAGTCGTCGACGCTCTCATGAGCAAGGAGCAGGCCTTTCTTCAAAACGATGACGTCTTCGGCGACCTTTTCGAGTTCGGAGACCATGTGCGAGGAAACGAGGAAGCGGCGCTGCGGGCGCTTTCCTTCCATGCACTCCCCCGCCAGAGTGAGGATTTCCTCGTAGAAGGCGTAGCGCGTGGGCACGTCCAGGGGCGCCTGGATCTCGTCGAGGAGGGTGATGGGCGCGCCCTTCCAAGAGTCTTGCGGCTGCGGACCGGCAGACCGAAGCGCCGGGCGTAGTGAGCGAAAAGCCGCTCGTCCCAGGTGGGACGCAGACGGGCGTATTGGATCAGGATAGTTGCGGGGACATCGTCGAGGTCTCGGCTGGACGAGGCCATGATCGAGTCGGTGAACAGGTCGTCGGCACTGGCCGGGGCGGCGTCGATGGAGATGCTTCCCGAGGTGGGGGCCAGCAGGCCGCCGAGGATCTGCATGAGCGTCGTCTTGCCCGAGCCGTTAGGGCCGACCAGAGCAGTGACAGTCGATTCCCCGAGGATGAGGGAGACGTCGAGCAAAGCCGGCACTATCTCACCTCGGTAGGTGTGGGTGATGGAGGTCAGGGTGATCATGAGTTGTCCTTGGCGGTTGTGTCGGCACCGTAGGCGCGGACGTGGTCGATGATGGCGTCGATATCGAGGCCCAGTGCCAGGCCTGCTTCGACGGCGGGGTTCAGGGTCTCCTCCACGTAGGACGCACGTCCGTCGGCCACCAGGGCCCCCCGCGCGCCTTCGGCGACGAACATGCCGATGCCTCGTCGCTTTTCGACCAGGCCCTCGTCGACGAGGATCGCGAAGGCCTTGCCGACGGTGGCCGGGTTGATGCGGTAGGTCGCGGAGTATTCCGTGGTGGAGGTGAGCTGATCCCCAGCGAGCAGGGTGCCGCGCAGGATCTGCGCGCGGATGTCATCGGCGATCTGCACGTAGATCGGGATCCCCGAGACGAATGTGGGTGCCATTGGCAGCCTCCTCGGTTCAGCGGTTCATTACATGACTAATGAACCATATAACCAACTAACCTGTCAAGCTATCTCACCAAACGAGTTGCAGATCACGCCTCACTCCCCTCTCGTCCGAATCCGCGAGCGAACACCCCGCCCGCGCAGCTGGGCCCGACGAATGTCAGCACTAACCCGCCAATGCGCAGACCCGATAGATTGATTCGCCCCAGGTATTGCGAAGAGCGTCTTGGGCCAACCACAACACGGTTACACCACACGGACAGCCCGGGCGGAGGCCCGCCCAGAGGAATCGGGGATTTCTAGTCGACATCTCCAAGCGACAAGAGGCTGCCAAATCTCGCGGGCAACCAGGCACGAAGGCACCCGCGACCCGGACAAGCAGCCACACCACCACCAGAAGCAACGGCAGAGCGGGGGCGCTGCACCCGTTACGGGACCATGCACCCGATCAGGGGCGCTGCACCCGTTCAGAAGAGGTGCATTGCCTACGGATCGGGTGCAGCGCCCCAATACACAAGAACAAACGCGGAACTGGCAAACCGAGACACTCCCCACCACAACCAGCCCGAGCACAGGACGCCAGGCGGGCACCGGGCGGATGTTGAGCAGCTTTGTTGCATCCTATTGACGCTGCCCCACCGCGAGTCCCACCCACAACACCACCTCACGAGCAACCGCGCCCAAACCGTAGTCCGCTTCGCCCCAAACACCCTTTTTCAGCCGGATTTCACCGAAGTGGACTGCACTTTGGGCACACCATCAAGGACAGGCAACCACACCACCACACGGACAGCCCGGGCGAAGACACCGCCCGTAGGGTTCGGGCGAGCATCTGGTCGGACGCTTCGAACGAAGCGAGGCGCCAGGTCTCGCGGGCGACCAGGCCCAAAGGCACCCACGACCCGGGCAACCATTCGGCAGCCTGGCGCGGCGTTTGTCCTGAACGCATCAGCGCATCCAGACCCGACAGATGGCGGTGCGGGCACCCGGCCCACACTGGCACCCATCGAATTAACGCACACAGCAAGGGGCCTAGGGGACCGTCAATCGGCAGATAGTGCCGCCGAACAGGCCGAGATGTCACGGCCCAACAGAGCCAACCTCCGCCACCCACGCTCACCACGCACAGCACCCCAAAAGTCGCAGACAATCCCCTTCATCTATTCCACGATTTGACATCACGCGATTGCAATTCCGCCAATGTCAGCACTTCATTGAAATCTTGACCATCGAATTGCATGTGAAACTTTAGGGCGCACACAAGAGTGCGCTACTGACGCCCAACAACCAGCATCGGTCACCGACCAGCAGCGCCCGAACACCCGTTCCCAACGACCCACATCCCGCGGCCGCCAGCGCCCTCGACCCACACGGCACCCGCGGCCCACACGGTGCCCGAACACGCAAAGAACCCCGGCCTCGTCCCACGGGGATAGGGGACGAGGCCGGGGCTGGCTAGGCAGGAGGGCGCGGCGCACTTACTCCTTGACGCCGCCGGCGGTCAGGCCGGAGACAATGTACTTTTGCAGGTACTGGAACAGCAGGATGACCGGGACGGCCGCGAGGACGGCACCCGCCGCGAAGATGCCCCACGGGGCGGTACGCTCATCGGCTGCCCACATATACATACCGACGGCCAGCGTGAACTGATCCTGATCCTGCAGGACAACCTTCGCGATCACGAAGTCACCGAGCGAGGAGATGAAGCTCAGCAGGCCGACAACGGCCAGGACCGGGCGAACCAGCGGCATGATAATCGTCCAGAAGGTCTGGGCGTGCGTCGCACCGTCGATCATCGCCGCCTCATCCAGCGAACGCGGGATCGAGTTGAAGAAGCCGTACAGCAGGAAAGTGTTCGAGCCGAGCGCGCCACCGAGGTAGACGCATATCAGGCCGAGCTTCGAGTTCAGGCCCATGACCGGGAAGATGTCCTGGATACCCAGGAGCAGCAGGTACAGGGCCACGAAGGCCAGCATCTGCGGGAACATCTGGACCAGCAGGAGGCCGGTCAGCGTGCCACGGCGCCCCTTGAAGCGGAAGCGACTGAACGCGTAGGCGGCAGCAGCGCCCATGAGGACAGTACCGATAGCGGTCGTGGTAGACACGATCAGAGAGTTGACGACCCACGACCAGTAAGCAGCGTACCTGCCCGACCCCAGGGACATGTAGTTATCGAACGACACGTTCGAGAACAGCTTGTTCGAACCCGTCAGCGTCGCGCCCGGGTTGAGGGAGACCGACAGGACGTAGAGCAGCGGGACCAGGCAGTAGATGATCATGACGATGGCGACGACGTGACGCCATCCGACCTCTTTCCACCAGCGCGCGCCCTTGAGGGTCGGCTCACTCTTCTTCTTCGTCACTTTTGCAGCACTCATCACAGCTCCTCAAGGGTCTTCGTCTGGCGGAAACCGAGCCACGCGATCACGCCCACGACGATGAAGATGATGATCGACATGGCCGAGGCCAGGCCGTAGTTCGGGGAACCCGACTCGATCGCGATCTTGTAGACCATCGAAATCAGGATGTCAGTCTGGCCGACATCCATGCCCGGGTAGTTCGGGCCACCGCCGGTCAACATGTAGATGAGCGAGAAGTTGTTGAAGTTGAATGCGAAGGACGCGATCAGCAGCGGGACGGTGGACTGCAGCACGAGGGGCAGCTTGATGGACCACACGGTACGCAGTCCGGAAGCACCATCGATCTTCGCGGCCTCTTCAACGTCACCCGGCAGCGACTGCAGGGCACCCAGGCAGACGAGGAACATGTAGGGGAAGCCCAGCCACAGGTTCACGCCCAGGATCGAGAGCTTCGCCAGCGTTCCATCCGTGAGCCACGGGACGTGTGCACCACCGAGGAGCACCTGGTTGATGAAGCCGAAGTCCTTGTTGAGCATACCCTTCCACACCAGCGTGGCCAGGAAGGCCGGGAAGGCGTAGGGCAGGATCATGAGGGACTGGTAGATCTTGCGCCCCTTGATACGCTTGTCCGCGAAGACGAGGCCGAGGATGAGGCCGAGCGCGAAGGTCGACAGGACCGAGGCCGCAGCGAAGATGAAGGACCATACGAGGGCCTTCATGAAGGGACCCGCCAGATCGCCGCGCGTGAACATGTTGCGGTAGTTGTCGAAGCCGACGAAGACGCGCCAGCCCGGATCGAGCTGATTGCCCTCGGCGTCGACGAACGCACCGACCTTACCGTCGGCCGTGTAGACCGTGCCCGTCTCGGTGTCGGTCAGCGTGTCCGCAGCTTCATCGTAGTTGTAGCGAGACTTCGCAAGGTAGGCGGTCGTGCCATCCTCGCTCTTGTAGTGGCCCGCGTTGGGATCCTCGGAGGCCGGGACGTTCAGCGCGAAAACCTCGGTCTGGCGCTTCAGAACATCGTTGATCTTGAGAACCTTGTAGCCGTCAACGGCGGTGATCATGCCGGCGGACTGGGTACCACCCACCTCATGGAAGGGTTTCTCGGAGTTGCCGACCTTGATACCACCGGTCTCAGCATCGACGATGGCCAGGCCGAGGCCCAAGCCGTCTTCGACGATAGCGGCCGGGAGATTCACTGCGCCGGGGGCGCGCTGCTCTGCAGACTTCAGGATCGACGCGACCGCGTCTTCCTTGGTCGAATTATGGCCCTGCCCGTAGTTCGTGAAGGACACGTAGCCCGTGTACCCCATGACGAACACCTGATAGATGAGCAGGAACACCATGCCGGGAACCAGGTACTTCGCGGGGATCATCCGCTTGGAGAAGTACACCCAGTTCACGACGAGGAGCAGCACGGCCAGGACGGCGAGAACCGTCCACGACTTCACCAGGTACGCGGTGAACATGCCGTAGAGCCCCAGGGCGTCGATGAGCATCATCAGGACGAGTTTCACAAAGAAACCAGGCTTGGTCACTTCGCTCGCATGCGAGGCCTTGGGCCCCGTCTTTTTCTTTTCTGTAGCCTTCGCTGGCTCAGACATCGTGTCCTCCACACGTGCGCGTACGCGCGTCATTGCGACGAATCCGCCTGCCGGCGGTCAAAAAGGGCACCGCAGGTGCCTGTGCGCCGACTTGCGGCGTTGAATATTGATGGGGCTCATGCCCGCCCGCAACGCCAATGGGGGCGGGCGGGCATGAGCACTCCTGTGCGTCGAGGTGAGGTCTTGCTCGAGCGACTATCGCCGAGCGAGGGGACTCACTTGGAGGCGATGGCACCCTCGATGTTGGTGACCATCATGGACCACAGAGCGTCGGGCGTATCCTTGCCGGTCACGATATCTGCCTCGGTCTGGCCCCAGAAGTTCCAGACGGCACCCATCGCGGGGATCGCGGGAGCGAGCGCGCCACCCTCAGCAACCTTGGAGAAGTCCTTGATGTCCTGGTCATCGGAAGCAGCGGCAACCTCGGGCATCGCGGAGGCGCGGCCACCGAGCTTCTGCATCTCTTCCTGGGCCTTGGGGGTAGCCAGGTAGTTGAAGAACTGCTTGGCGGCAACCGGGTTGGCAGACTTGGCGCTCTGGTAGAACATCTGGACGCCAACGAAGGGCTGGGCGGCCTGCGAGCCGGCAGCGGGGACAGGCAGGACAGAGACCTTCATTCCGGCCGCGCGGAAGGCCGCGACGTTCCAGGGGCCGGTCACCGTGTAGGCCGCGGCACCGTCAAGGAACTTCTGCTTGGCAATGTCGCCGGTGATCGAGGGGGACACGATGCCCGCGTCGCCCTGAGCCTTCAGCCAGTTGGCAAACTCGGTGCCGCCGGAGCCGTTCATAGCCAGCTCGGCGGTGTACTCGCCCTCAGAGTTGGTCTTGAAAACGGGAGCGCCGAAGGAGGTCTGGAAAGCGTAGAAGTGGTACGGATCGCCCTTGTCGCCCATCTGGATGATGAAGGGGTACTCGGCACCCGACGCCTTGCCCGAGGAAATCAAGTCGTCGTAGGTGGTGGGAGTGTCGCTGGTCAGGGCGTCGTTACGAACCAGGGCGACAGACTCAACGGCGTAGGGAACACCGTAGGTCTGGCCGTTGTACGTCACGGCCTTGACGGCCACGTCGGAGAACTGGGACTTGGCTTCGCCCAGGTCGACGGGGGCGACGACACCGTTAGCGACGAGCGCACCGAGCTTGTCGTGTGCCATAACAATCAGGTCGGGGCCGTTGCCGGTGGGCACCTGGGTGGTGAACTCGGTGTCCATGTCAGCCTCGGACTTCTGAACAACATTGACAGCAACGCCCGTCTCTGCCGTGAAGTCACTGGCGAAAGTCTGAACCTGCGTGAAACGAGTGTCGTCCGCCCAGATCGTGAGGGTCGCCGCCGTGTCGTTGTCGGTCGCGGCCGGGGTGGTGTTGCCGCTGCAAGCAGCCAGGGCGGTGACCGCCGCAAAGGCGCCGAGTGCTGCGATGCCACGTCGCATATTTACTCCTGTGTTGGTCGGGCTGGTCGCCTCCATCAGCGACCTGCTATTAGTCACTGTAATACGTCCGATTTTATTTCTGCAACAATTTTCCGAATTATGAGCCAGCTGTTACATTGGTACTCGTTACGTCGTGCGCACACACCCAAAGGAGAGTTGAGTCGATGACGAAAAACCGCACGAGTATGGCCGATATCGCCGCACGCGCGGGCGTCTCGACGGCAACAGTCTCGCGCGTCTTTAACGGCGTCGGACAGGTCTCCGCAGACACGCGCCGCAAGGTCCTGACCGCGATTGACGAGCTGGGATACGACCGCCCGACACCCGAACGCACTCCCGACACGCCGACAATTGGCATCATCGTCCCCGAGCTGACGAACCCGATCTTTGCCTCTTTTACCCACCACCTCCAGGAGAAGGTGTCGCGAGCAGGTGGTATCTCACTCATTCGGACGCAAACACCGGGTGCGACCTCGGAGTTCGACCACCTATCTTCTCTACTCGACCATCGCGTGAGCGGCCTCATTTTCGTATCCGGAAGACATGCTGACCTCCTGGCAGACCTTGGTCCCTATTTCAATGTGACACAGCACTCAATCCCCTTTGTGACCATCAATGGCGCACGTCCCGAGATTCCTGCCCCTGACTTTTCTACGGGCGACGCACTGGGAATCCGCGCGGCCGTCACCCACCTACACGAACTCGGTCACACCCGTATCGCTCTCCTGGGCGGTCGCACCCACATCGTCCCCGCTCTGCGCAAAGCAGAGGCCTTCACACAGATCATGGGCGAGCTGATCGGTGACCACGCCCCCATCATCGAGGAAACCTTCTACACATACGAGGCCGCGGCAGCCCATACGGCCGGCCTGATCGAGCGCGGAGTTACAGCAATCATCACCGGGTCGGATCTACAGGCGCTCGGCGCAATCCGAACGATCACCTCCATGGGGCTGTCGGTCCCGGATGACATCTCCATCATCGGTTTCGACGATACCTTCCTCATGTCCCACCTCAGCCCGGGCCTGACCACCGTCCACCAGCCCGTCGCCTCGATCGTTTCCGCCGCCGTACGCAATCTTTTCGAGGCCTTGGCCACACCCAACTCCGCCCCCATTCACGAGGATTACGTCTTTTCACCCGACCTAGTCGTGCGCGGAACGACCGCGCACGCACACTAAAGCCCTGATCAGACAAGTTCGCTCTCCGAGAATGACTTGACAATCATTCTCACTAGGTCAGAGAATGATTCTCATGTCGAAAAGAATCCTCGTCGCCGCATGTGCGGCAGCTACAGCGCTCGCTCTGTCCGCTTGCTCCCCCTCCGCCTCGACCGGTGGCAAGGCCAGCAAGGACGGCACCTTGACCGTGATGGCTTCCTTCTATCCCCTGAAGTACCTGGCCGAGAAGGTCGGCGGTGAGCACGTCACCGTCACCTCGCTGACCCCGGACGGTGCCGAGCCTCACGACCTTGAACTCTCGCCCAAGATGGTCGACTCCCTGGCCTCCGCCGACGCGGTGGTCTACCTGGCCGGCTTCCAGGGCGCGGTCGATGAAGCCATCGAGCAGCATGCCCCCACAACCGTCATTGATGTGTCCTCCGCCGCCCAGCTGGTTGCGATCGACTCGACGTCCAACCATCCGGGCGAGGACGAGGGCACCGACGAGGCCCAGTCCGGCGAAGCTCAGTCCGGCAAAGCCCAGTCTGGGGAGGCCGCCGACCACGACCATGAAGGCCACGAGCACGAGGGCCACGACCATGAGCACGCCGACCACGACCACCACCACGACATGAGCATGGACCCGCACTTCTGGCTCGACCCGGCGCGTATGGCCAATGCCGCAACCCTGGTGGGCGACAAGCTCGCTGAGGCCGATCCGACCAACGCCGAGACCTACAAGGCCAACGCACAGGCCCTGAACAAGGAACTCACCTCCCTGGGCGACAACCTCGTTACGAAGACCTCGACCTGCCAGATTAAGACCTTCGTCACCGCGCACACCGCCTTCGGCTACCTCGCCGACCGCACCGGCCTGACCCAGGTGGGCATCTCGGGCCTCGACCCTGAGTCCTCCCCCTCCCCCGCACGTCTGGCCGAGATTGGCAAGATTGCCAAGGATCAGGGCGTGACGACCATCTTCACCGAAGCCCTCATTGACCCCAAGGTTGCGCAGACCCTGGCCGATGACCTCGGAATCTCCACGGCCGTCCTGGATCCGATCGAGTCCCAGACCGACTCTTCCAAGGACTACGCCGCGGTCATGAACGACAACATTGACGCCCTGACGAAAGCCAACAACTGCCAGTGATCACGACTGACACCACCACGACGGCGGGAGCCTCCCAGGCGGAGGCGACCGCCGTCGTGCGTCTCGATAATCTGCATGTGGCCTGGGATACGGACCTGATCCTTCACGGGATCTCCCTGTCCATTCCCGCCGGCCAGACCGTTGCCATCACCGGTTCGAACGGGTCGGGCAAGTCCACGACGCTCAAGGCCATCCTGGGCACCGCCCCCATCACGAGCGGTGATGCCCTCCTCTTCGGCCGCTCGATCACCGCCCGAGGCCGCGTGCCCTGGAAGAAGATCGGCTACGTGCCCCAGCGCATCTCTTCGGGAGGTGCCATCAATGCCAGCGCAATTGAAGTCGTGCGCTCCGGTCTCCTTGGCCCGACACGCTTGTGGGTGTTGCCCGGCGACACCGCCCGCGCGATGGAGGCGCTTGAGCGCGTCGGCATGGCCCACCGCGCCCACTCCCCCATGAATATCCTGTCGGGCGGCCAGGCTCAGCGCGTCCTCATCGCACGCGCCCTCGTGCGCCGTCCCGAGCTGCTCATCATGGATGAACCGATGGCAGGGATCGACGCCGCCTCCCGCGCGCGCCTGGCGTCAATCGTCGCCGATGCAAAGGCAGAGGGCACGACGATCCTCATCGTCCTGCACGAGCTGGGTGAACTTGGCACCCTCCTCGACCGCGAGCTGCACATCAGCGCCGGGCACGTCTCCTACGACGGCCCTCCCCATATTGAGGATGACCACGAACAGCACCACGGAGGCGGCGACCACTGCCACCCCGCTGAGGCCACCACCTCCACACAGGGCGACCGAGGCCTCGTCAGCGGAATTTGGACGGGAGAGACGCATGATTGACACCGTGACCTCCCTTCTTTCTTCCCAGATGATGCAGCGTTCCCTCCTGGCCGCGCTCATCGTCGGGCTGACTGCGCCGATCATCGGCACGTATCTGGTACACCGCAGGCTCGCGATGCTCGGCGACGGCATCGGGCACATTTCTCTGACCGGTGTTGCGCTCGGCTGGTTGGTCGGCACGTTCGCGAACGTATCCCCGGCAGACTCGTGGGCTGTCCCGGGCGCAGTGATCATCTCCCTGCTGGGTGCGATCATGATTGAGTTGGTCCGCCAAAGCGGGCGCACGTCGGGCGACACTGCGCTGGCGATGCTCTTTTACGGCGGCATCGCGGGAGGCGTCCTGCTCATCGGCCTGGCGGGCGGCACATCCGCTCAGCTTAACTCCTATCTCTTCGGATCGATCTCGACCGTGCGTTGGAGCGACATCACGCTTATCACGATCCTGGGGATCGCGATCATCGTGCTCGGCATGGGCCTGGCCCCCGCCCTCTTCTCCGTGACCAACGACGAGGACTTTGCGCGCTCGACGGGTCTGCCCGTGCGCACGCTTTCTCTCCTCATCGCGATTCTGTCGGCCCTGACCGTGGCGGTCGCGATGCGCGTCGTCGGCTCACTCCTGGTGAGCGCGCTCATGGTTATCCCCGTTGCCATCGCGCAGCTGGGGGCACGGTCGTTCCGCTCAACCATGGGCATCGCCATGGTGCTCGGTGTCCTGATCTGCACCTGCGGCCTGTCCCTGACCTACTTCATCGACCTGTCCCCCGGCGCGACCATCGTTGTCGGCGCCATCGGACTGTACGCGATCGGGTTTATGATCAGGACAGTCGTGGACCGTATTCGCCGGGTGCGCAGGCTACGCGTAGCTCGCACACACAACCAGCACCCCGAGCAGGCGGCCACCCACTAAATTCGCCACCACGTAAGGACCACACATGCAGCGTATGACCAAGCAACGCCAGGCCGTCTTGGACGAGCTGACGCGCGTGACCGACTTCCGCAGCGCTCAGCAGATCTTCGAGGACCTGCACTCCCAGGGTCAGCGCGTGGGCCTGGCGACAGTTTATCGCTCACTGCAGGGGCTCGCCGAGGACGGGCGCGTCGACACGCTGCGCTCCTCCGACGGCGAGTCCCTGTATCGCTCGTGCACGAGCAACCATCATCACCACCACCTGGTATGTCGCGAGTGCGGCTTCACCGAGGAGATCGAGCAGTCTCAGATCGAGTCGTGGGTAACCAGGGTCGCGCAGGCTCACGGATTCACGGGCGTCGAGCATTCCCTGGAGCTGTTCGGTACCTGTTCCACGTGTCACGATAAGGCCACCACGCACTAGGGATCCGGGCGGCACAGGGGGATTCCCTCCACACTGATCGATAGGTTAGGATAACCTACGTTTCATTGTGTATCCGATGGAGGGTTCGTGCACACCGCAGGAATCGACAACATGGTCCCTGAATTCGCCCGCGAGGGGATCTTCCTCTTCGTTTTTCTGTTCGGGGTCGTTTTCTTCCGCGCCCAGTCAACCTACTGGCTTGCGCGCGGCGTTGCCTCCGGCGCGATGCGCGCCTCGGGACGCACCGGATTCCTGGGGGCCATGGCCCGCTGGTTTGACGGCCCGGTTCCCCGCAAGGGTGCCGCCATGCTCGACAAGTGGGGCATTATCGCAATCCCCCTGTGTTTTCTGACGGTCGGCATCCAGACGGCGGTGAACGCGGGCGCTGGTCTGGTGCGCATGCGCTGGAGCACCTATACGATCGCGATGATCCCCGGGTGCGTTCTGTGGGCGCTGCTCTACGGCCTCGGCATGCTTGCAGTGTTCGCCGCGGCGGTCCGAGCGATTGCCGGATCCCCATGGGGGTGGGCAGGCCTGGCGCTCATCATTGGTCTCATCACCGCCAAGGTCGTGTGGGGCCACCGTAAGCGCGCCGCCGTCGACCACTCATTGGCCAAGGACCGCAACTAAGACTGCGCGACGCGATCAATCGCCCCGCCGAAGCGGCGATCACGTCCCGCGAACTCCTCCAGGCAGCCCCACAGCTCCTCGCGGTCGAATGCGGGCCAGGGAGTATCGACGAACATCATCTCCGCGTAGGCCATCTGCCACAGCAGATAGTTGGACAGGCGCTGCTCCCCCGACGTGCGGATCATAAGGTCCACATCGGGGACGTCGGGCAGGTACAGGTGGCGCGCGAAGGTCTTTTCGTTGACGCCGCGCGGACTCAGGCGTCCCGCAGCCACGCCCTCGGCGATGGAGCGCGCGGCGTCGGCCAGCTCGGCGCGCCCACCGTAGTTGACGCACATGATCAGGTCCAGAGTCTTGCAATGAGCGGTCGCTCGGTCAGCCTTTTCCAACGCCTTGATCACGCTCGTCCACAGGCGCGGGCGGCGTCCGCTCCAGCGCACGTGCACGCCCCACTGTGCCAGCTGGCCGGTGCGCCGTGCGAGTACGTCGGAGGCGTAGTTCATGATGAAGGAGACCTCGGCGGGCGATCGCTTCCAATTCTCTGTCGAGAAGGTGTAGACGCTCAGGTAGCGCACGCCCGCGTCGATTGCACCCGCGATGGTGTCCATAAGCGCATACTCCCCCGCCCGGTGACCCTCGGTGCGGGTCAGGCCGCGCGAGTTCGCCCAGCGCCCGTTTCCATCCATGATGAGGGCGACATGCGCGGGGACTTCGCCGCGTCCAAAGGCGGGCGCGTCGACGTGCCACTGGCCGGGTCCCAGCAGGGGTGCCGTGGGATCGCTGGGGGCGCGGTCCATTGGGGTGGGGCGATGGGTGGTCATTGGTGACTCCTGTCGATAACGGTCAGCGAGCGCAAACGCCTCTCAAGATGCCATTGAGTATAGGAGGAGATGAGGCCCGAGGCCTCGGTGCGCGCGTAGGCCTCGCAGCGGTCCGCGCGCACCCAGTCGCCGCTGAGGAGTTGGCCGAGGAGCGCGACGGTGTCGGGCGCCGGGGAGGATGCGCCGGGCGGGCGGCAGGTGTCGCAGACGGTACCGCCGTCGGGGATCGAGAACGACCCGTGCGGCCCCTGTGCACCGCATACAGCGCAGTCGAAGCAGGACGGTGCCCAGCCCGCCAGGGCGAGGGCTCGCAGCGTGTAGGAGGTACGGACGAGAGTGGGGTCGTGCCGACCTCGCGCGAGCGCGTTGAGGGCACCGAGGAGCAGCAGGTATTGGGAGTGGGTACCGTCGTGCGCATCGGCAGTCAAGCGCTCAGCGGTTTCGACGACGACGGTTGCCGCCAGGTAGAGGTCGTAGTCGGCGGCGATGGCGTCGCCGTATTGGGCGATAGAGGTGACCTGGGTGAGGGCGTCGAGGGTGCGCCCGATGTAGAGCTGGGCGTCGATGACGGAGAAGGGTTCGACGCACGCCCCAAACTTCGAGGTCGTCTTGCGTACGCCCTTGGCGACGGCGCGGACCTGACCGTGTTCGGCAGTGAGCAGGGTGATGATGCGGTCGGCTTCGCCCAGCTTGTGGGTGCGCAGGACGATTGCCTCGTCTCGATAGGACTTCATCACGGACACATTGTGTCACGGGTACGAGGCCGGGGTTACCTCGCGCTCGGGGCGTCGCGACCAGCGAAATTCCTTGTGAAGTTTGGTGTCAGAATCGCCGACAAGTCTATCTGTGGGCGTTGTCAACAAAGTATGAGAAACTGACAGCGTGGTCGGTCTAACACCTTTAAGGTAGTTTTCGAGTAGATAGTTTTCTCGTAAGTGGTATGGTTTACTCGTAACCGTCGAAGGAAGGAAAGATATGGCTCCCCCGATTGATGCCCGTGAAAAGCTTGGCACTGCGCTGCGTCAGGCCCTGACGCAAATGCCGCTGTCAAAGATCTCTGTCAGCGCACTGACACGCGCTGCGGGGGTTACCCGTCAAGCGTTCTACTACCACTTCAGCTCGCTCAACGACCTCAATTCCTGGGTTTTCCGCGAGGAGGTCACAGCTCGCCTGACCACCGGTTCGGGAGAATGGCTTGATGCCATCGAGACGACGATGATGTGGATGCATGAGCATCGTGATGAAACCGCCTCCGCAATGAAGACCATCGAACCGAACGACCTGTGGGCCTTCTTTGCCTCGCACATCCAGGAACTCATCGAGTCTCGTCTGCCCGGCACAGCCACGGCCACCGCGCGCGACGTCGTCGCCCAGCACTTCGCCCTGGCGACCACCGCCCATATGGCCCAGTGGATGCTCTCCGGCCTGGAGGTCAACCCCTCGCTAGCGATCGCTCGCATGCGCGTCCTCATGACCGACCAGACCACCCCGGCTCTGGCGCGCCTGGCACAGTAACGCGGACCTCCCACCGACCGCGCGAAGGTGCACAGCTTGCCTCACCCCGGCCTCGTCCTCATCGACGAGGCCGGGATTTTTTCTACACACCTCCCCCACACTCCCCTGTGACGACAACCCCTGCACCATAACCTGACCACAGAAGCAATGAAGTGTCACAACAACGACCCCACACACCACGCATGACACAGCGACAAACCTTTACTACAATGCCAAATGTAACTTCTTGATTACGGTCAGAACATGGTGTTAAGACACAAAATGTGCGGCATATTCACGTGTAAGAGAGGACACGCCGCCCAAACAGACAACTGTGTCTAGGCGCGGGATCTAGCGGTTCCGCATTCTGACATGTACAGTTCGCACGTAACCTCTCTCTTACCACTGACGAGGACTTCAAATGCCCCACCCCGATGCCAAAACGGCACTTGCGCGCGCCTTACGCGACGCGCTGACAACCACCCCCCTGTCTAAGGTGACAGTCTCCGGTCTCACGCGCTCCGCCGGCGTGACCCGTCAGGCTTTTTATTATCATTTCTCCGACATCCGCGACCTGATCGTGTGGGTCTTTAAGCGCGAGGTCGGCAACCAGGTCGCCACCCACTCCACCTACGACGAATGGTCCGACGGGCTGCTCGCCGTGCTCGTGTGGATGCAGTCCCACCCGGAGGAGACCCGCTCGGTCCTCTCCTCGCTCGGCATGGAGGAAATCCAGATCTTCCTCTACAAGCAGCTGCACTCCGTCATGGAACCCATCGTCGACGAGCTGAGCCAAGTCCTGCGAGTCACCGAGGGCGACCGCATGTTCATCGCCGACCACTTCACGCTCTGCGTGCTCGGGCACGTCAGCCAGTGGCTGGCTTCCGGCATGACCTCCGACCCCTATATCCTCACAGAGAGGATCTCCCGCATCCTCGACGGCCAGGTGCTGCACGCGCTTACGACATTCGCGCAGAAGCCAACCATGACCTCGGCACGCGCCTGACGCGCAGCAAAACACCGGCCTCGCCCATTGGGACGAGGCCGGTGTTTCCTATGTCAACGCGCTCAGCGCAAAGCGCGGTTGACCGCCGAAATAACGGCCTTGTACGAGGCGCGCGTGATCGAAGAATCGATACCGACACCCCACACAATCTGGCCATCCACGGCCGCCTCCACGTAGGCGGCGGCGCGGGCGTCGCGTCCCTGGCTCATCGCGTGCTCGGAGTAGTCGAGGATGCGCACGTCCAGATCGAACTCGTGCAGCGCCGAGACGAAGGCATCGATCGGGCCTGTACCCATCGCCTGGACCTTCACGAACTCACCGCCGTCGACGAGCGTCGCATTGAGTTCTACGTGCTCGTCATCGATAGAGGACACCTGCGAGGAGCGCACCTCGAAACGGCCCCACGGCTCCAGGCCGGGAGCGGCGCTGGTGGGCAGGTACTCGTCCGCGAAGATCTTCCACAGCGTCGCCGCGTTGATCTCGCCGCCGTAGGTGTCCGTGTGGCGCTGGACGATGCGGGAGAACTCCACCTGCAGGCGGCGCGGCAGCTCCAGAGAGTGCGCGGTCGACATGAGGTAGGCGACGCCACCCTTGCCGGACTGGGAGTTCACGCGCACCACGGCCTCGTAGGAGCGGCCCACGTCGTGCGGGTCAATCGGCAGGTAGGGCAGCTCCCACACGACAGCGTTCTCGTCGCCGTCGGCCGCATCCACCTTCGTCTTGCGGGCCGCGAAACCCTTCTTGATCGCGTCCTGGTGCGAGCCGGAGAAACTCGTGTAGACGAGGTCGCCGACGTAGGGGGCGCGCGGAGAGGTCTCCATCTGCGTGCAGTACTCGACCGTCCGACGGATCGCGTCCACGTCCGAGAAGTCGATGCCCGGATCAATGCCCTGGCTGAACAGGTTCAGACCCAGCGTCACCAGGTCGACGTTCCCGGTGCGCTCGCCCTGGCCCAGCAGGCAGCCCTCGATGCGATCCGCTCCCGCCAGGAGTGCCAGCTCCGCCGTGGCCACGCCGGTGCCTCGGTCGTTGTGGGGGTGAACGGACAGAGCGATGTACTCGCGGCGGCTCAGGTTGCGGCTCATCCACTCGATCTGGTCGGCGAAGACATTCGGCGTTGCGCGCTCGACCGTGGAGGGCAGGTTCAGGACGATCTCGCGCCCCTCGCCCGGCTCCCACGCATCCATGACCGACTCACACACCTCAAGCGCGAAATCCAGCTCCGTGTCGACAAAAATCTCCGGGGAGTACTCGAAGCCAAAAATCGTCTCGTCCCCGAGGCGCTTCTCTGCCTGGGCGATGACCTCGCGCGCACCGAACTGGGCCAGTTCAATCGTCTGCGCCTTGTCCGCACGGAAGACCACTTCGCGGAACACGGGAGCGGTCGCGTTGTACAGGTGAACGGTGGCGCGCGGGAAGCCGACCATGGCCTCGACCGTGCGCTCGATCAGCTCGGGGCGCGACTGGGTCAGCACCGAGATCGTGACGTCCTCGGGCACCGCGTCATCCTCGATCAGCGAACGCACGAAGTCAAAATCGGTCTGCGAGGCCGAGGGGAAACCGATCTCGATCTCCTTGTAGCCCAGCTTGATGAGCAGGTCGAACATGCGGCGCTTGCGAGCCGGGTCCATCGGCTCGATGAGGGCTTGATTGCCATCGCGCAAGTCGGTGGACATCCAGCGCGGCGCCTTCGTGATGCGCTTGGAGGGCCACTGGCGATCCGGCAGGTTGATCGGATTCGTATCCAGGAACGCGCGGTACTTGCCAATAGGCATGCGCGAGCCGGTGGGAACGGGAACGTCAGATGTAGTCTTCACACTTCGTAGTGTATCGACGCTCCTGGTCACGTGAGAGAGGGCTGCGCATACTGGACGTGAAATGCGGCGCGACGATCCGATAACGCATCACCCGGACACGTCGGATGCGTCAAGGACCAACGGCCTGAAAATCCGCGCCAACATTCGTCAATCGCGCCATTCATATGTCATGATGAATAGGTCCAATGTCCCACACAACGACGCGCGGAGCAGTCATGACCCCCCTGTTGTTAGCCCAATCCTTTACCCCCTCAACGACGTCCGTCGCGGGCAACGTCTTCCTGACGGCCCTCGTCGGTCTTCTCCCCCTCATCCTCTTCTTCGTCCTCATGGGCGTGTTCAAGGTCGCCACCCACTGGTGCTCGATCATCTCGCTCGTCACGTCCCTCGTCATCGCGGTCCTCGCGTTCAAGATGCCCGTCGGCATGGCCCTCCTGTCCAGCACGCAGGGCATAGCGATGGGCTTCATGCCGATCATCTTCATCATCATCGCGGCCGTGTGGCTCTACAACCTCACGGAGAAGTCCGGTCGCTCTTCTGACCTCAAGGCTGTGTTCAACACGATCGGACGCGGCGACCAGCGTGCCCAGGCCCTCATCGTTGCCTGGAGCTTCTGTGGCCTGCTCGAGGGCCTGGCTGGCTTCGGCGCGCCCGTGGCCATCACCTGTGCCATGCTCGTGACCCTGGGTGTCCCGAAGATCAAGGCCGCCGTCGTGGCCGTCGTCGGCAACGCCATCAACGTTGGCTTTGGTGCCATGGCTATCCCCACGACGACCGCCGGCAGGCTCGGTGGCGCTGAGCCCGTCGTCGTCGCCGGCGACATGGGCCACCTGACCTGGATCTTCTGTCTGTTCATTCCCTTCCTGATGCTGTTCATCCTCGACGGCGGACGTGGCGTGCGCCAGCTCTGGCCCCTCGCCCTCGTCGCGGGTGCTGCGGCAGGCGTCGGCCACTTCTTCACCCCCTCCATCTCCTACGAGCTGACCGCGGTCGTCGCCTCGCTCCTCGGCTTCGCCGCCTGCTACGCGTTCCTGCTGGTCTGGGGTCCGACCACCCCCGCGGAGTGTGCAACCAGCGCCGATGAGGCCGACAAGCCCACCGGCTCGCGCATCAGCCTGGCCCTGCTGCCCTACGTCCTCGTCGTCGTCATCATTGCGATCACGAAGCTGGTCAAGCCGATCTCCGCGTTCCTGTCCTCGACGGACGTGAAAGTCCCGTGGCCCGGCGTCTACGGCAAGCTGCTGACCGCCGACGGCTCCCCCTCCGGGGCGGCGTTCTACACGCTGTCGACTCTCTCTAACCCCGGCACGTGGATCTTCGTCACCGGCATCATCGTCGCCATCGTGTACGGCGTGAACTCCTCGAACGGTCGCTTCCAGACCTCCGTGGGTGAGATGTTCACCGTCCTGCCGCGCACCATCTACTCGCTGCGCATGGCAATCCTGACGATTGCCTCCGTCATGGCCCTTGCCTTCGTCATGAACTTCTCGGGCCAGACCACCTCCATCGGTGCCGCCCTGGCGACCACGGGTGCTGCCTTCGCGTTCCTCTCCCCCATCCTGGGCTGGATCGGCACGGCCGTCGCCGGCTCCGCGACCTCGGCGGGCGCGCTCTTCGCGAACCTCCAGTCGACCGCGGCTGCGGGTGCGGGCCTCGACCCGTCCATCCTTCTGGCCGCCAACACCATCGGCGGTGGCATCGGCAAGATCGTGTCCCCGCAGAACCTGGCGATTGCCGCTACCTCCGTCGATTCAGAGGGCTCGGACGCGGAGATCCTCAAGAAGGCTGCTCCCTACTCAATCGGGCTGCTCCTGGTGCTGTGTGTCCTGGTGTTTGTCGCCTCCCAGGGCTGGCTGGGCGCGTACATGCCGCACTAATTCCCGTCATTGTGTGCGGTGGGGCCCGGCAGACGCGCGTCTGCCGGGCCCCACTTATTTGCGTGCACGTTGCGCACGCTTGTAGCCTCGACGCACTGAATGCCGCAACGACGCCCGTTGCATCCCTCCGTCAGGAAGGCCCTCCGATGAAGACTCCTCTCTGCCTGCTTGCTACGCTCACAGCCGTCGCGGCCCTCACCGCCGCCTGCAACCCCTTCGCTTCATTGTCCTCCCGGCAGCGCCTCCCCGAAGATCCCCGATTCGCGGAATTCACCTACAAAACCGATGGGGAGATCAAGGTCCAGGAGCGCACCGATTCCTTCAACATGCGTATGCCCGCCATGGGCGCGACCGAGGGACACGTCGCGGCGGCCAACTTCCCTGAGGGACGCGGACTGCCCTCCCCCGACCACCACTTCTGGGTGACCGGCGTCGCGGCCGTCCCCGCCGACACGATCCGGATGCTCACGGACGGCGCAGACGGGAACAACTCCCTCCTGCCCGGCATCTACCCGGGCCTCTACCAGTACGTGCCGCAGGACTGCCACTTCTACACGGTCCCCTCCGATCACGCGAACGATATTCTCAACACGAAGGCAAACGACATCTACTCCGACTGGGGGTCGTTCACCATCACTGGCTTCGCGGCGTCTGCCGACTGCAACCTCATTATCGTCACCGGTGAGGGCACCACCGGCTGACCGCGCCGCGCCCACGATCACCTGCCCCGGCCTCGTCCATGAACCCTCCATGAACGAGGCCGTAGTTGCTGCGTGTGAGCACGCGACGATAGACAAACGATAAACGCAAGATCACCTTGTTCTAACTCGTGTCCCATAGGTCCTAGATGACCCGTTCGGAGGCAGTTTTCAACAGATTATTTATCCCGACTTTTCCGCGAAATCACGCCATTTTCGCGAGGCCCCACCGAAGACCCCTCACAATTGGCATCCCGGGACCTCCGACCCACGTCATACTAATGGGCGACAGCACCCACGAGGAAGGATCCCCAGTGCGTATCGCTCTCTTTTCCACTTGCCTGGCAGACGTTATGTTCCCCCAGGCCGCCCAGGCGACGGTCACCCTGCTCGAGCGCCTCGGCCACGAAGTCGTCTTCCCTGAAGACCAGGTGTGCTGCGGACAGATGCACGCCAACACCGGCTACTTCGAAGACGCAGCCAAGATCACCCGCAACCACGTCAAGACCTTCGAGCCCGTGCTCGACGGTCAGTGGGACGCCATCGTCGTCCCCTCCGGCTCCTGCACCGGTGCAGTGCGCCACGAGCAGAAGGTCGTCGCCGAGCACGTGGGCGACGATAAGCTGGCCAAGAAGTCCCAGCTCATCGCCCGCCACACCTACGACCTGACCGAGCTCCTCACCGACGTTCTCGGCCTGGAGGATGTGGGCGCCTACTTCCCCCACACCGTCACCTACCACCCGACGTGCCACTCGCTGCGTATCGCCAAGGTCGGCGATCGCCCCTACCGCCTCCTGCGCGCCGTCGAGGGCCTGACCCTCGTCGACCTGCCCGACGCCGAGGTCTGCTGCGGTTTCGG
>QWCI01001033.1_pt1 | contig 21649 bp, 19 predicted proteins | sample 1972541 | NCBI WGS metagenome assembly QWCI01 (sample SAMN09866712, study PRJNA288562) | Human oral metagenome isolate term3_saliva, whole genome shotgun sequencing... | isolation source: mouth | host: Homo sapiens | place: USA: California | reverse complement strand
CTTATAAGTGTAGGTCAAACCATCTTTAGAAACTGACCAGTCCTCTGCCATAGAGGGAACAAGATTCCCATAACGGTCATTTTCAAGCAATCCATCAATCACATTACTAGTAATGTTTGAAGTAGCTGCCTTACTGGTTGTTAAGTAGTTGAGATTATCTGGGTCTGTCTCGTAGGTAAATGCAAAGGTCTGTTCACCTTTAGCGCCTGAGCCCCCTGAACAAGCAGCTAAAACACCCGCTGCTAATAAAGTCACTCCCGCAAGAGCCAATACTTTTCTTGTTTTCATAGTCTTCTCCTTTGTTTTTTTATTCATTATAGACCCTTTTTCAAGTCCTGTCAATACAATTTTCTGAATTTTTGAAAATTATTTTTTAAACAATAAGTTTGCAAAAATATGAATAATATCAAAAAATCCCTCAACTACATTACATAGTCAAGGAATTTTTAATACTTTTATAAATGAGAACTGGTGGTCAATTTTACTTATTTAATCTAACTCATTTCTCACATACTGCAAGGCTGCTCCAATTACTTGGTGCATATCGTAATAACGATAGTGTCCTAAACGACCACCAAAGATAACATTCCCTTGCTCATCGGCCAATTTTTTATACGATTTATACAAATGATTATTACGATCATTATTAACTGGATAATAAGGCTCATCACCTTTTTCCCATGTTTTGGAATGTTCTTTAGTAATGATAGTCTTTGCTTGACTCCCAAACTCAAAATGTTTGTGTTCAATAATGCGAGTATATGGGGTATCAGCATCCGTATAGTTCACAACTGCATTTCCTTGGTAATTTTCCATATCCAGGGTCTCATTTTCAAAACGAAGACTACGATACTCTAGTTCACCCAACTTATAATCGAAGAATTCATCAATCATACCGGTAAAGACAATCTTAGGGAAGTCCTTCATATATTGCTCTTTATTCGCAAAGAAATCAACATTTGTTTCTACATCAATGTTTTCATGATCCAACATTTTTTCAACTATCTGAGTATAACCACCAATTGGAATTCCTTGATAGGTATCGTTAAAATAGTTGTTATCATAGGTCAGGCGTACTGGCAAACGGCGAATGATAAAGGCTGGAAGTTCCGTAGTTGGCTTGCCCCACTGTTTCTCTGTATAGTCCTTGATTAATTTTTCGTAGATGTCTGTACCTACAAGAGATATCGCCTGTTCTTCCAAATTTTCAGGAGTTTTACCATTTAAAACCGCACGTTGCTCATCAATCTTAGCTTGTGCTTCTGCTGGCGTTACAACTCCCCAAAGTTTATTGAAAGTATTCATATTGAAAGGAAGGTTATAAATCTCTCCCTTATAGTTTGCAACTGGGGAGTTTGTGTAACGGTTAAACTCTGCAAACTGATTTACATAATCCCAGATTTCCTTATCCGAAGTATGGAATATATGAGCACCATATTGATGAACTTGAATTCCTTCCTCTTCACGAGTATAGATATTACCCGCGATATGATTTCGTTTCTCAATGACTTTTACTTTTTTTCCTTTTAAGGCTGCTTCATGGGCAAAAACTGCTCCAAAAAGACCAGCACCAACAACAAGATAATCGTACATCTTAAGCTCCTTTGGAGTTTATTATCTGCCTCTTTTATTAGACTAGAAAAATCATTCTATTGCTTATCTTACTTCTTGTTTGTAAAATTCTTTCAAAGCATCTTGCCAAGCTTTGGCAGGAAATTGGCTTGAATCTACTGGCTTGATTTCCACATCTGTATCTTTCAAAATTTCAACTGCAAAATCATACCAAGTTGTGTCTTCTGTAGCATCATTTGACAAATGATAATAGCCAAATTCCTTGCGGTTTTCAGCCAGGTAGGTCATGAACTCAGCCAAGGTACGAGTCCAAGTCGGACGACCGTGCTGGTCATTTACAACTGTTAAAGTCTTATGATTTTTCGCAAGATTTTGCATGGTAAAAACGAAATTTTTGCCATAATTTCCAAATACCCAGGCAGTACGGATAATATAGAAATTAGACACATGCTTCTCAACTAACTCTTCCCCCATACGCTTAGTGCGTCCATATTCTGTCTGTGGATCTGGTCGGTCATCAACTTCCCACTCTTGTCCAACTGGTTTCTTACCGTCAAAGACATAGTCGGTAGAAATATAAACTAGAGTTGCACCATGCTTTTCAGATGCTTTTGCGACATTCTCTGTCCCTGTAACATTGATGGCAAAGTCCAATTCTTTTCCTTCATTCTCTGCTGCATCAACAGCGGTGTAGGCTGCACAGTGGTAGACTAAAGTTGGTTTCACCTCTTCAAAAACTTTCTCAACCATTTCTGCATTGGTAATGTCCATTTCAGCCACATCTACTGCTACGTATTCTTCATTACGCTCATCCAATAAATAACGAAGTTCAGTTCCTAATTGACCATTTGCTCCTGTAATTAAAATCATATCTATACCTTTCTAATTTGCAACTCTTCCCAATATAGCAATAAAAAGCAGCGATTTCCTGCTTTTTATACTGTAATAATCTCCTGAGTCTTAGCATAATTGGCTTCAACAGCTTTTTTCTCTGCTTTCCACCATTCTTGGTTATCTGTATACCACTTGATTGTTTCCTTGAGCCCAGCTTCAAAGTTGGTGAATTCTGGTTTCCAGCCCAACTCATCACGGAGTTTGCTTGCATCAATCGCATAGCGAAGGTCATGTCCTGCACGGTCAGTCACATGGTCATAAGCATCCGCAGCTTGCCCCATTTCCTTAAGGATAAGCTCCAAAACTTCCTTGTTATTCTTCTCGCCATCAGCCCCAATCAAGTAGGTTTCACCAATTTTCCCTTTTGTCAATATTGTCCAAACTCCTGAAGAATGATCATTAGTATGAATCCAGTCACGAACGTTCTTACCTTCACCGTAAAGTTTTGGCTTGATTCCACTTAGGATGTTAGTAATCTGACGTGGGATGAATTTTTCAATGTGTTGATAAGGACCGTAGTTATTTGAACAGTTAGAAATCGTTGCCTTGACACCAAATGATCGTACCCAGGCTTTGACAATCAAGTCTGAAGCAGCCTTCGTTGATGAGTACGGAGAACTTGGGTTGTATTTTGTTTCAGCAGTAAATTTCTCACCTGGTCCTTCACCATGACCTGGCAAATCCTCGCGTAGAGGGAGATCACCATAAACCTCGTCTGTAGATACATGGTGGAAACGAAGATCGTATTTACGTGCTGCTTCCAAAAGAGTATAGGTTCCGATGAAATTTGTATAGATAAATGGTGATGGATCATTCAGCGAATTGTCATTGTGGCTTTCCGCTGCATAATGAACGATAGCATCTGCTTGAGCAGCCAACTTGTCTACCACCTCTGCATCCGCAATATCACCAACAACTAACTCAACACGATTACCTAAAATTTCCTCAATATTAGCACGGTTCCCAGCATAAGTCAACTTGTCTAATACTGTCACGTGAACATCTGGAAAGTTCTCGTAAACATAATGGACAAAGTTAGAACCGATAAAACCAGCTCCACCTGTCACGATAATATTTTTGTATTCAGTCATATTCTTTCCTTTTTACAAATCCTCTTTTTTCAAAGGTTTTACATCCTTAAGTAGTGGATGATTTTTATCTGCTTCTGAAACCTCTGCTTCTGCAAGATTTTCCCATTCAATACCAAGGCTTGGATCAGCGTAGTTCACAAAGGCATACTTGGATTTGAGTTCAAGAGCCCAGTAATCATTGACCAGTGCAAAGAAAGACTCTGGAAATCCAAGTGGGAGCATTTTTTCCTTTTGGAAATTTTCTTTAAACCAGCCACGATTATCACCATGAACAGGGATATCAAATTCCAACATGCCTGGAATAGCCTCAACCTTGCGAACCGCAAGCGTCTTGCCGAAAAATTCATCTGTCATCTATGCTTCTCCAATCAAACGGAGCAAATACTGCCCGTATTCATTTTTCTTAAGTGGTTGGGCTAAAGCCAATACATCTTCGCGACTGATATAGCCCATACGGTAAGCAATTTCTTCTAAGTTTGCCACCTGAACATTTTGCATCCGTTGGACTGTTTCGATATACTGTGAAGCCTCTAGTAAACTCTCATGAGTGCCTGTATCCAACCAAGCAAAGCCACGTCCCATAACCTCAACGGATAAATCTCCACGTTCTAGGTAAACCTTGTTTACATCTGTAATTTCCAATTCACCACGCGGGCTTGGTTTAATACTTTTAGCAATTTCTACTACATCATTATCATAGAAATAAAGTCCTGTAACTGCATAGTTTGAACGAGGGTGTTCTGGCTTTTCTTCTATAGAAATAGCGTTCATATCCTTGTCAAACTCAACAACGCCAAAGCGTTCTGGATCCTTCACATGATAGCCAAAGACAGTTGCTCCCGACTCCTTACTAGATGCTTTTTGTAGCATCTTCGAAAGACCAGGCCCATGGTAGATATTGTCACCTAAGATTAGCGCAACGCTATCATCACCAATAAACTCTTCCCCAATGATAAATGCTTGTGCCAAACCATCTGGACTTGGTTGCTCTGCATAAGAAAGTTTGATCCCAAACTCAGATCCGTCTTGAAGAAGCTCTTTGAATCGATGTAAATCCTGTGGAGTTGAGATAATCAAAATATCCCTAATCCCAGCCAACATCAATGTTGAAAGTGGGTAGTAAATCATTGGTTTATCATAAACCGGCATAAGTTGTTTTGATGCAGCTCGAGTCAACGGATATAAACGTGTCCCCGAACCACCTGCGAGAATAATACCTTTCATACTATAGTCCCTCCTTTTTAAATTTGTTTTCATGAGTTATGTTTTACTTAGTTTGAAAAAAAACATAATAGACAGCAATTTATTTTTTAATCTTTTATTGCTTTGATTTCATTCACTTTAAAAAATTATCCTAATATTAAATCAAGAATCGCTCCATAAATAATTGGTAATAAATTCATGAAATATCCTTATAAAAAATTTGATCTAGAAATCTCTTAATTGTACTTTCTTTAAACAATGCCAATAAGAAAAAATATACTCCAAAATATAGGAAACTAGATACAGCTAAATTTAAGAAGCTATTAAAATTCTCTATAATATTTTGTATTACTATTAACAGTATGCCCGCACAAATTGATGAATAGGCTACTTTTTTGATTGAATTTAATGAAATATTACCCATTAATTTATTACGAGAAAAATAAAATTGAACAACCATTTGGACTGTTTCTGCACAAAGAGTTGCGATTGCACCTCCGATAATTCCCCAAATAGGCATAAGCAACAAATTTAAACATAAATTTACTATTGCCCCTATAGAAACTGCTCTCATAAAATATTTCTCATTACCAGTAGGGATCAATATCTGATTACCTGTAATATTGGAAAAACCTGATATTATCAAGATCGGCATTAATATTTGCATTGCTAAAACTGCCTGAATATACTGCTCTCCACCTAACAATAATATACTCTCTTTCGCTTTTATCATAAAAAAAATTGTTAGAGGAATTGAAATCATAAAAATTATTGTAGATGACTCCCTCAAAATATTATTAAACTTCGTTTCGTCATATTTATTATTATAAAATGATAATCTGGGTAATAAAACTGAACTCACTGAAGTAACAACTGATAATAAAATCCATTTTACTTTTGATGCGATTGAGTAAATACCTACCGCGTCATTACCTTTAATAATTCCTAACATCACAGAATCCAAATTTATATAAATATTAACTGCAAGTAACGAAGCAAATAAATACCACATTGGTTTTAGATGATATCTAAATTCTAAATCCCTTCTCAAATTAAAATTAATGTATTTTCTACTCTCCAAAATATTTATAAAATTGGAAGCCAATGTTGAAAACAATGTTATCACAGCATATAGAATATAATCGTCTTTACTTTTAACAAATAAAAAGGTTAATATCAATGAAACTAATTTAAAAAATATTGAACGTTTTGTTATATATGAATACTCTTCTATTCCACTATAAAACCAATTCAAATTAAAAGGAGAGGACAAAATAGTAATACATGTGATTATTAATAAACCTTTTTCTGAACTTAACTGCTCTAATCGGAAACTCATTAAAACAAGGAAGAACGTCACTATAATAGACATTACACTATTAATAACTATCAATTCTTGGAATATTTTAGTTATCTTATCTTTATGATAACGATCCTTTGCAATCACTCGAATCCCATAAGTTGAAATTCCAAGCGAGGCGACTAAAACACCATAAGAACCAATAGATGAAAAAAAAGAGATTGCACCTATTCCTGACGGATTCAGAATTCTAGAAATATAAGGAAAAGTAATTAATGGAAACACAATATTTGTTAGTGTTAAAATAATATTTAAAATAGCATTTTTCTTTATTGATTTTTCTTTCATGCTCATCAAATATCCCCTACTATTTTTATTTGCAGTGTTTTAATCAGATATACAAAATATCCGTAAATATCCAATATAGGGTTTAACAATCTATTCTTTCCATACGCTTTATATATATAATCTAAAAATAAAAAATTTCTATTTTTCCAAAAATTTCTTACCTTATTATCACTATTCCTTTTAGTAGATTTTATAATACCAAAATTTTCTTTTGCTGCTCTATCTAATTTTTTTATACTTACTGAAAGCCTTGGTAAATAGATGCAATGTTTTTTTAATGATAAATTAGCTATTTCGTTAAATAATTCATCTGGTGTTACTAGTGATTCATTGAACAAATCTAAAATTTTCTCAAATGTGTTGAAAAATGTAATCTGAAATTCCTCAGAAAATCTATAAATTTCTATATGATTTTCATCTGTATCCAATATTGGTAGCCCAACACCATTCATAGTTTCATATCTAACTGTCGGTCCATGATCTGCAACAAAAATTCTTTCATAAAATAAATATTTATAATTAAATAAGTTAAAAAACTTTGTTTTTTGGGGATCGTCCGTAAACAATATTCCCGTCTTATTCATACTATTTGTAGTAGAATACCGTTGAAAATTCAACCCCATATAATACCCTTTTATATTTAAAGATGGAAAAGCTTTTTGAATATTATCTTGTATCGTGCCTTTCCAACCAATATCTACCATATTTATTGTAGAATTGTCATTCTCAACTCCTACAGACTTTAAATATTCTCTAAAAGAATATTTTTCTTCTTTACAGTTCAAATCATAAACATCTTTAAATAATTTATTTTGTTTTAATTTGTTAATAATAGATTTATCTGATACTTTGTCTGTTTGTTTAATTTCTGTTTGCTTAGAAATATTGTTAATATCATTATCGGAAAAATTTAAATTAATCAAAAAATTTTCTAAAGTAATTTCAGGAAATTGTCTAAAAATAACTTCAAAATCTTCATCCTCAATATTTTTAAATGATGGATATAGCGTTGATCTTCTAGAAACATAAAAATAATGTGAGTTAATAAGCTTTAAGTTCATTTTTTTTTGATAAAGATCAAATAATTTTTTTATAAAAAAACCTTCTCTTGCACAAAATAATATATCACTAGCTTTGTTAACAGATAATTCTTTGTATAACTTTGAAATAAAATAAAGTATTTCAGGTATATAGAGATTAAATAAAGATTCAGTACAAGCTTGAGAAACAACATTATTCATCGCTTTCACAATATCGTTAGGACTCACAGTCACATGTGAATCTGAATAAGATTTATGATAAGAATCTATTCCTAGTTTTTTTGGAACTTTTACATCAGAATAAATATTATCACCAATCATAAGTAAATTTATAGGTTTACAGCTCAATTCATTGATCACATATTCATATAAATTTCCTGATGACTTACGTAACCCAATTTCACTTGAAATAAATATTTTAGAGAAATAATTTCTAATCCCTAATGAAACCATTATTTTTTCAATTAGCTTTTTATCAGAATAAAAATCTGAAATTAAAATTATTTTTTTCCCATTTTGTTTTAAAAATTCAATAAAATTAATTGTATCTGTATCAATACTAATATGTCTTAATTCTATTTCCTCTTCACACGTTCTTGCATAAATTAAAAAATCTTCAAGATTATAGTCGGTAACATCTGACTTCAAACGACTTAAAATAGTATAAAAAACAAGTTGAAGTAATCTTTCATATTTAATTTCTTCCAATTGTTTTTCTTGCTTCTCATGTATTTCAGATTTTTTCCTAATTGAATAAATTTCTGTAGCAGATATTTTGAAAGAGAAATAAATAGAAATTTTTTTAGACCATTCAAATAAAATCACTTCAGGATGACAATTTCTATGGATAGTTGTATCAAAAAAATCAAAAGCAATATATTGCTTATCCTTCCATCTAACCTCTTTATTTAAATTCATCCAATCACACTCCATTCCTCTGATGTAATAATTGTTCTCCATGCTCCAATGCGCAAATCATTATTACTAATATAAAAGTACCGTCCGCATTCCAATACCAAAGAATAATATTATAGGCTACAATTAGTAAAGAAATAATATACATCACTTCATAAGTGTATTTATTTTTCAACTCGATGTCTGTCTCGCCAGTATTGTAAACTTTATTTCTTGGCATAATTAAAAACCTCTTTATCATATCAACCTATCATCTATTTGTTTTAAATTCGTTAACACCTTCCTTATAAAATTTAAGTAATTCACTAAATGTATAAATCCCCCCCCTATTTTTGAAAGCTTGTATATATACTCCTACCTCACTTATAGAAGGGAAATTTGCTGCTAATAAAGCGCCTTTATCTTTATAATATTTTCTATCATATCCTTTAAACCATGTAGAAGAATCTTGTTTCATTGTAGAAACAATAATAGGTGATTTATATACCCGTAATCCTGCCTTGATACAGTCCTGAATAAATGTTACGTCCTCTCCTGCACCGTATTTTGCTCCCCCCCCAAATAAAAGAGAAAACGTTATGTTATTATGCAATATCTTTTCTCTCCTGGCTGTAATTCTAGCACCACCAAACTTAACACCTTCAAACCTATTTATACATCCAAAATTATTAACCTGATAAGGCATTCGATCTTCATTAAGACATTTATTTGAAAAAAGAATTACATCAGCTTCTGGATGTTTTTGATATTCTAATAATACGTCTTCATAATATGTATCTGTAAAAATCATATCGTCATCAGCAAATTGAATAATATCAGCATCCGATCTCATGAAACCTGTGTTTCGACTTAAACCAATACCTCTTTCATTGAATTCATACCATTTTACAATCGAATTTTTCAATTTCGTCTCATGGTAAGAAAATGAGTTTGATTGATTTATGATAATTGCATCAGATTTTATATTCATTTTCTCTATCAGACTGTCATCCTGTTGATTCATTGTTGATACAATGAGTTGATACTTCATATCTAAACTCCTTTATTAGCCATTGCCAAATAATATCTCTAATTTTTTTGTTATGGTTTTATTTAATGTAGTATGCTGCAAATTTTTATTAAAAATCAGCTTAAGTCTTGCCTTTAGCGATACTTTAGAATCAATAACAATTCTACATATATCTTGATTGTTAGAATCTATATATTTTTTATAAACCTTTAGTAAACACTCTGCTTGATCGTACATACTAATCGTTCGCTTTTTTGTTATTTCACTAATACGATCTTTTATAACATTTAGTACATTTTGCTTAGCTGACACCATTCCAAATATATTATCATCATGCATTCTATATTTCATTGATGGAATTTCGTCGTAAATTATCGTTCCACCTATCAGTGCACATAAACAAGTAATCAAAGAATCATGCATAATAAAAGTATCAGGCACATCATTCTCCTGAACTATCGAAGCTAGCTCTTTATTAAATACAGATGTACATCCTTGTGCACAACTAGCAAGACAAAGAATAGATTCAAGAGTATAGTTCGGCCTCTTCCTATGTGTGTTACGACCTATACTATTTAACTCTGAATCAACTAATTCACAATTAGAACAATAAAGTGCTGGCCCAGTATATTTGGAAAGACTCCATATACCTTTCTGTAATTTATTATGATTCCAAACATCATCTTGATCCGAGAAAGCATAATAATCATATCCCGGATTATCACATAACAAAGAAATAAATCCTCTTGCCGCCCCCTTATTCTGGCCTTCTATAAAAATAATTTTCCCACTATCAACATACTCTCTAATTATATTTTTAGTATTATCTGTTGAACCGTCATCTCTAATAATTAGAGTAAAATCAAAATCTTCTGTATCTTGGTTGAGAATACTTTCAATTTGCTCTTTTATATATTTTTCGCCATTATATGTGGCCATAAGTATTGCTAATCTCTTAATCATTTCCCCCATCCTTTAAAATAACTATCTGATATATATTCTAATTAGAACTGTTTTCATAACTCAAGGTGTAACTTGATTCAAAAAGTAACATAACTAATGCAATGTATGGGAATCTAGGTGCATCAGTGATTATCAAATTAATACAAGAAAACATCAAAAAAACTATAACTAGCTTCATTAATAAATCATACTGAGCTGGAATTCTAATCGTATTATCTTTGATTATCTTCAGGCTTGTATAAAACCAACTTATTAACCAAATTAGCCCGATAATCCCACTTCTAAACATAAGTCCAATCAAACCTACATCGCTTGGATAATAACGTCCTAATGGACCGGTAACAATAGAATGGGTTTCATAATATGGACTAGAAGAAATATATCCCGCTCCCAATAAGTAATGAGTTTTAAAATACTCTATATAGTATTCTATCGTAAAGAATCTAATTTGAACCCCATGATCACTATGAATTAAATTTTTGACTATTGGTATAAAATATTCTGCAGAAACAAAAGTAATAATTATAGATATCAAAAACACAACCAAAAACTTAAGTTTTTTCTTTATATTTTTTTTTAAAACAGGAATCATCATAAGTGTTGATAAAATATATAAATTAAGTGTCCTTGTTTTAATAATATACACTAAATTTATAGCTGTGAGAGCTATATTTAGAACATGGAAAATGCGTCTATTTCTCTTTCCACCTTTACTAAAAACAATACTACAGGAGATAAAAAAACTAAGAACTATTATTGTTTCTCCAATTATAAATCTAGGAGTACCATTTCTAAGTTTTTCAAATACACTTATATTTAGAAAATCAAATCCTCTTTTTGCAAAGAACATTTCAATACAAGCAATTAAATTGCATATAACACCGGCAGCAGAAATAGTACGAAGGAATAATGAAGTGTCTTTTATTGACTTTATCATAGGTCGGAAAGCTAAAAATATCATTATTGGAGTAATAGTATATAAACTCTCTTTAAAGATTACAATAGCAGGGAGCCCTTTTCCTTGTGCAGCAATAAGTCCTGAAAACCACATTACAATACTCAGTATTATTGTCCCTTTATAATATGTTTTATCAATTCTAATACCATTACATACAAATACTATTATTGATAATAAGCATGATGTTATAATCATAAAATCATATATATAGATATTTGTATACCAATAATTTGTCCCATAAAATGCCGTAACACATAACATAAGCATGAAAAACATTATACTTTTCTTTTTTATTACAAGTCTTCTATTCATAAAATCTCCGTCAATCATTACTTTTCCTATTTGAAACTCTAATATTTTTCAATGAATCTCTGTAATTAGCAAATGTGTACTCCATCCGCGTTCTGTTTGCGGGTTACATCCATTTACCATATGTACATACCCTAATCAATCCATTCCACGGAGTTCAATATATCCAAACAAATACAGTTTCCCCTTCTCTATAAAATTCCATCAGTGGAATCTCTATCTTTCTATGTACTCTCATAATATTCATAACAAAAGATACTCTCGCATGTTTTTAATATATAGTTCTAACATTTCCATTGATAATATAGTGTCGTTTTTTTAATGAAAATTCTCTCCATCTTCTATAAAAAACTTCTCCAAAATCCCCCTTGGATAGCTTATATCAAAAATTGACTATCTTTTTCTTCGTATTCTTTAATAATTGCTCTTATTTGATCACTATAATTGTCATCACGAATCTATAGTTTCCATGCTGGAATGGTTTGAAAACGGATACTTTCCAACTGTTCACGTATAAATTCTTCTCCATTGTATGTTGTCATCATGATTAAAACACTATCATTTTTCACTTGATAACTCCTTTAAAATACTAAATGTGTGCTGGAAGCCTACTTCAGCAGAAAATAATCCTTGCCATCCTAAACCTTCTAGCTTATCACTCCTAAGACTAGCATTCTGCATAGGATTAGTCTGTTTAATATCTTGATTGCTAGGAACAGCCATGGTAAGTTTCACATTGCCAACTCGAGAAACTATTTCAGCCATCTGTTTTATAGTAACAATTGAATTTGGATTGGAAACATTATAAGCTTGCCCTGACTCACCCGAAAGGAGAACACTTAGAATAGCACTGGCACAATCCAAACTATAACAATAGGATCTTAACTGACTACCTGTACTTTTCATGACAATATCACGCCCAGCAATAGCTTCTGTCATAAAAAATGATGATACACGATTATCAGAGTTCTTGGCACTAGGACCATAGATATGTCCTGGCCTTACTATCATTATTTTGATTCCATACTCGGAAGCAAAACTAGCACAAAGTGTTTCAGTAGCTCTTTTTGAACTGGCATAAGAAGACCGTACGCTAAGATGATCAACAGTTCCAATATAATTTTCGTCCAAAGGATTATTACTAGTGCTAATTCCATAAACTTCACTAGATGAGATATAAACTAGATTTGAAACTTTAGAATTTTTGGCGTATTCCAGTAGATTATACATGCCCAGAAAATTACTAGCCATTGTTTCTACAGGCTGATTCACATATAATTCAGGACTAGCAGGACTAGCAGCATGAATAATGTAATCCACTGCAAAATCAAAGTGAGGTACTTCAGTCGCATCATAGAACACAAAGTGTAAATACTCTGTTTGTCTACCAAATCGTTTTTCTAATGACTCAACCTTTCTTCCACAACAAAAAATTTTAATGTTAAAATTCCTTATTTCATTTAGCAATAATAACTGGTCAATGACACTTGAACCAATCAAACCAGAAGCTCCAGTAATTAAAATTGACTTGCCATTCAAATCATTAATATTGACGATTGTTTCTAGAGAAGATTCTACATCTTGTCTATATATTTTATTTAATAATAATGTCATTACTATTTAATCCACTTATCTCGAGTTGAACTTAATAAAGCTTTAAAAATATCGAGATCTTCTACAGTCGTAATTTTCAAGTTTTTCTCTGATCCAAGAGAGAAATAACTCTTTTCTCCGAATAGTTGCATGAGTTGGCATGATGCTGCAACATCGGTTATCCCATTTTCTAATGCTTTTTCATGAAGCGATAGAATATTATCAAGATGGTAAACATGAGGAGTTTGTGTTCGTCTCAACAAGTCACGATTCAATGCTTCTGTGGACGAAGTTGATTGTGGGTTTTCTAAAACAAATACTACCTCAGTCGTTGGTATTGCTGCAACAGCATTTCCAAACTGTTGGTATGTTGCTAAAGCGTTGCTAATAATATCATTGCTCACTAAAGGACGATTCCCGTCATGAATTAATACAGTCACATCCTCATTGGGATGAGCTTTCTTAACTGCTCTAAGACCGTTATAAATTGATTCTTGACCAGACTTCCCTCCCAAAGTTATCATCTTTAACTTTGTAATTCCAAATTGTTCTGCATAAGCCTTAACCATCTGCTCCCACCCTTTTAAAATGACAATACAAATTTCATCAATTTCTGGATGATTTTGAAATTTTTCAAGGGTATAGATAATGACTGGCTTATTTTCAACATGAATAAATTGTTTAGGGATATCTTGACCAATCCTGCTCCCGATACCTGAAGCAGTCAATATTGCTACTTTCATTTATTCTTCTCCGTAACTCAACTCTAAAAACAAATGTTGCTCCCTCTTATCAACAGGAGGAACGACCATATAATCTTTACCGTAAAACATTTCTAGATACTCTTCTGACCAAACAGGAACATTCACCATCAAAGTTTCAAAAGGAACCTTTTTATAAACATTCATATTCTCTCGCAAGTAAGTCTCGCGTCTAAAGTGTTTTCTTCCTGTGGGTATGGATACATATTTTGTATGTGAATCCTTACAGCTTGAATTACATTTATCAAGCCAATTCAACCACTTTTCAATTGGAATAATTCCAAAAAACCAACCAACCATTAACTTTCCAGCTGAATAATTTAGTTTTCTACCTTCCAGTCTAAACATTTCTTTCATCAGGGCATGATTCTTTGTTTCTCGTACAGAAGCCAAGGAAAAAGTTAAAAACATACTTGTATAACCTTGAAAGAATCGTTTCACTGGATTATTGTATACATTTTCTACAATGTAAAGATCTATAGAAATACCGCACTCCTCAGCCGAATGATCATATTTCCTACGAGCAACTGTTCCTTTTTTTCTAATTTGAGAAACATGAAGTCCCAACTCTGGATGACTTTTTGGTGATTGAAGATAATATTTGCGACTAAGACTATTATCTGACTCAAATAGAGAAAATAGTTTATCGTAACTTTCCCTCGGAATATTGATATCAACATCATCATCCCAAGGGATAAACCCTTTATGACGGATTGCCCCTAAAATGCTACCTCCACTTAAAGAATACGCTATCCCATTTTCATCAAAAAAAGTAAACACATCTGATATCATTTTCAACAATTCTGATTGGTATTTTTTCAATCCGTCATCATCCTCATCAATCATTTTTTCATCAAATTGTTCAACTTCCTCAATCACTTGTGATAGTTCGTCTTTTTTCCAATAGATCGCACTTTGCTCCCCAACTTCGCGATTAAAACCAACATCGAGTAGTAAATTTAACTTTGTTGATGCTAATGCTTCCAGTAGCGAAGGGTTTGTCCCCCCCACTTCATGCCCATGGAAGTAAGCAAAGGCATTCTCACGAATATACTTCAGAAGTTCTTGGTCGTAGACTGTCCCTACAAATTTTACTCGTGGATCTTTATCAAAACCAGTTTTTGCCAACAACTGATTATAAAATTTATTCTGCTCTACATTTGTAATTAAAACAAAGTCCTTCTTAGAGTTAGAAGCCAAAAAGCCACGAATCATAGATTCATAGTTATTCTCTGGAACAAATCGTCCTACAACTAGATAATACTCGTTCTCAGAAACATTCTTCTCTTTGAACCAAGAACGTACTTTTTCGTCACTACTCTTTAATATGGAGCGTGTTGTATCAGTCCCATAAGCGATATAGGTTGTCTTAGGTTGATACTGTTTATAATCTTCTTGGATATATTTTTCAATATTCTTACTATCACACACTAAAAGATCTGCATGTTTGACCATAAGACCTTCGGAAATTTTCCAATAACGACGAACTGGAGCGCTCCACTTAGCTCGTAACCACTCGTGACCATCTGGATTAACTAGAAGAGTCCCACCTATCGCTTGGATTTTTTTCTTAATTCCATGGATGAACGGACCGATTCGACAAGCTAATATATAGAAGATTGGAGCTTCATCCTTATTTTCTTTAGCAATTTCAATCGCTTTATTAATTGCTGCTATATCATATGCTATGGCTCGCGCTGGACCAATATTGGGAACATCGACGTTATAACAGATAGCACCATTATGTTCAAAAACATCTTCAGTAATCCCTGATTTTGCAGAGTTTTCACGCATACAAGCCACATAATATTGGATAGCCTTATCTTGTTGAAAGGCTGTTAATTTTTCAACAAAAGTTTCAAATCCTCCATACTTAGCAGGAATTCCTTTTGAACCAATGATATAAACTGACTTTTTCATTTCTCTCCTAATATGATGGACGTGCAGAAATCACTTCGCTCCATCTCTCATAAATACAACTTTAACAGTTTTCAACAAAATTTCAATATCTTTCCAGATTGTCCAATTATCAATATAAGCCACATCTAATTTTACAACATCGTCAAAATCGGTTATTTTACTACGACCACTAACCTGCCATAAGCCTGTAATACCAGGTTTAAAGCTGAGTCGACGTTTCTGTTCTGGAGTATACTGATCATACTCGTCTACTGTCGGTGGACGCGTCCCCACCAAACTCATATCTCCTATAAAGACATTCCAAAATTGTGGCAATTCATCCAAACTGGTTTTACGAATAAAGTGACCAATTTTTGTAACACGAGGATCATTGTCCATCTTAAACATACCACCTTGCATCGTGTTTTGATCCATCAACTGTTCTTTGATAGCTTCAGCATCGATCCGCATCGAACGGAATTTATAAAAGGTAAAATGTCGACCATTTTTCCCTATACGAGTTTGAGCAAAAATAGCTGGTCCGCCATCTTTACGAATCAATGGAACTAAAACTAGACTAGCTATACCAAAAAGAATAAGGCCGATAGTGGCACCACAAATATCGAGAATTCTCTTTGAAATCACATGACTAGTTTTATAAAAATTTGTAGAGAAAGTGACTACATTCAATCCTGCCATCTCATGAATTTGTTTATTTCGACCCAAATTCTTATCAAATGCATTAAGATTGACAGTTATATCTATCCCCATTGTCTCAAACTTAGAGATAATTTCTCCAATATCGTAGCTCTCTCCCGGAAGATTGATAAACACCTCATCCACAACTTCATGCGTTGCAAATTCAATAATTTTTTCCTTTTCAATCACAGGTATTTGATCATGTTGAAAATCAGATTTATCCAAAACACTTACTGCTACCAAGTTCCATGAAAGTTCATCAGAATCTAGCAATTTATCAAGAACTTTTTCTATATTTTTTGTTACTGTTAACAGTAACATTTTCTTGCTATTTTTTAGATTGAAAAATACATGCTTCCAATATTTCTTTACTAAGAAATTTAACAAGTATAAGGATATTCCTTCTAAAGTTAAGAAGTATACCATTCCTCTTCTAGAGATACTAAACCGTTCCTCTATAAAAAAGTTTAATACACTTATAGCTATTGCAAAGAAAAAAATATATCTTATAGTACTATTAAACTCAACTAGGTACCCTCTTTTAAAAAAATTGTTACCATAGGAACTAAAATGGAATACAAAAAAGTGGAGAAGGTATAGTATAACCATCGAAGAACGTTCAATTTCTGTCTCTCTAACAAAGCTAAGAAAATAAACCAATAAAATGACAATAATACTCTGTAATACTGCCAGAAAAATCTTTAATCCTTTTTCATCCATAAAATCTTCCCTAGGTTATTTTTTACCATAATTACCATAACCACCGTAAGAACCATATTTTTCACGTTGAACATCAAATTTATTGAGAACGACACCTAAAAATGGTTTTCCTGTTTGCTCTAATTGTTGTTTCGCTTTTTGGACATCATGCTTATTCGCCTCACCCATTGCAGTTACCAAGATGGACGCATCACACTTTTGAGTGATAATTGCCGCATCAATAACAATTCCAATAGGTGCTGTATCAACAATGATATAATCAAAATATTTACGCAAGGTTTCAATCATATCATTAAAATTTTTACTTTGTAACAAGGCTGTAGGGTTTGGTGATACAGATCCCGATTGAACTACAAATAAATTTTCAATATTTGTATCGCATAACCCGTGAGATAAATCCGTTGTCCCAGATAAAAATTCTGTTAGCCCTGTAATTTTTTCACGAGATTTAAAAACTCCTGACATAACTGAATTTCGAATATCGCCATCGATCAAAAGAGTTTTATAGCCTGCACGCGCAAAAGACCATGCTATATTTATGGAAGTAGTTGATTTTCCTTCCCCAGGGTTAACAGAAGTAACGGAAATTACTTTTAGTTTATCTCCGCTCAACTGTATATTTGTACACAAGGCATTGTAATATTCTTCTGTCTTCTTAATGAACTCCAGTTTTTTTTGTGCTATTTCTAATGTCGGCATCTCTCTCTCCTATTTCAACTTATCCAAGTTTGGTACAACTCCCAAAAGCGTCATCTGCAATGCATCTTCGATATCTTCTGGACGTTTCACACGAGTGTCCAAAAGTTCAAGAAGAAGAACTATAACACTGGTTCCAATCCCCCCTGCCAAAAAACCAATTAGTGTATTGCGTTTAATATTTGGCGAAGATGGTGATATAGCCGGTCTTGCCTCCTCCAGTGTTGTCACATCAGAAACACGAGTAATACTGATAATTTTTTGAGCAGCTACTTCTCTCAAAGAGTTAGCGATACGGCTTGCCTCTTCAGGAACTCGATCATTAACTGAAATAGAGACAATACGAGTATCAACTGGTACTGTCACTTTAATTTTATTAGCCAAACCTTTTGGCGTCAAATCTAGTTTCAAATCAGAAACAACTTTCTCCAAAACATCCTGCGATAGGATAATTTCACGATAGTCTTTAACCAAGTACGATCCTGCCTGCAAGTCTTGATTTGTTAAACCAGACTTCTCTCCTTGATTACGGTTAACTACATAAATCCGAGTCGTACTAGTAAACTCAGGTTTGATAACAAAAGTACTGTAGGCAAAAGCAACTGAAGAAGTTATAATTGCCACTAATAAAATGACTAACTTTCTTTTCCATAAAGTTCTGAATAGTTGAAATACATCGATTTCCAAAGTGTTTTGATCTTTCATATTTTCTCCTAAATTAATTGATCCATTATAATTTTTCTGGGATTTTCTACAAAAAGTTCTTTCGCTTTTTTCGCTCCATATTTCTTAGCAATGATATCGTATGCCTGTTCCATATATGGAGGTCTACTGTCTAAATTATGCATGTCACTTGCAACTACATGAACTAAATCACGTTCCAAAAAATACCGAGCTCTCTTTTTCATAAATTTATATCTTTCACCAAAGAGCTTAGGTTTTAAAACATGATAACTATTTATCTGAGTATAGCAACCCATATCAATCAGTTCGCGAACGCGTTTTTCATTATTCTCTAAAGCATCATAACGTTCAATATGAGCAATTACTGGTGTGATTCCCAACATCAAAATATTACTCAATCCCGTATGAATCTCACGATAGGGAGTGTGCATGCTAAACTCAATCAAAGCATAACGGCTATCATTAAGGGTAGGAATTTCTTTTTTTTCTAGCTTTTCTAGAACATCCGAAGTATAGTATATCTCTGCTCCATAAGCAATGACTAAATCATCTGCTACTTCTTTTGCAATTTCACGAACCTTAATAAAATTTGTTGCAATTTTTTCTTCTGGAGTTTCAAACATTCCTTTTCGACGATGTGAAGTAGACACAATCATTCGAACCCCTTGATTATAAGCTTCTCTTAAAAGTGCCTTGCTATCCTCTATCGACTTTGGCCCATCATCTACATCAAAAACGATATGCGAATGGATGTCTATCATTTCATCTACCCTCCATCACATCCTGTATAGCTGCCTTGACTGTAGCTAAACTACTATCATCTATTTCCATCATATAGAGACTACTGTCTGGCATTGCATAAGAAGGAAGATCCATCCGACCTGTCCCTTTTAAATCTTGAGAATTTACTTTATAATTTCCTCCACTTTCCAACTGAGTATTCACTAGATCCATCATAGTCTCAATCGGCATATTTGTTTGAAGAGAATCCTGCAATCCTTGAAGAATACTACTATAATTTTTCAAGGCCTCTGTAGAAGTTAACTTCTGAATAATTGCTACAATAACCTTTTGTTGGTTGCGACCACGGTCACGATCTCCATCGGCTAGTGAGTAGCGTTCACGCACAAAACCTAGAGCTTGCTCAGAGTCTAGATGGACATTTCCCACTGGAAAATGGAACTTCCCATGTAGAGCTGAAAACTCTTGATCGTTATGAACATCTACCCCTCCCAACAAGTCAATCAATTTCAAAAATGAGGTAAAATTCAAACGAACATAATAATTAATATCTACTCCATAAAGGTTCTCTAAGGTATGAATAGATGAATCAACCCCGTATATACCAGCATGAGTCAATTTATCCTTTTGATTGTTTCCACCATCAGCAATAGGAACATATGAATCTCGTGGAGTTGTTGTAAGAAGGATTCTCTTCGTATCCCTATTGACCGTCATCAGGATATTGACATCTGAGCGCGAAACTGAACTAATGGCACCGTAAGTATCAATACCACTGACATAGATATTAAAGAAGCGATCTTTAGATACCTTAGGGGTCTCAACATCCTTGGTCATTTTTTTAGTGTAAATTTTCTTAATTTTAGAAGCATAATCTGGATACTCTGCTTCAATAATATTCTCAAATACACTATTTAAGACAATGGCTTTGGCCTCTCCAGAAATCAAACTTTTATAAGTTGACAAGTAAGAAGTACTTTTATCAACCGGCAAATCCTTATTTTGACTCGTCTTAATATCAGAAATTAGCTTTTGAATATTCTCATCATCCGTACCTGTTGGTCCCATAACACTAGATAATTGGGCAACATTATTGATATCGCTATCCTTTAAAACGACGACGCTGAGGGAATACTCTGAATAATTTGAAGTTGCATTAATATGACTTGTAAATCCTACAAATTGTTGCAGAGTAAATAATGAAACGGAACTCACTAAAACAGCAAGTGTCAAAAAGAAAATCGTGAACTTTTCGGCTTTTTTATAGATTATTAATAATGCAGCAGTCACAGCAACCATCACGGCAAAAACTGCGACCACTATATTAACGTGCCTGAAAGCAAGTATATTGTACTTAAAGATTAAGAACAATAAAAAACCAACTAACAATAAATAAATAGTCAACAAAACTATATTAACACTTCGCTTCACTTTCTGTGAACGTGATTTTTTAAAACGTCTACTCATGATTAACACCTATACATTTAATGTTACTATTATATCACTTTTTTACGATAAATTCTACATTTAGCGAGTTTATAAACATTCTTAGATATAGGTTATTTGGACATCATAAGCACTTATACTCTTCGAAAATCTTTTCAAAGTACGTCAGCGTCCATCTACAACCTCAAAACAGTATTTTGAGCTGACTTCGTCAGTTCTATCTACCACCTCAAAGCTGTACTTTGAGCTAGCTTCCCAGTTGCTCTTTAATTTTCATTGAGTATTAAACCATCAAAATTGATACAGTATTTCATTTACAATTCTACACAGCTAGACAACTACTAGACTGTACAGCAAAAAACAGCCCTATTAGGACGACTTTATAAAAATCATCCAATAGAACTGCTCCTCATTATTTAACATGATTTTCTGCTTCTTTTTGAGCTTTTTCGATTGCTTTTTTGCTTTCTTGCTCCCATTTGATCTTCGCTTCTTCATACTGTTTGATTGTCACAGTATCTTTTTGCAGTTTCATATACTTGTAGTTATTGCCGTCACCCTTGATACCAACCAATGAATACCCTCTTGTAAATGGCGTTACTTTGGTTACAGATGCTGTACCACCACTTGACATGGCTGACATAATCAGAGAATTGTCAATCATCCAAGCCTGTGCCTCAGCATATTTTTCATAGCGTTTGGCTACATCTTTATTTTCACTATCTGCGTCTTTGAGCATCTTAGTGTAGGTATCAAGCCCCAAGCTAGCAATCTTAGCTTTATCTTCTTGAGCATCTAGACCAAAGAT
>QWCI01000270.1_pt1 | contig 21807 bp, 20 predicted proteins | sample 1972541 | NCBI WGS metagenome assembly QWCI01 (sample SAMN09866712, study PRJNA288562) | Human oral metagenome isolate term3_saliva, whole genome shotgun sequencing... | isolation source: mouth | host: Homo sapiens | place: USA: California | reverse complement strand
TATCATCAATTAATACTTTTCTTCTATATTTTACACACCACACTATATGATATTGAATTGAATACATATATCCTCTTCCAAAATTAATATTTGCCATATTTTATCACCACTTTTATTATACCATATGTATTTAACTATTTCAAATTTTTTCGTCTCCAAAAAATATTCCATTCATCTCATTCCTTGCGTCGGGAGTGTTCTGGCATAATTCATAAATCTCAAACATTTTTTCAAAAAAAGGATCTAAAGGTTTTTGATTATGTGAACTACTCGAAGAATCGTTACTCGAATTATCCGAAGAACCCTTTAAAATTACATTTATCAAAAAAGCTACTAAAAAAGTTATTAACACTTGCAAGACTTCTCTAAAAATCTCTTTTCTCCTATCAATATTTTTTTCATCCATTTTCGGCAATTTCTCTCTATTCCAAAAACTTTGATAATCACTTAAAATCCCATTTTCAGAATCCGACAAGCTATCTAAAACCCATCGCTCTTCCGCAAAAAGCTCATCTTGTCCAAGCTATCTAAAACCCATCGCTCTTCTGCAAAAAGCTCATCTTGTCTGTAATAATTACTTTTAGATTTTTCCAAATTTTTCTTATACAAAATATCCGATTGAAAATCCATATTTTCAAAAAGTTTTTCTCTTTTCGCAATTATAAAATTTTTCTCCACCAAAGAAAATATCCCAATATGAAAATTTTTCTCCGTCCTCGAATTATTCAAAATTCCAACTCCCATTGCAGAAATACTTTTCGGAACTTTCAATTTTGGCAGTACATCTTTTTTGAAAAAATTTTTGCCCCAAAATTTTACTGTCCCAAAGCAGTAAATCAGTAAAATTATAATCGCAATTATATAAATAATTGTTATTTCTCTCATAAAATCCTCCAATAATAATCAAAAAATTTCAAATGAAATTTCTTCATTATTCCTTCTCATTCTCAACTTCTTTCTCATCACTCCACTCATCTCTAGATTTACTAGAATTAAGAACATATCTAGATCCCGAAAACATTATTTTTGAGAACATACTTTTCATCTTTCCACTTTTTCTAGCGTACACAAATGTTTTTTCAAATGAATAAACTCTTGTCAATTCCAACAATGAAAATAATCTCAAGACAAATCCGATAACAAAAGCAAATCTTATAGTGTAAAATTGTTCTCCAAAAATATAAATTACGCCGTTATTGATAAATTTTCCTAAAATTCCACCAAATATTCCAGCTGTTATTGCTGAAAGCCCGGAAACCATCGCATAAGCTCCCACATAAGCATCAGCAGGTTCTCCAGAAACTTCCATCATCAAATTTAATAGACTTAGTGTTATTGCTGTAAATCCAATTGCATCAATTACCGCAGCTGCAAAAAGCATTGACATTTTGTTATCCTGAGTCATCGAAAAATATGTAAGGACATAATATGTTGTAAAAAATATTCCCATTCGTAACATCGTTTTATTCCCGTATTTATCAGAAAATTTTCCATACACCAAATAAAGTACGCTTGACAAAATTGCTGTTAAAACTCCCATTTGTGAAATAAACATTGTATTTACACCAAGTATTTTGATTCTATAGTATTCTGTCATTGGTTTCAAAAATTCCCATGTAAAAAGCCACACAGAAGCAAATCTTAAATAATCAACAAAATTCTTATTCTTAAAGGCTGTTTTTATACTCACTTTTTTAGCATCATCTCCTAAATCAGGAACATAATGAAGACACATAAATATTGCTGAACCTATTGCTGAAAGTGACATTGTTGTTGTCAAAAATAGCATTGCAATTTTTCTGTTAGGCATTGATAAAACATATCCATAAAATAAAGTATAAACTACGGTAGATAACGAAGAAAATAAATTACGCACTCCAAAATATTTCCCTCTTTCTTTTTTGTTAATAATCGTTGTCATTACTGCTGTCCACACATTATTTGAAAATGGCGAAACAATAGCATAAATAAACATTACCATAAAATATACTCTCTGTTTTCTCACATCAAAAAGTATAGCAAAAGGCATCACACATATCACCAATCTTGAAAGGGTTGCCGCTATTACCATTGTCTTTTTTCTGCTCCCAAGAATATTATTTACTTTACTTGTAAATATTTGTAATAGATATCCAGCTGTCGGTAAAGAAGACACAATCGAGATAAAAAAAGAACTCATATTAAAATAAATCGCCAGACTTAACAGTACAAAGCTCTGCATTCCTACCGAATATCCATTAAAGAACATAACTTCTAATATTGCATATTTTTTTGTATTTTCTATCAAACGTTCTTTATTCATATTTTCCTCCAATTTCTCCTGTCACCACTAATCGACGGTCTAAAAAAATAGGCAAAGAGAACTAATTCAAAACTGAACAATCTCTTCGCCTAACTACATATTTATTTTATAATTTAATTATTTATTACCACCAAATAATTTACCAATCATTCCAGTCAAATCATCCATTACATTTCCATCTTTATTCGCATCCAATAAATTTGTAATCACACTCATAATTCCGCCTTCTCCGCCAAAATTTGCAGCAAGATTTGAAGTTAAATTACTAATTCCCTGTGCGTCTAAATTATTTTCTTTTTTCTGTTGTCCTAACGCTCCCAAAACTAATGGTGCTAAAGTTTCTAACATCTTCAAACTTCCTTGAGTATCCAAACCGCTCGACTGAGAAACTGCATTTGCCACATTTTGTGTATTTCCACCAAATAAATGGCTCAAAATTCCTGCTCCATCTTTTAAATCAGGGTTTTGTAAGTACCCTTCTACATTATTCAAAACTGAACCATCATGTTGCTCCAATGCATTATTCAATGTTTGTGCACCTTCTGGTGTATTTGAATTTTTATTTAAAGCTCCCAACAATGCTGGAAGTGCTGCCATTATCGCATTTTTAGTTTGACCATCAGTTCCACCAATTTGTTCTGCTAATTTTCCTAAATTTTGTCCTTGTAATAATCCCAATAGTGCTTCTAAATTCATAATTCCCTCCATTTTTTATTTTATATTTTTTGTGAAAGTGACCTATCTTCCACCTCTCTTGCCATGAATACTAGCTCTCCTGTTTTCTGAGTAATTTTTACACTATAAATCACTCCATTTGAATACAAAATCGAACTTTCTAAACCGTTATCATCCATTTTTGATAATACTTGTGCATAAATCTTTTTCGCTTCCTCATCTGACATCGCCGAATCCGAAACTTGTATCAAATTAACGACCATATTTTCAATAGTTGCCAAATTTTGACCTGTCACAACACCTACTTTTAAAAACATTCCACTTACATTCACACCTTGATAATCCAAAACATAATTAGAATTTGATCCTTCTCTTGAATTAATTTTTGAATAATAGTAATTTCTATTATCAAAATTCAATTTCTCAAATTTCCCAATAGCGATATTATTTTCCCTCGATTTTTTGTCAAAATTCTGTATTATTGTATCTATGGAGTTATTAAAAAATAAACTTTTTTTTTGCTCTTCTTTTTTAGCTTCCATTTCTATTTTCTTCTGTTCTTCCATCTTTTTCTTTTGTTCATTACATGCTAATACAAGAAAAACTGATAAAAAACCTGTCAATAATATTTTTTTATTCTTCATTTTTCATCACCTTATATCTGAACCTTTTATAACTAAAGCTCAAGAGTCCTTTTATCATTTTTAGAATTTTATTACTTTTATTTATGCTAATTATACAAAAAAAAATACGATTTAGAAAAATATTACGATTATTTTTGTCTTATAATTAAATTTTAATTTTTTTATAAATTATATAAATCTTGTTAAATTCCACGGTATAACATTCCTTAACGATTTATAAAAAAAGTAGTATTTATCACTTATAAAAATTACCACATTCCTATTAATTCACGTATTCACGTAATTCCTTTCAATTTTATCTTTAAAAAAAAGAGCTATCAAAAATAAGTTTTACTTATCTTTAAATAGCCCTTTTATAAATTCAATGAATTATTTTTCTATTTTTGTATAAGGCATTAAAGCTATTTGTCTTGCTCTTTTAATAGCTTTAGCTATTTTTCTTTGAATTTTTGCATCTAATCCTGTAACTCTTGCAGGAGAGATTTTACCTTTATCATTCATGAAATTTTTTAATAAATCTACATTTTTGTAGTTAATATCTTCAACTTTAAATTTTACTTTTGGTCTTCTTTTTCTTCTTTTAAATTCTGTAGATGGTTTCGCTCTCATAGTCACCTCCTAATTTTTTTACCCTAAAATGGGAAATCTTCGTCTGAATCATCCGAATTACCATTATTTCCAGCAAATGGTTTATTATCTGAATGTTGCGATTGATTATCATGGTTGTGCGAATTATTGTAATTATTGTTATTGTTATTGTTATTGTTATAATTACTACTATTGTAGTTATTATTAGAATTATTATGTGAATAGCTTCCTCCACCATTTGAAGGATTATTTGATCCTATAAAATCAAATTTTTCTACTATAACTTCAGCAATCCATTTATTCTCACCATTTTGTTCATAACTTCTAACACTTAATCTACCTTGTACACCTATTTGACTACCTTTTCTAAAATATTCAGCAATAGTCTCTCCAGTTTTCTCCCACGCAACACAGTTAATAAAATCTGCTTCATCTTTATTTCTTGACACGGCTAAAGTAAATCTAGTATTTCCTTTTCCAGTACTTGTATATTTTAATTCTGGATCCTTTGTCATTCTTCCAATTAAAACTATATTGTTCATAATTTATTCCCCCTCATAATCACTTGAATTATTTTATAACCCCCGTTATATTTAATCTAATTAGTCATTTTTTACTATCATATATTTCAAAATAGATTCTTCGATATTTAATCTAGCTTCAACTTCAGCTAATTTAATTCCATCAATTTGGAATGTAGTTAAAACATAGTATCCATTTTCTTTTTTCTTAATAGGGTAAGCTAATTTTCTTTCTCCCCAAACTTCTGTTTTAATTTCTGCAGCTTCTGATTTTACTAAAGTTTCTTCAACGAATTTAACTTTTGCTTGTTTTTCTTCATCAGTTAATTGCGTAGAAAGTATAAACATAATTTCGTAATTTTTCATTCTTTTCTCCTTTCCTTTGGCTTTTTAGCCCTACTTCTTACAATAGAGCAGGCTCGTCTTAGTATTATATCAAAAAAATTTAATTAAATCAAGAATATTTTTTATTCTTCAAAAAATGGTGGAACAACGAATCCGTCTCCTATAAAATCGTTTTCTTTATTTTCATCTCCCATTTCTGGAACTTCTTCTTTTTCAACACCATTTTCAGACTTTTTTTCAGTTTCAGCACCATTTTCCACTGTTGCTTTTTCCGCATTTTCAGACTTTTCAGGAGTAGTTCCTGTTTTATTAGTAGCTTCTTTGTGTGGTGTAAATACCATTCCTGAAGTCACTTTTTCTACATCTTTAACTTCTTTAAAATCTGTTGCTATTAACGAAACTTTTATTGTTCCTTCTAATTCAGGATCTAGGATAACTCCCCAAATTAATGTTGCTCCTGCGCTTCCAGTTTTTTTCGACACTGTTTCAGAAACTTCTCTTATTTCGTGTAATCCTATATCTTGTCCTGCTGTTATATTTAACAATACTTTTTGAGCACCTTCAATTGATTTTTCTAATAACGGACTGTTTAATGCTTGTTCTGTTGCAGTCTTAGCTTTTCCATCTCCGCTACCTTCTCCAAATCCAAGCATTGCTATTCCTGAATCTTGCATAATTGCTTTAACATCTGCAAAATCCAAATTTACAAATCCTTGTTTTGTAATTAAGTCAGAAATCCCTTTAATTCCAACTCTCAATACACTATTTGCTTCTTTGAAAGCTGTCATTAAAGTGATGCTAACATTTGGCAATTCAAATAATTTATCATTTGGTATTGCTATTAATGTATCCACTTGTTCTTTTAAATTTTCTATTCCTGCATCTGCGTTATTCTTTTTTAATGCTCCTTCAAACTCAAATGGTTTTGTTACCACAGCTACTGTTAAAATTCCCATAGATTTAGCTATTTCAGCAACAATTGGAGAGGCTCCAGTTCCTGTTCCTCCACCCATTCCGGCAGTTATAAATAGCATGTCTGTTCCTTCTAATACTTCTTTTATTTTTTCTTCAGACTCTTTTGCTGCAATTCTCCCTTTTTCAGGATCAGCACCAGCTCCCATTCCTTTTCCCAAAAGAACTTTTTTCCCTGCTACCGATCTGTCTAAATCTTGCTGATCAGTGTTTATAGCTATAAATTCTACATCATTTATTTCACTTTGAATCATATCGTTTATCGCATTTCCTCCAGCTCCACCTACTCCTACGACTTTTAGTTTTGCTGCATTGCTAGAATTCTCCATCTTAATCATTTAGCCACTTAAAATATATTTACCTAATTCTATATGTCTTACTGAGATTCAGTTTACTTTTATTTGATTATTTGTAGACATTTATAGTCACAAAATATAATCATTGATATATTTTTTTAAAGTAGCTTCTCCTTTCTCTTAAATTATCTATATTTTTATTGTCTTGTAGTTATGTCTTTATATCTTAGCTCCACCGTTTTAAAATCCGTATGTTGCGCTTTTAATTTTTTGTACAGTCTATACATCTGATTGTACTTTTCCTCATCTACAAACGTGTCTACATAAACTCTAGTATTATCTGTCAAAATTAATTGATAACTTTTGTCAGCTAATCTTATTTCAGATATTAAAGCATATAAGTCTTTATTTTTTATTTTTGAAATAATTGTTTTGAATCCGTTCATAGTTGCACTATCAGAATATATTATTACTGGTATATTTTTTTGAGGTGTTTCAGAAATATCTCCATATAAATTCAAATTTGCATCTGCTAAAAATATATCGGATCCCTTTTTTACGTAAACATAAGGCTGTCTTTCATCTAGCTGTATCTCAATCTTATTCGGATATATTTTTTTTATAGAAATATTACTAACCCTCGCATCACTTTTTATCAAATCTTGTATTTTATTAGTATCCAAATAGATAATATTTTTACCCTTCATATCTTCTAAATGGCTTTTTATATCCTGTCTAAGCAATTCGGTATTCCCTTTTATGTCAACTTTTTCTATCTTAAAATAATCAGTATTCAAAAAAGTAACTGTTGAAAAAATACCTATTGCTAAAACTACTAATAAAACTAATGTTTGGTATACTCTTCTCATATTCAAACTCCACTCGTTAGTATTATACACTTTTTTTTACTATTATTCAATTTTTTTTATAAAACTTTTCATTCAAAATTAATATTTTTTAATATTTCCCTTTTATTTTTCCAATATAATAATTTCTGTTTCCAATTGTATTCCAAATTTTTCTAATACAACTTCTTTTACATGTTGAATAACACCTATTACATCAGAAAATTTTGCATTTCCTAAATTTGTAACGAAATTAGGGTGTTTTGGTGACACCATTGCATCTCCAACTCTGTATCCTTTCAATCCAGCGTCAGAAATTAATTTTGCTGCAAATGTTCCTTCTGGATTTTTAAATGTACTTCCTAAATTTGGTAAATCTAAAGGATGTTTGAAGGCTCTTTGATCTCTTTTATCTTGAGATGCTGCTTTATCAAATCCTCTTCCAAATTTAAATAACGCTGAAACTACAATCCAGTGATTTATTTTAATTTCAGTAGTTCTGTACTCAAATTTCAAATCTGATGTTTTCAAAGTTACTATTTCTCCATCATTTTTACAAACTTCTACTTCTTCAATACAGTCAAAAATTTCTGTCCCGTAAGCTCCACCATTCATATTAACAAGTCCACCAACAGATCCAGGAATTCCTGTAATATTTTCCAATCCAGAATAGTCATTTTCTTCCATAAATTTTATCAAATCGTCTAAATCTAGTCCCGCTTCTACTCTTACCAAATCATAATCATCATGTTTTTCCACAACTTCAATTTTTTGTAATTTTTTCAATGAAACAAAACTTATATTTAAATGACCATTATTTATCAAAGTATTTGTTCCATTTCCTAAAAGAAACACTCTTTTTCTAGTTTGTAATACTTCTTTTAACTCATTTTTATCTTCTATAAAAATCAATTCATCGGCAGTTCCTCCGACTTTCATATTTGAATATTCTTTCATCTCAACATTTTTTAATACTTCCATTTGAACACTCCTATTTATTTTTATTTTCGTTCGCATTTAATTTATCAACAATGTTATGAGCAACTTTAGAAACGCTTCCAGCTCCCATAAACACAAATGTATTTCCACTATTTTTACTTTCTTCCACTATTTTTTCAATTTCTTCTTCTGTCGTAACTTTTACATGATTTCCTATTTTGGCTGCTAAATCTTCAGATGAAATTCCATAAATGTTATCTTCACTCGCTGCATAAATTGGTAACAACATCAAGTCATCCGCTTTTTTCAAGGCTTCTACAAATCCATCCAAGAAGAATTTTGTTCTTGTATATCTATGTGGTTGAAATATAACTGTAACTTTTCCTTTTTCTGTAGCTTTTGCAGCTTCAATTGTTACACTAACTTCAGTCGGATGATGTGCATAGTCATCAATTATTCTCAAATTATTATCGTATATAACTTGGTATCTTCTATTTGCACCTTTAAATTCTTCAATTTTTTCTTTAACTTTATTCATATCACATTTAAATTCATGAGCCAAATAAATCACAGGCAATGAATTAAGAATGTTATGTTTTCCAGGAATTGTCAATGTAAATCTTCCTAAGCTTTCTCCATTTTTTACAACTTCATATGAAGTTTTCCCATCTTTTATTTCTACATCTTTCGCATAAATTTGAGCATCTTCTGATTCCAAACTGTACCAAGCTACATTTTTATTCGTAAATTTCAAATGTTCTTTTTCTACAGTATCTTTACACAAAAGAACCAATCTTTCTGTACTATCAATAAATTGCTCAAATGATTTTTTAATATTTTCAAAAGTACCGTGATGTTCTAAGTGATCAGGCTCAACATTTGTTACTACCGCATATTTAGGTTTTATGAACAAGAATGAGTTATCACTTTCATCAGCTTCTGCTACGAAATATTCTGAATTTCCAATTTTACTATTACTGTGAATTTCAGGAATTATCCCTCCAACTACGATAAATGGCTCTTTTTCTAATAAAGCAACACTCATCATTGAACTTGTTGTTGTTTTTCCGTGAGTTCCAGCTACTGCGATTCCATCAAATCTATTCATTATTTCAGCAAGTAACTGTCCTCTTTTTATCATTGTAATATTATTTTCAACTGCATATTTGTACTCTGGATTAGTTTTTCTAATTGCTGTCGAATATACGAATACATCAATATCTTTCCCTTTCATATTTTCTTCCACTTGACCGATGTACACTTTAACACCCATTGCTTCTAATTCATCTGTTATAGGTTTTCTATCAATATCTGATCCGTAAACTTCATACCCATCTTTTGCAAGTATTTTTGCAAGTCCACTCATTCCAATCCCATTTATTCCACTAAAATAAATACTTTTTATTTCTGCTAACATATTTCCTCCACTTCCCTTATATTTCCATCTCTTTTAATATTATATTTGCTGCATTTCCTTTTTTCAATGTTTTTGCGTTACTGCTCATAAAACCCAATATGCTATCTTGTTTTACAAGTTCCAATGCTTCTTCTAATGCTTTATCCACTTCTTCATTTGAAAATATTTTTGCCGCATCAGCATATTCTAAAACATCTGCATTTTCCTTTTGTCCAACAAAATCATATGGTATCAATATTGCTGGTTTTTCCAACTCAATCAATTCAGAAATCGTTGAAGCTCCAGCACGACAAATTACTAAATCTACAGCTGCCATAAGATCAGCCGCATTATCAAAATACGGTTTTACTACTGTACTTCCAAAATTTCTCATTCTATATGTCGCTTGTTCAAAATTATCTTTCCCAGTCGCCCAGAACAATCTAATATCTTTATCATTTACAATTTTATCCCATTTTTTTGAAATAGCCTCATTTATATTTTTGGCTCCTAAACTTCCACCAATTACCAAAATCCCTTTTTCATTATCTTTTATATCTAATTTTTTTCTCTCTTCATTTTTATTTTTCGTATAAAATTCTTCCCTCAATGGATTTCCAGTCACCACAAATTTACTTCTATATTTTTCTGGTATATTTGGCAATGTATTTTCAAAAGCAATAAAAACTTTTTTTGCCATTTTATAAAAATATTTATTTGCTTGACCCATTGTACAGTTTTGCTCCTGCAAATAATACGGTATTTTTAGCACAATCGCTGCCAATAACACTGGTATTGTTATATAATTTCCAAATCCGATTATTTCAGTCGGTTTTTCTTTTTTTAATAATTTTATTGTTTGAAATGTCGCTTTTATCATTTTTATTAAAGAAGATGGTGATTTCAACGGAAACACATCTAATCCAATAAATCTAAAATTTTCTTTTGGAACCAAATCTTTTTCCATTCTATGTTTAGTCCCTATAAACAACACTTCTCCACCTTTTTCTCTAACTTTTTTCGCTATAGACAAAGCTGGATAAATATGACCTCCAGTCCCTCCTGTTGTAAAAACTACTTTTTTCATCTAAATATTCTCCATTCAATTTATTTTTTACATCTCATATTCAAACTCTTCAATTGTCTCTTCTTCTTGTTCATATATTGATTTTATTATATTATAAACAATTCCCAAAGAAATCATCAATGCAATCGTTGTACTTCCTCCGTAACTCATAAGAGGTAAAGGAATTCCTGTTGACGGTACCAATCCACTTACAACTCCAATATTTCCTATTATTTGTGTTGAAATCATTACTAATATCCCTGTTAAAATATATTTTGCAAAAAAATCTCTTGCTTTACCGATTGTTATAATAATAACTATAACCAAAGCTAGATACAATGCTATTAAAAGTAATACTCCAATAAATCCCATTTCTTCAGAGTACCCTGAAAAAATATAATCTGTATGAATTTCTGGTAAGAAATAATATTTCTGAATACTACCCCCATAGCCTCTTCCAAGAAATTTTCCACTTCCGATCGCTATCAATGATTGTTTTGTTTGATAAGGTGGTTCTGACTTCAATGTTATATTAGCAATGAAATCTTGAATTCTTTTAGAACGATACCCAGCCTGTATAGCTACATCAAATGCTCCAAAAAAACCTACACCAGTAATCACTGAAAACCATCCTAAATTAAATCCTGAAACAAATAATAATACAAATCCTAAAATTAGTATTTGGAACATTGAACTAAACGATTTTTCAAAAAGTATTAGTATTAAATACAGTCCGGTATATAATCCTACTCCTTTTAATAATGATATATCTCGCATTTTTTTTAATTTTATTTTATTTCTATATTTTTTTTTACTTGATTTTGAAATCCTATCAATACACCCAGCCAAAGCTAAAATCAAAAATATTTTTGCAAATTCTGACGGTTGAACACGTATTGGACCTAATTGAAACCATCTTTTCGCACCATTTACACTTTGTCCAATAACTAGTACAGCACTCAGTAATATCGCTCCAATAGAATACAATCCATTGCTAAACCATTTTTTTCTATATTTCCTATAATCTATTTTAGAAACACCAAAAAATACTATTATCCCTAATCCAAACCACATTCCTTGCAGATTTACAAAATGTAACGCATTTTTCCCATTACTATCTGAAAGTGATCTTGGAGAACTTAAACTAGCTAACGTAATAATACTTAATGCCATAAGCAATAAAATCACTATAATGAAAACTGTTCCTAAATCTTTCCTATTTTTTTTCAACTTTATTATCACACCACCTTAATTCCAAACCCCAAATTTTTTTAATAAATTTAAGTACATTCTTCTAATTTCCTAAAATTTTAACTGTTAATTCCTTAAATACTTTTCCTCTATGTTCAAAACTTCTAAATTGGCAAAAACTTGAAGTTGCTGGTGAAAACAATATTGTTTGATCTTTTTCAAAATCCTCATTTTCTTTTATATAATTCAACACATTTTCCAATGTTTCCAAATTTTTATAATTTTTATAATTTATTTTTTCCATATCATCTATCAACAACGGTGCATTATCTCCTATCAAATACACTCTTTCCACCTTTTCAGCTATTCTTTTTACCAATTCCGTATTATCAATTTTCTTGTCATCTCCGCCTAAAATCATAATAATATCATTATTAAACGAATCAATCGCTTTTAAAGTCGATTCCACATTTGTACCTTTAGAATCATTAATAAATGTCGTATTCCCTTTCACAAAAAAGTTTTCCAATCTGTGTTCTAACGCTTTCGTACTACTTAAAAATTCAACAACTTTTTCATCAGGAACTTTCACAATCGTCGCTACTCCTATTAAAAATAGCATATTTTCCAAATTGTGCACTCCTTTTAATGCTAAATCTTCAACTTTTATTAAAAATCTAGATTTTTCTAAAATTTCGCTCTCACTTAAATTTTCAGCTCTATCTGCCAAATCATTCATAATACGAATTTCATTGTTATACACAAAAATGTTACCTTTTTTCTCTTTACTCAAATACACATTTTTAGCTTTCATCAATGATTTTATTTCTTCTCTTTCCGCCAATCCCAAAAATACTGGATCATCAAGATTAATCAAAGCAAAATCATCTTCAGTCTGTTTACTAAAAATGTTAAATTTTGTAATGTAATAATCTTCAACTGTTTTATATCTAGTCAAATGATCTGGAGTCAAATTAATAATTCCAGCTATATTTGAATGAATTTGAGGATTATTTTCCAATTGATAACTACTTAATTCTAACACTACATACTCTAACGGTTCCTCATCTGCAACCAATTTCGCAAACGAAAACCCTGCATTTCCAGCTAATCTCGCCTTATACCCTGCAAAATCCAATAACTCATAAATTTTAGTAGCTGTTGTTGTTTTACCATTTGTACCTGTTATAGAAAAAACTTTAATATTTTTATCCATATATTTGTAAGCTAAATCAATTTCAGAGATCACTTGCACATTTTTTTCCTTCGCCACTTGTAACAATTCTGCTTTCCAAGGAATTCCTGGACTTTTAACAATAAACTCTATTTTTTTATTGTTTAAAATTTCAATTCCCTCTTTTGAAGTTTTTGCCACTTTGTCATCTATTAAATATACTTCGTAACCTTTCTTTTCTAGTAATTCTTTTGCTCCTAAACCACTCAATCCTGCTCCAAAAACTAAAGCTTTTTCCATTTTTCTTTCCTTTCTACAATTCTGAGTTATTCATTTTTTATTATTTTTTATACAAACTCTTTCTAATATTATACCAACAAAATCCGATTTTCCAAAATTACATTTTAGAATTATCTCAATTTCAATACTACAAATGTCAACAAACAAGTCAATATCGACACAATCCAAAATCTAATTGTAACTTTTGTTTCTGGCAACCCCAACAACTCAAAGTGATGATGAATAGGTGCCATTTTAAATACCCTTTTCCCAAAAGTTTTATAATGCCAAACTTGGATCATTACTGATAATGCCTCCATTATGAAAATAAATCCAGCCACTGGTAACAACAATTCTTGTTTTATAAAAATTACAATAATTCCCAAAATTCCACCTAACGTCAAAGAACCAGTATCTCCCATAAACACTTGTGCTGGATAGAAATTATACCATAAGAACCCTGTCAATGCTCCAATCACTGAAGCAAGATAAACACAAATTTCAGCAGAATCTTTTACATGATACAAATTCAAATATTTCGCATATTCATAATGCCCTGTCAAATATGTAATTATAAATAATGTTATACTAACAACAATTATTGGACCACTTACCAATCCATCCAATCCATCTGTTAAATTCACTGCATTTGAAGACCCAATAATTACAAGTGCCATAAATATGAAGAATAACACTGGTGTTATATAAAAATACGAATTTTTAAACACTGGATTTACTATCGAAAAATCAATTTCTTTATTTATTAATCCAAATTTATATACGAAGAAAAACGTTAATGCTGTTATTATTAATTGTCCTGCAATTTTTTTCTTTCCAGACAACCCATTTTTATTCCGTGTTAACTTCAAATAATCATCATAAAAACCAATTGTTGTAAACAAAATTGTTATAATAAATAAAAATACAATAAACTTATTTGTAAAATTCCCTGCTATCAATGTCGCAAACAATATCGCACCAATAATCAACAAACCACCCATTGTCGGTGTTCCTGATTTATCAAAATGTGATTTAGGTCCTACCTCTCTAGCAGTATCTCCATATTTTTTCACCTTCAACCATTGTATAAACGGTTTTCCTAAAATTAACATAAACAAAAACGCTACTATAAACGCTGTCGACGCTCTAAACATTATCGATTTAAAAACCCTCAACGTTCCAAAATTGTTTATAAACAAACTTTGTATCAAATATAACATTATCTTTTTCTCTCCTTCTCAACTTAATTTCAAAATACTTCGTTTATTCTATTACCTCTTCTAGTTTCATTCCACGTGAACCTTTTATAAGAACTACTTTTTTATCTTTTATCTGATTTATTCTAGCTTTTATCGCTTTTTTATCACTAAAATGTTCTACTTCTTTACCTTTTAAATTCCCATTTTCCATATTTTCTTTTACTTTATCATATAAGCTTCTCATTCTCTCACCATACAAATAAAGTTTATCAAATTTTGTTTTTTCAATTGTATAATAAATATTTTGATGTAATTCTAACTCTCTATCTCCCAATTCAAGCATATCCGCTAAAACTAGAACTTTCACATCTCCATCATTATAGATTTTTGAAAAAGTTTCTAAAGATTTTTCCATAGACATTGGACTTGCATTATATGCATCATTTATATAAGTTGTAGTTCCTTTTTCAATTATTTGGAATCTCATATTAGTTAAAGCTATATTTTTTATAGCCTCTTCAATATACTTATCTTCCATTCCGAATTGTTTAACAACCGCAATCGCCATTGTTAAATTTAATATGTTATGTTCTCCCAAGATGTTTGTTTCATAATTTCTTTCAACAGTTTTTCCACATTTTTGTCCAAAATATTTCAGACTAAATTTCGTTCCACTCTCATTAAATCTAATATCACCGTAATAAAAATCACGAGTTTTATCTTTAAATTGATTTTCTTTTAAACTCAGCGCTTTTACCAAATTTATTCCATCAACAGTTAAATCTTTCAAATAAAAATCATCGCCATTAATAATAATAGCATTTTTCACATAAGGCACCAATTCCGTTTTTGCCTTAAATACATTTTCTTTCGTCTTCAAAAATTCCAAATGCGATTCTCCAATATTTGTAATCACTCCCACATCAGGATTTGAAATTTTCCCTAACAAATCTATTTCTCCAAAACCGCTCATTCCCATTTCAAGAATCATAAACTCATCAGATTCCTCTGCACGCAACAAAGTAAAGGGTAGTCCAATATGGTTATTATAATTCCCTTCTGTCTTTTTACCTTTATATTTAGTTGACATTAATTGATAAATCATATCTTTCACGGTTGTTTTCCCGTTACTTCCCGTTATACCAATTACTTTTAAATCTTTCAAATTTTCACGCCACTTTTTAGCATATTCTTGCAAAAATTCTACACTATCTTGCACCCAAAAAGCTTTTTTCCTATATTTCCCCTCTATCTCTAAATCCTTTTTATCATAAACAACTACAGCACCCTTTTCCAGAGCCTCGTTTACAAAATTATTTCCACCTCTTATCGCAACAAATAAATCATCTTTCTCAACTTCTTGCGAATTCATACAAACTCTTTTTATCTTAATTTCATTTTCATCAAAATCAATATTTTTCTCTAAAAAAATATTGCAAAATACTTTACTTTTATTCATAAATTTTTTCTCCAAATTATACTTAATCATATTGTACGATTATATCACTAGATACATAATTTTTCAATGTTTTTTTATTCTTCGAGAATTATATTATAATACTAAGGATTTTAAAATTTATTTATACAAAGAAATAACTTTTATTATAAAAAATACATTAAATACAAATTCTAAAAAATATTATTTCTAGTCTTGTTTTTCTCCCAAAATCATAATATAATAATTAAAAAATCTTTAAGGAGGAAAAAATGCCAATAGCCCATAAATTTAGCTATTTCAGTGCAATTCACATTGAAACTTTTATTGTCTCGATAGTTCTTTGCACTATTTTATTTTTTATACCAAAAATTTTTAAAAACATCAATTTGAAATACTACAATATTTTTTTAGGAATACTTGCAATTGTTTCTAAAATAGTTGATTCTATTTTTAGAGTAGTTTCTGAACACGAACCTGTTTACAATGTATTTTTAATACATCTATGTAATTTTGCCGTTTTATTCGCAGGACTGTATTTGATTTTTAGAACTGCATATTTATTTAATACAGCATATTTTTTAAGTTTTGGAGCTGTCCTTGCTTTATTACTTCCTGGTGTTACAGTCTATTATCGTCCACTTTACGTTCATATTTTCATGTTCGTACACGCTCTAATAGTTCTCACTCCAATAATAGGCTTCGTATACAACAAAGATAAAATCACAAAAAAAGGCTACATCCAAGCAAGTATAACATTAATCGGCCTTTTTATCTATGCCGCCATTTACAACCTATTTTTCCCTGTAAATGCAATGTTTTTAAGAAGTTATATCGCACCTTTTGTCAGTTTCATTAAACCACTTTGGTTTTATAGAGTTGTATTAATTGTAACAATGTTATTTATTATGTATTTGATGTACTTGCCATTTTCAAGAAAAAAAACTCACTATCCAAACTAGAATAGTGAGAAAAAACAAAAAAATGTGGAACTTAAATTCCACATTTTTATTTATAATTTTTTCCTATTTTTCTGAAATAGCTGCTACACCTGGTAATACTTTACCTTCTAAGTATTCCATTGAAGCTCCTCCACCAGTTGAAATGTGAGAGAATTTATCAGCAAATCCTAATTGAATTGCTGCTGCTGCAGAGTCTCCTCCACCGATAATTGTTTTAGCATCTTTCAATTCAGCGATTGCTTTACAAACACCAATTGTTCCGTTAGCATAGTTAGACATTTCGAATACTCCCATAGGTCCGTTCCATACTACAGTTTTAGCACCTTCTAAAGCTTTTTTGAATAATTCTACAGATTTTTCACCTATATCTAATCCCATCCATCCATCTTCAATGTCATCCACTGAAACTGTTTTAAATGGTACATCGTTACTGAATTCTTGAGCTACAACAGCATCTACTGGTAACAATAATTCAACACCTTTTGTTTTTGCTTTTTCGATTAATGATTTAGCTAAATCTACTTTATCAGCTTCTAATAATGAAGAACCTGTATTTTTTCCTAATGCTTTTAAGAAAGTAAACATCATTCCTCCACCGATAATTACTTTATCAGCTTTTTCTAATAAGTTATCAATAACTCCAATTTTATCAGAAACTTTTGCTCCTCCTAAAATAGCTACTAATGGTCTTTCAGGATTATCAACAGCTCCTCCGATGAATTTAATTTCTTTTTCAATTAAGAATCCAACTGCTGATTCTTTGATATTTGAAGCAATTCCTACATTTGAAGCGTGTGCTCTATGAGCAGTTCCGAATGCATCATTTACGAATACATCTCCTAAAGAAGCCCAATATTTTCCTAATTCAGGATCATTTTTAGATTCTTTTTTACCATCTAAATCTTCAAATCTAGTGTTTTCAAACATTAAAATTTCTCCTGGTTTCAATTCAGCAACTGCTTTTTCCAATTCTGGTCCTCTTGTTACAGGTACAAATTTAACTGGTTTTCCTAATTTTTCAGCTAATACTTTAGCAACTGGTGCCAATGTTTTTGAAACTTTATCTTCTTCAGTTTTAACTTTTCCTAAGTGAGAAAAAGCAATAACTGCTCCACCGTTGTCCAAAATATAGTTTAATGTAGGCAATGCAGCAGTAATTCTGTTATCATTCCCAACAACTCCGTCTTTTATAGGTACATTAAAGTCAACTCTTACTAAAACTTTTTTACCTTTTACATCTAAATCTTTTAATGTTTTTTTAGCCATTTTTCCTCCTAAAATATTTACAATCCCAACTTATTAAAAATCAGAATCTCTTTAAATTCCATGTTAATTATACCACTCTTTAAGTTCATTTTCAAGTTATTTATTTCTCATTTTTGTTAATTCCCATTGAAAAATCTTTATATAAAATTATTTCCAAAAATTATCATATTTAATACTACAATTATTTCTAACTTCTTTATAAAATAAGGAAATTACTGTTTTTTGTATATTTCTTAATGATGTGATATAATCTTAACATCCTTGAAGAAAGGAGGTCATACATCATGAAAGAGTTATGGATAAAAATTATCATTAAAATAATGCTTCAAATCATTATTATTTTAATTAGCGAATTTTGGAAATAACTAAAAAAAGAGAGCTTACTTGGCGGTTAGCTCTCTTTTTGTCATACATCATGATTTTATATGATATATTATATCATGAATCCTATAAAACTACAATCTTTTTAATTACATTTTTTACATGATATTGCACCTTCTCTTTAAAAATGATATAATTTTTTCAATCCTTGAAAAGGAGGTCATATCTTATGAAAGTGTTATGGATAAGAATCATTGTAACAATAATGCTTCAAATCATTATTATCTTAATCAATGAATTCTCAAAATAACTAAAAAAAGAGAGCTTACTTGGCCGTTAGCTCTCTTTTTTGTCATATCTTATGAATATATTTACAAAATAATTATATCATGAATCCTATAAAACTACAATCATAATTTATTTACTTTTAACATCTGCTTTATTGAAATTAATTTTACTTCCAACTGCTCTAAGTGTAACATTTTCTATTTTAGGATCTACCAAATACATTGCCAACTCATAGTACAATCCTGAATACACAAAATCATTAGCTAATATTTTTTCAGCTTTTTCTAAAGTCTGCATTCTTTTTCCATTGTCAGTAATAACTTTTCCTTCTTCAATCAATTTATCATATTCTGGATTTTTATTTTTTGCAATATTCAATCCATTTGAAGCAAAAATTTCCAAATATGTCATCGCATCAGCATAATCAGGCCCCCAAACAGATCTTATAATTTCAAAGTTTCCTTCTTTACCTCTTGATAATCTTTCTTTATAAGTCAATACTTCCACTTGAACATCTATTCCCAATTTCTCTTTCCATTGAGATTGATAAAACTCAGCTTCTCTTTTTCCTGTTCCTTTTTCATCTACAGTTAATGTCAAATGGACTTTATCAGGTGTCAATCCTTCTTCTTTCAAACCTTCATCAAACAATTTTTTTACATCTATATTTTTGTATGCCGCATACAAATCTCCATTTTCTTCTCTAAAGTCTTTAGAAATTCCTCTCATTTGGTCAGCTACAACTCCAGTAGTTTTTACTCCACCACCACTTAAAACTTTTTCTACCAAATCATCTCTGTTAATCGCCAAAGCCAATGCTTCCCTAACTTTTTTACTTTTTAAGGCAGGAATCTTTTGATTAAATGCTAGATAGTAAAGTCTTCCATTTGAAACTTTTCTTAGCTCTGGTTTTCCTTTAAATTCAGCACTTTTTTCTATAGAAGCTCTAGTAACTCCAAGCTCTTTATTTTTAAACAAATTTGTTGCTGTATCAAAATCAGGAACCATTAAAGCTGTTATTTGATTGATTTTTATATTTCCAGCATTCCAGTAATTTGGATTTTTTTCTAGAACCACTTTATTATCATGAACCCATTTTTTTATGATATACGGTCCATTATAAACAGATTTATCAGCTTCTGAAGCATACTTATCCTTATTTGCAGCTAGTGCCTTCTCATTTACAGGAAAATATATTGGCATTACTAAAGTTTTTCCAAAATATGCTGCCGGTTTCGATAAAGTAAACTCTATCGTATAGTCATCCTTAACTTTTACTCCAACTTGATTAAAATCTTTTATTTTCCCAGTATTATAATCCTCAGCTCCTTTAATGTAGTAAGTTATAAATGCATATTCTGAAGATGTTTCAGGATCTATCCCTCTTTTTATAGCATTATAATAATCTTGAGCTTTTATTGGATCTCCATTCGACCATTTCAAATTTTTTCTAAGAGTCAATGTCCAAACTTTTCCATCATCTGAAACCTTCCAGCTTTCCGCACTCGCTGGTACAATTTCATTTTTCTCATTTAATCTAAGCAATCCTTCATAAGCCATATCTGTAATAATAAATCCTCCCATATCACTAGTCAGCTGAGGATCTAAAGAGTTGGGTTCCGCTTCCATATTAAATGATATACTTTTTCCTCCTATACCTGATTTTCCACAAGATAATAAACCTAAAATTAACATCATAGCTAAAAATAGCTTTTTCATAACATCACACCTTTCAATATTTTTTCAATAATTAAGTGTACATTATTTTTTTCGATTAGTCAAATATATAATATCTAGGTAAAACATTAATAAAAAATATAATAAAAAGAGCAGTAAAACCAAAGTTCTACTACTCTTACTTCTATTAAGCTATTTCTAAACTCAAACATTTTTCATTAGTAAATCGCTCTAAATCCGATTCCACCTCTGATGTTACTTCCTTTAGTGTCATATCCTAAGTTTGCTGTTACTCCGAATCTAGTGTTATCTACACCGATGTTTAAGTCAAATTTACCGCTTCCTCTTCTGTCTTCTTTTTCTCCTCTGATTCCGAACCAGTCAGCATCTGTAAATCTTACTCTTGCTACATTTTTACCATCTGCAACTCTTCCTAACTCGTTTTCATAAGCAGCTGTCAATCCAACAGATAATTGCGTTCTTACAGCCATTGGTTGAACGTATTTGAATTCCATTCCAACTTCTGGTTTAACTGAGAAGTAGTCATTTCCTTTTACTTCCAATCTAACTTCTCCGTCATCTTCTTTTATGTTATTAAATCTTCCATATTCCATTTTCAACGCACCATATGGTCTTAAATGAGTTCTTTCAGACATTCTAATATCGTATCCTAAATCTGTTTTAAACGCAGCACCATAAGAAGTATAACTTCCTTTAGCACCAAATACATCGTCAACAACTAAGAATCTACGTTTCATTTCATTTCTACCTGCAAAAACATCTCCTGCAATTGTCCATCTCAATGAACCATTGTGATCCATGTAAGGTGACATTGTTTTAAAGATTCCTGCTTTTACCATAGTTTGATTTTCTCTAGATCCACCGATGTCTTTGAATTTGAATCTGTTATTAACAGCTCCTGCATACCATCCAGAAGAATTTCCTAATTTAAGAGTTTCATCTTCATGAACATAAGCTACTCCATAAGCATTACTTGTATAATCAATGATACCAGCTGTATCTGTGTTATATTCATTTCTCATACCAAATACTTTAATTTTGTTATTTTGTTTAGAAGGATTTCTCCATTGATCATGTAAGTATCTAAACTCTTTGTCTAACAAGCTTCCAGTTTCATTGATTCTTTGTTGAACGTTTCCGTATTGGTGTCCCATCATTTCGTCTGTTGCTTGATAGAATAATGCTTCTTCGTTCTTACCAATTTCATTCAATTTATTGAATAATTGTTTTTCTCTAGCTCCTCTATCTCCGTACCAGTCAACTCCATATCTGTCGTCTAATCCATGTAAGAAGTTGTAAGTATCACTACTATTTACTGGTGTTGTTTCATTTCCAGCAAATTCTGTATAAGGTAATTTAGCTAATACAACTGATCCTAATTGACCATTAGAATATAATGGTGTTG
>QWCI01000895.1_pt1 | contig 21849 bp, 28 predicted proteins | sample 1972541 | NCBI WGS metagenome assembly QWCI01 (sample SAMN09866712, study PRJNA288562) | Human oral metagenome isolate term3_saliva, whole genome shotgun sequencing... | isolation source: mouth | host: Homo sapiens | place: USA: California | reverse complement strand
GCGAAGTTGTAAACCGACCGTGACTCCCTCATGTGATGCAGGAAAAGCTCGTAATCAGGGTGCGTTGGCTTCACGCGATACCGATTCTGGCGTATCACTGTCATCTTTTTTCTTCAACTCCTGAATCATCTTCTCAGTCACACGTTGACTGCGGCGTTTCCCATAAATTCTTGCGCAAAACGATGTGATTACGGAGACAAAATCTTGAACAAGATCTTCTTTGTCACTGTCCACCGTGTTGATAACTTCGACGCATTTTCCCGAGTTTTTCAACAAAAGTTCAATATAAGTGAACCCAAAACGCGTGAGACGATCTTTGTGTTCAACTAATAAAACATCAAACTTACTTGGGTTTTCAAGAAGTTTATTTAACTTTTTCTGTGAACCGTAGTGACATATCAAACCCTCCAACTGAAATTATATCAAGAATTGTACCGATAAGTGCGCGAATTAGCGCAATAGAAAATCCCCATGCACCACTGATGCACAGGGATTCTCTGCTTAGCTCAATCGCGACTTACTTCTTGCCGCCTTTACCGCCGCCCTTAGATGGCGCGTGGTTCGGGTTCATCTGGTTGGAACGATTGTCCTGACCAGACTTGTGTGCCGCCGAATTCGGGTTGAGCTGGTTTGCGTGGTTGTCGTTGTTTGCCTTTGTACTCATAAAACATCCTCCATTTGACTCTGCGCCAGCTTTCTTGTTTGGCGCTTGAAAGAAACTTCTTCGCGAACTCATCGTTCGTTTTACATTTTCATAGTACCACGAATCAAAAAGTCGTGCAGAAAAATTGCACGACTGAGCTTATTTTTTTGTTTTATTTTTTTAGGCATCCATGCGCACCTCATCGGATGGCACATCCATAACATCCTTCTTGCCTTTATGCGAGATATCGTTTTCTTTTTGGTAGCTCTTTTTACGTTTTGCGAAATCGGCGATTGCATGGATAATAGTGCGATGTTCTGTGACTGATTCAAGATTCCAACAAAAATCATCATAATCCACTTTTGCTACTACCGCTTTTTCATCGCTTTTACGCACAGCCAAAACAACAAACCGCGAAAATAATCTTCCTGTTTTTTCAATAGGAAAAATGGATTTTACTTCAAAATCAGGATTATCTTTCTGAATCTCCGCTTTGTAGTTTCTCAAAACAAATGCCTCCAACTACTTTTTATTTTTTTATGTGCAGAATTCTTACTGCTTCATTTCGATCTTAACATAACTCAGTTCACTTCTTCTGCGCGCTCAAGCAGACAGTCCAACTGCAACTTTTTTAATCATTAAGGATGTAAGAAACATTTAATCACGTCCATTTTCATTTGTCTTTGTTATGGAAATTCTAACAACAGACTGAACCATACGCTACTAAAACCTACATCCACAAAGTCATTCTGTTGGCTGTTGGTTCGCCAGTATGGAATCCAATGTGGTGTTCCATTTAAAAACTGCATATCGGTGCACCGTCATCGCCTCATTTGGCGTTTGTGGGTTAGCCGTCGCAACAAATCCAACATCGTACATTTTATGTGCCATTTTAAGCACTGATTGGGTCTCGTAGCCGCCTGGATATGCAATGCTATTCACAGGTACGCCGAAATCATGCTCTAGCGCGAACTTCGAGTCGTTCATCTCCTTAAACGCTTCCTCGTCAGACAGTGCAGAGAGCTTGCGATGTGATACTGTGTGCGAGCCAATCGCCATTCCTCCGCGAATCATTTCTTTGATATCGTCATAAGTCATGCGATTTTTGTGGCTAATCTCGCCAGAAATCAAAAAGAACGTCGCCTTAGCGCCTTCTTCGCGCAGGATTGGGTATGCGTTTAAGTAGTTATCCTTGTAGCCGTCATCGAAGCCTAGCATAATCGCTCTTTGCGGTTGTTTCATTTCGCCGTTTTTGATTTTTACGAGATCATTTGCATCCACGAATGTGTAGCCTTTTGATTTAATCTCGCGAATGAGTATTCTAAAGTGCTCAGGAGTGATTGCAAGAGGATCTTTGGGCGAATCTATGACTTCGTGGAAACATAGCGAGATAAGCGGCTCTATTTCGCCATGTACGCGCATTGAGTCTTCCTTGGTTAGGATGAGTCCTGTTTGTTCGCTCGTATTTTGTTTCTTTGATGCTGTTTGGTTTTTTTGCTGCTCTTTTTGTTGCTGACGTTGTGCAGATAACTGCCCTTTGAGGGTTGGCGTTTGGTTAAGAGATTGGATTGCTTGGATGAGATCACTATTGGTCGCTGAATAAACAACACCTGATGCCAATATAAGTGCTGTTGTGATGACAATAATTTTCTTTTTAGGGGATGATAAGTGCACGAGCAGTTCCTTCCTTTTTATAGAACGTCGCCGAGAAAACCCCCTGCTTCAGCGGGGGGGGGATGAGAGGCGACCAATTTCCTGAAATCAAATCCTACATATAGTATACTGTAAAAAATGAAGAAAGGAGGAAAAACTTTGGACGACTATGTTCGTGGATATAAGTACAGAATCTATCCGACCCAAGAACAGGAAGCGAAGTTCAACCAAATGTTTGGGAACGCTCGTGTCGTGTTCAACTATTTCCTCGGCGTTCGTCAAAAAGCATGGAAGGAAGAAAAACGAAGCGTTGGATATACAGAGACCTCACGATTGTTGACCCAACTCAAGCGACAACCTGAGTTCACATGGTTAAACCTGTCAGATAGTATGTCCCTTCAAGAGTCGCTCAGAGATTTGGACAACGGGTTCCAACGTTTCTTTGCCGGTGACGCGAACTATCCAAGGTTTAAATCCAAGCACAATGCAAAAAAATCCTATCGAACAAGAAGCCAGAACAATAACATTCGAATCGAAGGAAACAAAATTCGTCTACCTAGAATCGGATTCGTCAAAATCAAACTTTCTCGCATTCCCAATGGAGTGATTCTCAACGCCACAATCTCAAAAACTCCAACAGGAAAGTATTTCATTTCGCTGTGTGTTCGCGAGGATTGGAACAACGTTCTCAAACGAAATGCAGGAAAAGAAATTGGCGTTGACGTAGGAATCAAATCCTTTTACGTCGATTCCAACGGAAATGTTGTTGAAAATCCACGAACCTTTACGAAGTTTCAGCGTAAACTCGCAAGAGCGCAACGCAGGCACGCGCGACGGAAAGACGGTTCGCGTCGCAAACAGAAAGCGCGTGTTGTCGTTGCCATCGTGCACGAAAAGATATCGAATATCCGACGAGATTTCCTACACAAAGAATCGACGAAACTGGTGAGCGATAACCAAGTCATCGGGATTGAAGATTTGAATGTTGCAGGGATGCTCAAAAACCATAAACTTGCGAAACATATTGCGGATGTGAGTTGGTCAGCGTTCTTTCGCTTGCTCAAATACAAATCCGTTCTCTATGGATGTGATCTCGTTCAAGTCGGACGATTCTACGCTTCCAGCCAAACCTGTTCAAACTGCGGCGAAAAGAATCCTGCTGTTAAGGATTTAGACGTTAGAGAATGGGATTGCCCGCACTGTGGAGCACATCACGATAGGGATCAAAACGCCGCGATCAATATTTTGCGGAAAGCGAAGGAAATCTTAGCTACCGCTTAAACTTTAAAAAATACCGTAGGGCATACGGAAATTCACGCTCAGGGAGATTGTGTAAGACGGATATGAGGCGTACCACCGAAACGCGACGGTCAGTGAACTGAGAATCCCCCTGCTTTAGCGGGGGGAGTGTCAATTTATTTGTTTCAATCCGCGCACGCACATGGAGTGCGATACTACAAGCGCAACAGAAAAACCAAATAGCGTCGTTTCAATCCGCGCACCTACGTGAGGTGCGATAGCTAACTTTGCGTCAGCTAACCTAACTTTTGGACTTACCAGCCAATTTAGGGTTTTCTCGGCACATCAATCTCCCCTTTAGCCTCCATCGTGGTTTGGATGTGTCTACAAAAAGCGTCAAAATTTATGTTCGCTTTGGGTTCGCACTCGCATTCTGTGTTCTGCCATTTGCTTTCCTTAGTATACCTCAAAACGAAAATCTTGTCTTGGACGTTTTGAAAAAACTGAAGTGAAGTGCAAAGATTTGCCTTCACACTACCGAATAGATACAATAGATTAAGAACCACTACATGTGGCAGACACACCGAAATTACGCGCATTAGCGCATACAATAAATGGAAAGGACAGAAACAAAATGTCTACAAATAAAGACGACAAAGAGAAAGGGCTTACACCAAGCTCTAATGATAAGAACAAGAAGGAACTCATGGTAATTAACGAGGAAGACGCTAAGGAAGAGCCTGAAATGAAAGAAGAAATCATTTCCGAGGAGTCAATCGAAACTCGCCATGGCAAAAAAGAGGGCAACAATGTGCTCGCTGTTGTCATGGGAGTTGCCGCTCTTCTGCTCGTTATTGCCTTGATGTTCTTCGGATTCCGCTATCTGACTACTGGTAGCGCAACTCATTCATCTGAGTCGGCCGCAGATGTCATCAAGGAGGGCAATCCAGTGACAAGTTCAGAGGGTTTAAAAGCAACCAATGGTCTTGATCCAAAATTAGCCTACAATCTCAAAGATGCATCTGATACATATGGCGGCTTGACTGTTACGCTCACTAAGATCCAGTTTAGACAAGACGGGACACGCATTTGGGTTAACTTTGATAACAACGGTGGGCAGAAGATTCATTTGATGCCTAACGTCAATTCTTCGCTTGTAGACCAAAATGGGCGCACTTACAAGGTTGATTCGTTTGCAGGAGATTCAATCACATCAATCGCGCCTGGTGCACATCAAGAGTTTATGTTGGTATACGAACCTATCAGCGCAGAGTCTAAACGACTAACGTTTAACCTTGATTCAGTTTTTGATATGAAGAAAACTGCGTGGAACTACGAAATTACGTTTGATTTACCTTAATGAGCACAAACTAAACAAAAAGAGAAGCGTCTCAAAACTGAGATGCTTCTCTTTTTGTTTCAATCCTCGCACTCGCGTGGGATGCGATATGCGAGTTTGGGGTCAAGCCCTTGTTTCAATCCGCGCGATTTCGATGAACCGCGAAGCAAACATCCTTGTCTGCCAACCTAACTTTGGAACTTACTCGCCAATTTAGGGTTTTCTCAGCACGTCAGTCTCCACGTTACCCTCCATTGTGGTTTAGATATGCCTACTTTGTGTTTTTCTTATTATACATCAAGATCAAAATCTTGTCTTTGCGTTTTGAAAAATTGTTGTTAAATCATGTCATAAATTGACACTGACGTGACAAATGTGACATTAAACTTAACTTATGTGGTTTGGACATAGTGTCCAAAACCTCCCAAGTTCTGTTACCAGTTTTTCTTGGGTAGAGTACGACAATTTCCGTACCCCGCTGGTTTGTTAAAAGTTTTTGTCGAATCGCCAATGAAACCTTGCGGTTGCTTGGCTTTTTTATTTTTTTCGGAGTTTTCGTGTGTTTCTTTTTTAATTGATTGAGTTTATTTTCCTTTTGATTTCGCTTATTTCGTTTCGCAATATTGATTGAAGCCAAGAGATCGCGATCGATGACATTACCATTGGAAAAACGGATGTTTCGTCCAGATTTTCGACCAAGTTCACCAGTGATGGGATGCGCGGAACTCGTATATTTGGCATAAATCTTGATAGCTTTGATTCCTTCGAGTTCCGCAAACTCGTCAATAAAATCCTGCACTTCCGAATGATTCCATCGTCCTCCCTTGGATTCGAGCCACGAGAGATTTTCGACATGAATTTCCTTGCAATCATTTTCCTTGGCAATGGAAACGACCTCCGAAGCGATCAACTTCGCGATATATCTCTTCGTATGGGAAATGTTTCCTCTGAGTTCCATGATTTGATTCACCCGATTTTGTCGGATTTCTTCCAAATGCGAATTGAAAAGGTTGATGTCTCCGTTGATTAATTCCTCCAAAGTTTTGTTTTTCTCCAACAGATGTCCCAAATCTTTGAGTTCCCGTTTCAACTTTTCGTCAATCCGATGAGACAACCTGCTGTTCACAATTTCATTAGAGTAGTTTTCGTCAGAATAAAGGACAACCGAAGAGAATAATTTCTTTTTCCCAAGATCCACGCCTAGGATATTTTGTCCTTTGCTTGGTTCAATTTCCATTTCGTAGGAACAGTGTCCGACATAGCGACCATCGCTCTTTCTCTTGATGAATCGTGGTTTGGCAATCTTTCCCGTCAAGTTTTTTCTCACAGAAAGAGGAATTACGACTTCGTAGGTCAGATATTTCCCACTCTCGTAGTTAAAACCGAAGATATTGTCCGCAATCCTTTGACAATTCTGCTCCGCAGAGATGGAATAATCCATCACAAATGTTGCTTTCTTCGCTATTGTTGGCGGCTCATCGCTTCGCTTGAGGTTGCGAAGAAAGCCAACCGTCGGATAAATTCCACGTTCGTTAAGCGATTCAAAGAGATCTTGATTTATCTTATTCCCGTTGTTTTTTAAAGCGTTGAAACAAGCAATAGCGTCATCTTTGGATTTAACAATCCTCAGCAGGTTGTCGCATAACATATAGAAATACCACACAGGATTGGGAATTTCGCCTTTCCATGAGGTTAATTCTTCTTTGCCTACGATATCTCGGATATCCCTCCACAGATTTCCTCTGTGTTTGGAGAAATCTAACGCAAGAAGTTCGGAGCGAAACACGGGATCGGAAAGGAATTGGTTGAGTTTCTTTTGAACAAAATCATAAATCGGAATGAGTTCGGACGGCATGGAAATCAGGAATGTACGATATTTACCTTTCTTTGCCATCCTCAATCAACTCCTTGATAATCTTCTTTGTCCTTGCTTTAGGATTACTTGTATAAAGTTTCGCACAGAAAGACGTAATAATTGATACGAAATCGTTCACGATATCTTCGTTTTTGTTCTCGGTTTTATTGATGACTTCGATTTTTTGTTTTCGACCGTTCAAAATTCGTTGGATGTATTCAAACCCAAATCGTGTTAACCGATCTTTATGTTCGACAAGAAGGATATCGTAATCGGACCGATCGAGAATTTTGTTTAATTTCCTCCGATTTTCGTTGAGACCACTAGCAATTTCTTTTTCTTCTCCAACGATTTACCAACCCTTCGCAGAGGCATAAGATCGCATTCGTTCCATCTGACCGTCCAACGATTTCTTATTGATTGAACTTGAGATCCTTGCATAGAGGAAAACTTTATCGTAATTACGATCATATTCCTCTTTATAAAATGGGCTTTCGAGATAAATTGTTCCTGTCTTTTTATCTTGGAATCCTTTAATTTTTCCTTCTTGGAAATGTCTCACGACGGTTCGATAGTTTAAGCTATACATTTTCCCATACTCAGATGGTTTAATGTATTTCTTTTCTATAGAAAATCTCCTTTCACATCAATTGATTATACAGGAGATTTGTCATAAAAAACAACCATATTTTACAAAAGTACACGTTTGTCGTATCTATTGGCAATTATACAAAAAAAAGACATGACCTTCGCCATGCCCTTTTCTTATTTAACCAATCTTAAATATTTAGGAATCCGCTTTTTCTTTTTACACACAACATTGCTGTCTTTGCTGACATAAATCGGCTCAATTCCAAAATCAGTTATCGCCTTTTCGACCACTTCGCCGCCAGTGGCATCATTTGTGCGTATCATCATGTCAATTAAGAAACGTCTAATCTCACAATTTCCATATTCCATTAGAATAATATGTGCACAATCAGCCATTAAATCGTTTTGTTCAAACGTGCTTATAAATTTCATAGTATATTTGTAATCAATGGTTTCTTCATATTTATCGTAAAACTTATCGGGCGGGAAATAGTTCAATAATTGCCTTGGCGTCATAAATTCGAATAAGCGCAAAACCTGCGAATAAGTAGCCAAAGTCATGCTCTTATTATACTCCTTCGACCGTGAAGCCGCATTGAGCCATTTTACTAGAAATAGCGCAGATTGACATACATAATCATCTACGCTGATTTTCTGTGTTTTTAGTTTGTCGCCTAATCGCGCCAATACGCGATCATAAAGCTCAACCAAAAAGTCCTGATTGTGCAAATCGTGCTTTGGTGCTTTTTGGATGCTTTTGAGTAGCTTAAATGGATTCTTTCTTTGCGCTCTTTCAGTCATCGTCTTCTCTATCCTCTATTTTCTCCCAGTTGTTAACTTGTGCCATCTTTTCGAGTTTCAATTCTGCGGCCGCAATGGAGAAAAACGGAAACTCGCAAACAGTTAGATCTCCTTTAAGGGAATCCCTGCAAATTCCCCATTTTGAACGCCCGATATATGCAGTGTAGTAGACTGTCCCACTCTTTCTGTCTTGATATTGTTGTACGCTACTCATATCTTAGCCAACCTTTCTTGGATCGTTCAAACCCAACTCGCAAATAACCTCACGCGCCGCCTTGAAGCGAATGGTCAGGTAGAAGCCATAATATGCGCTCATGAGCAGAATCATGTAATCAATTAGCGCGCCATGCCCGTTGATGACAGTAAGCAGAAATACATCTGTCGCCTCAACTGCCGAAAGGTACGCATACGCCTTCTCGTTCTGAACTTGGTTCCAACCGTTCTCATAAATGCCCGTAAATGCACATGTGGTCTTGACGACCTCAAGCAGAAGCAACAAGCCGCCCATAATGTGCGTTGCCATGCCATACGCAGGATTGCCAATGCACGAAATTGCGAACATGACCACGATGAGGATGAGGGGATAATACTTGAGCTGCCGTCTTTTGCTAATGTAAATCATTTTACGAAACCTCCTTTCTAAAACATAGACAAATGTCTATTTTACTTAAGCCAACCAAAGGAATTTGTCAGGGCGATCTAATCGTTGACATTTCTTTGGATTGACTCGTTTACAATGCTTTGTGGGAGATAGAAAATTTAATCCCTCTTTTTGTTTTCCATCCGAGGGATAAAGCGCTGTGACATACCGTTTCCCAAAATATACCAAAAAGTATTAGATATGTTTTACACTCAAACGGCTGAGTTTTGAAACTGTCGTACTAAAATCATTGTTTCTCTTCTAGGAAGTGGTTGCAACAACTATTCAGCACAACTAAAATACATAAGTTAATTCTGCAAAGTAGAATGGCGGTGTTTCTGTCAGTCTCAAGGACTTGGTTCAGTGACCGCATTCATTTGCAGAATTTCTTTTTTAGACTACATCTCTAAATCCCATCCCTCTCCTCGCAATGACGAACGCCGCTCCTGCGTGTACGGTCAACTTTCTACTTTCACAATATTTTGCCTTGGCAATCCTACTCGTATAAGCAGGATTTACTTTAATTAACTCTACGTTGTTACGGTAACAACAATTCTCCAACGTTTTTTTATATCGGCTGTAATCGAACTTGTGCAGCATCCGATTGTACTGTTTGCCACGTTCCGTTTTGCCTGTCTGTACTTTACTCTTCGTTTTCCGAAAATCCAAGTCTTCTATCACGATGGTCTTTCCAACGCGAATCGCCTGTTTTACAACTTTCGCAACCTTCTCTTGTATCTCGGACTTCGCCCTATTTCCTGTGCCGTGATAGTCCAAAGGAATACGTTCTAGTCTGACCAAATTGCCCGTCTCATTCGTCTCGGCAACTTGCATGAATCCGTCGTTGTAATCTATGCCAATCGTGCCAAACACCTTGGTCGTGTACGAAAAATCTTCTCGTTTATACTCAAACATGACTTGGAGGTAGATTCGTTTGCCACAGAAGACGATTCTATATGTCAGTGGTACACACTCGTCCTTATTTTTGCGGTTCTCAAGGTTTGCAGACAGATACGATTCAAAATCTTTTCTTCTGAATTTACATGTCCCATAGACATATTTCTCGCCACTGTTCATGCGTTTCCCTGTGATCTAACCAGAGCGTTAGGTTAGTTTCTTGGTTGGCGCTCTTAGAGCTTGGGACTGAAAGCACATCCCAAGGTAAGTCTTGACCTTTTCCCACGAACGTAGTTCATCGTGCGAACCATTTTTCAACGACCGCACTCACTTAGGCTGGAGATCTTCTCTTTAAGTCTATCGTCAAAAGACTTCGCGCTCACCTTTGACGATGTTTAATCACAAATTACTACGAATTTGAGAACTTAAGAGAAAGTCCTTTCTTTTTTATAAGATTTAATTTTTGCTCATTAAGGCGCGTTTAAGTGCGCCTTAAGCACGACCCACGAGCTGAATACCATCACGCTGCAAATAGCGAGCGCCATTGTAGACGTGATGATTTTTTCTGATGTCGGGATCTGCTTATCCAACGCCATTTCATAGCAAATGATGGCAGAACCGACAATGATGACAATTGAGGGAAATAGGACACAAAATACAAACATTGCTTTAACCTCAAACTCTAGTTCTTAGAAAAATTAGTGCGGCAAATGTGAACATATTGTCACCTCGCTGCAGAAACAATGCAGCGTTGAAGATTGATGTATGCCGCATATGCAATCACTACAAAAGTGCAAACAGAAGCGCTTGATGCAACAATGCGCGTTTTCTTGGGCATGTTCTTGCTCTTTACCATATCCACAAGAATCGCGCCTGCGCTAAAAAGCAGAATCAGTGGCACTATAGTTGCGATGAAAAAACTGAAAAATAACATTAACTTAATCCACCTCATTCCTATTTATATTTTACATCCTTTATTATTGTTGTGCAGGAAAATTGTTCCTGTTTTTGTTGCCAATAGAAAAACCACGGATTAACCGTGGAATTTCTTTTTTTAGGAAAAGTTAATTAAACGTAACCACGCTCAATGTCGTAAGACATCCGCGTGAGAGTGCTAATTACGCTTTCCCACGTCGCCTCTTCACCATACTTCGGCTGATAGAACTCTTTAAGTTCTTCAAGCGAAATGCGGCAAATTAGCTGTTGGCACACAACGCACCCGATGAGCGCAGAAGGCTCTCCTTCTCGGATGCCGACGGCAAAGACTCCAAGCGTATTGGCGCGAAACCCATTGTAGAACATCCCTTTGGGAAGTTCTACCGTGTGCCCGTGGTAGCAAGGAACATTGCAGACGACGCCAATCTTGTCGTTTTTTACTTGCGATATTCCTGGCGATTTAAGGCAAAACTGCTTAACTTCAGCAGCGTGTGCTTCGACCTCAGCGCTTGTATTGCCTTCCTCATCAGTCTTGAAGACGATAGGCAACGGTTTTGCGCCCATATAGCCGTGGAACTCGAAATCTCCAGCCAAGATTCCGTTCTCTTCGGGGCGAGGAAGACGAAACCACAGCGCGTCAATCGGACATGGACTGCGAAAGACCACATCATTGCGCTGCGTATAACGCAGATAGTACATACTCTCGCATGTACCGACTTTAATGTCTACCTCGTCATATTTCCTACGCGCATATTCTCCCATTTTTAATTTCCTCCTTTTTCTTCGCACTCATCTTACATTAAGACGAGTACATAACAAATAACTTATAACTTAATCCTACCAGTAGGAAAACGTTATTCGGAGAAAAACAGGTCAAAAACTATTTCCTCAAAAACAACTCAAAATTATGCCATAATAAAAGCAACGATTTGGTTCTTTTCAGTCCGAAGGAGGTGAAAATATGAAGAAATTGAATCGGGAGTGCCGTGTGATTGCTGTCGATTATGACGGCACGCTCGCCAAGAACAGTAACTTCCCTGAGCTTGGCGATGTTGATCCCCTCGCTGTTGCAACTCTCGCAGAGTTCCAGCAACGCGGCGGGGAGGTTATCCTTTGGACATGCAGAAAAGGCAAAGACCTCCTGCGCGTTGTTGCCCATTGTCACGATGCAGGGTTGGATTTCGATGCGGTTAACGAGAACGCACCCGAGCATATGCGTCGTTGGCACGAGGCACATCCAGAGGATATCGGAATGCCTCAGTCTCCGAAGATCTATGCAGACATCTACCTTGATGATCATGCAAGGTTTGATGGGCAGGTTGATTGGAAGCGACTCAACTTCGAGTTGAACGGAAATTATCCTTTCTAACCAACTTCACGACATCCCACAAAATTGGCGCTTAATTGCGCCTTTTTTGTTTTCCCTGTTGATAAAGAGAGATAATTATGTTATAGTCTGAGTAACGATTAACTATAACAAATGGGAAAGAACAACGAAAGAATTATGTCGCCGCTAAAACAGCATCCATTAGTCAACGCACCCACGACTTGCGGCTGACGCCGCTGAAATCTGGGCTTGCAGCTCAGGAAAACAGAGGTAAATAATGACTGAACGTCTCCCTCTCCTGTCCGCGTGCGGGCGGTTGACAGCGCCCGTTCACCTAAGCATATAGCCGAGGCTACTCTTTCATGATTTTGGGGTTGTCTTCGCCAGAGATGTAACGTCGTCCAAGTTCTTGGAGATTGATGGCAGCAACACGATCATCGTTCATCCTGCACCCGCAGGTGCAGCGATACTCATGATAATCGTGATCCCGTTGGCTTTTATCAATCTTCCCGCAGTAGGGACAACGCTGCGAAGTGTACTTCGCACTGACTTTTAGGAATTTCGCTCCAACCGCTTCCGCTTTGTATTGGAGAAACTGTTCGAACTGGTGAAACGTCCACGAACGAAGTTCCCGCTTTCCATCCTTGGTTCGTTTAAGGTTACGCTCATCGAAACTGACTCCAGTTAAATCCTCAAGAACAAAAACCGCGTTCGCTCCATACTTCGTGACGAGTGCCTTAGATAACTGATGGTTCACATCCGTCATCCAACGAGTTTCTCGTCCCGTTAGTTTTTTAAGGAGTCGTTTCGCCGATTTCGTTCCCTTGGCTTGGAGTCGCGCCCTGAGTTTGGCGTAGTGCGCTCTCTTCTTTGCGATGGGTTTCCCAGACACAAAGGTCGTTTTCTTCCCATCGTAAGCGGTGATGAGGAAGCGAAGCCCTTGGTCGATTCCAACGACAGCGGAGGGATTCTTCCGGTCGAAGTCGGGAATTTCCTTCGTTACCGCGATATGGAGAAACCACAAAAGTTTCTTTCCCTTGCGGTGACACACGAGCTTTCCTGAACCAAAAACATATCCCTCTTGGAGAAACCGTTCCACGATATTATGGTCATAGTCACAGAGCTCTCGTTTTCCCATCGTGAGAAGACTGATCTTCCCTTTCGTGAATGACCAATCTTTGTTGATAACAAGAGTCGCGGTCAACCTCTTAAATTTCAGAGGTTTTAACAGCCATGACGAATCTCTCTTTACCTTGTAGGTTTTTCCATTCTCGCGATAACGAAACGGCTTCTGCCTGAGTTGGGTATCAACCGTCGAGTAACGGGAAATGACTTCCTTTACACAAGCCTGAGAGATTTGAGCCTTGAGTCTAAACCGTTCTCTGATTTGGTAATAAACCTCTTTACAGACGCGATAAAAATTGGTGTCGCAGTCATGGTCGAAAATATACTGAGAGATAAAATTCTCGGCATCCCGATAAGCGTTGGTTAATGCTAGGAATTTCTTTGACTGTTCTTCGGTCGTATAAATCCTTATCTTTAATGTTTTTGTTTGCACCACAATATCACCTCCTTTCCCACTAAATATATTATACGGTGATATAATCAATTTGTCAAGGAAGTTTATGCGATTCATCCCACCGCCTACAGGCGTTCGCCCTTAGAGGCTGGGGAGTTTTCGCGGTTCTTAGTTAAAGGCAAGAAGATTGCACGGATTTTCGGAAGGACAAAATAAAATGGATGAGAAAATTAAAAATTTACTACTAAAAGGAATTCAAATCGGAGTTTCCAAAAACCGCCTTGATAAAGCGCAAGTGAGTGAGTTAACGGAGAAGGATTGGCGACTCGTTGATCTCTCATATATTCGAGAAAACCAATATTTAATCGCTTTTGATGGAACTTGTTTTGATTACCAAAATGGGCGCATTATGAAACGATACAAAGACAATAAAGTTTATAGACTTCAAAGCAGGGGGGACTGTAACAAGAGTGTGCGCGTTGTGACGCTTTTGTGCGATTGTTTTCATGATTTCGATGGCGAGTTGAAAGCACTTTTTTATCATACTGTTAAGATTGGTCAGTATGGCACAAATATCAGCAAAAAAGAGGCTGATGATTTATTAAAAAAAGACTGGCTTCCAATCAGCAAGGATTCAATTGTGCGAAATCGATATTTCTTGTCGTCCGATGGCATCTGTTGGGACGCCAAATCATGCCGCTCTTTGACGTTAAACATGCGGGATAAGACATACACACTAGTGACAAACAAAGGTAAGTTCAGGAAATTTAGCTTGGAAAGTCTCATTAAGGAGTTCTTCCAAGATGTCCACACAAAAAGAATACAGGACGAGTATAATGCAACGATGCAGAAACTCCGCGAAACAACTGGCGCAGAGTGGCATCCAATTAAGGATCTTGACAACTTCTTGATTAGTGATGACTGCCGCGTATTCAACGTTGCAACTAAGCGCTTTTTGGCGCTATATTACACTAAATTCGACGGATTCCCCTCTCTCGCCCTTGATCGCGCATCAATGCACAAATCTTATTCAAAAAAACTTCCAAGAATCATGATTCCCATTTGGGGCGAGATTAAGACCTTTGAATTGATTGCAAACTCAGAGCATGTGCGACAAGAAACGCGCGATAAAGCGAATAAGTTGCTTTCTGAACTACGCGAATTTTATAGTCATAAGACGCACCATTTGGAGGATTATCCAAACTACATCATTAACGATGCAGGGGATATGTTCTCCTTAGTTACATTTCGGTTGCTCGCGAAAATGTACCAAGGGAAAGACTTGAATTGGCGCACATTCTTTCACATTAACCATCCCGTCACAGGTAAAGGCATCTTCTTGCCGATTGATTGGCTTGTTTGCAGGTCGTTTATTGACCCGGCTCTTGATAAAACGCATCCAATCGGGCACAAGGATGGCAATATGAGAAACAACAACCTAAACAACCTCATGCCGCTTCCGAGCGATTATAAGCCGCTGACCGGAAAATACATGAATGAACTCTTCTCCAATGGCAACAAAGAGCTGATTGGGCGGCGCGCATTTTCGCATGGACGAGGACTTCGTGAGGGCGCGAACAAACAACACGGAACAACAAGAGGTCTTGTACCGACCAATTTGTTTGAGCGCAAAAAAAGGTAACTTCTCCTGTGGTATAATAAAAACAGAAGTTTTTATGCTGTTTTAATGGTTTTTTATGGAGGTAAATTTTATGTTCAATAAGAAAAAGATCACATCCGCAATCCTTGCTGCTGCCATGAGCGTTGGTGTCGCATCCATCGCGCTTGCACATCCTGCCAATCAGGTCTCTGATGAGCACGCAACGCCAAATCGCTTTATGGTCGAGGAACCATTCCCATACAGTGCTCCCTTGACGCTTGAGGAGCGCACACTGGCGAATGAGATTAGCATCTTCCTCTACCCTGAAACCGCTATGGTCAACAATGGTCACGTTGAGCTTCCTCCGATGTTCTCGTCTGTACCGCAGGATTTCCAGTATCGTCCCGATAAGAACGCTCTTCTTGTCATCGAATCTGTTGATTGCCACGGAATCGTAAATAAAAGCGACAAAGACGTTTGCAAGAACATCATGAAGCAGAAGGAAAAATACGTCAAAGAGCTATACGAGGCTTATAGCAATATGACTCCCGCTCAAAAGGCGTTTGCGCGGCGCATGGCGCGAATTCATGAACTCAATCGTGAGTTTTCGCGTGGCATTTTCCATGCCTCACATTGAGAAGAAAGGATAAAGCTAGATGCTAAAAAAGAAGCTATCTATTGCCCTCTGTGCCGCTGTGATGTCCTTCGGATGTGCTAGTGTTTCATTGGCACATTCGGGACATGATAGCGCAAATGCAGCCGCTGAGTTGGCGAACGAGTCGGAATCCGCACAAGTGCAAATTAATACAGATTGGCGAATGCACCCTGCCATGAACAAAACTGGAACGCCCGAAGATTGCAGACCGTTTCATAGTCAAAAGGCACATGACCGCTGTATGAAGCACTTTGAACGTGATAAGGCAGGAAGTTTGACAGAATACGGCAAACACATCTTTGAAGAGTCGCTAAAGAGCACTGAGCCACTTGTTCTCCTTCCTGCTATTGATTGTGGTGATCTCCGAAACGAGGATATGAAAATCTGCATTGATGCCAAGAAAATGCAGGATGAACACATCAATGCAAGCATGAAAAAACATCATGATAAGACATTACTCCAGCGCGAGTTTGAACATCGGATGAGCATAATTCGCACGCTGATAGCGCAATATCGCAACAATGGCGAACCAACGAGTGTTGACCACGATTATCACAAGATCGTCAGTCAACATCGCACAAATGAGCAACATGAGCGCAACGCTGTCGAAGAGATGCACCCTGATAGCATCAAGTTGATTGAGTGCGGTGTACCAGGAAAGTTTATTGAAGTTCCGCTTACTGCATCGGACAAGGAAATTGCAGATAAGTGCATTGAAAAAGGCAACTGTTGTAGAGTAGTCAAGTGCCAGTTTAATGAGAGCAACGATGAAGATACTTGCGCGGTCAAAACCATTGGCAATAAGTGAGCGCAAGTGCGAACCTCAATCAAACATAAATTTTGACGCTTTTTGTAGGCACATCTAAACCACGACGGATGTTAAAGTGGAGAATGATGTACCGAGAAAATCCCAAATTGGCGAGTAATCCCAAATTTAGGTTAGCTGGCGCAAAGTTGGCTATCGCACCTCACGTAGGTGCGCGGATTGAAACTATTGGAATGCTGAAAGCGTTAGCTAAATTGAGAATCGCATCCCACGCGGATGCGCGGATTGAAACTGACAGCACAAGTGTCTTCCATGTTATTGTCGTCATCGCACCTCACGTAGGTGCGCGGATTGTAAAAAGCAGGAAAAAGCAATCTTCCTGCTTTTTTTGTTGCGGAGAATTGAAGCAAGAACCATACTTATAGAACGTCGCCGAGACCCTCCCCTTGCTTCATCGGGGGATGGAAAGGCGACCAATTCCTGAAATCAAACCCTGTTTGGGGTATACTGTTACAAGGAATCAACGAAACTGGTGAACGATAACCAAGTCATCGGGATCGAAGATTTGAACGTTGCGGGGATGCTCAAAAAGCATAAAAAGGAAATTCTCGTGGCATCTTAAAAATTAGAACCAAATACCGTAGGGCATACGGAAATCAACGCTCAGGGAGATTGTGTAAGATGGAAAGGAGATTTTATCATGAAGAAAAACATTCATAACGTAGGCGGCTTTGTTGCCTTTTCTGGCGAAAGTCCTAAAGTCATCAATCTCATCACCGAAGTAATTGAGCGCGGAAGCCCCTGCCTTTAGGCATGGGGAGGAGCGCTCAATTACTTTGATGAAGAAAGACTCCGTTTAGTATATACTTAGTTGTAGGATATTTGTATCTTAGATGTTTTGTTTTTTAGAAAAAGGAGGAAAAAATATGTCTATTACTCGTGTTAACGGTATGCTGAAAGTTGTCGCTAAAAATGCGGTCGTGATTGACGCTCTCGTTGAGGACGTGTTCCCGTCGCAGGAATATGGCGATCTTGGCATCTTCGTGGACAACTTCCCGTTTGATAACCAAAACGAGAAGACTGTCAATGGAGAACTCATCGCGAGATACCCATTCACAGCGGATGGCAACGAGAACTTCGAGAATAACCTTGATGCGTTATTCAAGAAGATCGTCAAGGAACTTGGCGCAGATTCGGCAGCCGTGAAGATTCTCAAAGACAACGCCTTCAAGCTTATTTTTGGCTACATGGAAGCTGACTTGAGTGAAGCGTGGATTGGGCACATTATTGCCGAAATCAATCACGATGCAGGAGAGCGGCTTGAAGCACTTCGTTGTGTTGAAGTGTCGTTTAAGGATGTAGACTGGACAGAACAGAATCTCGCTGATGTCATCGGCGAAGATGATGCCGCCGCGTTCTTCGAGGAGGTTGATTACGATGAGATTGTTGGCTAACTAGCTCCATCGTTGACTAAAAAACACAAAAAGAACTCTCTGCCAACAACAGAGAGCTTTTTGTATACTGATTTTGTTGCTTTTTGTCTAAAATTCGCGAGAATACCCCCGCCTCAATCACCATTCGATGACAGGCGGTGGGTTATTGACTTTGGTTTTGCATGTTAGTTTTCATTTCTAACCTAAAACTTGAGGTTTTACTTCTTGTAGATCTTGTAGAACTCGTTTCCTTTGTACCAATCTCTTGTCTCATCCGAGAACTCAATCAAGTACAGAAACTCGCCATCCTCTTCGAGTTTCTTCACAATCCTGCCTTCAAATCCTTCGGGCAAGATGCACACTGTTTCGCCAACTTCGTGCTCTGTGAGCGTCATTGGATTTTACCCCTTCCATTTTTATCTTATTTCTACATCTCAATTGCATCAAACGGACGAAATGTGGATGCTATAGCCCTTGTCAGCATCCTTGCGCTTCGGAATTGTCACAAACAAGATGCCATCCTTGAACGTCGCTACTGTGCGCGTCTCATCAATATTCTCTAAGTGGAACGACCGCACCATGTTGCCTTTATAGCGCTCCTGATAGAGGTACTTTGTCGCCTTTTCGCGCTCTCTTGCAAGTTCTTGGCGCACTGAGATGATGAGTTGGTTCTCCTTGTAGCGCAACGAGATGTTTTCGCGTTTAACGCCCGCAAGTTCTGCTTCGAGGATGTACTTGTCGCCGACATCGCGCACGTCCACATGGAACGCATTGGAAACTGCCGCGCCTGCTCCTGAATTGAAAACCTCTGCGAACTCTTTGAGCGCATTGGACGCATTACTGGTTGCTATTGTGGTATAGCTGAACATTTACATCTTCCTTTCTTTTTTCTTAATTAAAAAGCCATGACTGATCTTCATCTTTGGGAATTGTGGTTGAATCAAAGAAGTTTCCATTGGAAAAATCTTTATCTTGCTCTATTTCTGCGCCTTTAGCTTTTTCCTCGTCTGTTATTGGATTCCACTGAACGACTTCATACTTGCCCCTACTGTTTGAGTAAGCACCAATTCTTTCATATATTTGACCACCTGACCACAACCATGTGTGCTTTGATGAGCAATTACCAGATTTTATCAAACAATGGTTAGTGACATACTCCCGCCGCCTACGCACTAACGTGCTTAGAGGCGGGGGCTTCTCGCTCGATGAAACTCTTGTTCCAAGCATAAACGAGCTAACCCCGTGTGCCCCACGGTTGATGTTTTATCTAAGAAGATAATAAAATTCTCTTACCTTCTTCTCTGATATTGATCGCGGCATTGTGATCCCGATCATGATGAACATGACAACACGGACATGTCCATTCCCTGACATCCAAGTTTTTGGTGTCAGGATTTTTATATCCGCACACATGACAAAGTTGTGAGGATGGGAAAAACTTGTCAATCTTGACCAACGACTTCCCATGTTCCTCCAACTTGTAGGAAAGGAACGTCGTGAACATCCCCCAACCGTTGTCGTGGACGGATTTCCCAAAGCGAAGCGTCTTCGACATCACGCTCATGTTCAGATCTTCTATCGCTACCATGTCGAAGGAATCGACGAGTTCACAAGATCTCTTGTGAAGGAAATCCCTTCGTTGATTAGCAACTTTTTCATGGCAGAGCGCCACTTTTCTTCGTTGCTTCCGATAATTCTTGCTGCCGAGCACGCAATGACTCAACTTCCGTTGTTCCCGTGCGAGTTTTTCCTCGGCAAGTCTGTAGAACCTCGGATAAGCGGGAACTTCCCCCTCGGAGGACATGTAAAGTTCGTGCATGGAAAAATCCAAACCGACAAAACTTTGCGGTTTCTTCTTTTCGACTTCTTGGCTTTCGAACTCGAAAAGAATACTGACAAAATATTTACCGGTTGGCGTTTCCGTGACCGTCACCGACTTGATCGACCAATCGTCGGGGATCGCGCGATGTTGAACAATGGGAACAAATCCAACTTTCGGAAGCTTGATTTTCTTTCCTTCAATACGGATCGAACCTTTTTGGTTATTGGTTGTGTAGGATTTCTTCGTTCTGTGCTTCGCTTTGAACTGTGGAAATCCAAAATGCGCTGGATTTTTCTTATGGTTTTTGAACGCTTGGTTCAAATCCAACTGCGTGTTAGCGAGAGCCAAACTATCAACCTCACGCAGCCAAGGATATTCTTCCTTATACTGGGCAGGCGTCTTGGTTCGTACTTCGCCCGTTTCCTCGAAATACTGGAGACAATCCGAATAAATGTGATTCCAAACGAACCGCGTGCAACCAAAGGTTTTGGCGAACAAAATCCGTTGTTCTTGGTTCGGGTAAATCCTGAACTTCATTGCGCGGTTCATCGACATTTGTTTCGCTTCCTTTCGTTAGTTTTTGTTTGATGTCTCATTTTACCATAAAAGGAGTTGGTTGTCTTGGTTTCTTCGCAACTGTTTCTTTCGTCGCGATTCATCCCACCGCCTACGGGCTTTCGCCCTTAGAGGCGTGGGAATTTTCGCGGCTTTTAGTTAAAGTCTCGCGCTCCTTTTAATTGACGTGGAGTAAAACTAACAACACTTAATTGTTTCTTTCCTTCAGCGTATACGCGAACCGGCTCGTATATTCCTCCGTCGTACCACAGATGCTTTGTCCCTTCGCACTCAGTTCCGCGCCCACCAGATGTATATTGAACCAAGCAGTTTTCAGCACGTTGCATTTCTTCTTTTTTAATGCTCTCTTGTGTTTCTGGGGAAGTCCAATAAAACCAAATCATTCCTGCAATTGCAAGGATGGTAAATATGCAAAGCAATAGATCACCTTTAGGCTTATTTGAGTTGTTGAAACTGCGTTTTCTATATATAACGTCGGTTCTCGGAATCAATGAACCAATCCTTTCTAAAATAAAATAAGCAGATTACAGTACTTTTTCAAAACGCCACTTTTGCGCCGCTTTAGGATATTTCTCATGGTCAACTTCGCCCATGAACATATCCATTGGGCGAATAAACGACTTACCATCAGACAGCCGCGTGTATGCTACAAAGTGGGCTTCCTCTTCGGGATTGTAGCAACAAGTCATGATAAGATAGTCCGATTTTCGCTTAAAGTGTCGCCAAATTTCCTGCGTATTCGGGAGCGCTCTGCCCGTTGCTTCGTGGATTGGATTGACCCACTTTTCTTTTAGCTTTCTGTGGAAGAACCATTTTTTCTCTTTTTTTGTGAGTTTCGTGAAGCGATACTGTGCAGGATTGTCAGGATGTTTATCTCTATCAATCTCGCGCATAAATGATGCCATTGTGCGCGCTGAGTTGCCACGAGTTCTCAGATTTTTGCAAACCACATATTCCTCTCCCGTTTCAGTGTGTTCGCAAACGCCGATAACCCAAAAAGCAATTCCGCTACTATGCAGCCACACTTCGCCATGTTTTGGTTTCTCGCGCTCTTCTGTATTATCCATGATGATTCCTTTCTGTTTACGAATCAAAGATGATGCCATGTCAATGCGCTTTGTGCGCTTCTTGGTTTATTTTACAACAGATTTTTGAGGCTTGCACAGATTTTGTATTAGGTTCACAACGAAGCGGTAATTTTTATGCTGTTTGTTAAATTTGACGGTATAATAGACATAGGTGCGAGATGACAATGTTATCTCAATAATAAGGTGTTTTCTTTGAAAGGAGCAATATTATGAACATTTCCATTGATGCAAAACGAAAAGAGGCCGTCAAGCGCCTCAAGAAGATGCGCATTTACGATGAAGTGATCGCGCAGTTTGAAAAGGAGAATCTGATCAACATGTCAGAGCCTCCATTTGGCGCGTGCTTCTGGCCGACCGATAACGAACTCGCAATGATTGCGACAGCAACGATAAATAGATAATTTTCAAGAAAATAGAAGCAAATAGAACTGTTGTTATAATTTTATTAAAGAAGGGAGGGAAGAACAAC
>QWCI01000634.1_pt1 | contig 22060 bp, 10 predicted proteins | sample 1972541 | NCBI WGS metagenome assembly QWCI01 (sample SAMN09866712, study PRJNA288562) | Human oral metagenome isolate term3_saliva, whole genome shotgun sequencing... | isolation source: mouth | host: Homo sapiens | place: USA: California | reverse complement strand
TCTCGACGTTGCCGGAGGCAACGAGTTCCAAGCCGGCTACGGCAACAAGTCGGGCAAGAACCTGCCCTACGCCTCCGACCCGGACTCCTCGACCCTGGGCGAACCCTCCACCTTCGCGCCCGTCGTGTCGGTGGCCTCCATCGAAAACGCGCGGAACGGTCGCGGTGCCTACAGGATGTCTGACTTCAGCTCGTGGGGCGTGTCTCCTGACATGCGTCTCAAGCCTGAGGTGACCGCTCCCGGCGGCAACATCTACTCCTCCGTGCCCGGCGGCGGCTACCAGTACATGTCAGGCACGTCCATGGCGACCCCGCAGATCACCGGCGTCAGCGCCGTCGTGCTTGAACGCGTTCAGAACGACCCGCTCTTCACCTCGTCCGTGTACCCGACCGTCAACGGCGCGGCCGACGCCTCCCGCCCCAAGGCGGACCTGGGTGACGGCACCAACGGCTGGCACTTCGACGTCACCCTGCACAACCTGTCCGGCACGGCGGCGACCTACGATCTCTCCGCTCAGGCCCTGTCTGAGAACATCTCGGGCGGCCTCTTCACCGGCAGCTCCACCGACTGGAACGGCAAGGGCGTCAACGTCTCCTTCTCCAACAACAGCGTGACCGTCCCCGCCAAGGGCGAGGCCACCGTTGGTATCGACGTCACCCCCGGCAGCCAGTTCGCCCAGTGGGTGAGCGCGAACGCCCCCTCGGGAACCTTCCTCGACGGTTTCGTGCGCTTCACGGCTCGCACGAATGGCCAGTCCGACATGACCGTGCCCTACCTGGGCTTCTACGGATCCTGGGGCACGCCTTCGATCTTCGATCAGATGGTCTCCGAGGGTGACGGCCACGCTGCTTCCTCGGCCATCTACAACGGCCAGAACGGCAGCCTCCTCGGCTACAACCCCCTTCTCAAGGGGCGGGAACGCCAGGGTCGTCCTAATGCTGAGCGCTATGTGGTCTCCCGTTCCACGGCCTCGGGCGCGCCCACGGCCATCACTCCTCGTACGGGCACGCTGCGCAGTGTCCACAAGATGACCACGACCTACGCGAACGAGGCTGGCAAGAGCGTCGCTTCCTTCACCTCCACGCAGAACTGGAAGTCGGTGTATAACTCCGACGAGCGGCGGATGACCTGGGTTGAGGAAAACCACGAGTCGCGTTCGATCAACCTCAACGACTACAAGTACTCGAGGCTGCCCGACGGCAAGTACACGCTGACGATTGCCGCCTCCAACGACGGCCCCTCGCCGACGAAGCAGTCCCTGACCTACAACTTCCGCGTTGACACCAAGGCGCCCGTCGTCGAGCGTGCCACGCTGAGCAACGGGGGTTCTACCCTCAACGTGGAGATTAGCGACGAGTCGCCGCTGGCTGCCTTCACGGTGAACGACCCGAACAGCGGCCAGTACATCTACAGCGACGTCATCCGTAACGACGCTGACCAGACCTACTCGAACGGTCGCTACCACTACACGGCTACCGTCGACATGAACAGGGTTAGCGGCGGCAGCTACAACAAGCCCTACGTGCTTGCGTGGGACTACGGCCTCAACCACTCCCAGGCCATCACGATCGGGACGGCTACCGGTAACGGCGGCAACACCGGGGACCAGCCCGGTAATGACGGCGGTAACGGCGGCAACGTGTGTAGCCCCTCCATGGGCGGGCGCTGGGTGACCGACGGCTACCGCTGGGCGTGGCAGTGCAACAACGGTGCGTACCTACGCAACGGCTGGTACCTCATCGATGGTCGCTACTACTACTTCGATGGCAACGGCTACATGAGCTCCGGATGGGTGCGCGGTAGGAACTCCTGGTACTACCTGGGCAACGACGGTGCCATGCAGACTGGCTGGGTTAAGAGCGATGGTCGCTGGTACTACCTGGACAGCGACGGTGCCATGCAGACCGGCTGGGTCAAGATCGGTGGTCGCTGGTACTACCTGGGTTCCGACGGTGCGATGTACAGTGGTACCCGTACGATCGACGGGCGCACCTACGAGTTCAGCGAATCTGGCGAGTGGATCAAGTGATCTGACGTCCTCTTCGTGAAACATACCGCCTGGGCCCGGGAACGCTAGTGCGACAGCGTTCCCGGGCCCAGGCCTCGTTCATGGACGGGAGCGATGTCGTTCGTGAAACAGTGTCAAACTCACGTGTTGTGTCGTGTACCCTACGAAGTAATGACCGACGGGTCGGACTTTGTACTGCGCCCGTGCGGTCTGTCATCAACACATGGGAGTTTTACGACTATGACACCGAAGAAACCAGTGGTGTTGCTTGCCCTCGCTGGGGCGTGCGCGCTCGCGGTCGCGGCTCCGGCTGCCCTTGCGGCACCGCCCGCCCCCGTCACCCCACAGCCTGCGCCGTCCGCGACTGACCCGATCATTCCGGTCGGCGACGTCGACACCGCGCTGACCTCGAAGAACGGACAGACCCCGGCCGCTGCGCCGACCCAGGCCTCCGCTGCTGAGGACTCCGCGCGCGTCGTCGGCATCATCGTCGAGCTGACGAGCGGCGCCGACCGCGCTTCCGCACTCGCCGCCATGAACGAGGCCGTGGCTGGGGCTTACCCGGGTGCCTCCGCCGAGGTGAGCCGCGAGTACACCAACGCCTTCAGCGGATTCGCGCTGAAAGCCCCCGCTGGGTCGCTTGATGCGATCCGCAGTGTGAGCGGCGTGAAGGCTGCGTTCCTCGAGCGTGAGATTCAGGTCGACGACAACGTGACACCCGACGCCGAGGGCGGTTTCGCGGCTGCGCGCCTGGCGGGCCAGAATCCCGACAACCTGAGCGCCCAGCTCATCATGCACGCCGACCAGGTGTCCCAGAAGGGCGCGGGCAAGGTCATTGCCGTCATCGACACGGGCGTGGATATGACCCACCCGGCCTTCGCCGGTACCCTGTCCGGGACTCCCGCCCTGGATGCGGGAAAGGTGGCCTCCCTGGCCGCGCAGCTGGGTGCGGGCAAGACGGGCACCTACGTCTCTGAGAAGTTCCCCTTCGCCTACGATTACGCGGACGATGACGCCGACGCGTCCCCGGCAGGTTCCCACGGCACGCACGTCGCCGGTATCGCCGCGGGTAACGCCGGCGAGATCATGGGCGTGGCCCCCGACGCGCAGATCATTGTCGCGAAGGTCGAACGCGACAGCGGCGGTATCCCGGACTCCGCGCTGCTATCCGCCCTGGATGACATGGCGGTCCTGCGCCCCGACGTCGTGAATCTTTCGCTCGGCCAGACAGCCGGCATGGACAACGCCGCCGACAGCGTCTACGCGGGAATCTTCGAGACGCTGCAGGAGAAGGGGGTCGCAGTCGACGCGGCCGCCGGTAACGAATTTTCCGCAGGCTACGGCAACAACTCGGGTAAGAACCTGGCCTACGCCTCTGACCCCGACTCCTCGACCCTGGATGAACCCGCTTCCTACGCCCCCGTGGTTGCCGTGGCCTCCCTCGATAACGTGCTTCAGGCCAACGGCTTCAAGGCGGCTGGACGAGACATCGCCTACCAGCGTGCGCGCGCGGAGAACGGCGACAAGATCGCTGACATCGCCGAGCTGCCCGCTGGCGACTACGAGTACGTTGACGGTGGAATCGCCTCCGAAGACGACGTGAAAGCTCTCAAGGAGAAGTACCCGGACGGACTGGCCGGTAAGTTCGTGCTCGTGTCGCGCGGTAAGCTGACCTTCGACGCTAAGGTGTCGAACCTTGCAGACCTCAAGCCCGCTGGCGTCCTCGTTTACAACAACGTCCCGGGCGACGCGCTCATGGTCATGAGCCTGTCGACCCTGAGCGTGCCCGCCGGTTTCATGTCGCAGGCCGATGGTCAGGCCATGCTGGCTGCCGCCGACCATCACCTGACCCTCGTTGAGGGCATGACGATCACGCCCAGCGCCAAGCACTCGATGTCCGGCTTCAGCTCGTGGGGCGTCACCCCTGATCTGCGGCTCAAGCCCGAGGTGACCGCCCCCGGCGGCAACATCTACTCCTCGGTGCCTGACGGCGCATACGGGTTCATGTCCGGCACGTCCATGGCGACGCCCCAGATCGTCGGCGTGAGCGCCGTCGTGCGTGAGCGTGTTCAGAACGATCCGCTCTTCGCCTCGATGAGTGATCGCGAGAAGGTGGACGTCGTCCAGAACCTCATCATGGGCACAGCCGCCCCCGTCGTCGATCCGCTCCAGGACACTGGTGCCTACTACTCTCCGCGCAAGCAGGGATCCGGCCTGGTGAACGTTCTGGCGGCCACGACCTCGTCTGTGTACCCGACCGTGAAGGGTGCCCCCGAGCAGTCCCGACCCAAGGCCGACTTGGGGGATGGCACGAAGGGCTGGCACTTCGACGTCGTTCTGCACAACCTGTCCGACGCCTCGGCGACCTATGAGATGAACTCTCAGGCGCTTTCCGACATCGTGACGGACGGCTTCTTCAGTGAGCGCTCCTCCGATTGGCGTGGCAAGGGCGTGGAGATTGCCTACTCCGGCGCTGCCTCGGCCACCGGCGAGGGTGCAACCGTCACCGTTCCCGCGAAGGGCGAGGCCACTGTCGGCATCGACGTCACCCCCGGATCCGCGTTCGCCCAGTACGTGACAGACAATGCGCTGTCGGGTACCTTCCTGGAGGGCTTCGTGCGTTTCACGTCGCGCACGCAGGGTCAGTCTGATCTGACCGTGCCCTACCTGGGCTTCTACGGCGACTGGGGTAAGCCCGCGATCTTTGACCAGCTTGCCTCTGAGGGCGATGGGCACGTCCTGGCCTCGGGCATCTACGACGGGGCGAACGGCAGTTCGCTGGGCTACAACCCCCTCGACGATGCGACGAAGCGTGAGGGTCGCCCCAACGCTAAGAATTACGTGATTTCTCGCTCCGACAGCATGTACGCGCCCCATGCCGTGTTCCCTCGAACGGGAACCTTGCGTTCCGTTCACACGATGACGACAACCTACACGAACGCGGCTGGCGAGGTCGTCGCCTCGTACACGTCTCACCAGAACTGGAAGTCCGCCCTGGACTCGAATGGGGTCATGACTGCGGTGGAGCAAGGCCATGTGTCCAGGGGACTGGACCTGACGTCCGACGAGTTCAAGAACCTGCCCGATGGCACGTACAAGCTGACGATTGCCGCCAGCAATGATGGCCCTTCTTCCGCCGAGCAATCCATCTCCTACGACTTCCGCGTTGACACGAAGGCTCCGGTTCTGGAAGACGTGGACGTGGACCTCTGGGATGTCGTCGGTCCTACCCTCCGCCTGGAGATCAGTGATGAGTCGCCCATTGCGGGCTTTACTGTGCATGACCCCGGCAGTGGACTGTGGTTCTACCGCGATGTCGTTGATAACACGTCCGATCAGTGGTTCAACAACGGTAGGTACTACTACAGCCTGAGCCTCGCCCTGGGTGAGCTAGAGAGTGCTTGGGCTGCGCAGGGTGGCACGGGTGACATCATCGCCCACCCCTATGTCATGGCGTGGGACTACGGCCTCAACCACTCCGAGGCCGTCACGATTGACCTGCCTTCCGACAATGAGGGTCCGATCGCTCCGTGCGTGAGCCCCACGGGCGGACACTGGGCCCACGACTCCACCGGCTGGTGGTACGCCTGCGCGAGTGGCACGGACTACCTCAAGGGTGGCTGGTTCACGATCAATGGCTCCGACTACCTGTTCGGTCCCAACGGCTACATATCCACCGGTTTCCTCCAGCGTCCCTCCGGTGAGTGGGTCTACGCGGATTCCGAGGGCGCCCTGGTGGGCGGCTGGGTCCGTGACGGTGCCTCCTGGTATTACCTTGATCCGGCTACCAAGGTCATGCGCACCGGCTGGCTGCTCGACCGCGGCTCCTGGTACTACCTGTCCGACAGCGGTGCGATGGCCGTCGGCTGGGTGCAGGTTAACGGGTCCTGGTACTACATGAACGCCGACGGCATCATGCAGACCGGCTGGGTGAAGGTGGGTTCCTCCTGGTACTACCTGTCCTACTCCGGCGCGATGCTGACCGGCACGCAGACGATCAATGGACGTACCTACGTCTTTGATGAGTCGGGCGTGTGGGTCAGGTGATCTGAGCGTCGGCGTCTGACGAAGAATCGGCCCGGGCCTCGGAACGTTGTTATGTAAGCGTTCCGAGGCCTGGGTCCGGTTTATTAGTAAAATATTCTTCAATCGTTTCCCAATGTGAAACAAAGTTTGTCACAGGCTTTTTGTAATGTATGTTGGGTGTGGCGGCCGACACGGCGCGGTCTTCTTCACGCCCAAGGGCGGCCGCTTGTCGACACATTGGAGTTACGCACATGACAACGAAGAAACCTACGGCGCTCCTCGCGCTCGTCGGCGCCTGTGCGCTGGCGGTCACGGGGCCCGCGTCCCTTGCATCTCCGCCGACGCCCACGGCACCCCAACCCACCCAGGACGCCCAGGCCTCGTCCCTGCCCGTGGGTGACATCGACACCGCGCTGACCTCGAAGAACGGTGAGACCGCGACGCCCGAGGCGGACGCGACGGTGAACGACCAGGATCCGGCGCGCGTCGTCGGTATCATCGTCCAGCTCCAGGACGGAGCTGACCGCAGCTCCGCGCTCGCCTCCATCAACGAGGCCGTGGCCGGGGCCGTCCCTGGATCCGCCGCCACGGTGGAGCGCGAGTATGACAACGCCCTGGACGGCTACGCCCTCAAGGCACCCGCTGGGTCGCTCAGCGCGATCCGCGCCGCGAATGGCGTCAAGGCCGCCTTCATTGAGCGTGAGACCCCCGTCGCCGACGTCGTCGGCGACGACGCCGAGGGTGGCGTGGCCTCCCCGCGCGGGGTGGCGCAGAACCCCGACAACCTCAGCGCCCAGCTGATCATGCACGCCGACCAGCTCACCCAGAAGGGTGAAGGTAAGGTCGTCGCCGTCATTGACACGGGCGTCGAGATGACGCACCCCGCGTTCTCTGGCACCATGACGGGCACGCCCGCGTTGACCGCCGACGACGTCGCCGCCCTGATACCCAAGCTGGGCGAAGGCAAAGCCGGCATCTACTACAACGAGAAGTTCCCCTTCGCCTACGACTATGCGGACAGTGACAACGACGCGATGCCAAGCCCGGGTGATTACGGCTCGCACGGCACGCACGTCGCCGGCATCACTGCCGGCGACGCCGATCAGATCGTCGGCGTCGCGCCCGACGCGCAGATCATCGTTGCGAAGGTCTCGCGCAGCGTCGAGGGCGACATCACTGACTCCGCGCTGCTTGCCGCACTCGACGACATGGTCGTCCTGAAACCCGACGTCGTGAACCTGTCGCTCGGCCAGCTCGGCGGTATGGATAACGAGGTCGACTCGATCTACGCGACCGTGTTCAAGAGCCTGCAGGACGCCGGCGTCACCGTCAACGCGGCGGCCGGCAACCACTACACCGCCGGATACGGCAACACGTCCGGCAAGAACCTTCCCTTCGCTTCCGACCCGGACTCCTCGACCCAGTGCGAACCCGCGACCTACTCCTCCGTGGTCTCCGTCGCCTCGCTGGATAACCTGCTGTCCTACAACGCTTTCACAGCAGCCGGAAAGGACATCGCCTATCAGCGTGCCCGCGGCTTCAACGGTGAAAAGGCCGCCGAGCTGTCCGAGATGGCTCCCGGCGACTACGAGTACGTGGACGGTGGCTTCGCATCCGAGGAGGATGCCGCCGCCCTGAAGGCGAAGTACCCCGACGGCCTGGCCGGCAAGTTCGTCCTGGTCTCGCGCGGCCAGATGACCTTCCAGAAGAAGATCGAAAACCTGGCCCCGCTCAAGCCCGCCGGCATCCTCGTGTACAACAACGTCGCAGGCGACTCCCTCATGATCATGAGCGTCACCACCCTCGACGTGCCCGCCGCCTTCATCTCCAACGAGAGCGGCAAGGCCATGCTCGAGGCCGCCGACCACCACCTGACCCTCGTCGACGGCAAGACAGTGACGCCGAGTGCCAAGTACTCGATGTCCGACTTCTCCTCGTGGGGCGTCACCCCCGACCTACGCCTCAAGCCTGAGGTCACCGCGCCCGGCGGCAACATCTACTCCGCCATCCTCAACGGCAAGTACGATCTCCTCTCCGGCACCTCGATGGCGACCCCGCAGATGGCCGGCGTGAGCGCCGTCGTCCTTGAGCGTGTCCAGTCCGATCCTCTGTTTGCCTCGATGAGTGCTCGTGAGAAGGTGGACGTCGTCCAGAACCTCATCATGGGAACGGCCACCCCTGTTACCGACGCGGCCCAGGACAGCGGGGCGCTGTATTCCCCGCGCAAGCAGGGCGCTGGTCTCGTTGACGTTCTGGCGGCCACGACCTCGTCTGTGTATCCGACCGTCGAGGGTGCCCCCGAGCAATCCCGGCCCAAGGCTGACCTGGGGGATGGCACGAAGGGCTGGCACTTCGACGTCGTTCTGCACAACCTCTCCGACGCGGAAGCGACCTACGAGCTCGGCTCCCAGGCGCTGTCTGAAAACGTTGCGGACGGCTTCTTCACCGGCAGCGCCACCGACTGGCGCGGTAAGGGCGTGACCGTCGCCTACTCTGGCGTTGCCTCGGCCGCCGACGAAGGTGCAACCGTCACCATCCCCGCGAAGGGCGAAGCCACCATCGGCATCGACATTACGCCCGGCACCGAATTTGCCGCGCACGTCGCGGACAACACGCCCGCCGGCACCTTCCTGGATGGTTTCGTACGCTTCACCTCGAAGACCGACGCCCAGCCCAGCCTAACCGTGCCCTACGTGGGCTTCTACGGCGACTGGGGCAAGCCGGCCATCTTCGACGCGCTCGCCTCCGACGGCGGAGCACACACTTTCGCCTCCGGCCTCTACAACGGTACGACCGGCACGCTCCTTGGCTACAACCCCCTGGTCAAGGCTGACGCCCGCACCGGCAACCCCAGGGCTGACCGTTACGTGATCTCCCGAGCCACGGCCTCGGGCGCTCCCACCGTCCTCGACCCCCGCACGGGCACACTGCGCAGCGTCCACACGCTCAAGACCACCTACGCCTCCACCGGCGGTAACGTAATCGCGGACTTCACGACCCACCAGGCGTGGAAGTCCGGCGTCAACCCCGGCACCGGCAAGATGACCTGGGTCGAGGACGGGCACGAGTCCACCGCGCTGGACCTGCGCTCCGACGCCTTCAAGAACCTGCCGGACGGCGACTACACGCTGGTCATCCACGCGCACAACGACGGCCCCTCGCAGGCCGAGCAGTCCATCGCGTACAACTTCAGCGTCGACACCACCGCCCCCACGGTCGACACCCTCGCATTCAGCAAGGACGGCGACGCGCCGCACGTCACCATCGCCGTGACCGACAACAAGCCCCTCGCGGGCATCGACCTGCACGACCCAGCAGACGGCCTGTGGTTCTATCGCCATATCTTCTCCGACACCGAGGGTGTCAAGGGAGACGACGGCAAGTACCGCTACGAGCTCAACGTCCCCATGTCCGAACTCTCCCAGGCGTGGACCGACCAGGGCGGCTCCGGCGAAGTCATCGCCCACCCGTACCTGCTCGCATGGGACTACGGACTCAACCACTCCGAGCCGCGCACCGTCGACCTGCCCACCAGTAACGAGGGTGCGAAGCTTCCCTGCACCGACCCCGCGGGCGGACACTGGGCGAATGACGCCGTCGGCTGGTGGTACGTCTGCGCCAACGGCTCCGACTACCTGGCGAGCGGCTGGTACACCATCAACGGCTCCGACTACCAGTTTGGCCCTGCCGGCTACATGATGACCGGGTTCCTCAAGCGCCCCTCCGGCGAGTGGGTGTACGCGGACGCTTCCGGCACTCTGCTGAGCGGCTGGATCCGCGACGGAGGCTCCTGGTACTACCTGGATCCCGCCACGAACGTCATGGCCACCGGCTGGCTGTCCCAGGGCGGCTCCTGGTACTACCTGGGTGACTCCGGCGATATGCACACCGGTTGGGTTAAGGTCGACGGGCTTTGGTACTACCTCTCCTCGTCTGGCGCGATGCACACCGGCTGGCTCCAGCAGGGCGGCTCCTGGTACTACCTGGGACCTGACGGTGCCATGTTCACCGGCACGCATACGATCAACGGCCGCACCTACACCTTCGATGAGTCGGGAGTTTGGCAGCGCTAACGTCGCCTGCTTCTGATTCACGAGGCCTGGGCCCGGGAACGCTCCACCGCGGAGGTCCCCGGGCCCTCTCGTTCGCACGTGCGGAACAGCTGGTTTGGCTGTGTATAAGAGGGTTGACGTGCAGATAAGGGCGACGCGTGCGTGGGTGTGGATGCCGCGCACGCCGTTTCTTATCATGCGGTATGTTGGATGCATCTGCCGATACAGCGACGACGCAACTGCCTCGGTCGCCAGTGAATGCGAAGGAATGCACCATGTCCATGAAGAAACCAGCCGCCATCCTTGCAGGAGTCGGAACGTGCGCGCTCGCGGTCGCGAGCTGCTCCGTCTCCTCCCCGCAGACGCCCGCCGCCCAATCCGGCTCCGGTGCGGACTCGCAGCAGTCGGCTCCCCAGTCGGAGCCGCAGTCGGATTCACAGTCGGGCTTGACCGCCCCTGCACTGCCGGTTGGAGACCCTGATACTGCGCTGACATCCAAGGATGGGCAGGACGGCCCGGATGTGCAGAGCGGTGCCCCCGCGCCGTCTGGCGATGCCGAGGCGGCGGAACCTGTCGTCGTCATCGTCCACCTTGAGGAGGGTGCCGACCCTGAGGCGACCCTTGCTTCTATCAACCAGGCCGTGGCCGGGGTTTATCCGGATGTGACCGTCGAGGTTGAACGCGAGTATAAGAATGCCTTGCAGGGCTACGCGCTGCGCGTGCCCGAGGGTTCGCTGGATGCGATCCGTGGAGTGAGCGGTGTGAAGTTGGCGTCCATCGAGCGTGAGACACGCGTCCAGTAATTGTCCTGTAGGCGGTGGTCGGGTGAGCTTGTGAGGTCACCCGACCCCCTTTTTGTCTCTGCATACACGGAATCATTAAGTTTGACAGCATGGTAGTAATGCCCAAATAGCAGTCATGACTAGCTTGTCAGTTACGCTGTCATGTTAGGGTGCTCCTGGTGATCGGCGGAGAGGATACGTGGCAGTGTTCCCGCTCGACCACCCGTGATTACCGAGGAGCAGAATATGTCCATGAAGCAAACAGGTCTCGCGCTGGCATGTGCTGGCGGGTGTGCGCTTGCGGTTGTGAGTCCGTCGTTCGCCGCGTCGGCGGCCACCTTCCAGTTCGGTGTTTCGCCCGCGGTGGTCGCCCAGGCGGCCATGGTTGGAAGTGAGGACCGTCCGTCGGAGAGTGTTGAGGTTGTCGTGCGCCTCGAGGAGGGTGCTGACCGTGCGGCCGTGCTCGCGTCGATCAGACAAGCTGTGGCCGAGTCTTTCCCCGGCGGGTCCGTTGAGGTCGAGTATGAGTATGGGACTCCCGTGCAGGGCTTCGGGCTGAGTGTGCCCGCCGGATCCGTCGAGGTGATCAGGGGCGTCAGTGGCGTGCAGTCGGCCTACGACGTGCACGCGAACCGTCTTTGGTAGTGTGACCGCCATCGACGAGGCCGTGGCCGGGTGTTCCGGTCGCGGCCTCGTTTGTTGTGGGGACGCCTGCTTGTGGCGGGATGTTGGATATTCTGTTGCGCCCTCGTTGATGTGTGCACCGTGGCGCTATTTCTAGTTGCTTCAAATTTGATCCAAATTAGAAGCAACTAGAAGTAAGGCTCCCCGTGCCGTCGTACCTCGGTGTCGCTCATGACCCGGCCTCGTGCAGAGTGAGGCGCAGTCAACTCGCGGTGTGCATCTGAGTGCCACCACGGCATGTGCACAGAGGTGCGAATCCGGCGCACATCCCCAGCCTCAGGGTCGAGGCCCGGAAAGCTAGCGCTTAGATCAGATCCTTCTTCTCCATGTACTTCATGGCCAGCCAGCCAAATGGGATGCGCCCGTAGAAGGTGACGAGACGGTAGAGCAGCGCGGTGGCAATCGCGACCGAGGAGGAGACGCCCGCGACTGTCAGACCCGAGGTGAGTGCCGTTTCGACGGTACCGATACCACCCGGGGAAGGGATGAAGGAACCCGCCGCGTTCGCGGTCAGGTAGGTGATGGCAACCGTTGAGAAGTTCAGCGAGCCACCCATGGCGACCATGGCGGTCCAGAACGCGCCCACGTAGCCGATGTTCATGAGTAGGTTCCCAGCCACGACGGCGGTCAGGCGACGAGGTTGTCCGATGATCCACAGGAGACGTGGGTAGACCTGCTGCCACGTCGGCTCGATCTTGGCCCAGATCCAGCGGCGGACCTTTGGGACGGCCACGATGACGCTGACCGCGAGCATGACGACCGCGACGACCGCGAGGATCGTGCCGTAGGGGAGTGAGACGGACAGGGATGAACCTGCGCTGACCATGACGAGCAGCAGGAGGATGATCGTGATGAGCGCCTGCGAGATCTGCATGAGCGTCACCGTCGTCACGGCAGCGGCGGTGGGGACGCGGCGCTTGCGCAGGTAGCGCAGGTTCAGGGCAGCGGGACCCACACCGGCGGGTGCGACGACCGTGATGATCGAGGCGGCCACCTGCGCGATGAGAGTGTCGCCGAAGCGCAGCTTCTCGGGGGACAGGGCCATGAGCGGCACGGTCGAACCCACCCAGATCAGGCAGGCTAACGCGGCGGACGCGGCCATCCACCACGGGTTTGCACTTTTCACCGTGGAGACGAGGTCGTTGAAGTTGAGAGAGGAGACGACGATGAAAACCGCGATGAATGCGACCGCGATCGTGAAGATCGTGCGCGGGCGGAAGCGCTGTAGGTCGGCTGTCGGGGCGGACTCGGCCTCGGAGTCGCCCACGAGGGCGGCGCGCAGATCACTGAGCAGATCGGATCGGCGCAGCATCTGGTTCACCGAGGCGGGCAGGACCGGCTTCTGGATGACGGGCGCGCACGCGATGAGGGTCTCATCGCCGACGCAGCGTCGACCGGCCTCAAGCGCACGTTGGGGTCCCACTGCCAGGGCGGTCAGGACTAGCATCTGGGCGATGTCGATGGACTGGTTGAGTTCAGTCGTCGCGACCTCGCCCGAATCCCAGTCGAGCAGCCACACGTCGGAGGACGCGTCGACGACGACAGCCTCGGGCGTGAGAGCGCGGTGCGAAATGCCCCGCGTGTGCGCGTACCGCAGCTGTTCCCACGCACGATCCAAGACCTCGTCCGAGGCCCGCTCGCCGAGTTCCGTCAGCGGCGTCGTTGGGGGCAGAGCGGAGAGCACCATGATGATCGAGTCGTTCGCCGAGGCGATCGCGATGGGTTCTTGCGTGAAGACGCCGGCGCGCAGAGCCTGCAAGGTTGTGAACGAGGAGCGTTCCGCCTGGGCCTTGAGGGAGGGGGAGATCCATCGGCTGATGCCACGCAGGCGCAGGTTGTTCCACATCTCGAGGAGGGTGCCGGTCAGCTCCTGGCCGGGGTCCATGACGATGAGTTCGTAGGTCAGCTCGGTGTCGCTCCACACCTGGTAGTGGCGGTTGTGGTCGGGGTCGGGGCGTTGCGTGATGGTGATGCCCATGTCGCCCAAGTCGGCGGGCACCTGTGTGAGGCGTCCGCGGGCGTTCTCGGCGACTGCCCACGTGGACAGCGGTTCGGTGGTGGTGTCCAGGTCGGTGCGCACGATCCGCGCGGGCGTGATGCCGATGCTGAGGAGCGCCTCGACGAGGGTGACCCCCTTGGCTCTCTGGTCGTCGTAGCCCATGATCCAACGCGAACCCGAGCCGAACGCACGGCCGAGGAACACAGAGATGAATGCGACGGGCAGGGTCATCGAGGAGCGCAGGACGCCTAGGATCAGGATGACCCACACGCCTGTCCAGCCCCAGCGAATGGCTTTCATCGATTGGGATTCGCCGGCTGAGGTGAACATGGCGCACAGGGTGACGAGTACCAGGTTGATGGCGATCACGAAGCCGCTCCTGTGGCCCTGTGTGGCGATGAGCCGGTCCACGCTCAGGGGGATGGTGAGGTAGACGGGCAGCAGACCGGTGAGGATGGCGATGATCCAGCCGCCGACGGCGGCGACAATGCTCGTGACGATGACCTGGATGATGGTGTGCAGGCGTTTTCTCAGCGCAAGGGAGATGATCACCATGATCGGCGTGATCAGGATGATGAGGCCCTCAACGAGGTTGACGGGCAGGATCAGGATCTGGCGGATGAGCTGGAATTGCAGGACGTCCATGGTGACGCCGCGCGTCGTGGCGCTGGCGACGGTGCCGATGGTCCAGATGATGAGGATTGCGAGGATCGAGATGACGACGTCGACGACGTCCTCGCGCCTGCGCTGGATGGTGAAGATGCGGTCGGCGATGTAGGCGGGCCTGGGGAGGCGGAGCCTGCGGGCGGGGACGGGCAGCGCGACCTCGCCGTTTTTGGCGCGCACGACCGCGTCCGAGGCAGGGGTGGCCTGCGCGTCCGCCGTGTCCTTCTCGGTGGGCGAGTCGGTCGGGGTGGGCGCGTGATCGGTTGTGGCTCCGTCGTGGCTCGCGTGTGTCGTCTTCCGGGTTCTCGCTGTGTTGGCTGCGGCGGACGCAGCGACGGTGACGAGGGTGGGGACGGCGGCGATGTCGGTCTGGTCGGCGGACGTTGCGCTCGCCTCGGAGGCCTCGTTCGTGGCGGCGCTGGGACCGGCCTGCTCGGGTGCGGGCGGTTCGGGCGGGGGCGGTTCAGTAACCGCGCGTTCGCCGGAGTCGGTTTCGGGCGCGGGTGGCGGGAGAACGGGGGTGATTGGTGTTGCGGCCTCCTCATCGTCGGGGAGCGGGGGAGGGAGGATGGGACCCCTCGGTGTTGCGGCCTCCTCATCGTCGGGGAGCGGAGGAGGAGGTGCGTCGACGATTGCCGAGGCGGGGGGGGGGGGAGCGGCACTCTGCAGTGCGTTGACGGTGATGACCGGCGAGATGATGGCCGACTCGGGCTCGATCACGGCGGGGGGGGGGGAGGGGGGGGGGGCCGGCTGGAAGGTGGGGGGTGTATTGGAGGAGGGGACTGCGGTGGGGGGCACGACGATGGGGTCGAGGATTTCGGTCTTGTCTTCGGGGCCGGGGATGTCCGGCTTCTGGGCAGGGACTGTCGTGGTCCCCGCACCGTTGATCATGCCCATCAGGTCATCGACCCCTAGCGAGGACGGATCCTCCGTGGAAGAGGGGACGAACAGGATGTTCGTATCGACAACTGGGGGGCTGTCGTGTGACTCCTTGCGCTTCCTCATAGTGACCATCCTATATTCACGGTCAACAAAGGTAGGGTTAAGGGGACATATTCCCGGCAGAAAAGGGCCTTATCGTGACCTGGTCTACACTCGCGGAAGCATCGGATCCGTCGATGCTTGACACAGTTATCGAGTGGTTTAAGAATCCTGAGACACTTCTTGTTGCCATGGGGCCGTGGGTCCTGTGGGGAACGATGCTCATCGTTCTTATCGAGTCCGGCGTTCTCTTCCCGGTTCTTCCGGGCGAGTCCCTGCTGTTCACTGCCGGCTTGCTGCACGACCGCCTCGGTCTACATCTGCCCACTCTCATTGCCATGGTCGTCGTCGCCGCCTTCATTGGTGCGCAGATCGGCTACTTCCTGGGCGCGAAGTGGGGTCGTCGCTTCTTCAAACCGGACGCGCGCGTCCTGAAGACCGAGCACTTGGAGAAGGCTGAGCATTACTTCACAAACTACGGCGGGCGCTCGCTCGTCATCGGTCGCTTCATTCCCTTCGTACGCACCTTCATTCCGATCGCCGCGGGCATGGCCCGCTACCCCTATTCGAAATTCCTGGTGTTTAACACGCTGGGTTCCGTCTTCTGGGGTGCTGGCTTCATCCTGGTTGGCTCGCTCCTGGGCAACGTGCCTTTCGTGCACGACAACCTGACGCTCATCCTGGGTGTCATCATCCTCGCGTCGGTCCTACCCGTCATCATTGAGATGATCGGCAAGCGTCGGTCTTCTGCTGAGAAGGAGTAACACGTGCTGGCCTGGTGGATGCTGGTTCCGACCCTGCTGGCCATGATGGTCGCCCTGGTGCTGCCGGGGTTCATGTGGCTGCGCGCGGGGGTGCGCTCGTCGCTCATCGCGATTGGGGCGGCACCGGCGTTCACCTTTGGCCTGATCACTGTTCTGACGGTCCTCTATCCTGCGTTTGAGATCCCGTGGGAGGCTTCCACGGTCATGCCGGTCCTCGGCATGAGCGCCGTCGGCGGTGCGGTCGCGTGGGGCCTCAGCTACTTTCACCGAGTTAACGGCGGGTTTGCTCTCAACGGGGTGCCTTTCCGCGAGGCCATCGGTGTGCGCGTGCCGATCGGTGGACGTCAGGCGGCAATCCGCGCGGCGACGTGGGGCACGATCCTCGTGGGTTTCCTCCTGGCTGCCTGGCCGCTGCTGTCGGTTGCAGATCCCGCGAACCCTGTCCAGCAGTGGGACCCGACATTCCATCAGAATGGCGTTCACGCGATCCTCTATGGCAAGGATGCCAGCCCTTTCGGTGGTCTCCATGAACTCTACGGTGGGCGGCGCGTCTACTACCCGACGGGCTGGCACGCGTTCGTCGCGCTCTTTGCTCGCTACGACTCGGTTGTCCAGGCTTCCAACGTGTCCTCCCTGGCCCTCATGGCCGTGTGGGTGATCGGTCTGGCGGCTCTGGTGTCCGTGCTGACGGGTTCGCGTACGGCTCTCCTTGCGACTCCGATCATCGGCGGCATGCTGCACAACATGCCGGCTGACGCGCTGACCATGTATAACCAGTGGCCCAACTCGACGGGCACGGTGCTGGTCCCCGGCCTCGCCGCGGCCTTCATCGTCGCTGGTCGGCGCGCGGCCGCAGACCTGCGTTTCGGGGACGGCATCCGGTCTTTGATCCGCCGCATCCCGCAGGTTCTCTTCCTCCTCATAGGCTGCCTCGGCCTCGTCGGCGCGCACCCCAGCGCTGCCTTCTCCCTCCTGGCTTTCCTGGCCGCGCCCCTTCTGTCCTCCATCGTCTTTTTCGCGCGCTCTGCGCTGGCGCGTGAGGGCCGAGGCCAGCTCACCGCCATCCTGTGGGTCGGCGTCGGCCTCGCTGTCCTCGCCCTGCCCCTGATCGCGCTCGCCTCACCGAAGATCCAAGCGATGGGCCGCTACCCGCGTCGAGGCAGTGGCTGGGGCGAAGCCTTCTCGCATGGACTTCTGCCCTACCCGCCGTTCGCGCAGACGACGAGCACGACGTGGTGGACGCTCATCCAGGTGATTCTCCTCGTCGCAGGTATCGTCGTCACCGCTCGCCTCCACACGTTGCTGCGGCGCCCCGACCCGGTCGATGACCTGGCCGACGAGGCCCATCTGGACATCGACGGTCGCGAGATTGAGACTATCCGACTGATGGATCGCAAGGAAGCCGCTCCGATGCCGGCCTGGCCTCTCGTCTCCTACCTGATTCTCGCTGTCCTCACCGGGCTCGCCTACGCCCCCGACTCCGCGCTGCGCACTTTCCTGCTCGCCCCCTGGTACAAGGACGGGCGGCGCATTATGGGCGTCGAGGACATCGCGCTGGCCGTCCTCATGGCCGTTGGCGTCGCGGCTATCGTCCACGGCATTCACGCGGCATGGGCAGTTTCTCTGCGTCGTATCCTGGCCGAGCGCAGCATCGAGGACGACGTCGAGGCACCCCGCTGGCCGATCCAGGTGGGTATCCTCTCGCTCGTCGTCCTCCTGTCCGGTTTTGGCGCGATTGACGCCCGTGACTCAGCCGTCGCCTACGTGTACGACCCGACGCGCCTGGGCAAGCCTGGCATGGCTGTCAAGGGCGAACTCGCCATGCTGCGCCGCATGCAGTACACGACCGCGCCCGACGCCCTCATCGTCGGCGACCCCATTGCGGGTGCCGCCTACTCGGAGATGCTGGGTGGCCGCAAGGCCGTCTTCCCCCAGCTCAGCACGGTCAACGGCGATGGGGCCTCGCAGAAGGTCCTCACTCAGCACTTCCGTGACATCACGACCGACCCCGAGGTCTGCGAGGTCGTGCGCAACCTCGGCATCACACACTTTTACGAGGAAGAAGACGGTAGCTACTACAACTTCTTGCGCTCGAACCGCAACCCGGGTTTCTACGGCGTCGACACTTCCAAGGGCTTCGAGCTGGTCGACGCGGGCGGCACCGCGAAGCTGTGGAAGATCACCGCATGCGGCTACGTCAACCCCGGCGGCGGCAGTCAGGCCTTCGCGGACGGGATCCGCTCCACCCAGCCGGGTGCCGATGACCCGGAGGAACACCGGTCCGGCGACGAGTAGGCCACAATGCGCCCCTGAGCTGGGACTGAGTGCACCCACCTCCGTCGCGTGTCGATACCCTTGACGCTATGACGACGAACATTCCCGGCCCCGCGCCCCTTGGTGACAAGCTCCGCATCGCGTTCCTCGGACCCTTCGGTACTTTTACCGAACAGGCCGTCCACCAGGTCGCGCCCGCTGGTGCCGTCCTCCTGCCGATGACGAGCGCCCCGCAGGCGCTTGTGGCTGTGCGTCGCGGCGAGGCTGATCGTGCTGTCGTCCCGATCGAAAACTCCATCGAGGGCGGCGTGAACGCGACCCTCGACTCCCTCTCGCACGGCGATCCCCTCGTGATTGTCGCCGAAATGCACGTCCACGTCGTCTTCCAGCTCGCAGTCCTGCCGGGCACGCGCGCTGAAGACGTCCGCCGCATCGGCACGCATCCGCACGCGTGGGCGCAGTGCCGCGGCTGGGTCGAGAGTACCTTCCCGGGCGCAATCCACGTGCCCGCGACCTCGACGGCGGCGGCCGCCGAGCTCCTCTCCGACGGCGACGCCTCCTTCGACGCAGCTCTGTGCAACGCGGTGTCCGTGAGCACCTACGGCCTCGAGGCCCTCTACCAGGACGTGGCCGATAACCCAGGCGCGATCACGCGCTTCGTGTTGGTTGCGCGTCCGGGCGCGGTGCCCCCGCCCACCGGCGCGGATAAGACGACCATCCAGGTGGCCCTGCCCGTCAACAAATCGGGCGCTCTGCTGACCCTCCTCGAGCAGTTCTCAGCGCGCGGCGTCGACCTCTCGCGCATCGAGTCCCGTCCGAGCGGCGATGGCCTCGGCAATTACACGTTCAGTATCGACATCGTTGGGCACATCCGCGAGGAACGCGTCCAGGCGGCCCTCGTCGGCTTGCACCGCTACTCGCCCGAGGTCCGTTTCATGGGGTCCTACCCGCGCGTCGACGGCGTGCGTGCAGCCGTTGTCCCCGGGACGACGGACGAGGCGTTCCGTGCGGGTCGCGCGTGGGTTGCGGATCTGCTGCGCGGCGGGGACGGCACGGGCGAGGCAGCGGGCAACGCGCCGTCCTGGCCGCTGGCCTGACCTCCCGCATCCCCGGCGATTCCGGGCGCATATGAAGCAGGTCTGCACCACTTAGCAACAAGCTGTGGGTCAGTGGCGACACGCGCACGGATTCGGGCCGGGGCGCGCTGTATCACGGAGTGGGTTAGCTGGGCAGCAGCTCCATCCACGTGCGCTCGGCGGGCACAGCCACGTCCAGTGCGCCGGCCTGCACACGCACGTGCATCGTGCGGGCCAAGCCGATGGCGTCGCCGTCCACCTGGCACACCTGCGGTTCGGTGGCCGTCACGGACGCGCCTTTCGCCTGGCGGAATGCGACCGTGCCCGTCGACACGGGCAGGTTGATGGGACGCAGGCCGATGAGCTGGCCGAGCATCTTCCACGTGACATCCGCCCAACCGAGCAGGCCGACGTGCGCGTCGACTGCGATGACGTCGATGAGTCCGTCCGACAGGTTCGCGTCGGGAGCGAGAACCAGCATCTTGAGTTCGCCCGCGTTCGCAAACATGACCGAGCGGGCTTCGACGCGCGTGACTTCATCCGCCGACGAGCGTAGGGAATCTTGCTGCCCGGAGGAGGCTGCGGCCTCGTCGACGGTCCGCCCGGACAGCTGGTCGCTCACTCCCAGCGGGTCGGGCGCGGTGGCGACGGGGGACCGTAGCATCAGGCGAGCTTTCATGCGCGGCACGCCCATCGCGCCCAGTCCCGCCCACACGTAGGCGATCCACCCGATGCGTTTTTTTAGCTCGGGATCCGTATCTGCCATCGTCGCGCCGTCGTAGCCCATGCCTGCGATGACGAGGCAGGCGTACTCGTCGGTGCGTGGCTTGATGGACGAGGCCGTGGCGGGTTCGCGTTCCTCATCCTCAGCGTGGCGGGTGGCTTGGCGGGCAGCGTCGCGTAGCGCCCCCTCGGCGGGAAGGGACGAGGGTTTGGTGATGTCCTCGACGCGCACCCACGCCAAGTCCACGGGCCTGTGGTTGGCGTCCAGGGCAACGGCGAGTGCGTGTGCGGGGTCATCAGGAATGGAGAGGTTGCCCGCCAGGACGTTGCCGGTGCCTACGGGGATGATGCCCATGCGCACGCCCGACCCGGCCATGCCGGCCGCGACCGCGCGCACGGTCCCGTCTCCACCGGCGGCGATGACGACGGACGCGCCTTCCTCGAGGGCATGCACGGCCTGCCCGGTGCCGGGGTCCTCGCGTGTGGTCTCGCGCCAGTGCACGTGGTCGATGCCAAGTTCCTTGGCCTTGCGGTTAATGAGGTCCTTGAAAGCCTGTGGATCATCGTGCTTTGAGGGGTTCATGATGATCCATGGACGAGGCCTGCCGCGCTCCGGGTCGTCCGCCGTTGCCGGGATGGAAAGTGCCTGCCGTCTGCGATGACGTCTGGTGAGCGCCGTGACGGCGCGCGCGACTCCGATTGCTCCGGCTCCTGCAGCGGCTGCGAGTACCCACGGTGTAGCGTCCATGTGCACATCTTAGTCTGCCTGTGGATTAAGGGGTTGTGGACAGGCTGTGAAAGCTCTTTGCGTTGCGTTCTATAGTGGCTGTGACCAGCTGTTGTGCACTGAGGCTCGTGTTATCCACACGCTTATTCACAAGAGGTGGATAACTTTCGGCGTTTGTGTTGAATTGATCGGCTGGTTGGTGCATAACCCTGTCCTGTGCTGTGGATTTGGCATCCGGCACGGTGGGGGACAGAGCCGGTCCACCTGGCATAGGATGGTTCCATGATTGATGTGCGTGCCCTGCGTGAAAACCCCGAACCCGCCCGCGCCTCCCAGCGTGCCCGCGGAGCCAACCCCGGCCTCGTCGATGAGATCATCGCGGCCGACGCCGCCCGCCGCGAGGCCCTGCAGGCCTTCGAGACGCTGCGCGCCACCCAAAAGGAGGTCTCCAAGTCCGTGGGTCGCGCCTCTAAGGAGGAGCGTCCGGCGATTCTTGCCAAGGCCAAGGAACTTGCTGAGCAGGTGAAGGCCGCCGAGGCTGCTGCCAACGCCGCTGACGCCGAGGCCGACCGTCTCGCGCGCCTCCTACCCAACCTCGTTCTCGACGGCGTGCCCGTTGGCGGCGAGGATGACTTCGTGGTCTTGCGCCACGAGGGTCCTGCCCCCCGCGACTTCGCCGCCGAGGGCTTCGAGCCTCAGGATCACCTTGCGCTCGGCGAAGGCTTGGATGCGATCGACACCAAGCGCGGCGCGAAGGTCTCCGGCGCGCGCTTCTACTACCTCAAGGGCATCGGTGCCCGCCTCGAGCTGGCCATCATGACGATGGCCATGGATCAGGCGCTCGCGAACGGCTTCGTGCCGATGATGACCCCGACCCTCGTGACCCCGCAGATCATGGGCGGTACGGGTTTCCTCAACGAGCACTCCGACGAAATCTACTACCTGCCCGCCGATGACCTGTACCTGACGGGCACGTCCGAGGTGGCCCTCGCCGGCTACCACGCCGACGAGATCCTTGACCTGAGCGCCGGTCCCAAGCGCTACATGGGCTGGTCCACCTGCTACCGCCGCGAGGCCGGCTCCGCGGGTAAGGACACGCGCGGCATCATCCGCGTCCACCAGTTCAACAAGGCCGAGATGTTCAGCTACTGCCGCCCCGAGGATGCCGCCGAGGAACACCAGCGCTTCCTCGCGTGGGAAGAGGAGATGCTCGCCAAGGTCGAGCTGCCCTACCGCGTCATCGACACGGCCGCCGGCGACCTGGGCACCTCCGCCGCCCGCAAGTTCGACTGCGAGGC
>QWCI01001122.1_pt1 | contig 22183 bp, 21 predicted proteins | sample 1972541 | NCBI WGS metagenome assembly QWCI01 (sample SAMN09866712, study PRJNA288562) | Human oral metagenome isolate term3_saliva, whole genome shotgun sequencing... | isolation source: mouth | host: Homo sapiens | place: USA: California | reverse complement strand
CGTTAATTGTGAGATTTCTCTTCATTGTTTTTTCTTTTCTTTGTATTTGTTTGAGCTTTAACTCTAACAACCCACTTGCCGTCTCTCCCTTCAATTTTTTCCCGCTGGTGAACGTGGTCAAGAAAAGCTGTATTAAAGCAATGATACCTTCCGTCAATTCTCTTTTCCCTTGACGGGCAGGTATGGTTTTGTTTTTGTTATATTAGACTTGTTATATACTTATTTATTACAGACCAAGGTCTCTCAGAATGGTCTCGCTGAACTTACGCTGTTCCTCTTCAATGATGAGGCTGTCAGCTGGGTCGTGGTCTGCACGCTCAATAGTCTGAGACTCATTCAGGCGAGAAGGAACGAACTTCTTTGATTCTACGATAATCTTCTCTCTCTTGAGGTCTCTCCAAAAAGAGCGGACTTGGTCAGTCGTATCAAGGACGATAATCTCTGATTGTCTATTTACCTCTTCCCTGATATTCTTTGGGAGCGCATTGTAAGACTCCAGCACGTCCTTTCCACCGAGGGCAACCCAATGAGGGGTCTTTGTGTAGTCGGGTGAACTCATCTGCTTCGTAATTGTATTAAACGATTCGTTGATTGCGTCCTCATCAAGGAAGAAAGAAATATCACCTTCCGACATTTCGTAGATACGTGAAGCCACGACATCTTGCTTCTTCCTATCAAACCCTTCAAAGATGGCTCTGTTGATTGGCTGAAGGTCTCTCACCCAAGGATGTCTATTGCAAAGGCTCTCCTTGATTTGCTTCTCCTTCTTGACGTTATTTAGGAACGACTCAACCTCGTCTTCAACATCAACCTCTTCGGGTTCACCTTCGTCATCGTCTTCGTCATCCTCATCACCAGCATTGGCTTCAAGGGCTTCCTTTTCGTCATTGGTGAGACCATCCTCTGAGACAACCTTAATATCTTCCGTTTCAAAGACGTTGTCATCAGAACCAAGACTTGCTTGGTCAATCGTCTTTTCCTCCTTGATAGGCTTAGCGATGCGGATGTAGTCTTCGTTTTCGTTGATACGAATTACCTTGTAGTTTGTTTTAGGTGACACAATCCTCTTGTATTCTTCATATTTATCTCTTACGAACGACTGAAGGCTATTGACCTGAGCCGATTCGTTTACTCGGTGAACCACCGCTTCTGAGAAACCAGGAGTAGCGACAATATCCCAAGTCATAATCTGCGTCAGCTCCAGCTTACCATTGTCAAGCTCATAGCCCTGCGCTCTTGACGAGACATATACATTACCACCTGCTTCCAAGAGAGCCTTAGCAATTCGCCCCGAGGGAGTGTCAAGAAGGCGGATTTTACCCATTACCTTCTTGCTATTCTTGTCGTAGTGTACGTCAAGAATCATGTGGGAAGCCTTCTCTACCTTAATTTCAAATCTATCATCAGGGTGGTCAAGCTCACCATAGATAGTTTCGCCTCGGCTGAGTCGGTCTCTAATATCCTTAATGTGCGGAAGATAGGTTTCCTCCGTGTAGATACGACCATTGCGGTTAGGCGTGTCGCTCACTACACCGAAAACCCCTTCAAGGTCAATGTTCTTTGAACCTCCTTGTACGGATTCATTCACTCTCTTGAGCTTTTCTCGTCCGTAACCTTTGATTACTATATCCGTAGGCATTATAATAGGTTATTTCTTTTTCTTCTTGTATTTATATTTGACGATTTTCTTAGACACGGGCATTTGGGATAAAGCACCGAACGTGTCACCGCTCCCAACAGAACCTCCCTGAATACCATTACCGAGGGATGGGGTGGCTATGTCACCTGCGTTTTGCGATAGATTTTCGCTAACAACTTCTAACATTTGTAATGATATTAGCATGTTACAAAACATCCAACAGCATTTCAGCTGTTGGCGGAGCTATCTCTCATTGCTCGCAACAAGATGTTGCGAGACCCATTAACATCACGATTGATTTTCATCCCTTGGTAGTTGAAGAACTCTCTACCGCCAAGGTTTAGCATCACCTCGCCATTGAATGAATTGGTCTTGGATGTCCAAGCCTCGTTCTGCTCAATGAAGAGAACGTGACGTTCTTTGCATTTGTTCCTCAGACGTTCTTTGAACTCATAGAACCTCAACGCCATCATAGACCTGACGACCACCTTGCGAATCTTTCTGTTAGAAACCTTATTCATCTCAGAAACATTAAATGGCGGGAAGATTACAACAGAGAACTCCTTGGTTAGAAAGTTCATAAATTTCCAATGTAACTCATCCACAAGGTCTCGTATCTTGTGATACAACCTATCAATCGCTCTTCTGAGTCTAAACTTGTACAGCTTGTCCTCGGTGGTTGCGATGATAGACCTCATCTTGTCTATTCGTATGTTGAGCTTTAGGATTCTTTCAAACGCTCTTTGTCCGACCCATCCGAAGCGACCATCAGTAGAGAAATATGTTCCAAAATTTCGTATCCCTGGGTCTACTGCAACAGCCCCTCCTTGGGTCTCGGGGGTTTGTTGCGTAGTGATTTTCTTCGGAATAGAAATGAACCATCTACCATGGTCACATATAAGTCGAGAAGCACAAATCTCGGAGTTGGCAAACCAATCGGTCTCGGAGAACTTCATCCGACCTGATTTGGTGTGATATATACCAAGAATTGAAATGGCGGTCTTTGGAATGTAGCAGGATTGAACTTTATCCTTCCTGCTCTTGAATTTCAAGGAGAATGGAGTTCCACTCTTCTTTGCTTGCCTGCGGTTTACACTCCACGCAGTATAAGCATCCTTGACTGCTATCTTCTTGATTTGATGTGGGACTTCTTTGACGTAGTCCATATTAAGCTCTGCGGCAACGAAGTCATACAGCTTCATCCAATTCCTCACGTCAAACTCCTTGTCGTTGTAGTGCTGGATAGCTTGATTATACACCAGCCTTTGCACTCCAAACCACCTACGGAGTATTGTCCTCTGTTCCTTCGTTGGATAAATGCGTATTCTTCTCGTTTTGACCTGCGTACTTATCAAGTCCGTGCATTCTGCACGAGAAGGCTTGAAGTATTGAGAGCAAATCTTCCGTGAGTTGTTACTCGTAGCTTTTCTCTGACTTGTAGCGAACCAAGACTTCACCTCCGCTCCACGGGAAGAGCTATTCAAACAACTAAAATCCGAAACGGCAGAGTCTATCTCGGTGGTAGACAACAAGTGCGAGCTTATCGCCTTGCAAGCGTCATCGTAGAATTGATTGTTTGAGGTTGATGCCTGAGCCAATGTCTTGGATGATTTATGCTTAGGGGAAGGGCATCCACCTTGACACTCGGTAATAGCAGACGAGAGACGAGTGCGAGATGCACTCTTCTTTTTTCTCAAGGGTCGATTCAATGTCAAAGAGGTGTTTTCCTCTCTCTGACATCCTGACTGCTTTGATGATTCCTTTGCCTGCATACCCCTCCGTTATGTATCATATCAGCGATACTCTTGAGGTCAGACCCTTCAATGTGGTATTTATTACTACGGAGTACTCCCGAGAATTTTCTTATACCGAGAAGGGCAGAGCCGATGGAGATAATAACTACAACCTTGTCTATCAGAGCAAGTATATTGCTCGCCTCGGAGGTCTTCAACATATAGAACACCGCAAGGATGATAAAAAGGACAAGCCCTACAAGGAGGGTTATAGACCCCATAAGACCCGATGCAGAGGTATCTGCCTCAGGACTATTTAGCTTATTTAGCCAATTCATTATCCCGCCCGATTTCTTTTCTTCTGTTTTCTTTGCTGATGGCATAGATTTATGGTTTATGTAAATTATTTATCATGGCAGATGGTACATACGCACGGGAATACCAACGATTAGAACGAGGTGGCAACTCCATTGAGATACGGAAAGCCGTTACTGATAGGCTGATAAGACCATTAGCCAAGGGACACCTCTACTCCAACCCTCGGATATTTAGCTTTGCGACACTTCTTAGGCGTGACGATAAGTCCCTGAGGATTGTACTCGTTCTAAGATTTAGACCGAAAGTGCCTAACGTGCTTGTCCTTGATATAACGAGCTTCACTCCTGAGGAGATAGCCAAGGTATTAGATTTATTTGACGACCAAGGATTTCGCAATACGATAACAAAAGACGTTGGCGTTGCTGAGGTCATGGTTGGTAAGATGCTGAACAAACAACAGATGAATGAAGATGATACGTGGCTAAAGACATATAAGTATAGCGACATATATAACATTCAGGAGGTGCGCTACGAAGACCACATCCTACTCCCGTTCCTGAAAAAGGAGATAGATATGAAAATGAAGAGAGGCTAAGGATTTTACTCCCAAGCCTCTCCTCTCGTATTATCCAATGGAAAGAGTTTTACTTCTTTTCTTCTTCAAGCGGGTTAAGTGGTAAACCGAAGTTCTCACCTGCCGCTTCTGACACCTTCTTGATGAATGGGTTGTTCATACCCAAGTCAAGAACCTTATTGCACTTAGCACAAGCAAGTAGCTGTATTGGTGCTTTGTCGGGTGCTTCCGCTATATTCTCCAAGTTTCGTACTTCAACCAAGATGGTCTGCGTAACTACCGAGGCACTTCCGCAACGTGGACAATGGCACAGCTTAACATCCAGCTTGCTGATGTCGGTGAGTTCAGGACTATTCATTACCTTCAGGCTTCTTATCTGAGATGATGATTACTCCGTCTTCCGTAACCTCTGTTACATAGACATCAATAATATCATCCTTTCTGATAGCACCGCTCTCCACCTTTGCCTTGAACTCTTCGCTTGAGTTCTTGTAGTGGATAATCCCATCAAACGTTGAAGCACCATTAGGAAGCATAATCTCAAGGAAGACCCCGTAGTATGCTGACCCGCTCACGATAGCCGTCAGAGGTTCGCTACTACCTGCAAGCTCCTTACAGATTGACGAAGCGATGATACGCTTAGCTTCCTTGTGAGATACGACATACGAATCGCTACGCTTATCGTACGAGAGGGCAACCACTTCAAGTTCAAGACCGATATTCGTCTTGTTCTCTTCAATGAGAGCCTGAATAGCCTTTTCTCTTTCTTCCTTAGAGACCTTATCTCTTGATGGGAGACTACCACCGAGTGAAGCCTGAGAATAAGGGAGGAAGCATTCAAGACCATCTACAAGGATGGTATAGCCACCTGCATTAACCCCCGTGATGACACCCGTATAGATGGTAGACCAAGCCGAGGATGCCTCGTTGTTAAGACGCTTAATCTTGTTCTCAGTACGAACATCGCTTGCATCGTTGCCTCTGAGGTCAAGTTTGATGCCGACCATCTCCTTGCGTGCGCTAAGAGCGTTTGACGAGCGAGCCATTCTTTCCTTGACACCGAGGATGACACCTTCGTAGAACGACCCATTACCCTTCTTGTCAATGTAGACATTACCTACTCGGGTGATAAAGTCCTGCTTACCGAACGCTGTCACAAGGCTTGCATAAAGCTCCTCTACTGACATATTGTCTCCGAGGACATCAAGGATACGCTTATCCTTTTCAAGGTCTACACAAGCACTGAGACCCGACTCGGTATGGACGATAACCTTATTGTTTGGTGCAAGGTCAATGCCCGTGATAGCAAGGAGAGAACCCTTAGTCTTTGAACTGATGGTATCCACATCCTTAGAAATCCTAAACGTAGATGACGTATAAGCCTTGTAGTCTTCTTCTACGTTTTCACCTGATGCGTAGAGCCATTCCGTCTTGCTCTTTCGGTTCTTCTTTACCTTTGAGTGACCAAGTCTTTCATACGCATCCCAATCAAAGCCTGCGACACCTTCGTTGCCAAGCTCCTTAGAGTAAGGACGAATGTCCTTGTTTTCCGAAACCTTCATTAAATGTGAGTTTTAAGGTTAGAGATAAAATTAAATCTTGATAGTATATTCCGCCCTCTTGATGACTTCAATGATGAAGTACTTAGATTCATAACCCGAGTGACCATCCATAACGTGCGCACTAACGATACGTGGGGCTTGCATACCGCAGGCATCAGGAGTGACCTTAAAGATAACCTTGTTGGATGAGCTATCATTGCCATAAAGGAATGCAGATAGGTCTCCTCGTGAGATGGGGAATGAGAACGGAGCTTCGTTGTGTGCTTCACCGAGCTTGACGGAGAATGAACCATCAGGAGCAGTTACGAAGAAGTCACCATTAGGCTTCAGCTCTACGTTTACAGCCTGAGTAGACTTGTCCTCACCTGACGTATCAGATACAATCTTCAGCGTATCAGATAGGAGCTTAATTCTACTTCCATCCACTTCAACACTCACCTGAGGTCTACCGAAGCCACCGAACATTTCATCAAAGAAGGTGTTTGACACGATAGGGACGAAGTCAATCTTAAAGACATTGTACCCAACATGGACACCATCACCCGAGATATACATCTTATCATTGGCGATAGCGACATCCATATTCTCTTCGGTGAAACGCATCCTCGCCATATAGTCCTTACTCGTCTGAGGCAGAACGTCCGTAGCCGAGATAATCAGCTTAGCATCGTCTGTCGTCTTAGAGATGAACGCAAGCGTTGATTGGAACATCACGAGAGTATCCTTGATACACACCAAGTACTTCTTCTTACCTGCGTGCGTTGGGATTTCCTCTCCGAGTTCATTCTCCAGCTTGAAGGCATCTACACCAGCATCTTCAAACGAGATACGAGAGTAGCGTCCGATACGTGGAGCTTGGGCATTGATACCCGTTGCTTCAAAGAACTGACCATTGAGGTCAATTTCAATACAGAGTGAATTTTTACTCTTACTTCCAAGGAACATATCGGGAATCCCGAAGTAGCCCTTGAGCCATTCAGATAGACCTGAGAAGTTACTACTTGAACGGAACGTTAATTTGTAGTTTGGCATAAACCATACTGATTAAAAAGAAAGGTAGCAGTAGGACTTTCCTACCACTACCTTATTATAGAAACCTTAAATTCTTCTTCGTTTTTTAGCGTTGATGTTCTTTTCGTATCTTCTCCATATGGGCGAGCTTATCCGTAATCGTATATTCTCCGCTATGTCCTCTCCTGAATGCTTCTTCAACGCTTTCGGCTTCATCAGGACTTTCGTGTATATCCTGCTTGGTCACTTTCCCGTCCTGCTCGGAAGCGAATATGGAGACACGACCTACTCTGCTATCATCGGAGCTTCCGTGGAGACGTATCGTCCTACTCGGTTGTGCTACATCCTCGGTTTGGTGAATGACTGCTCTTGGGGCTGTTGAGTATTCCTCAGAAGAGTATATATCCACTTTTCTCACCTCGGTCATTCTATCATCCGTCTTATATAGGTTAGGCGTATGTACTTGACCACCTTCTTCGGATGAATGAAGTCTCACGCTCACTTCGTGTGAATGGTCTTCTCCCGTGGTATGGATATTCATCTCAGGAGTGTTAATGCCTTCTGTGCTTTCGTACATTGATACTCCTGGGAGGTCGTTATGGTCTACTGCGCTGTACAGAGGGTCAGACTTCAACTTCAGTTCTTCTTCCGTGGAGTACATTTCTACTCCTTGTACGGAGCTATCATCGTCCGTCTTCATCAGATGAACATCCTTAACATGCTCTCGTTCGTCAGAAGCGAAGATGGAGTATTTCACCATCTTATCCTTTTCTTCGGTGGAGTGCATATTGACCTCGGGTGATTGTACCTCATCTGCGGTCTTGTATATACTCGTAGTCCCAACCTTCGTGTTATCAGTTGTTGATAGGAGGTTAGGTTCTGCGATACCATTCGCATCAACCGAGCTATGGATGTTCGCTTCAGGAGCTTTGTTGTCTTCCTTGCTTGCGAATATGCTTGCTGTAGGAGTGACCACATCAGGTGAGGTTGATATAAGGCTGATGTTGCTATTAAGCTCACCACCATCCTCAGACTTGAATAGGTTTTCATCACCGACCTTATCGTCTTCTTCCGTCTTGTGTAGCTCTGCAATATCTTCAATGAAATGCTTTTCTGCATAGCTCTCCATATAGCTATACAAAGTCATATTGGATAGCACCTCCTTGGACGTGTTGATAATAACCTCCTCGGCTTCATCGGAAGGCTTACGCATTGAAATCTGTTTCAACGTCTCATTGAAGATAGCATCAGATTGTTCACGGGTCATATCAAAGACCTCCATCTTCTTCCTCATACTATCTTGGATAAGACCGAGCAACCCTATGATGTTCTGCGTGCCGATAGTTTCAAGGTATTCAGTTACGGAGTGCCCGCCAATAACGGGCGAGAACGACAACCCTTCTATCGCATTCTCAAGACGAGTACCAACGCTACCTTCCACCCACTTTCCGAGTTTATCCACCCATCCACCGATAGTCCCCCAAAGAGGAGATGACGCTTCCGAACCACCATACTTATTATTCTCCACCGATGGGACATCTGTAAAGTAATATGGTTGTAGTACGTTTATCTTCCTATCCTTATCAGCAAGGTGAATAGCATCTGATACCACATTTGAGCCTTTGAGGTATAGGCTTGCAATTCGGTAGTCGCTCTCGTCATTCCCTTGGTTGAGGTCAGTGTTGTTAATGGATATAATCTTATCGTCAATGATAGTTGATATAGAAGTGGGAACTTTGTCTGCACCAAGGTAGCTATACTTCTCTGCTGTTGGAAATCTTCGGTAGAAGACCTCGCTTGCATACGCTTCGTCTATATCGTCTATCGTTGCGGTAAAGCGGTGTGTTACGTTTACGTTCCTTACATTGACAACGAAGTTGAAGGTATCGGAATACTTTGGTCTTGTATCATCGTAGTTGTTTGAGAAGATTTGGTTGATAGAGCGAATATCAATATCGCACATATCACATTCAATCATCGTCACGGGAGCGATAGTATCTACAACCTCCATAACAAGGTTTAGTGCTGATGCGCTAAGTTTGCTACTCAGACCAACAGCCTTTGCCGCACCCGACAACTTCTCCTCAACCTTCCCCTTCACCCTATCGGTAACGCCACGGGCTATATCGTTCAGATTCCTCGTTAGGATATTTGTAGCCTGCGCTCGTATGCTTGCACCTCGTGATGAAGGTATCTGAGGGACTTCAAACTCCATCACCTTCTCCATAAAGTCCTTGTTCTTCTCGGGCTGAGACGTAGTCTTATCTGCTCCGAAGATGGAAGAACCCGCACGCTTGGTGAATAGTCTGTAATCGGAGATATAGATATACATCTTAAAGAAGCGAGACATATCAGGCATCGTATGCTTATGCCACTTATCGTCCCATACGATACTCCTATAAAGGGAGAGCATATGCCTTACTCTTTGGTCAAGAGTGTCACGCATCGTAAATGTCACCTTAGCACCTTCATATCCATCCTTGATGCGAGGTCCATATTTAGGGTCAATGCTAAGAAGGTTTTGTATGCCCGATACACTTTCAAAAAGATACGGATGGTTGGTTTGTAGCTCGTGCCACCCACCAATGAAGTCAAGGAGCATTTCAGCTCTTGCATCCTGATTTGAGTTTAGTAGATAAGTATATGCCGAGTACGCCCCTTGAGGTACAAGGCTATGGTCTACGAGTGCGCTACTCCTAATCTGTGATGTCGGTATAGGCAACTGAAAGAATGGCGTTGGCATATGGTCATACAAGATGCTCCCCTCAATCTTGTTGTTATGAGCAGGGAATGTGAACATCTTATCACCAAAGAGCGACTGCCCCTTGATGATACCGAACTCCACCTTAAAAGCAAGGGCTGTTGGGTCTTCAAGGTCTCGCCTGAAAACCCCTCTCCTTAGCGTATTAAGGAGAGGATACTCCATTCTTATATTCCTCGTAAATGCCATCGTATCTTATTTAACGACAAAACCACGGACTCGCAAAAGCAAGTCCGTGGCTGTCACGTGTGCTGGTTAGATTGATATTGCTAAGAGACTACTACCACATTGCAGATGCGCTCCACATCCTTGATAACATCTTCGTACGAATTATAGTAGCGAAGGGGTACGGGGTCGTCAGGGAAACCATCAGCGAGCCACTTAGGGTCTACCTCAGGTTTGTTCGGTGGGTAGATGGTGATTTCGTAGTCAGCCTTCTCGTTGGTGAAGACGAGAAACCCGAGTTGGTTAGTTTTGAACTTCACCTGCTTCGGTGACTTCGTCCTTCTTTTCTTCGTCTTCATTAGCTACCTCAGTTGCTGGTGTCTCCACCTTTGTCGGCTTCCCGAACTGCTTTACGATGCTGTTGGACTTGAGCGTCTCAACGCACTCCTTCATATTGTCTCGTGCCATATCGTATTCCTTTAGGTCAAGGCATACGACCCAAGAGACGAGCTTGTAGAACTCCGTACTCCAAATAACCTGCATATCTTCACACGCATTCTTTGAGGAGCGTCCACCGATAAGGTTCAAGACCTTCATGTTGATGTAGTCGTTGATGTCCAAGTGACCATAGCTTGCTGGTTCTGATGATAAGGACATCGGAGTGGTTGCTGATAAGAGGCTCTCCATTCGCTTGAAGTCCATAGCTTCATAAGCCTCAAACATATCTGAGATTTGACCCAACAGCTTTGAATCTATATTCTTCAGGTCTCTTGCGACATTACCAAGAAGTACGCTAAGTCTCTCTTGGAGTACAGCGTGGTAGTCTTCTTCAAGATGCTCGTCATCCATCTCCGTCTTACGCCCTTTAAGGAGGGATTCAACGTAGTCAATGGCTGGCATGATGAGGGATGGTTTTGCTGTCACTACGATAAGGACAAGCAAAAGGATTACGATGAGGAACATAATAGGAATTGTTTTTAGTTAGTTAAAGAGAAGAATGCCCGAACCCGATGATGAGTTCGGGCATTCCGATGTTTATTAGAGTTTAGAGGAGACCTGCTTCCTCAAGGAACTTGTTTTCAAGTTCAATGCACTTAGCGAGGTCGTGTTCGTACTTGTTCTCAACGGGGAGAGCTTCTACGCAGAACGAGATTGAAGCGAGCTGAGCGACTTCGAGCTTACGTTCAAGCTCCTTCTTGCGGTCTTCAAAGTCCTTGAGCATACTGAGAGAACGCTGAGAAATCTTGTAGAGGTTCGTAGCGTTGTCTCTGAACCATTCCGAACTCTTGATACCCGTACCCTTAGGTTCTTTCAGGAACACTGCGATGACCATAGTCTCGTAGTAAGAGAGCTTCAGGTCAGAGAAGGTCTTGTTCTTTCTCTTGCTTGAAATCTCTTCAAGGGTCTCGTGGATTGCGAGGACGGCACGGAATTGGTCGCCTGACCACTGACAATAGCGTTCAAAGAAAGTCTGAAGGACGACTGCGAATGCTTCCGACTCATTCTTGTCTTCGGAGAGAGAGAGCTTGAGGTCTTCGTGGAATGCACGATTAGCTTCATCCCATTCTTCTGCGAGAGCCTTCACTTCCGCCTCGGTAGGAATCTTTTCGATGTCTACCAGCTTGATGCGCTCTGAAGCCTTCTGAGTTTCCAAGACTTCCTTCATGAAGGACTCTCGGGCTTCAGTTGAGGCAGTAGCGTAATCAATGGGCTGATTGACCGCTTCAAGGTCTTCCTTTGGCATTTCAACGTTGCCATGTTCGTCACGTACTACTTCTTCCTGAGTAGCTTCAGGCTGTGCAACTTCCGTTGCTTCTTCGCCTACATTCTTAATTTCTTCTGCTGACATTCTAATTATATTTTAATTGAACTTGGGAACGATTTCCCTATCTATTATAGAGAGGCTTTTATCAACCCCCGTATAAGTTGAATATACTTCAATCCAAAATATATTTGCGCTTGATGAAGCTAACTTATCGGATAGGATGACTTCGGTATTCGTGGATAAGCTATCAATGGTTGGTGACTCCCACGAAGCGTCTTCAAGAGCGTCAAGGATATATCCGTAGATGTTTTCTCGGACTTGGTCAATGACATTCGCCCCGTTGAACTCTTCTGTATATACGCATAGGACTACGGAATCCACATTATAGCACTCCCCATTAGTGAGGAGTACTCCGTAGTCGGTCTTCACGGAGAAGACTCTCTGCGAAGATTTTGGGATTGAGTTGGGAGTGGTGTGCTGTTCCTTCTTTTCGGATTCATTTGATAGGATAACTGATACCGCCCAAAGCGTCAGCAGGGAGAAGACGATTGCGATGGCGACCTTTACCAAGGTCTTGAGACTCTCATTTGTCATGATTCTTTTTGTTGTTTTATTTGTTAGACATCCCGATTGGGTTTCTTTATACCGCAAAGATAAGAAGAAAGTTCGGGAGAACCAAATCACCCGAACTTTCATTCTTCATTATATTAGCACAGACGCTTAATACTCGTCATCCTCTTCGTCAAGCATTTCCATAAGTGCGAGAAGTTCAAGAACATCGTCTTCGGGAACTTCGTACTCAATACCATCTTCGTTTAGGAAGACGATATGGAACTCTTCTCTGCCATTGTTGCTCTTAGGCTGACCCTTCTTTGCGCTCTTCTTACGCTCAGAATTTTCGCCTTCAGACGCTACATTGAAAGCTCCATACTTGTCGGATGAGACCTGCTTGCCATATCGTTCCTTAATACTGCGAGCGTCAGGAGCATTACCATCTTTGAGCTTTTTTGCGCAGGGCATTCCTTCCAGCTCCTTGACAGCATCAGCGAGGAATTTATCACCATACTTCTCTGTATGGGTCTTCATCTTCAACTCGTGAAACTCTCTCGGAGAAAGTACGTCAAGAGGCTTGTCTATTGTGAAGGTTTCATCAAAGTACTGAATGGAAGGTTTCTTCTTTGAGACTGAGATGCTTTTGTCAGAATTGACAAGACCAACGCAAGGAACACCCCTCTTGGCTTGCTCAAGTGCCTTAGCTTCCTCTTCCTCCTTACGCTTCTCAAGTACCTTGGGGTACTCCGTGAGGAAGGCACAAAGATTAGGATACAGCTTCTCGGATACCTCTACACCCGTGCCGTCAAGCTCATGTTGCAGGTGTCTGTATAGGTCGCTCTTTGCCTCTTGGACAAATCTTTTCTTATCCTTGTAGCTGTCAGTAACCCTATTGATAGCAATAGTGATTGCATCCAAGAGAGAACCTTCAGATTCTTTGGCAATCTCTGCTATTGAACCATATAGGTAATCAACGATGCCACACTCGTTCTTCTTGCGTATTGCATTGTTTCCGACCTTGGTGAAGGAATCAACCGCCAAGATGACACTATCAATAGAAGAGCTTAGCTCAGTATAAGCAGATGAGTTGAACTCATCCAGCTCGTTCAGAGCGATGATGTCGTCCTCAGCTCTTCGCAATAGTTCTTCTGAGTAGATAGGTGCTCTACTACTATTGAATGAAAAATTAGCCATAACTCTTATTACTTGATTTCGCAAGCTCCCCCTGCGCAAGACATTGCACCGAGTTCGTCTGCATTACTGAATTTGTCTCCACCGAAGTCTACCGAACTCCAATCAATGGGGTTGTAGGTCTTCTTCAGTACCTCGAAGTAGTGAAGGTTATTAACCACCTTTAGGAGATTAACAGCCTTGTAGACATCACCTGCATAGTAGTTCTTTGCGAACTTCTTAACACGTCTTACGATGTCCAGCTTCTCGTGGAGGTTGTCTACCTTGTTGGAAATCTTTTCTTCCAAGATAACACGGATGCTCATCTTGCAACTCTCGTCAAGAGGAAGGTCAATCTTATGCTCCTGAGCGTAAGCGTTGATATGGTCTTCAGTTACGGAAAGAACTTCGCCACGACCGAGGATGGTCTGACATGCCTTCCAAATATCAGGAGACTTAAACGCCTTGATGACATCCACAACGAGACCTGATGCAAAGAGCGAAGCAACGCCATACTCACGAGTGATTTCCTCCATGCTGAGAACTCGGCACATTGGAGGCTGAGGGAGGTCAAGGTCTCCGTAAGTAGAGAGGAAGGAAACACCAGCAATATAGTCTTGGTTGTCCCAAACCCATTCCTTAACCTTGTCCCATTCGTTGTCGGGAACATCAATCGTATTTGATACGTTGTTCTTTACGGGAGACTTTTGGTCTTTCATACCAACGAGCACCCAGCTCTGCTGGAGTCATCTTCTTCAATAGGGAAGAAAATCTTCTTGTCCGTAGCGGGCTTGAAGATGTTGGGTTGTACTGCCTTGGGGTTAGCCTCTTCGTAAGCCTTGAGGTTGGGTTCTTCGTTGTTCGCTTCTACGCTACGAAGGTACTTCTTAGCATAAGCTCCGTGGATACCTGAGGTCATTCCGAGAAGCAGACTGACCGTCCCATCGGGCTTTACGCAGGTCGTTCTTGACGCTGGGTTGATGCCGAGAATACGTGCAATCTTAGCGTTCTGCTGACGCACCTGAATAGCCCCAACAGCGAGAATATCCTTATTGAGGAGGATAGCAGGGTTGTTCATAATACCACCGATAGACACACCGATAAGTGGGTCAGACTTGATGATATTCGTTGTAGCCTCACCAAGGTAGGGGAAGTTCATGTAGCTCGCCTGAATGGTAGCGAGAGTAGATGCGCAAGCGCAAATCTTGTAGAACTCATCCTCCGTGGTGCATTCGCTACCATTGATGGATACGAGGTTACATACCTGCCAACCCGTATTGCCAAACTCATCTACGGGTGCAAACCCAATCTCACAGCAAGGGTTAGTGCCGACACCGAACTCGTCTCTCCAAAAGAGACCAGGGTCTCCGCTCGTGCGCATTGCGTGGAAGAGCTTGTCATAGACCTCTCTCTGAACCTGACCTCGGTCAAGAGCCGCAGACATATTGAATCGTGCACGCTGTGGGTTCTCTGTGAACCAATCGCCCGTCTTACACTCAACCATCTCCGTATCTTCGGGGGAGAAGAGAATCATAAGAGCTGACCTACGAACCCCACCCGAGAGAACTGAATCGGAGAGGTGAGCGATGATGTCTGCACACTGAAGAGGTGATAGCTTGGTTGCACCCGAAGCCACAGCACCTGCAATAACCTTGTCAATACGACCGATGCTTTCACGAAGACCATTAGGTCCTGGGGCGATGAAGCGACCTGCAATCTTAGCACCCTTCGGACGAATCTCCGAGTAGTCAAACATAGGCTTCTTTGAACCCTTTACGTAGTAGTAGGTAAGAAGTCTATGGATAGCATCAGCCCATCCCTCAATGCTGTCTTCAATCAAGAACAGCTCCTTTTCCTTTTCAAGCTCTTCTTCCTTCAGGAGGTTAGGGAGCTTTTCAACGTGAGCTTTCTCTACCGAAAGACCACAACCGCAACCGCTAAGGAGAAGCCATTCGATTTCTCGGAATACTTCTAATCTATCGCAGTGCGAGTAGCTACAATTATACGATTTGGCGGAAGACTTGAGTACGGGGTCTCCTCCGAACTGAAGGTTTCGCTGAGAGCCTACGAACTTCTTCTTTTCGTAGTATTCAATAGCCTCTTCAAACTGATTCATGAACCACTCGTCCTTGAGTGCTTCGGGGGCGAATGTGGCAAGGTGCGTGAGGTGCATATCCTTGATACGCTGTACACTTTCCTTCCACACTTCCTTACGACCTAAGTCCTCTCGGTAGAGAGAGTACTTACTTTGGTACACGTAGTCAGATAACGCTTGTTTGCTTTCTGTCATTTGATGTTGGGTAATAGGGATGTGAATAATGTGATTAATAGATGATGGGAGCTTGCTCCCATAGTACTTTATTATAGTAATAGTCGGAAGGAGACTTGCCCCTCCCGATGTCTTACTTCTTCTGCCACTTAGGTTCGAGCTCCTTGAAAGACATTAAGGGCTTGATAACGAAGGAATCATATAGCTTAGCCTTGATTACTTCGCTAATGCTCTTGCTATCCTTGTAGGCTGATGGAGCTTCATCAATGGTATTCTCATTGATGGTATGGCTGATGATGCCCTTAGTCTGTTCCTTATATTCTTCCAAGGAGATGTCAAGGACGGCTTCGCCACGAGACTTAGAACGTCCTGCCCCGTGAGGGAGATTGTATCCCCACTCTGCCACGTTACCACTCGCACGACCTACAATAGTGCCATCACGCATATTGAGAGGGATAGCGATGAGCTCTCCAACGCTTACGCCCATTGAACCCTTGTGCAGTACACGCAAGTTCCAATCAACGTAATTGTGTGGCTTGTCTACAATCTTCTCCGTCTTGTCCTCCCCGAAGAGAATGATGGATGCGGACTTGGCGATGGCATCTCGGTTGAGTGAAGCATACTTCTGAGCGAAGATTTCCATCTCCTTGTAGATGTCAAGGACTACACCTCGCATTATCGTGCCGTCAGGGCGTTCAAGAGAGGAGATAATATCAGATATGACCGACTTATCTTCTGCTGTTGAATACTCCCGTACAACATCCGATACAGCGTCGGAGTAGGCTCTCTTTGCGCTCTCTTCTGCAAGGTCATTCCCTCGCTTCAGAAGAAGACCTCCGATATTACGGCTACCGCTATGGATAACGATGTAGTGTTCACGCACTCCCGAGACTTCGTCAAGATGTTCTCCAATCTCAAAGAAGTGGTTTCCACCACCAATGGTGCAGAAGCTACGCTCAAAGAGCATCTTCTTTTCCTTGTCGTTATCTATCAGCTGGTAGCATTCAAGAGCATCTAACGCTTCCTGAATGTACATCTTCTTACCGAAGTCAAGGACATCCTTCATATTCTTGGAAAGCTCAAAGAGCATTTCTTCGGTGACGTTAGGGATGCGGTATACCGAGACACCGCACCCTGCGTCAGCCGAAATGATGGATGGATGGAAACCCTTGACATCAGAGAAAGTCAAAGCAAGACCAACGGGGGATAGACCCATACAGAAATGAGCGTCAGGTAGCAGGTGTGCTGTTTGCTCTTCGTACGTTTCCATACCGAGCAATAGGTTAGCCTGAGCTACAGCCTTCTCATCAATATCGTTGTAAGTGGTATTAAGAGTACCAGCTCCGTGACGTGTCACTCCGACATTTGCCATTTTCTTTTTGTTATTAAGTTATTGATTAGTCTTTTGATTTGCTACAAGGACATCTTACCTATGGGGTCAATGATAGTACTGACTATCATATTCCTGCGGCTTTCTAAGTTCGTCTTGATGACGAGGTTGTCAAGAACCTTCTTACTTCCGAACTTCTGAGAGAGCGTACCGAATGCTTGAGATGCGAAGCTGGCAGGAACGCCATAGACGTTGTCCATATTGACGATTAGCTTCTCGTTCTTTTTCAGGCTTTCTTCAAACCTTGGAAGGAGAAGTGTACCAGCACAAACCTGCTTATGCTTGTACACACGAACGTAGTGTGGGTTCTTTCCTCGGATTTCAGCTAAAAGTCTACCATGGTACTTGTACATCTTATAGCCACCTCCACGAGCTACTCTCTCAGTGCCCCAATACCTATCTCTTTCAAATGGTATGGACAGCTCACCATCGGTTAAAGAACCTCGTTCTAAAGTCTTCTTCATTAGTGTTGGGTTGTATGTTTCGTTGTTCAAAGATGGACTACCCACAAGCACTTTGCTTGCGAGCTTCGGGTTTCACGGAGGAATGGCTTTCCGAAAGGACGGCTCTTACTTCCCCTCCACCCGTGTAATCGGCAGTCCCTGCCGATGTGTATTGTTTTAATCCTACACGAAGGATATTGATTGCGGCATTGACATCTCTGTCATGATGCGCATGGCACGCTGGACACTCCCATTCACGGATGGATAAGTCTTTCGTCTCCTTATTGACATACCCACAGACACTGCAGGTCTGCGATGATGGGTAGAACCTATCTATCTTAACCACCTTCTTGTCGTTCCATTCCGCCTTGTAGGTGAGCATAGCTACAAAACTACCCCAGCTTGCATCGGAAATTGACTTGGCAAGGTGATGGTTCTTAACCATTCCCGTGACATTCAAGTCTTCAATGCAGATGATGTCGTATCTACGAACAAGTCCGATTGCGCACTTATGCAAGTGGTCAGCTCTGCTGTTTGAAACCTTCTCATGAAGTCGGGCAACTTTGAGTCTTTGGTTTTCATATCCTCTGCTCCCTTTCTTCTTCCGAGAAAGATGTTTCTGCGCTGTTGCAAGCCTACTCTCGTATTTCTTTGTGTATCGGTTATTATTGAATCGCTCTCCTTAAGAAGTGGTAAGAAAATCCTTCAAACCCAAGTCAAGACCTACTGACTTATTCGTCTTTACTAATGGTGTTTCATATTCTTCTTCCGTGCATACGGAGGCAAAGTACTTCCCACTTGGTGTCTTGGAGATAGTCACCTTGCAAATCTTTCCCTTTACATCCCTATGTACACGACACTTGATGCCTCCCTTGAACTTGTGGATGAAGAGTCTATCATTAGTGAGATAAGTGGATTGTGGAATGGTAAAACTACTCTTTGCTCTCTTTGATTTGAATTTAGGGAGCTTCGCTCTCTTCTTGAAGAAGTTTGTATATGCTGTTTCAAGGCATCGTAGAGCGAACTGCAAGGACTGAGCGTTCACTTCCTTTAACCATGCAGTCTCTTCCTGCTTCTTTAGTTCGGTGAGAGTTTTAGCTTGTGCATTATAATTGTCACTCTTGCCCGTCAGTCTATACTGCTCTATGCGCTGGTTGAGAAAGTAGTTGTACACAAAACGAGCACAACCGAAATGCTTTGCGAGCAACTCGGTCTGTGCCTTGGTTGGGTACAACCTGAACTTGTATGTTCTGTGAATCTTTCTCATCTTGATGCAAAGATAATGAAAACATTCGGATAAAACCTCGTCAAAAGCACCTCCTCGGTACAACCCTTCAAAGTTATGCCCGTACTGCAAATTCTTGGGAGTCCATTCCTGAATCTCTTTCACCTGACCATTGGCTATGATATACAAGTCTTCCTTTGGTCTATCAAACTTGAAGTATATCGTATCAATAGGAGCTACGATTACCTGCTGTGCTCTATTCTCAAGGAAGGTTAGAATAGCTGGTGATGGCGTTTTGGTAATGTCCTTAATGAAAGGAAGGTCATCAACGTAGATGAGCGAATACTTCTCGTCTTCAAAGTAGCAATCACACCCAACACTATTAACCAAGAGATACAAATCCACAAGTCTCTTGTTTGCACACTTAAAGAACGGAAGGACGACCCCATTCTTCTTAAAGTATAGTTCGGAGTTTATCTTGACGAAGTCCACTTCGTAGCCGAAGCTACTAAAAAGAAACTCTTCAAAGTCTCTGAGGAAGTCATCGGAAGGGAGTAACTCGCCCTTCAAATCCTCAGCCCTCATAGGAAACCTCTCCTTGCAATTCTTGATGAAGAGCATTGACTGAGCGAAGTCTGAAATGTCTTTTAGGACTTTATCTCTCTTGTCTTCCGAGATTGGATACTTGTCAGTCGTTTCATCCAACAGCACGTCATAAATCTCACCATCGTAGACCTTATATCTGTATCTGTAGACTGCGTTTAGTACAGAGTCACATAGCTCATAGCAAAACTCCACTGCGATAGAAGAGTTTGCATATGCGTACATACTCTTTGGACGCACGAGGTTTTTGTTGAAGTTGTAGGCAATATCAAAGAGAGCTTCCCCGAGGTTGGTGCGACCTGCGCCTTCCTTCCCAAGGATAATTGCCATCCCCTTGGATTCGGTTGTCTGTTCTCTCTTGTCTGTCATATCAAGGGTGATTTCATCCTTGAAACCCTTGAACCCTTTAACGGAGAACTTTAGTAATGTGAGCATATATATCGTATTTGAAGTTATTTCTTTTGCAAAGGTAGGAAATACTTTTGAAAAGCGAAAGGGCGAACACCTTTTACAGCATCCGCCCTCTCATTGAATTATGACACGTTCAGCAATTCAATCCAAAATCAGTAACCCCAGCAGGGCTCGAACCTGCGACTCGCACATTAAAGGTGTGCTACTCTACCAACTGAGTTATAGGGTTTTGTGCGGTGGTCTTATCACCGCTTCATCTTCCTGAAGGACTTCTTCTTATCAAAACCATGCGAGACTATCTTTCCATCGTTTGATTGGTTTGAATCCTTGTCCTTCTTCAAGGAAGAAAGGTAGCTGTATATTGCAAGGTAAATCTCTTCTTGGTCTAAGAATCCAAATCCGTTCTTTGACAAGAAGAAATTTGTCTTCAAACGATAAAACGAGAGCTTACTCAGAGCTTCGTCACCTACAGAGGTGATATACTCGTCATCTGAAATGTCCGATATGAAATACTTATAGCCAACCTTTAGCAGGTAATGGTGGATATATACACCACTCTTTGGTGATATATAGCAAGCCTTACAATGCTCCATCTCGCAAATAGCCTTACTAAAGGAGTTGTCAAATGATGTCCTATCTAAGGTGATATTCTTGTCCACGCCCCATTTGCCTACCAAGTAGTCATAGGAGTCTTTTTCTTTTGAAATGATGTGCATGACGAGGATTGAGTTTGATGAAACTTCCGTTAATTATAATAGCTATCCCAAACAACATGGGGTCTCCAGCTCCTATGCTGGTATGCTAAGCATCACATCTCTTTATTGTATCTTATACGTAATCAACACAATAAAGTCTTATGCTACGCAACATCCCCCCACCTTCGTCAAGGTCGTTCTCAGGGACGTTTCTCTGCACCAATAGCTATTCCCTCCTTGATTTGAACAAGGACTAACGAATCCAAAATTCGTTGTGCTACCATTACACCAAGGGACAAGACGAGAGCCTTTTTCCGCATAAGCGAGCTAAGGTAGCTCTCACGAGGCGTGCTTCGACACGCCAACCTCCCGATTACTGATTTGTAGCAATCCCATCGGGTTTCCCTCTGCTATCTACATTCAAGGGACGGGTGGGTGATGGATGGGACTTGAACCCACAACCAATAGAACCACAACATATTGCTCTAACCAATTTGAGCTACCATCACAGACGTAGTGAGAGGTATCGCTCCTCTGAAAATCTTCGTCAAGAAGCACTACGTTTAGCAAAAATGTTGGCAGGTGGCGAGTCGTCCGCACTCTTCTCAGTCGGGTAGGATTCGAACCTACATCATCTAAGAACCACCTTGTGCTTGCGCATGCCAACATTTTGTTTCTTACAAGATACGTTCCGCCTTGTATAAGCCAAACTTCCGTATGGCTGGGTACTTGTAACCAAGGTCTCGGATGAACATCTTTACGGCATCAACTTCCGAGTCCGAGACTATTTGGTACATAGGCTTCTCAACACCCTTCTTGTGGAAGGAGTATCCATCTTCTGTCTTACGTACTTCAATCTTAGAGTCCGTGCAGATATAGAATAATGCCGTTTCCTCCTTCTCGCATTCAATGACGAGCTTGTCATTCTTTAAGACCAAAAACATATTTGAGTGATTAAGTTAGACTTTTAGATAGGCAGGTCGGAGTTGAACCGACAAAGTCCTATGGACACCCCGATACCGAGGCTCGCTTGCCAATGCGCCACTGCCCTTCTCAGAAAGTACCCCCTGCAAGACTCGAACTTGCGACCCACAGCTTAGAAGGCTGTTGTTCTATCCAACTGAACTAAGGAGGCAAAATAAGCGGAGAGTGCAGGATTTGAACCTGCGGTACGTTTCCGTACGTCTCGTTAGCAGTGAGATGCGTTAGACCACTCCGCCAACTCTCCGTTTTATATATCTCACAAGAGAAGCGGGTGAAGCTCTGCCTAAAGCCTAAACGCTCCTGCGAATAACCCGCATGCCTTCCATCGTCATGGTCTGACCACTTGGACTTTTAGCTTTTCAGATGGTGCAATGTTGCTCTAATGAGATAGACTTTCTTGGTAGTCTGACGTGCTACTGAGGTTGTTCTTGACCTCTCGTTTAGCGCACTCCCTAATATCAAAGTGCAAACGAACGCATAGGATGCTTTTCCAATATCCCGATACCCGTGTGACACCACAACCTATGATAAATGTCAATCACAGATAGCTACTATATATCGTTTCAAGTAGCACTCAGTCGGAGTTTCTTGCGGAAGAAGAGGGATTCGAACCCCCGAGCCCTTTCAGACCTTCGATTTTCAAGACCGATGCAATCGACCACTCTGCCATCCTTCCATTGTCGGTTCTATATTTCTTAAGATGATTATGATTACCAAGATGTCCCGAACCGACAAGAGACATCCGTATGTGGTAGAGTTATTTATGTCCGTACTATATAAGCATCGTAGCCATATCGCAAATCGTCAAAATATGAGCTTAGATGCTTATAGCATCCACATATAGTTTTGTATGCGTAGTAGTCCGATGTAGAGTCGTAGTTGCCTTTTTGATAGCTATAACAAGCATCAACGA